>Ga0210406_10000128_pt1 | contig 114170 bp, 82 predicted proteins | sample IncBWC30MmetaG_FD_155454 | JGI IMG/M metagenome (GOLD analysis project Ga0210406, IMG submission 155454) | Forest soil microbial communities from Barre Woods Harvard Forest LTER site, Petersham, Massachusetts, United States - Inc-BW-C-30-M | ecosystem: Environmental > Terrestrial > Soil >... | reverse complement strand
GCCCAGAATCAAAATCGGCGCCAGCCACGCGGAAAGATGATTGGCGTTCTCCATGCGCAGTTTCAAACCCAACGTCGCCATTAGATAACCAAGAAACATGGCGCCGCCATCGCCCATGAAAATCTTGGCCGGTTTGAAATTCCAGCGGAGAAATCCAGTCGCTGCTCCTAGAACGGCGGCTGCCAGTGTGGTAACGAGAGTCTGGCCGCTCAGGTAGGCGAGCATCGCGAAAAAAACGGAGGCCGTGGCCGCGACGCCGGCGCACAGCCCGTCCATGTGATCGAGAATGCTGAACGACGCGGTAATTCCTACGACCCATACCACTGTCAGGAGCGCGTCCAGAAAATCACCGCTACGCCCGCCAACCAGCACGCTGAAGACCTGTGCGCGAATTCCGCTGATCAGCAGGATCGCCGCCGCCAGCGGCATGCCTACAAATAGCTTGATCTGGTGATGAAGGAGCCCACGATCATCGAGAATGCCGACCGCCGCGACAAGCGTCGCGCCAATCAGAATACCCACGATCTGGGCGCGCGCCGGTCCGTTGAACGCAAACAGCACCGCGATCACCACGGCGGCGTACATTGCCAAGCCGCCTAGAAGCGGGATCGGCGTCAGATGCACTTTGCGTGGCCCTGGCAGATCGACCATTCCCACGCGCAGCGCGAGGGCCCGCACGGGAACCACCAGCGCCAGCGATGCAAACAGTGCAATGAAAAAAGCGAGCAGGCCTGCGGCCATGCAACCTCGTTTGTCAGGTGAGTCGAATCCAGCCTAGCTGATACGGCCGGTGTCTCACGTGATTCTCGCCGGGTTGGGGATCCGGCTCCCAAGTCAAGTCGACGAATGGCTGCCCCACGCAGCCTAAACACAATACTGCGATTTTAGTTTTCCTTCAATCGCGAATGAGAGAAGAAGTGATTGGTGGGGTAGCGGTCAGGGGATAGACGAGAGAATCGGACAACTCCTTTAGTTTTCAAGCTGATCGATAATTTCCATGAATTTTTGCAATTCCTTGCCTCGATCATAATTGGGCGCTGCGGCCCTCGCCGCCTCGCCCATCGCTTTCAACTTGGTTGAATCGGAAGCCAACTCACGTACCACGCTGGCAACCTCCTCGGGACGGTCCGGATCCGCTGCAATCGCGAAGCCGCACCGAACCCCTAGCGACACCACATCCGTCTCTTCCGGCGCCACCGCGACGATAGGTTTTCCCGCCGCCAGAATCCCGTACATCTTGCTAGGCACCACCACGCCTTCCAGTCCTCGCTTCACCGTGATGACATGGGCATCGGCGGCCGCGAGCACCGATAAAATCTTGTTCGCCGGGAAAAAATCCAAAAATCGGATATTGCCGGAACCAGCCGCCGCCGCTTCGATTTGCGAGCGCTGCGCGCCATCGCCCACAAACACCAGCCCTACCCCCTCTTTCGCGAGGCCACGCGCTGCAGCCACCAGCGTGTTCCAGGCGCCGTAGAAGCCAAGATTTCCCGCGTGCACCAGAACAAACGAATAACTCCCGCGGATCGTGCGGATAACCTCGGGATCGGCGGCCGGAACAGGCCTATTCAGCGGAAGGATTTCGGTTCCATCTCGGACGACCAGCACCCGGGCAGGGTCCACGCCTTTGCCTACAATGCGAGCACGCATATCCTCCCCAAGGACAATAACGCGCTTGGCTCGCCGCAGTGCCCATCGATGGAGTTTTTCCCAGATTCTCGCCAGCCAGCCAGGCTCGACGATCGAGCCACCCACTGCCATGTCCGGATACATGTCTCGAATGTTGTAGACGAACGGCCTGCCTTTCAGCAGTGCCACCGTCGCGCCAACGATCCCCTGAAACGGCGGATCGGTCATCGCCATGACCGCGTCGCACCGCGCAAACGCCGCACGCGGAATCACCAGCGCAACATAGCTGAGATAATTCACCACCCGTTTTTTCATATCCAGGCGAGGAAAATCCGTCGATCCCACGCGAACAATGCGCACCCGGCCGGAAATTTCCGTTTGGTAAGGCCGCCAGGAGCGGCGTTCGGTAGGGTCGTACGACGGCCGCCCGCAGAGCACTGTTACTTCATGAGAAATGGAAAGAGCCTCCGCGACGCTGTGCGCCATCTTCGCGGTCGCGGAAGTGTCCGGTGGGTAATAAAGATTCAGAAGAAGAATGCGCACGGAAGGATTGTACAGAGTTCCGTCACTGCGCGCAGAATGCCCGTCTGGCGACCTTAAGCAGGCTTCTTGAAGACTGGCGCGGCCGCCCGAGCCAGCTCGTGGGCGGTTGGTTTCTTCTTCGGCGGCTTCTTGGTTTCTCGTTTACCTCTGTCTTTGTTTCCCATGGCCGATAGCTTGCCACAATTCGCAATCTCTGGCTAGTGGCCTTGAATTTCGAGCCAGTTGGATCAAGGGCTAAGGACGTGTGATCAAGAAATCGCCGAGAACCAGCGCATCCATCTGCGTGCGCAGAAAGCAATCAATTGCTTCTTCCGGCCGGCAAACGATGGGTTCGTTGTCGTTGAAGGAAGTGTTGAGAACTACGGGGACGCCCGTGAGATCTCGAAACGCGGAAATGAGCGCGTGATAGCGCGGATTGGCTTCGCGCGTGACGGTTTGCAGCCGGCCCGTACCATCAACGTGCGTCGGCGCTGGAATTTTGTCGCGTTTCTCCGGGCGCACCGAGTACGCCAGCGTCATGAAGGGCGAGGGATGCGACTTCTCAAAATACTCCGCGGTGTTTTCCGCCAGGATGGAAGGAGCAAACGGGCGAAAAATCTCTCGGTGTTTGATCCGCTGGTTCAAGATTTCCTTCATTTCCGGCCGCCGCGGGTCAGCCACGATGCTTCGATTGCCCAGCGCACGCGGTCCCCATTCCGCGCGGCCCTGAAACCAACCCAGAATTTTCCCATCCGCGATAATTGCCGCAGCTCGCCGCGGCAGCTCTTCTTCGCTCAATTCTGCAATGCTATATCCGCTCTTTGCCATGCCATTCGAATCCATCGCGCGGCGAATCTCATCCCGCGAATATCCAGGGCCCCAGTACGCATGCTCCATCACGAAAGAGCGCGGCTTGCCGAGTTTCTGATGCCACACATAATACGCGGCGCCCACCGCTAGGCCCGCGTCTCCCGCCGCCGGATGAACGTAGACCTGTTCGAATGGCGTTGCATCAAAGATTTTTCCGTTGGCCACGCAATTGAACGCCACACCACCCGCCAGGCACACGGCCTTCAGCCCGGTTCGCTCCCCCAGTTTTTTCAACATGCCCAGATAAACCTCTTCAAGCCGCGCCTGCAGCGAACAAGCCAGATTGCGGTGGCGTTCCTCCAGTGCTTCTTCGGGGGCGCGCGCCGGCCCCAGTCGTTTGGCGATCTCCTCCGAAAAAACTTTCCCCTGCGTCGGTGTCTTATCTGCTTCGGCCCAGGTCATTTCCGGGCCCGTCCTGTGATGCGAAAAATAATCGAGTCCCAGGCGGAATCCGTTGCCGTTAGACCCGCTTTCAAATCGCAAGATGTCGCGGAAAACCTCCATTTTTTCCGGTTGGCCGTAGGCTGCGAGCCCCATGACCTTGTACTCGTCCCCAAATTTCAAAAACCCGAGATACTGTGTCACCGCGGTGTAAAACAACCCGAGCGAATGCGGAAAGGCGACCACTCCGTCGATCTTCATGTGCCTGCCGGCGCCCGTCCCCCACATCGTGCTCGCAAAATCGCCAAGCCCGTCGGCGGAAAGTAAAGCAGCTCGTTCGAACGGCGAAACGAAAAAGCTGCTCGCCAGATGCGCCTGGTGATGCTCGACGCGGTGAAACTTTGCCCCAATTTGTTTTGGATCGGCATCAAACGCCGCCGCCAGCGCTTCAGGAATCCCTGTGAATTTCGCGAGAACTTTGACGCGGTCCCGTGCAAACGACGGCATCCGCAGCGCGTAAAAGAGTTTCGTGCCCAGTCTTGCGTACGGATTTCGCGGCACCGCCACGTGATCGATATCCTGGAGTGTGAGGCCCGCTTCCTTCAGGCAATAGCGGATCGCCTGAGCGGGAAATCCCGCCGCATACTTCACGCGGTTGAATCGCTCCTCTTCGACTGCGGCAATCAGCCGCCCATCGCAGATAATCGCCGCCGAAGCGTTCCCGTGGTACGCATTGATCCCAAGAATATTCATTCGCTTGATTTTTCAGTGTACCCCAGCCGCAAGATTATGCGGCAAGGTGTCGGCGGCACCACTCGTTCAACACGTACAAGGACCACGGGCGCGACCACGTCGTTTTCCCGGCAAGAAAATCCGTCCAAACCGTTCTCATCCCACCCGGCCGCAGATAAGCCGCGACCGCCGGAGCGGGATCGCCGAAGCTCCCTTCCATTCGCGAGCGCAATGGCCCGCGCAGCCACTCTTCCCATGGCAGAGTGAACGTCCGTTTCCGCTCTGCCAAAATTTCCTGCGGCAGCAAATCGCCCACCGCCTCCGCCAGAAGTGCCTTCTGCGTGCCCGGCCGCCAGCGCGCCACATCCGGCAGCGACCCTACGAACTCCACCAAGGGAGTGTCTAGCAGTGGTACGCGTACTTCCAGAGATTGCGCCATGCTCACTGCATCCGTGTCGCGCAGCAGTGTGCTCGCCATATATGTGCGCATCTCCAGCCAGGAAACTTCGCCCACTGGTTCTAGCTTGCGCGCTTCGTCAGCCGTTCGCTCCAGCCAACCCAGCCACGTTGGATCGAGTGTGATCCCGTCCGCGCTCACCGTGCTCGGGCGGAACCTCGCCTCGATCACTCGTTCGAGCTGCCCCGGCGGGAAGAGCGTCCGCGCAAAGAAATAAGCATGCGGCAAAGCATCCGGATAGGCCCACGCTGCCGCAGCCTTGCGCCCCGCGTCCGGAGAACCGGGCCGCGCCGCGAGGCCCGCGACCAGCGACGCCGTCATCTGTCTCACCACCGCCGGAATAAACCATGCGCATCGGATCAATCTCGAAAGCCGCGGCGTGTCCGCAAATGTTTGATAGCCCGCGAAAAGTTCATCCCCGCCCAACCCCGATAACGCTACTTTCAATCCCACTTGTCTCGCGGCCCACGAAACAAAATAAGTGTTGATCCCATCCATGGTGGGCTGGTCCAGGGCGGCCAGCGCTTCATCCAGACGTGCAACCATCGACTCTCCGCTCAGCGGCACTTCCGTATGCTTCGTCTTAAACCGTTTCGCCGCCAGCCTCGCCAGCTCACCTTCATCGAACGCCGTGCCCGGGAACGTCAGCGTGAAACTTTCAGTTCCGCCACGTGCCTGAGCTGCAAGTGCCGCGATCGCTCCGGAGTCCAACCCGCTCGATAGAAACAATCCCACGGGAACATCAGCGATCAGATGCGCTCGCACCGCGTCTTCGAGAAGCGGCCGCAATCGTTTCGCCGCTGAGGCCAAATCTCGCGGCTTTCGAGGTTCGCGCGCCGCGGGCGAAACCGCGAGGTCCCACCACGGCCGCGCTCGCGGCACGCGCCGCCGCTCGGGAACATGCAGCAGCATGCGATGTCCTGGCGGAAGTGAAAACACTCCCTCAAGGAGTGTCACCGGTTCCGAAACGCTTCCAAATAGCAAATAGGAAGTGACGGCATCCTGCGACAATCGTTTGGGCACCACTCCACTGGCAAGCAGCGCCCGAATCTCCGAGGCGAATGCAAATCCCTCCGGCGTTTGCGTGTAATACAGCGGCTTAATGCCCAGAGGGTCACGCGCCAGCAATAGGATCGGCGCCGTGGCATAGCGCTCGCGAAGATCCAGCAACGCGAACGCGAACATGCCCCGCAGTTCGGTTAGCGAGTCTTCGCCCCATTCTTCCCACGCATGAACCAGGATTTCCGTATCTGATTGTGTGCTGAAGCGGTGGCCACAAAGCGTCAGGCGCTCGCGCAAGTCGCGATAGTTGTAAAGCTCGCCATTGAATATGACCGCGACGTCTTTGGTTTCGTTCCAGGCGGGCTGGTGGCCGCCAGCCAGATCGATGATGCTCAGCCGGCGCATCCCCAGGGCAAGTCCCGGCGCGCGCGCGTTGCCGCCGAGGAATCCCTCTTCATCCGGACCGCGATGGCGCATCGCCGCGGTCATCGCTCTCACGCGAGCTTCGGCATCCCCGCTGCGCGAAGCGAACGCGACGCCGCAGATTCCGCACACGCTACTGTTTAATCTCCGGCGCGGAAAAGAAAGCGGTGCCGGCTCGGACCGCATGCTCTCGCAGATGAAAACGTGGAATTCTCAAACGGCTGTCTGCATACCAGGCCAGCATCACCCGCAAAAGCAGGAAGAACAGCGTTGCCATACCGCTAACCACCAGGTAGAAGAAAGACTCCCGCTCCAGAAGAAGGCTCCAGTCGAGCGCTTCATCCCAGCCCGGACTGATGCTGTCGAGCAAGCGCCGCAGATGCAGCCCTTCGAGCGGCAGCCGGGCCAGCCGCACATGCGCGAATTGCTCGTAAGTGTACTCCTGCGGATAGTTCGGGATCGCCCCAATCACCTGCGCGAAGATGGCTGGATTTTGCAGATCCTTGCGCGTCATGAAATGACCCTGCGCATCCTTCATGATGACCCGGTAGGTGGGATCGACGATCACCCACCGTTCGTTGATCAGCACCTCGGCAACTACATGCTTTGTCTGGCGATCGGGAGATAACAGCAGCAGTCGGCGCACTCGCAGATCCGAACTTCGCGCCAGATTCAAAAAGGCATTTGTCGCCGTGCCACAGACGTTCAACAATTGCCGGTACGTTAGCGTTGTCTCCGGATCGCGCCTTGCCAGCGCGTCTGGATTCGTCGATTCGGCTCGCGATGGCTCGGCGCGCATCCAATCCAGGATGGCTTGGACCCTTTGTTCTTCGGTCAAGGTATTGGGCACAATTGCGTCTGAGAATCCGTCGAGGTACCTGCGCACGGAGTATTCCCGGACACAGGAGTAGAGCATCGCCACCAATGCAATGGACAGCAGCAAATTGCTGCCCCACCAGATGCCGCGAAATACTCGATGTTGACGCGTTGGCAAAAAGACTACCCCACTAGCTTAGATTCTGCCCTGACCCATGCTTTGAGGCAAGCGCGGCGTATAGCATTTCCATCCTGAGTACTGGTTCGTCCCAGTTCAGCTGAGACGTCACGTTTGCGCATCCCGCCGCCAGTCGCGCCGCCAGTCCGGGTTCGCTCAGCATCCGCTCAAGCGCCTTGGCAATCGCCGCCTTGTCGTGCCCAACCACCAGCCCAGCTTCATCTGCAAGCAGCGGCGCTATCCCGCATTGTTCTGTGACAATCACCGGTGTCCCTGCGGCTACCGCTTCCGCCGCCGTGTTCCCGAAGTTTTCGTTCTGCGACGGCAGCACGAAAACATCCGCATCCCGGTAAGCCGCCCACTTCATCTCGCCAAAAATCGGTCCCGCAAACTGGACTCTCGTTCGAGCGCCCAGTTGCTCCGCCATCTGCTCCAACTCCGATTTTACGCCGCCCTCGTCTGGCCCCGCGAAGACTAACCTCATTGGTATTCCGCTCGTGCGCCCGGAAAGTTCCGCGAATGCTTGTAGGAGTAAATCGGGACTCTTCTTGGTGGAAAGCCGCCCCAAAAACAGCACCAGCTTCTCTTCCGGCAAAATCCCTCGCGCTTTTCGAAACGTGCCTCGCTCCGGCCACGTTGGAGGAATTTCCACGCCGTTCCTTCGCAGCACCACTCTTGCCCGGGGGACACCCCCACCGGCCAACTCCTCGATTTCCTGCTCTGAAGTGGCGATCACCGCGCCTGCTCCAGCAAACAGCCACTTCCCCCAGATCGCATGGTACATTCGTTTTAGCCACACATTTCGCACAATGGGCAGGAACATTCCGATGGGCTCGAGCACATAGGGCAGCCCGCGTTTGCGGCTCTCTCCGGCTACCGCCGGGCCCAGCAAGTCGTAAAGTCCGAAAATATGTACCACATCGAAATTCTGCAGCCGCGCCCGGCAATAACGATTGACCGCCGGATTCCAGCTTACCGTTCGGTAGCGCAACCATGTCGGCACATAGATGGCCTGCACGCCGTTTTCCTGCCGCCGCCACCCGAACGGCGATCGCTCTGCTGTAATTCCTTCTTTCTGGGCCTGCATCCTTTTTTCCAAGCCCCAGTCGGCCGTCAGAACCGTGACCTGGTGGCCACGCCGCGCCAGCCCTTCGGAAAGTGCGCGCACCTTTACCGGAGGGCCGCCGAATTCGAGAAAGGGAGCGTACGTTTCCGTGACGTTCAGGATTCGCATTGTTCGCGCAGGATTTTTTTCAGGGATTTCGCGAAAACATTAAAGCGGTATTCGTTCTCCGCGCGTCGCTTCCCGCGTGCGCCCATTTCTTTCGCGTTCGCCGGGTCTGCCAGTAGCGCCTCAATCGACGTAGCCAGATGGATCGCGTCGCCGTGTGGCACAAGGTACCCGGTTACTCCATCTTCAATGATTTCCGGCGCGCCGCCATGCGCTCCGCCGATCACCGGCTTGCCGCACGCCATGGCTTCCAGATACACCAATCCAAATCCTTCTCCGCTGCTGGGCAAGGCAAAAATCTCGCACGCCGCGTAGCACGCGGCAAGTTCCGAATAGCTCAATCCCGGCAGGAAATGCACGTGGCGGTTAACCCCGTTTTTTTCCGCCAGGTCTTCCAGCCATGCGCGGTCATCGCCGGTTCCCACCAAAACGAGTTGTACTTCCGGCCAGCGCGTCAGCAGCCTTGGCAGCGCCGTAATCAACGTGTCCATCCCTTTATATCTTTCCGTCGCCAGCCAGCGGCCCACCGTCAGGATCACGCGCCCGCTCGGAAATTCGCGCGGTGGAGCGCTTTGTGAACTCGCCGCGAGCAAGGCTTCGAATTGCGGATCGAGCGCCCAGGGCAGCACGCGAATCCGTTCGCGCGCGACTCCCTGCTCTGACGCAACGTGCTCCGCGGTATCTTTGCTCGGTGCCAGGACCAGGTTGGAGTTCCGCAACGCCCGCCGGCGCAACCCTCCCAGCGGCTCCCACACATCAATACCATGCGTGCAGATAATGCTCTTCATCCGCGGAGCCACAATCCGCATTGCCTGCACCACGGGTCCCAGATTTGGATGCGCGGCCAGCACCACTTTCGCTTTGCGCCGCGCTGCTCGCAGCGCCGTCACCGTGAATCGCCCCTTGGCTCGGTCGCATCCGGTGAACACGAATTCGCGCCCTCCCAGCGTCATCCGGTGCAACTCCGGTGAATCATTCAAACTGAGCAGCCGGCAATCCATGCCGCGGCTTGCTGCGAACTCCGTAAGCACCGCCGCCAAATGGCGCCCCGCTCGCTGTACACCGCCAGGTGCGTCCAATTCTGGGAAGAGTCCAATCAGCACGGGCAAAGTCTGCCAAGGGCCGCGTCCAATGGCAAGTGCGGATACATGTCGTGGTTAGATACACGACATTCGAACGCTGGGGTTCAAGTGGAATGATTGCGGAGTTGCGCGTCTTTCAGGAACCGCGCGGCTGTTAGGGCTTGCGATCGGGGGAGGCAGGCGCGGGGCTGGAACGGTTTCTTTCCGCCTGAAAATCCTCTCGTTTCAGCGGCATGTCCCCGTCAACGTATGCGGTGAATTCCATGCCCTGCGGGAAAACGACTTCCTTCCCCGAAGACAGTGGGAGAATCGCTCCCGCCGAATTGTTGGAGCCGGTCGTCTCCTGGAAGGATCGCACCGTCGCCTTTTCGTCGTCCTTCAGCCGCACGAAGTTCACGCTGAAAGCCAGCTTTCCTCCGTGGCCCATCCGTTTTTTCGGTTCTGCCTCGGACACTATGCCGATTGCTGATGAGCCCGCGGGAATCACCGAAATGCCATCCACGATCACCTCTTCCATGACCGTTAAGTCCACGATGTCGCCAACGTGGGCCGTCGCGGAAGAAATCGTCTTGCCCAGTTTCAAGTGAATCGGCGTGCCGTTGTGCAAAGTGATTTCCGACGGAGAAGGCGGAGCAACAGCAGCAACTTCTGCGTGCTTTGCCGGCGCGTCGTACATGATGCGCTCTCTTGCCGGCTGCACTGTTATTGGTTCCGGCGCCTTGACGCCCGGTTTATCTTTCAACAAAAGCAAGCTTTCCACTGGGACGTAACCGATGTCGCCCTTGGCTGTGCGCACGCCGAAATACCGGTCGTACCGTCCCGTAATCTGTACCTGCTCTCCGCACTGCATCGTCGTCCGTACATCCAGCGTCGTCATTGAACTGTAAAGGTAGACGTATCCGTCTCCTCGCGGGCATTCCACCTGCCCCACGCTCTGCGCTTGGACAATCCCTGGAAACATCAGGCAAAAAATTGCTGTTAAGTATTTGGCGCTCGATAGCATCTTGCACCTGCTGGTCGGAGAGGTAGAAAATGTCACGCTACTATCACAGCGCAAATAGGCTCCCGCTGACAAGCAATGGCGCCGCCGCACTTGCATAAAGAGGTACGGTGCGTTTGGGAACCATCGAGCGAAGGACCAATCGTATATGCCGGCGCTGCTGTTGGATCGACCCGCATAGCAGCCATCGACGCTGGCGCCGCTGATTCTTCTCAGGAACTGGAGCGAAGCAGCTCGAATCCCTTTAGCAGTGGTGTGCGAATCGCCCCGTGCATTTCACTCGGAGCGAAGAGCCTGTATAACGTCGATACGGGCGGTTCGCGCAGCCGGCACCCACGACGCGACGACGGCGGCGGCTAGGAGCACGAAGGCAGAGAGCAGCACAGGCAAGGCACCCGGCATCTTTACGTCCGGGAAGTAGCTGCCCGCCAAACGCGCCAGCACGAATCCGAGTGCCGCGCCTGCGAGGACGCCTGCCCCGGCCATCAGGGCGCCTTCGGCAATAACACCTCTCAAGAGATTTCGCGGCTGCGATCCAAGCGCCAGCCGGATGCCGAATTCGCGCGTGCGCGCGCTGACCGAAAACGCCAGCACGCCTGCGACGCCAACCAACGCAATCGCCAACGCCACCGCCGCGAACACGCCGAATACTAGCGAGTTCAACCGGTCCGGCGTGAGCACCTCCGCGCGGACATCTTCGAGCGTGGCCGCGTGTTCAATGGGCTGATCGGCAGACATGTCGCGAATAACGCGTGTGACTGGCTTGACAAGCGAATAAGGATCTGTGCTGGTGTGGATAAAAAGGTGGCCGCCAAAGACAGGCCCCTCATCGAAGGGGTTGTAGACAGTGAGGACGGGCTCAGGAACGATGTGTTGGTCGTCAATATCGGCGGTGACGCCGATGATGCGATGTGGGGCGGCGCTAATTCCGGAGGCGAATTCGAGCATGGGATCGGTCCAATAGACGTGCCGATCGACGGCATCCTGATTGGGGAACATGCGCTTTGCCAGAGTCTCACTGACGATAACGACGGGCTCACTACCCTTTTTGCCGTCGAGCTCGTTGAAATCACGGCCACTGAGGATGGGAACGCCAAGCGAGGCAAAGAATCCGGGAGAGATGATGCGCCACTGCGCGAGAGGGTCCTCTCCCTGGGTATGGACGTGACCGTCGGCGGAGAATTGAAGGCCGAAGCCGGTATCGCGCCAGGGAATAACCATGCCGAAAGCGGTCTTGTTCACCCCGGGTAGGGCATCAATGCGGCGAATCGATTCCTTGTAGAAATCGACCACTTGCCCAGGCGTTTTTCCGTAGGCCATAGCGGGAACGTTGATGGTGAGGACGCGGCGCATGTCGAGACCTGTTTGCGCCGTTTGCAGTGCGATCAATGTAGTGATCACCGTGCTTGCGCCGGCCAGCAGCACGAAGGATGCAGCGATTTGTGTCACCGCAAAGATGCGCTGGCGGCGGCTGGTGCTGCCGGTGATGCGTGGCGTGGTGCTCGACAGGCTATGCCCATTGGAGGTGTCGGCCGACGGCAGGCGCGGGACAAACGCCAAAATCACCGCGGCGACAATGGCTAACGCCGCTCCCACCCACAGCAGGCTGGAATCGACCGTTAAATCGAGCGCGCGAACCGAGAAGCGTGAGGCGTAGCGCGCCAGGATGGCCACCAGCGGCTGCGCGCTCCATACACCGACCGCGGCCCCAGCGCCGCAGAGCAGAAGGCTTTCGGCCAGCAGCATGCGCCGCAGCGCGCCTGTGCTTGCGCCCAGCGCAGCACGGGTTGCCAGTTCGCCTTCGCGGCGAACCGTGCGCGTGAGAATCAAGTTGGCGACATTCGAGCACGCGATGATGAAGACCAGTGCTGATGCTGCGAGCAGCACCAGCAGCACAGTCCGGGCGCCCGAGGTGATCTGGTCGCGAAGCAGCTTGACACTGATCTGGTAGTTCCCTTTTGGCGGATACGCTTCGGCGTGTGCTTTGGCCATGGCCCCGTAGACGGAGCCCAGCTCGGCGCGAACTTGATCGAGAGTGGCGCCGGGGGCGAGACGGCCAAAGAGCTCCGTCATGCGATGGAGGCGGAACGTGACCATGGTTGCAGAGAGGTGGTGCGGGCTGGTGACGATGTTGGCCATGATTTCGGTATCTTGGGGATAGGGGACGGAGGGTTCGAGGACGCCAATGATGGTGGCAGACCGATCGCCCATGGGGCCCCAGCCAAGGCGGACAGTCTTGCCGAGCACAGAGGGATCCTTGCCAAGAGTGGCCGCCCAGAAACGATACGTGAGAACGACGACGCCATCAGCTTTGGGACCGTCGTCTTGAGGTCCGATGAGACGGCCGAGGACCGGGTGCAGGCCCATGACTTCGAAGTAGTTGCCGCTGACGACGCCAGATTGAACTACGCGAGGCTCACCCAGGCCGATCATGGTGAACTCGAGGTTCGAGAACTCGCCCAACGCGCTCAGGGTTTTAATGCTGGCGCGCAAATCCTGGACCTCGGGCACGGAGAACGCTGAGTTTTTGTCGCCCATGCCCGGGGCGCTCTGGCGGATGTAGACGAGGCGGTCCTCGTCGCGGTTGACGAGAGGCTTGAGGAGCACGCCGCGCACCAGCGTGAAGATGGCGGCGTTGGCGCCGATGCCGAGGGCTAGTGTCAGGATCACGGTGAGCGCAAGCCCTTGCGTCCGCTGGAGCGAGTGGAACGCCACCCTCAGATCGTGAAAGAATGACATAACTTTGCCCTTCCTTCCTGGAAGCCAGGCTCCCAAGCGATATAAGCAACCACTGCCTTTACATCCGTTTTGCCCGCATTTTAGAGAAGTGATATCGAATATAGAAGTGCAATCGGCAATCCACCACACCGGTCAAATCTAAGCTCTTTCCTTTGACTGTGTTACTCCCAACACGCCAGGCTGTCCTATGCCACGCGCTGCGCGATTTTGGGATGCTTTGTCCAGATTCGGACAGCCTCCGTCACTCAAGCAGCCGCGTATCCGCTCCGAAATTCAGGCCTTCGCCCAATCATCAAGCTTTGTCCAGCATTGCGGATCCTAGGCTCCTCCGCGACATTCTCCGGAAATCATCCCTGTGGCGACTGCTCGCCCCTTTGCCGGACGAGAAAAACTGACTGTTGCTCATCGATGGTTCCGGAGCAACGGGAGGAGATCGGCGAGGCGGTCGAGATAGATATCGGCGGGGTCCGCGGCGCGGTCGTGCGTGCCGAAGCCGTAATTCACGGCGGCGGCAAGGGTGCCGGCGTTGCGCGCGGTTTGCACGTCCACTTCGGAATCGCCGATCAAAATCGCTTCTGCCGGAGCGGCGCAAAATTCACGGAGAATCGTTTGTGCGCCGAGGGGATCGGGTTTTTTTGTTGCAAAACTGTTGCCGCCGTAGACGGCGCGAAAATATCTCGCCAAGCCGAGTTCTTGCAGGATGCGCGTGCTGATGCGTACCGGCTTGTTTGTGAGGATGGCCATGGGAAAATCGGCGAGTTCTTCGAGCGCTTCGGGAACGCCTGGATACGCGCAGGTCGAATCCATTTTGTGGTCTTCGTAGTAGGCGAGAAAAAACTGCAGCGCGCGCTGGCGGTTCGCTTCCGTTGCATTGTCGCCCAAGGCCTGGCCGATGAGTTGCGGCGCGCCGTGTCCGATGTAGCCGGAGATGGTGTCTTCGCGGAGTTGTTCGCGGCCCATTTCCTGGAGCATGGCGTTGACGGAAAGGATCAGGTCGCGCTGCGAATCGATGAGCGTGCCATCCAGGTCGAAAATCAGCGCGCGCACGGCAGAAAAATTCGGGGCGGTCATGAGCTGACCATTGTAATATGACCGCGTTTTTTTCCACACTCACCCGTCGCGTGCCGACATTCATCGATTTCGCACTGAATTCCCATCGAATATTAATATGGCGCCTTTTTCGGAATTCCGCCTTGTTCGCGTAAACTAGAGGGATTCGCTGGCGGCATAAAAGGATTCCGGAGACTCCATGGCCCAGGTTTACCCCTTCCGCGCTTTTCGCTACAACCCTGAGCGCGCCCCGTTTGACCGCGTGCTGACGCAGCCGTACGACAAGATTTCTCCGGCGATGCAGGAAAAATATTACTCGGCGGACCCGCACAATCTGATCACCGTGGAGAAGGGGCGCGCCTATTCCACTGATACCCCTCAAGACAATGTTTACACGCGCGCGCAGGCGGCGATCGAAGATTGGATTCGCAATCAAGTGGTGGTGCAGGATCCCGCGCCATCTTTTTATTCGTACACGCAGGAATATACGGTACCGGGAAAGGAAGAACGGCGAATGCGGCGCGGATTTATCGGCGCGGGAAAACTCGAGGAATATTCGGCGGGCGTCGTTTTCCGGCACGAACACACGCTCTCCGGGCCGAAAGCGGACCGGCTGGAACTTCTGCGGCACACGAAAACGCACACGGGGCAGCTTTTCATGCTGTATTCGGATGCGGAGAAGCACATTGACACGATTCTTGCGGAAGCCGAGTCCGCTGCCGCGCCTGCCACCCAAATGCTCGACGAATACGGCGTGCGGCACCGGCTGTGGGTGATTGCCGGGCCACAGACCGTAGCCACAATCCAGAAAGCGATGGAGAACCAGAAGCTGGTGATTGCGGACGGGCATCACCGCTACGAGACGGCGCTGAATTACCGGAACGAGTGCCGCGCCCGTTTGGGGCTTACGGCAAACGCAGAAAAGATCGATTCGGAGGCGCCGTACGAGCTGGTGATGATGACGTTCGTCAACACGAAGAGCGAAGGGCTGATGATTCTGCCGGGGCACCGCGTGGCGGCGCACATTCACGATTTTTCCTGGAGCGGCGTGCGGCGGTATCTCGAGCCGTGGTTTACGGCGGAGGAGTTCCCGTTCTCTGGCAGCGGCGAAAGGTCCGAGGCGAAAGAAAAGTTTCTTGCGAGACTCACGACCGCGCGAGAGAAGCGTGCGATCGGCGTTTATCCCGGTCCGGGGGCACAGAAGCGGGCGTTCTACGTGTTGACGGTGCGAGAAGGCGTCAACCTGGCGCAATTGCTGCCCAATGTTTCGCCGCTGCAGCGCGAACTCGACGTGGTGCTGCTGCACGAAGGAATCCTGGAGCCGGCGCTGGGAATCACGCCGCAAGCGGTGACGGCGGAAACGAACCTGACCTACGAACGGGAAGCCACCGCAGCGCTCGATGCCGTGGACAGCGGACGCGCGCAGATTGCGTTTTTGCTGAATCCCTGCGACGTCGAGCAAGTAATGAAAATCGCCACAGCCGGCGAAGTGATGCCGCAGAAATCGACCGACTTTTATCCCAAGTTGCTGAGCGGGATCACGATGTACCGGGCGGAATAGAAGCCGTCTGCACGTCTCAATGTTTGCACGTCTAAACATCCGGGAGGGGGTATACCCTCCGTCGCGATGAAAAGTATGCGTAACGGGCTGATTCCAAAAGAGTTGAGCAACTTCCGTTGTGCAGGTATGTCTATAATGTGAAGAAAATGGAGGGGATAGGGTAGGGGAGAAAATGCTCGAGGAGAGAAATGCCCTTGGTTTGAAGGATGTGACCCCCTCCCCCCCGCAGTTTTTGTAAAGAATTGACACGGCAGAGTTTAGGGGGTGGGGGTCGGCAAAAGAATTGAGCTGTAAAGAGTTAGGGAGATTGGGAACGTCCGCATGTCTGAACGTCCAATAGTCTGCACGTCGAAGGCGGGAGAGAGGCGGAGTGGCGGATCGGGAGGGTAGAGAGGTAGCGGACAAAGAGAGGCGCTCCTTTCTCCGCCAGGCGAAAGCTGGAAGAACTATATCACAAACAGTACTGGAAGTCAAGAATAACTATGTTGTTATTCGAATTGGCGTCGCGAATTGAGACGGTGGAGTTCAAGTTGGCCGAGGGAAAGGGCTTGCGGGAGGCGTGGGATTCGAGAGGAGTGTGGAAATCTGTGGAAAAAGTCAGCGTCGGGAAACGTTCACCGGGCTGTGCAGTGTTCACTGCGGCAGCAATGTCAAACAGAACGGTTCTTACCAAGCTCCATCTGCTATTGCTGAGAACCACTATCGCGAGCTTGCGACCTTGCAGATTCTGCTGATGGGGCAAATTCTTATCGGTTGTGAGCAGCGCATCAAATCCGGCGTCTTCAGCAGCTTTCAGCAGGTCGCCGTTGCTCAGAGTGTCCCAGCCTTGCGCCCTTGCTTCTTTGACGGTGTGACCTTCGAGCGCACGGGCGATGCCTCTTGGCGTTCCGTGGTCAAAGAGGATCAGCATTAGCGGCGGATGGGAGGTTCAAGGCTACGCGCTGCAAAGTCGAGTACCGCGGTAACCTGCTCGCGGGTCACGTCGAACTGTTCCATGATTTCTTCAATGGTCATGCCATCCTCGAGGTTCTCGAAGACAGTTGCGACGGGCATGCGAGTGCCACGGAAAACCCACGCGCCACTGACTTTTCCGGGGACGCTTTCCACCGCTGGACAAGCCGACCAATCCAGTGCCATAGGCTAGCCTCTCTTTGCATTCTAGCCGAAAATCAGGGTGCAGGAGCGCGAAACGAAGCAGTGCGGCATAGGGGGTACAAGTTGGCCGAGGGAAAGGGTTTGCGGGAGGGGCGACATTCGAAAGAATTGTGAAAATCCGTGGAAAAGTCTGAGGGCGGAAGAAGTTAACGGTCTACAGTTAAGAATTGACGGTAAGACGGCTGGAGCTGAAACTCAAACCGACGCCATCTAGTGGCCACCCGCGCACGTTCCTCGCCGTTCTCAAGGCTTTTTTCGCCAGCGACGAAGAGTAGAATTGAAGCGGTATCTCTCATGGATCAACACACCATTCCCAATTGTTACCTGAAAGCGTGGTGCGACCCCGTACCTCTTCCGGAAAAACACACTCCTTTCATCTGGCTGATGTCAAAAGATGGAAAAAGCAAACGTAAGAGGGCTCCCCATAATGCGTTCACGGAAGCCCACAGATTTACGATTCGAAGGGACAACGGACAGAGAGTCTTGACCGTCGAGCAAAGAACCTTGGGAGCAACCGAAGATGCCTTCGTCCGCACACGTCCGAAGCTTGAGGCTAGGGCAACTCTGACACCTCCGGAGAGATTTGATCTTTGCGCCTTTGCAACGGCAATGTTTGCAAGATCAAAGAGCCAAGGAGATCACTTCGCCGAACAGTTTCAGGCCGTCCACAAACAGGTCGAAAATTTGGAGAAGAGACGGGACTCATTCTCAGCGGCGCGAATGTGGGCGGCAATGTGAACGTGCGCCAGGTTAGTCAGCTCGAAACATTCTATCGGCCAAATGGAGTTCAGATTGTTAGGCTCGACCAGGCCTCGCTCTTGACTAAGCTACTCGTGCTTCTCCCAATTGGGTGCATGACTACAGCCTCCGCCTCAGAAGGCGGACCCTACACTCTGAAAAACGAAAAGGGAATCAAGAATCAACCTGCTGCGTTCGGAAAACAGAAAATCAGAGGCAGGATGGCGAGGTAAACTCGCCGCTACAAGTGAGGAATTGAGGCGAGCCCTACAACGGCGCGAAAGCGTGTTGGTGTAGATTTGTGCGGGGGTCAGGAGAGATGGCGATCAAGGTTGAGGCTGCTTGGTTGGGGGATTTCGCCAAACGTTACACGGCGGCGTGGTGCAGCCGGGATGCGTCCAGGGTGGCGGCGTTTTTCGCGTTGCATGGCTCGCTTAGCGTGAATGGGACTCTGGCAGCCGGACGCAGCGCCATTGCCGAGGTGGCGCAGGGATTCATGGCCGCGTTTCCAGATATGGAGTTGCGTATGGACGACGTCCTCGTCCAGGGCGACAGCGCTGTTTACCACTGGACGTTCCTTGGCACCAACACCGGGCCAGGCGGCACCGGGCACAAGGTTCGCTTCAGCGGGTACGAGGAGTGGAAGTTCGGGGAGGATGGGTTGATTGCGGAATCGCAGGGGCACTTCGATGCGGAGGATTATCAGCGGCAGGTGGACGCTTAGAAAACAGAAATTGGAAAGCAGAAGTTAAAGCGCTAAACGTCGAAGCGAAGAGAGATTTCATCCCACAAGGCGCGACCGCGCGGGCGTCGATTGGCGGCCACCTCCGGCAGGCCGAAAGAGTCAAAACCTGAAGCCTTAGAACCGAAGGTTGCGGCACGCGCGGCACGACGATGCAATGATAAGGCTAGGGAGAGCACAATATTAGGGCGGGTATCCATCGGAGGTTAAGAGCTCATGAAACCGAACAATCCCATCGACCACGTGGTGATCATCGTCAAGGAAAACCACACCTTTGACAACTATTTTGGCACTTTCCCCGGGGCCAATGGCGCAACCCTTCCGGCAGCGCAAGACCCGCCGGCCGGCGGCGACCCACGGCATGATCACGTGGGGTGGCTGGAGCGAGCGACGCACGCGGTGAAGGAGCAGTACGGCGAACAGGACATTCCCGCCTATTTTTCGTTTGCGAGACAATTCACGCTGTGTGACAACTATTTCACGGAAGTGGCCAGTCAGTCCGAACCCAACCACCTGATGCTTATCGCGGCGGCTTCGCCCATCATCGACAATGCGAACAAGAGCCGCACATACCAGCAGCAGGAACCCTTCAACATTCCGACGCTGCCGAAGGCACTGGAGAATGCGAAGCTGACCTGGGCGACTTACGGCGACCTGGGGTTTAGTTACTTCACGAAAATCACGGAGCTGAAAGGTAGCAAGAATATTCTGCCGTGGACAAAATTCGACACGGACGCGGCGGCAGGGACATTGCCGAACGTGTCATGGGTGTACGCGCCCGGCAGTCCCGTGGAGCTATCCGAGCACCCGCCTTACGGGAAAAACGCCGGGCAGAAGACGGTGAAGCTGGGAGCCCAGTGGACGGCAGACCGTGTCCACAAACTGGGGCAGAGCAAGCTTTGGACAAACACGGTGATCTTTATTACCTGGGACGATTGGGGCGGCTGGTACGACCATGTCGATCCGCCACCGGCGGCGAAGGCACCGGTGCAGAGCATGTGGACGGGGAAAGGTCCGGCGAAAGGGCCGAGTTATACGAATACCCAATTCAGCTATGGCTCGCGCGTCGGGTGCCTGGTGATCAGTCCGTATTCCAAACGGGGAATTTCCAAGGTGTTTCATTCGCATGTGAGCCTGGTGAAGTTCTGCGAAGTGACGTTTGGGTTGAAACCGCTAAACACAAGAGACGCGGCTTCGGATGATATGTCCGATTGTTTCGACTTCAAGCAAACACCCTTGGCACCGCCGAGTTAGGGATTGGGCAGGGGAAACGGTTCGCTGAAGCTTGAAGAGGAGAGGCCGACCTGAAGGAAAAGCGCCGGTCTGAAGACCGGCCACTACCAAAGCTCCTCGTGGGCATCTTCTTCGGGCGAGGCTTTGGTTCTGGGCTTGCCTTCGGCGCGGGCGAGGGCTTCTTCGAGCATTTTGGAGATGCGGCGGTCGCGGGATTCCGGAGTGCGGCAATAGAAGATGCCGAGTAGGTGTTGACGACGCTGCAGGAGAGTCATGGACTGCCAGCCTTGATAGGTGCGGGGATCGCGGGCGAAGGCGAGTTTTAAAATGGGAGGCAGGTCGAGCTCCGCTTCCATGGTGGCCATAAGCTGTTCGGCGACTTGTTCGGCGCGGCGGACGCGAGCTTCGGGGCTTTTTACGTTGACGATCCAATAGCAGATCCACTTGCGCATGGAAGACGTGAGCTTGTCGAACCAACGGCGGAAGGAACGGTCTTCGTTGAGGATGCGCTGGAATTCTGGAGGGACGCTGGTGAGGTGTTTTGTGGTGTCGGGTACGAGGCGGAAGCGCGGGGAATCGCCCAGGAACGCGTTGGCTCCGGTCTGCATGCTCTTTTTGATGAGCATGCAGTGATAGCCCTTGGTGGTAGGAAAGACAGAAGAGCGAAAGGCGAAGCCGTTGATTTCGCCTTTGACGCGGACGTTGCCGCGTGTTCCCCAGACTTTGGGTACGTCAAAGGGGATGCGGATAATAATCCAGCCGAGTCGCGAAGGGATGGGCTCGAGAGTGGCTTTGAAGGATTTCGCGACAAGTTTAGGTTTGGGCTTCGGCTTCATGGCGACGTCTTGCGGGAAAAGATAACACTGTGGGGACGGAATGCGGAAATTGGAAATCAGAAATTGGGGAGGATTCTGCTCACGGGGCGAATTCGGCGGCCGGAGTTGTCATAAAGTGAAAGATGAGGGCACACCGGATCGTGCCCTCCTGTAAAGATCACACGCACAAAACCAGCGTGTGCGGCACTTGCCATCTGGCTTGGACGCTTATGCTCCGGCCGTCTTGGAGAAGCTGGAGACGGCTTCGGCTTCGGAATTGTAGACGTCGAAGACGGTCAGCAGCTTGGTGATCTGGAGCACTTCCTGGAACTTGCTGCCCAAGTGGCAGAGGCGCAGGGAAGCGCCCTGCGACTTCACGCTGTGATGGGCGGCGACGAGCGTGCCGAGCCCAGCGCTGTCGATAAAAGTGACGTTGTCCATGTTGAGGACAATTTTCTTTTTTCCTTCGGCCATCAAGCTTTTTACTTTTTCGCGCAAGGCGTTGCTTTCCTCACCGAGCACAATGCGGCCGTCCAGTGCCACCACGGCCACGCCATCTACTTCACGGTTCGTCATCTTCAAAGCCACGTTATTTTCCTCCTCGTCGGAAAGCGGTTCCGGCGGCAACCCGGGCCGGAGCCGTCAAGCTTATCAAATCTATGGATGATCCCTGAGCGATGAATCGTAATCGAAGACCGGGCAGGGGTCAAATAGCCGGACGGCTAATAATAGTCCGCGCAGGACATGTAGTAGCCGCACACGGAACAGATCAACTTACAGCGCCGCGATTCCAACCGCTGCGAGCAGACGGGACAATACCGCGAAGGGTCTTCGGTAGGAGCCACGGTGCACTGACCATCCTGCGAAGACGCAGCCGATTGGGCTGCGGCTTGTGCCGGCTCGGCGTGGACCTGAGCTTGCTGCCACTTCGCGGCGCGTTCCACGGCGGGATGGTTATAGCACAGTGGGGGGAAGAGGGGATAGCGAATAGGGGATAGGCAAAGAACTCATCACATTGGGCCGCGCAGGGTGTAGTTGAGGGATGGCTGGAAGATTCTGCAATCCGGTGAATGGGATTGAAACCAATGGGGGACTGGGCGCATCCTTGTAAGTGGGCAAGGTTGTTGGCGCCCGGCTCGGGTGGCCGAGTCTTCAGGTAGGTACCCATGGTCCGGCAAATCATACTCGCAGGTCTAGTCGCAATTCTTCCAGCAGGTGTGCAGGCGCAGGGGCGCGGAATGGCCGCGCCGGTCTTTCATTCCGGTGCGGTTGCGCCCAGAGTCGTGGCTCAGGCTCCGCACGCGGGAGCGATCGTGGCGGCTCCAGGGACGCGGGTGGTTGGCAGGGGCGGCGTGCCTCGGTCGCGCGTGGCGACCCCAGTACCGCAAAACACGAGGCGAGTCACCGCGCGAAGCCGCCTGGCTGAGAACGAATTTGGGATGCGATCGGATTGCAGTTCGGCGCCGGGATTTGGGTTTGATGCGGTACACCAGGCCGCGACGTGCGGATCGATTGGGGGGGGCTCACGATTCCGCGGGCAGCAAGTTCCTCTGTTCTTTCCGTTTTTTGATGGCGGATTTGTCTTGCCAGGTGCTGCTGCGGCGGTGGAAGAGAATTCGACGGCGGAGGCCGCTCAGCCTGAAATCCTAGATTCGGAAAATCGAGATAGAGGTCGGCGCTATAGAGTTACCGAGCCTCAGGCGGCGCCGCCGGCTGAACCGGCTAGCACGGCACCAGCCGACAACGACGAGTTTGTGTTTGTGCGGCGGGATGGAACGGTATTTTTTGCGGTAGCGTACTCTTGGGAAAAAGGGACGCTGCGCTATATCACCAGCCAAGGATTGCGCCACACGGTCACGCAGGATGCGCTGGACCTGGACGCCACGCGGCAATTCAACGAACAACGCGGATTGAGTTTTCGATCGCCGGCCTGAGGGCTACTTTTTCGCCGGTTCCGGCATGACGTAGCCGGATTGTGCGGGAAGGCCGGCGCGCTCCAACTGCACAGTGGTGTGCTCCACTCCAAATTCTCTTGCGGCGACTTGCTTGATCGAAGCAAGTAAACGCTCGCACTCGTCGAGGTGCATATCGGGGATGCGTGCGTGAAGGCTGAGCGCGTTGTGATCGCCGCCCAGGCACCAGACGTGCACATCGTGGACTTCTTGTACCCCTTCAATTTTCAGAATAGCGCGAGCGATGTCTTCCACGCGCAAATCGAGCGGGCGACCCTCCAAAAGAATGTGAGAGGATTCGCGCAGGATGCCGATGCTGGACCAGAGCACGAGCAAGCCGATGGCCAGGCCGAGAAGCGGATCGACCCAGCGTGCGCCGGTGGCATGGATAATTATTGCGCCAGCGATGATGGCGATGTTGGAGAGCGCGTCGCCAAAATTGTGAACCAGGATGCTGCGCAGATTGAGGTCGCCCCGGCCGCGTATGAGGGCCAGGGTTATTCCGCCATTCACGGCGAGCGCGGCGACGGAAGTCCAAATCATCCAGCTTTCGACCACTTCCACGGGGGAACGAAAGCGCTCGATGGCTTCGTAACCGAGCCAGAGAGAAAGCAAGACGAGGACGGAGGCATTGGTGTAGGCGGCGAGAGTGCCGGCGCGGTGATAACCGTAGGTTTTTTCACTGTCGGCGGGGCGTTGGGCCCAGCGCATCGCGAGATAGGAGATGCCGAGGGCAGGGACATCGGAAAGATTGTGAACGGCGTCGTTTAAGAGAGCGACGCTGCGGCCAAGGATGCCGCCAAAGACTTCCGCTACCACCAACCCAAGGGTGGCAGCCATGGCCCAGCCGAGCACCGAAGGGCGTAGGGATGGGTGAGAATGGCCGGCGTGACCGTGTTCGTGGGAATGGCCGGCATGACTGTGGTCATGAACATGGGGCTGTGCAGCCATCGGCACTATTCTACGCGACTCGACGGCGGCGATGCAGCCCTATCCAGTGCTTATTACGCACTATGACACTTTGACTCCGCGAATAGATTGACGCTCTGTGCGTCGGCTGCGACCATGAAATGAGTTTCCCGTTGCGTGCGTTGGGGCGCAGCGAGCCTTCATACAGGGGTTTTGCGCTCAGGGCAATGACGGTTCCCATCGCTAAATTGAGTTTTTGGGGCGTGCGCGGATCAACGCCGACGGTTGACCCGGCGACGTGGCGCTATGGCGGAAACACGCCTTGCCTGGAGCTGATTGCGCCGGACGGCACGCAATTCATCCTGGATTGCGGCACGGGACTGCGCATGCTGGGAAGCCGCTGGGCGGCCCCGAACGGCGGGAGAGTGCCGGAAACGCACATAATGGTTACGCATTATCACTGGGACCACATCCAGGGGATCCCGTTTTTTTCGCCTTTGTACGTGCAAAACAACGAGTTTCATTTTTACAGCTTCCGGTCCAAATATCTGGGGCGGGATAGTTTAAAGCAAGTTTTCGAAGCGCAGATGGCGCTGCCGTATTTCCCCGTGGACATGTCGGCGATGAACGCCAAGAGAAAGTTCAAGGAAGTGGACGGCGGCGATTCGTTCACGGTTGGGGAGAACAAAATCACGGCGCGGTGGCTGAATCATCCGCAAGGATGCCTGGGCTTTCGAATCGAGACGCCCGCCGGCACGGTGGCTTATGCCACGGACAACGAACCGGGGGACGCGAAACTGGACGAGAACCTGCGCGAACTGGCCGCTGGCGCGGACATATTTATTAATGACGCGCAATTTACTCCGGAACAGCTGGAGACGACGAGAAAGGGCTGGGGGCATTCGTCGTGGCTAGAGGGAGCGCGAGTGGCACGGCAAGTCGAGGCCAAGACATTGGTGCTCTTCCATCACGATCCGGATTCGACCGATCGGATGGTGGATACGATATTGCGGCAGGCGCGAGAAGAGTTCGATTCGGTGTTCGCGGCTAGCGAAGGCATGGTGATCACTCTCGGCGCACCGGGAGACACGGTGCAAGCACACATGCCGGGAACGCGAACGGCGCTGCGGCGGGAAGCGCAATTCCACGCGAAAGTGTGCGGTGTGACCGAGGGCGGGAAAGATTTTGAGGAAGAAACCGTTGTGCGGGATATTTCCCTGCAGGGTGCGCTGATTTCGTTAAAGCATTTGCCGCGGCTGCAATCGGAATTACAAGTGACCATGGACGCACCGGGCGCGGATGGGGTGCAAACGATGAATTTGCGGGGCTACATTGTGAGGATTGACGCGGGAGCAGAAAAGGGACATGTGGCGGTGGGAGTGGTGTTTACAGACTAAGGTCAAATCCACAGAACCAGAGTTTTTCGTAAACAGGGGCGCCCCGATCCGATTGGGACGCCCATTTTGCTTTCTTGGCTTGAACGCATCGCTCCTGTAGGCTGAGAAACAGCCTATGGTTGAGAAGAAAGCGAATTTCGTGCCCGTGAGTGCGCTGGATAAGCGGCGGCCCTCGAAGAGCGAGCTGTTGCGCGGGTTGGTGCTGCAGGCGCCGTTTGTGGCAAAGAGTTTTGGGCTTTACTTTCGGAATGGATGGCGGCGGCACGTGTTGCGGAGCAAGGTTGTGGCGCCTTATGCAGTTACGTTCTACGTGACCCACAAATGCAACCTGGACTGCAGTTATTGCACGCAAAAGGAGCCGGAGGTTTTCAGCGAGGAGTTGCCGACGCGAGAGACGATTCAGTTGCTGAAGCGCATCCGCAAAGAGACGGACTCCATCGTGATTACGGGCGGGGAGCCGACGCTGCGTGCAGACATCGAGGAGCTTGTGGAGGCGGCGCGGTTCGAATGCAAATACCGATCCCTGTTGATGATTACCAACGGCACGTTGCTCGACCGCAAGCCGCGGATTCTGAAAGCGGTGACGGGACTGGTGGTGAGCCTGGATGCGCTGGCGGTTGATCCGACGAATCCGCTTTCAAAACCGGCGGCCCTGCCGAAGGTGCTGGAGAACCTCGAGTTTGCGAAGGAACAGCTTGGCAGTCCGAGGCGCATCACCATCAGCACGGTGATCGAGCAATGGAATGTCGGAGAGGTTGAACGGTTACTGGACTGGTGCGGAGAGCAAGGATTTGTGTTTGCGGCGCAGTCCGCGCAGATGGAGAAGATGCCGAATCTGGCATTGCTGCAAAACCCGAAGTATCAGGCGTTGGTGGACAAGATCATCGACCGGCGGCGCAAAGGCGTGCAGCCTATCAACGGGACGCCGCGGACGATTGAGACGCTGCTGCGTTTTGGCGATTTTCAGTGCTACCCGACGATGTTTCCGCGAGTGTATCCGAACGGCGACGTTTTTTATCCTTGCGAGCCGCTGCGGAAGGTTGCCGGCAATTTGCTGCGGGACGGCTCGCTGAAGAAGATCTTCGCGCGCGGGAAGAAAATATATGGAGATATTCCGCCGTGCCAGGGGATTTGCTACTTATTTGGAAACGTGCTCTCGCATTATTACGTGAATGACTTTTGGGGGTTGGCGGGAGATTTTATTCGTTAGGCAGTGCAGACTTAGAAATAAGATGTTTTTTGGCCGCGCCCAGCCTCCCCTGAAGAAGCGATCTAAGGACAAATAGGCCGAGATTCTTCGTTTTAGTTGCGGATGACAACCTACCCGTGAGCTTGCTCAAACCCTGAAAGTCTTCGTTGAGAGAATTTGCTGCACCTGAAGTCTCCTGTTGACGGCCAAAAGGAATATGATACGCTCACCTTTTCTCCTGTTGACGGTCAAAAGGAGTGTATGCCAACTTCCAAAAGCGAAGTCCTGCAAGGAACACTCGATTTGCTGGTGCTGAAGACGCTCGATTCCATGGGGCCAATGCACGGCTTCGGGATTGCCTTACGTATCCAGCAGGTGTCGGAGGACCTGCTGCAATTAAACCAGGGAACACTTTATCCCGCACTGCTGCGGCTGGAGCAACGCGGCTGGATCAGCTCCAAATGGGGCGTTTCGGAAAATAACCGCAAGGCGAAGTACTACTCCTTGGTGCGTGCTGGACGCAGGCAGCTCGAGGAAGAAGCGGAAAACTGGGGGCGCATGTCCGCGATGATCAATCGGGTGCTGAGGGCGACTTAAGCTTATGCGCGAATTCTTGGGCACATTTATCCGGCGAGTCGCTGCACTTTTTCGCCGACGCCGCCTGGAAGACGACCTGCGCGAAGAACTGCGCTCGCACCTGGAGATGGCCGTCGAGCTGAACATGGAAAAAGGTATGAACGCTGAAGACGCACGGCGCGAGGCACTGCGCAGCTTCGGCGGGGTCGAGCAAACCAAGGAAAATTACCGCGACCAGAGAGGGCTGCCCATGATCGAAACGACGCTGCAAGATCTGCGCTTCGGCTTGCGGATGCTCCGGCGCAGTCCGGGATTTTCCATCCTCGCGGTCCTTTGTTTAACCTTAGGAATCGGCGCCAACGCTGCGGTCTTCAGTTGGGTCGAAGGAATCTTATTTCGTCCCTACCCAGCAGTAACCCATCAGGAACAACTGCTCGCCCTAACCGGAACGGCGCGCGGCGAGTCTGGCCCTACGGGTATTTCCTGGCCGGATATTGTCGATTTGCAGCGGAGTTGCACGCTCATTGATTCATTTATTGTGACCAAGATCATGGGGACAACGCTGAGCATCGGCGACCGGGCCGAGGTCACGACGGGGAGCATCGTGTCAGCTAATTATTTTGATGCGATCGGAGTTCATCCGATTCTTGGGCGTGGATTCGAGCCGGGCGAAGACTCGGGACGGAACGCTCATCCGCTGACGGTGATCAGCTATCAGTTATGGCAAGGGCGCTTCAAGGGTGATCCGCAAATCATCGGGAAAACGCAACGGCTCAATAATGTAGTGCACACCATTGTTGGCGTAGCGCCCGAGGGTTTTTATGGGACTTTCGTGGGTTGGGCGATGCGGTTCTGGGTGCCCGCATCGATGGAGGAAACATTTGAAGCGGGCGGCTACAAACTGGAGGATCGCGGCGCCCGCTGGATTGAAGCTTACGTGCGGCTCAAGCCCGGGGTGACTCCCGTGCAGGCGCAACAGGAGATTTCGGCCGTGGCAAAGCGATTGGAAAGCGACTATCCAGCTACCAACCGAGGCCGCGGCATCAAGCTGTGGCCCTTGTGGCAAACGCCCTTCAACAATGCAATCACGCTGCTCCCTACGCTCGAAATCATGCTCGTGGTGGTGGTGTTTGTCCTGCTCATCGCCTGCGCAAACGTAGGCAACTTGCTGCTGGTCAGGTCCTTCGCGCGGCGGCATGAGATGACAGTGCGGCTGGCGATCGGCGCGGGACGCGGGCGGCTGCTGAAACAACTCTTCACGGAAGGACTGATCCTGTCGGCTTTTGGGGCAGCCGGGGGACTCCTGGTGGCGCACTGGTGCCGCCACGCGCTCGTGCTTTTGTTTCCCGCGCGGGGTGGTGTGGCCATGCACCTGCCAGGGGAAATTGATTGGCGTGTGCTGGCGCTGAGCGCGGGAGTGTGCGTGATGGCGACACTTCTGCTCGGGCTGGTCCCTGCAATGCAGACGAGAAAGATCGATCTTGCGGGCGCGCTGAAGTCCGATTCGGCGGGTGTAGTTGGGGGCGGTGGAAGAGCGTGGATCCGCTCGAGCCTGGTCGTCGTCCAGGTGTCGCTGAGTTTCGTTCTGCTGGTCGGAGCGGGGCTGCTGCTGCAGAGCCTAAAGAAAATTCGAAATACCAGCCCGGGTTTTTCGACGCATGAAGTGCTAGACACTGCCGTCAATTTGACGGCTGCGGGATACGATGCCCAGCGCGCGCAGTCTTTTCAAGACGAGCTGCTGGAGCGCGTGAAGGCGCTGCCCGGCGTAGAGTCCGCAGCATTCGGGCGAATGACGCCGCTAAGCTATGGGAGCTTTTCTTCGACGCCGATTGCGGTAGATGGCTATCAGCCGCCGCCAGAGGAACAACCCATCGTGGAGTACAACGAAGTGGGGCCGAACTATTTCGCGACCATGGGCATTCTCCTGGTGTCGGGCCGCGAATTCACTCGGGCGGACGACGAAAAGGCCGCTCTCGTGGCAATCGTGAATGAGACGATGGCCGCGAAGTATTGGCGCGGAAAGAATCCGATGGGCGAGCGGGTTCAAGTCAAGGGCCGATGGATGCAGGTGGTTGGTATGGCAAAAGATTCCAAGTACGAGAGCGTTCGGGAGACGCCGAAACCGTTTTTCTATGTGCCGTTGCGCCAGAATTTCTCGCGCGGGGCAGGTTTGTTTATCCGAACGCCGCTGAGCCCGGAGACGATGGCGACGGCGCTGACGCGGGAGGTGCACGCGCTCGACGGGAATCTTGCCATCTTCGAGGTGATCACGCTGCAGGAACAGGTAGATCGCTCGACATCGCCGCAGCAGGTGGCGGTAACTTTGGTCGGGGTCCTGGGTGGACTGGCCCTGCTACTCGCTACCATCGGACTGTATGGCGTGATGTCGTATGCGGTGTCGCAGAGCACGCGCGAGCTGGGGCTGCGCATGGCACTTGGCGCTGGCGCGTCCAATTTGCTGCGGCTGGTGTTATCGCGTGGTTTGGCGCTGACGGCCGGGGGTGTGTTGCTTGGCGCCACGGTGGCACTGGGTCTGACGCGGTTGCTGGGGAACCTCTTATACAAGGTGAGCCCACGCGACCCGCTGGCTTTCGGGTCGGCATTCGTGGTGATGACCATTGCCGCGCTGGCAGCGTGTTTCTTGCCCGCTTGGCGCGCCACGCGTACCGATCCAGCCCGCGCGTTGCGAGAGTAACTCTCGGCATTCGATTCCGCACGCGGTTTGATGATGACCTGGAAACTCTTCCGCGAGACTAAGTCAAATCGGCGATTTTTTTGTCGAGGTGGGCAAGGGCGGCTTCGAGGGACTTGCGGTGGTTGGGATGAGTGGCGGAAGCGAGGTCGTTGACGATGCGGATACGAGAAAGTTGAAGATCCTTGATCTGTTCTTCGCGCATAAGTTGTTCCGGAGTTTTGGGTCCTGAATGCGATTTCTGCTTGGGTGCTTCGGTAGCTTCGACCTGCGATTCGACGTCCTTGCTTTCCCAGCCGCGAGCCATGCATAGAGTGTGACACAAAATGCGCAAATCGCGTGTGAATCAACGCAGAAAAGTGGCGAGACGAGTATCAGGCGCCGGCGGCGCGGCGTTGGGGGAGAACAGGGAGGGCGGGGCGCAGTACGCCGCGGATGGTGATCTCGGCGACGCGAGTGAGATGTTCGGCGAAAACACCTTGATAGGCAAAGACGGCTGTTTTGTTCGTCCAGTTGATGCGCAGGAACCAGCAGCCGTGGGATTCTTCGGCCTGCGCCGAGGTGATTTCGCTGACGGGAATCTCCAGGAACGATTGAAGGTGGGAGTCGCGAACGGAAATATGGTCGGCGCCGACGAAAAGTTGGGCGGGGAAGGACGAGGCGTCTCCTAGTTTAAATTTTCCACCGTTGACCACCACAAGAGCACCTAAGGCGCGGGCTTGGTCGTCAATATTGGACTCGGGTTTGGCTGGAGGCAGAAGAATGGCGCAGATGAACATGGTCAGGCCGGCGATGGCCGGAGCGTAGCTGCTCCAGGCGCCGAGCGGAGCTATAACCAGAGCGGCGCCAGCTGTTGCCAGGAAAATGCGAAAGAGCATCCAAGAGCGCGGGTTGCGGCGCGCGTGCAGGATTTTTGGGATGAGCAACACCAGTGCGAAGAGAGTGCCAATGACAAGATGACGCAGCCGTTTGCTGAAAGTTTCGGGTGGGGATATCGCTGGGCTGGAGGTGGCGCTCATCATTTATCTCTCAAAGCTACTCTCAATGATGGTCCCTCATGGTTGCAGGCCGCCGATTTCGCGCATGCGGGCAAAAGCGCGCCGCACGTGGGGAATGGTGATGGAGCCCCCAACGATCAGCGCTACGTTTAGGGCGTCGATCACTTCTTCGCGCTTCCAGCCTTCTTCGCCGCAGCGGACGAGGTGATAGGTGATGCAGTCATCGCAGCGCAGAACGGCGGAGGCGACTAAACCTAGCAATTCTTTTTGCTTGGTGCCGAGCGGGCCGGGTTCGTAAGCTTGGTGGTCGAGGGCGAAGAAGCGTTTGATGCCGAGGTGGCCGCAGCCGAGGATTTCCTCGTTCAGGTCAGCGCGAAATTTTTGAAAATCGTCCAGGCGATCGGCCATGGTTGTCTCCGCGAATTGACCGGCCGCCGGGGAAAACGACCGTGCCCGTTATTATGAACGATTTGTGGGCAGAGCGGGAATGCGCTCGCGGATATTTCAGTGGAGCTTCAGGGAACGTAGCCAGGGCCGCGCAGGACTTTGCCGGGAAGCGCGCCGGTCATTTTGGTTTGATCGATGACCGGCACGCCGTTCACGAGCACATAGACCATTCCTTCCGACAATTGATTGGGCTTCTCGAACGTCGCCAGGTCACGGATGGTCGCCGGATCGAAGATGACGATGTCGGCGTACATGCCGGCCTTCAGGACGCCGCGGTCTGTGAAGCGCATGCGCTGGGCGGGCAGGGCGGAGAACTTACGGATAGCGTCTTCCAGCGTGAGCTTATGTTCTTCGCGAACGTACTTGCGCATGATGCGGGGGAACGTGCCGTAGGCGCGCGGATGGGGATGTTCCTTCCCAAGGATGCCTTCGGGCGAAGTACCGGAGGAGTCGTTGTCGACGGAAACCCAAGGCTGCTGCAGGGCGAGGGATACATCCGGCTCGGACATGCCGAATACCGCCACGGAGGTCAGGGCGTGGTCTTCGATGAGGAGGTCAAAAAGAGCGTCCATCGGATCTTTGTTCCAACTTTTTGCAATTTCCGCGAGCGTCTTGCCTTGCAAAGGAAGCAATTGTGGATTATTTACGACGCCGATGAGAACCGCTTCGGGGCCGGGGATCTCCTGCCATTCGTTGTCCCACTGATCGGAGGGCGTGAGCATGTCTTTGCGGATGCGTTCGCGAGTTGCGGGATCTTTCAAACGTTCGATGAGCTTGGAGTTGCCGCCGTCGTGGGCCCACGCGGGAATGAAAGCGGAGAAATCGTTGAACCAGGCGGTGTAGGCGTAAGTGTCCGCGGAGATGTCGAGTCCCTCCGCCCTCGCTGCGTTGACCTTGGCGATGGCTTCGGGCATGTGGCCCCAGCTCGGTTTGCCGCCCACTTTGAAATGCCATATCTCGACGGGGATAGGAGCCTCGCGGCCAATGCGTACGGCCTCATCGATTGCCGCCAAAATGCCGGTGCCCTCATTGCGCATGTGTGTCGCGTAAATGCCGCCGAACTTGGAGGCCTCCGAGGCGAGGACGATCAACTCTTCGGTCTTGGCGTAAGGTGCGGGAGCGTATTCGAGAGAAGTGGAAACGCCAACGGCGCCATCGCGCATGGCCTGGCGGACGAGCTCTTTCATCTGTTCGAGCTGCGCGGTGGTGGGTTGCACGTCATTATCGCCGAGCACCATGCGGCGAACACGGGTGGCGCCGACGTAGCTGGCGAGATTGATTCCCATGCCTTGCTTCTCGATGCGGGAAAAATATTGGCGAAGGGTCCGCCAGTCGGCGTGGATGTGATATTGGTCGTAATGCTCCTGATCGGCGCGAAGAACAGCGTCGTTCAAGGGCGCGATAGATTCTCCCTCGCCGGTGATTTCCGTGGTGATGCCCTGATAGATCTTGGAGGGCAGGCGGGGATCGACGAGGATGGTGCCTTCCGACTGACCCAGCATGTCGATGAAACCGGGGGCAACAACCATGCCGCGCGCATCTATGGTACGAGTGCGTGGGACGGCGCCGAGATTGCCGATCGAACCAATTTTGCCCTCGCGAATGCCGATATCGCCGGAATACCAAGGCGAGCCGGTGCCGTCGATAATGTGGCCGTTGATGATGACGATATCGAAAGACTTTGCCGGCTCCTGGGCTTGGAGTGAAGCAATGCCGAAAAGCAAGACCGTTGACAGAAAGACGGGCTTCCAACCGGCGACGACAAATTTGAAGAAATCACCTTGCGACGTCATTCAACCTCCTAGGGTCTTTCGAGAAGTTCCTGAGCATCGGCGCCCAGGCCGCGGGTGCGCACGCGATACCAGAAGACGATGAGGCCGACGGAGACGACAAAGATCAAAGTGGAGACAGCGTTGATTTCGGGAGTGATGCCGCGACGCAGGCGGCCCCAAATTTCGAGGGGCAAAGTATTGTCCCGGCCGATGAGGAAAAAGGTGACGGCGATCTCGTCCATGGAGAGAGTGAAGATGAGCAGGCCAGCGGCGATCAGGGAGAGCTTGAGATTCGGTAGGGTGATGCGCCAGAAGGTTTGCCAGGGCGTCGCGCCGAGGTCGAGAGAAGCTTCTTCCTGAACGCGGTCCATTTTCTGAAGGCCGGCAAAGAGTTCGGTGGTGGCCACGGAGATGAGCGCGGTGCCATGGCCGAGAAAAACGGTGAACAAACTGAGTTGTGTTCTCACAAGGACAGCAAACATTAATAAGGAGAGCCCGGTAATGATGCCGGGGAGAATCAACGGCAAGAGAACCAGGCGGCGAAAGAGAGCTTTTCCGGGAAAGGTGGCGCGGTCGAGAGCGAGCGCGGCAAGGAGCCCTAGAGTCAATGACAGTGCGACGCTACCGGCGGCGACTATTAGACTGTTTACGACAGAATCCCAGATGGGGGCGTCGGCGAAAAGCAGGCGATACCAATCAAGCGTGAGATGGTGGGGAGGGAAGCCGCCGACGCCGTCACGATTGAAGGAGTACAGAATGAGGACGATTACCGGCAGATAGATAAAAATGAAAACGACCGCGGCATAAAAGGTGAGCAGCGGAGCGCGACGGAATGAAGTAGCGCTGCTCATTTGAAGGACCACCGTTTTTCCAGGCGTTCGGTGAGGAAAAGCAGAGAAACAATGAGGATTAGAATGCAGACGGAAATCGCGGCGCCCAGCGGCCAGTCATAGGCCGCACCGAACAGGCTTTGGACCACGTTGGCGATCATCGTGCCGGAAGCGCCGCCGACGAGAAGCGGCGCGAGGAAGTCACCCAGGGAGAGAACGAAAGCGAAGGTCGCGCCCGCAAGCAGGCCAGGAATGGAAAGAGGCAAGATGATGCGCAGAAATGTCTGAGCCGAATTGGCGCCCAGGTCCTGCGAGGCTTCGACAAGCGGACGCGGGATGTGCTCGAGGGCCGCGTAGATCGGAAGAAAAACAAAAGGTGTGTAGATGTGTGTGAGCACGAGAACGACCGCGAATGGGCTGTAGAGAAGAGATGCAACGGGCTCACGCGTGAGATGCATGTATTGCAAAAAACCGTTGAGCACGCCTTCGCTGCCGAGGATTGTCTTCCATGCGTAGCCGCGCACCAGGTAGCTCACCCACAGAGGCACGATGACAAGCTGGTAGAGCAACTCTTTGCGAGCACCGGCGTGGAATGACAGGTAGTAAGCCAAGGGGTAGCCGAGCAGCAGCGAGCACAGCGTCACCGAGGTGGCGATGCGCATGGTTCGCAGAAGGACTTCGAGGTAGACCGGCTTGGTAAAGAGAGTGCGGTAATTGTCCACGTTCCACTGATGGACGATAGCTTGGTCCTGAACGGCCCAAAAGCTGTGCGCGAACATCAACAAGTATGGAAGCAGGAGAAATAGGCCGACCCACAGGAGCGGCGGAACAGAGACGATCGCTTTGTAAGTGCGTGAATACATGAGCACAGCCGAGGCCGATTATTCCTGAACGCGAATGGCATCCGCAATCGAGAAAACAAAGTCGTGCTCTCCGGAGAGCGGCCCGTGCGCGAAAATGCGCACGCGCAAGAGCTGGCCGCCGCAATCCACTTCGAGCAGTTCGCTGGCCCCGCCATAGAGCTGCTGGCGAATAGAGGCGCGAAATTTTACTTCGCTACTGAGACGGACACCGCCAGCACAAATACGGATCGATTCTGGCCTGAGAGAGAAAGTGACAGGGGTATCCGGAGCTTCGAAAGGCCAGCGCAGAACGCCGCATGTCGCGATGCTGCCGCGGATTTCGCCCAGCAACAAATTGGTCTGGCCAATGAACTGGGCGGTATACGCCGTGGCGGGATGCGCGTAAATCTCGCGTGGAGAGGCGACTTGTTCGAGGGCGCCGTTGCGCAGCAGAGCGATGCGGTCGGATAGCGCCATGGCTTCTTCCTGATCGTGGGTGACAAAAAGAAAAGTGATACCGAGCTCGCGCTGCAGGGCTTTTAGTTCGCTCTGCATCTGCTTGCGCAAATTGGCGTCGAGCGCGGAAAGCGGCTCGTCGAGCAATAGAAGCAGGGGACGATTGACGAGCGCACGCGCGAGGGCCACGCGTTGCTGCTGGCCGCCGCTCAGCTTGGACGGACGGGAATCCGCGAACTCCTCCATCTTCACCATTTGCAGCGCTTCCTCGACGCGGCCGCCAATTTCTGTCGCGGAAGTTTTCTTGACGCGCAAGCCGTAGGCGACGTTTTCGCGCACACTGAGATGCGGGAACAACGCATAGTGCTGGAACACGGTGTTCACACGTCGCTTATAGGGCGGAATCGTATCCAGTCGGTCGCCGCTCATCCAGATTTCTCCGGCAGTAGGCTGTTCGAATCCGGCAACTAAACGAAGAAGAGTAGTCTTCCCGGAACCGCTTTCCCCGAGCAGGGTGATGAATTCTCCCGAAGCGATATTTAGCGAAATATCCTTCAAGACATCGCGAGCGCCGAAGCGCTTGGCGACGCCACGCACTTCCAGCAACACTCCACCCGCGGAAGACGCCGCCTGCGCCGAACTAGCAGCCGAAGGATTCACTGCGCGGCTTTCACCTCATTCCAGATTTCGTTGTACTTCGCGCGGCGAGGAACATCCTGCCAGAAATAGATTCGCTGCATGTAGGCATCGGGATTATCGAGGTGCAAGCCTTTCATTTCTTCAGGGGTCAAAAACTGGGCCGCTCCCGGATTCGCAGGAGTGTAGTGCGTCACGTCGGTAATCTTTTTCTGAGTTTGCGCCTGGATCATGTATTCCAAAAAATCTGTGGCAAGCTGCTTCCGGGAACTCGCGGTGGTGATCATAAGGTGATCGATCCAACCGGTGGTATTTTCTTTTGGAATTGTTTCACCGATTGGGAAATGGAGCTGGCGGAGTTGATTGGTCATCAGCGGCCAGCCCATGGCGGCTACGACTTCATGATTCTGAAAAAGATTGGTGAGTTCGCCGCCGGTGGCCCACATTTTGCGAATGTTGGGTTTCAATTCGATCAGTTTTTTTCTGACAGCCGCGAGCTGATCGTCGGTTAGGTTGTAGAGTTGCGACGGGTCGGGCTTGTCGTAACCGAGGACTTGCGCGGCCATATAGACAGTGGAAAGATCGTCCCAAACAGAGAGCTTACCTTTGTATTTCGGATCCCAGAAGAGCGTCCACGAATCCGGCGGCTGTGCGAACGCGGTAGTGTCATAGAGCAGCGGGTCCGGCCCCCACATGAAGGGGACGCCGTACACTTGTCCGTTCGCCTTTACCAGCGGTAGATCCCGTAGCTTCGCGGAGAGCTGCCCATAAGACGGTAGCTTAGTTAGATCGAGTGGCGCCGCCAGCCCGGTGCGCGCGATGGACGCCGCGACATCGCTCGAAGGCGAAATGACGTCGTAGTTTGCCGCACTGCCGCCCCGCAACTTGGCCACCAGCTCATCGCTCGAACCCATGTAAGATGCGCTGACCTTGCAGTGATGGCTTTCCTCGAAGCCTTTTACGAAAGAGGGATCGGCGTAGCCTTCCCAAACCAAGAGGTTCAGCGATTCTTCCTTTTTCCGGCAAGCACCGCATGCCAATGCCAGCGTCAGAATTCCGAGAAGAATGGCGCGAGATTTCATTGAACCTCCCCGCTACTTGGTATCCGCTTGATACACCAGCCGCCCGCCTACAATGGTAGTGATAATCTTGGTGGCCCCAATTTTGTGCGGATCCACGTCGAAAATATTCTGCGAAAGGATGATCAGGTCGGCGAGCTTGCCAACCTCGAGTGAGCCTTCCGATTTTTCGCGGCGTCCGGCAAACGCCGCACCGAGCGTATAGCCCTCGATCACTTGTGCCACGGTCAATCGTTGCTCAGGGACAAAGCCCGATTCAGGCTTACCGTCGGAGGTCTGGCGCGTCACCGCCGTCTGCACACCCTCCCACGGATTGAGCGTGACTACCGGCCAATCGCTGCCGAACGCCAAGCGGCCCCCTGCATCTGCGATGCTCTTCCAGGCCCACGCGCGCGAAGCGCGATCCGGCCCGGCATTGCGCGCCCAGACATTCAGCGTATCGGCATCCGGATAAGAATGGAGCGGCTGCATGCTGGCAATCACCCCGAGTTTGCTGAACCGAGGAATATCCGCTACCGTGACGGTCTCGATGTGCTCAATGCGCGGCCGGCGATCTTGCTTGTGATTCCGCGATTCGGCCTCTTCATAACCATCGAGCGCCGTCCGCACGCCGTAGTCTCCGATCGCATGCGTGAAAAGCTGCAGACCGCGCTTATCCAATTCCGCGACAGCCGATTTGTATTTGGTGAGCTCCCAGAAGAGCGCGCCTTTCAAAGATGGATCGTCGCTGTAGGGCTCGAGCATCGCTGCCGTGTGTGCTTCCACGACGCCATCGATCATAAATTTGACCGCGCCGGCATCGATCCAGTCATCGTGGAATTTTTTGTGGGCGCCTTCAATGGCGTCGAGGTCCTGATGCCGCAACTCAGGCGGATTGAGGAAGTAAGCGACATACATGCGCACTGTGAGGTCGCCGCGGCGTCGCATTTCGTCAAATAGATCAAGCACTTCAAAATCGCCGCCCGCGCTGTGCACGCGCGTGATGCCGTGCGCGTTCGCCCATTTCATGCCGGCACGAAGCGCCAAAAGCTGATCGGCGCGAGATGGCTTTGGAATAATCTTAGATACTAAATCTTGAGCAGACTCTTTCAGCGCACCCGTTGCCTCACCGGTTTTGGGATCACGAACAATTGCGCCATTCGGTGGATCTGGGGTGTCTCGAGTAATCCTCGCCATCGCGAGCGCTTTCGAATTGGCCCAGTAGGTATGCCCGTCGTAGCCCTCGAGAGAAACCGGCCGGTTGGGAAAGAGTTCGTCCAGATATTTCTTGTGCGGCAGCGTCTCGGAACCGAACATCGCATAATTCCAGCCGCGGCCAAGGATCCAATCGTCGCCAGGATGTTCGGCGGCATATTCGCGCAAACGTTTTTGAATGTCGGCGGGGTCCTTCGCGCCTTCGAGATTTACTCGCCCGAGGCTGAATGCGCCGTCGATAAAATGGATGTGGCAATCCACGAATCCCGGAAGCACCAGTTTTCCGCCGGCGTTGATTACTTTTGTTCCCATGCCGCGCATGCGTTCGATTACGGGGTCGTCGCCGACGGCAACGATTTTCCCACGGTAGATCGCCACGGCCTGGGCCCAAGGTAGCTTGGAGTCTTCCGTGTAAACACGACCATGCACAACGATGATATCCGCTGGCTCGACTATCCGGCCCTGCGAGCGAGAGAGTGCCGCAGCAAGAGACAGAAGGAGGAGTGATTGAACAACGACGCGCAATGGGAGATTCTTCATCGGCCTGTAGTCCTCAGAATCAAAATGTTGGCGGCGTGTTGATCCACAGCAGCCAGGTTTCTTTGCGTCCGGGATTCTTCCAGCGATGCGGCGTCGAACTCTCAAAATAGAGGCTGTCGCCCGGTTTCAGATGATAATGCTCCCGGGTGTCCAACCAGATCTCAAAATCTCCGCGAAGCACGTGCAGGAATTCCTCGCCTTCGTGCGAGTAGGATTCCCCGCTGCCGCCACCGGGCTTGATGCGGAAGAGGTGCGGCTCCATGACCGTGTTTCCCCATGCGAGGAGCTCCATGCGCACGTCCGGATTGGTTTCCAGGATTTTCCGCTCATTCGGCCGAACCAGACGAGGATTATCTCCCGCAGTTTCAAAGAGTGAGAGAATGTTGGTGCGGTAAAAGCGGGCGATGCGGCGCAGCGTGGCAATCGAGGAGCGCATCTGGCCGCGCTCCAGGGCGCTGAGAAAACCGACCGAAACACCAGTGGCGCGAGCGACCTGCGCCAGCGAAAGGCCGCGGCGGGTCCGCAATCTGCGGAAACGCTGCCCGGGAAGCAGAGCGTTTTTCGCGGGAGAAGAGACGACTCCCTGCCGCTTGAGCACGTGAACGATCGCGGCGGGATTGAGGCCGCGGGCTCGTCGCAGGAAAATCGCGCGTTGCAGCAGGCGCACGTCCGATTCCGAAAACAGGCGGTAGCGGCTCTGCGTGCGCTGCGGCGTGACCAGGCCCATGGCCTCCCAGGCGCGCAACGCCGAGGAAGAAATACCCACGCGGCGGGCCACTTCGCTGATGCGGAGCGCGCGCGGGGATTTGCGCGCGGCCGATGCGTCGGATGAATTCTTTCTGCTTGACACAAGTCCCGGCTTTCTCTAAGTTTACAGGATTATAGTAAGGTTTCCGGGGCACAGCAACCACGAAGAATGGGGACTCCAGAGAATCTTCGCGGAACAGGGGTGAGTTCATGAAGCTTGACGCACAATCCAGGCAACTGCGTTCGTTGTGTTGCCGGAGCATTCTTTTCGCAATCACTCTCTTGTTGGTTCTCGCGTTTGCACTTCCGCAAGCCCAGGCGCAGAGCACCGGCGGCCGCATCCGCGGCACGGTGATGGATCCCAGCAGCGGGGCGGTGCCCGCAGCCACGGTCACTTTAATCAACGAGGCCACCCACGCAACGCGCGAAGTGCAGTCAGGCGCGAGCGGTGAATACATCTTTGTCGAGGTGCCGGTCGGAACCTACGAAATCGATATGACCATGCAGGGTTTCAAGAAGTATGTTCGTAAAGGAATTGTGCTGGACCTCAACCAGGTCCTCACCGTTGATATTGCCCTGCAGCTTGGCGGTGCGACGGAGGTTGTGGAGGTAACCGGTGCGCCTCCTGTTATTGATACGTCCTCGACGCAACTCGGCGCGGTCGTCAACGAGCGCTCCTCGACACAGTTGCCGCTGAACCAACGAGATGTCTATCAATTGCTCCAGCTTCAGCCCGGCGTACAGTCACAGTTAGGCAACGACACGTTTTATGGCTCGGATAAGGCCGGAGTTGTCACCGTGAATGGCGGCCGCGGCCGCGCCAACAATTACACGGTCAACGGCGGCGATGGCAACGACCTCTTCGCCAACTTGCCGGCGATCGAGCCTTCCCCGGATAGCATCGAGGAATTTCGCGTCATTTCGAATTCCTTTGACGCGGAGTACGGACGCAACTCGGGTGCCGTCGTCAATGTAGTTACGAAATCGGGCACCAACAATATCCACGGCAGTTTTTATGAATTCTTCCGCAATGACGTTTTGAACGCACATCCATTCACATTCATTCCGGCTCCCAAGCCCACTTTCAAGCAAAACCAGTTTGGCGGCACAATCGGCGGACCAATCAAGAAAGACAAGACCTTCTTTTTCGCGTCTTACGAGGGCCGGCGCGTTGTTCAGGGAGTGGTCTCTCAACAAGTGACTGTGCCGACGGCGACGGACTTGGCCGGCGATTTTTCAGCGGGCGGAGCGTTTACGGGCTCGCTTATCGATCCGACGGTTGCGAATGTCTTGCAGAGCCGCTGCGGGAGTGGCAACGCCAACCCGGCCCTGAATGCCAACCAGCAGGCTCTCTTGAACAACGTGATTGGGGGAACTTCGGTCCCCTACAACGACCAGACAAAAGCGCCGCAATTCAGCCTTTTTCCGACGAACATGATTCCCACACAGTGCTTTGATCCCGTGGCGCTGAGCCTGCTCCAGTATGTGCCCGGCGCGGGTGGCACCTCTAATCAGGTGACTACGGTTCCGAACAAGAGAGACCGCGGCGATCAATTTCAGATCAAGATCGATCACTCCTTCAATAATAATCAGAAGCTGGCCGTCTACTACTATTTTGACGATGACAACACGCTGGACCCCTTCGCGAAGTTTCAAGCTCAGGGCGCACCGCTGGGGAACTTTCCGGGCGACTATGCCACGCGCACGCAGCAGATCAACGTAACTCACACGTCCACGATCGGATCGACAGCCGTGAATGAGTTCCGATTCAGCTACTTCCGTGAGGGCCAGCTCAAGTTCGACACGCCTACAAAGACGAATGCCATCCAGGCTTCCTGCGGAACGGGAGCAGTCAAGGCGTTTTGCTTTACCGGCCAGAGCGACGTGCCGCTTGTGGACGGCAGCGGCAATTGCATTTCCTCCGGCGCTCCACCCACGGGTACTCCACCAACCTGTCCGGCCAACCCTGACTTCGGCATTCACTCCGGACTGGGCGCCAGTAAGGAAGGCGTGCCATACGTGCAGCTAAATGGCGGCTTTGCGATCGGCAACAACTTTGGCGGCCAGTTGCCGCAGACTGGTAGCACTTTCCAGTTCAGCGACAATTACAGCAAGATCGTCGGGAATCATAGTTTCAAGTTTGGCGGCGACTTTCGCTACCAGAAATTTGACCAGCTGCTGTACTTCGACATTAACGGGCAAATTATTTTCAACAGCAATGCTTCGGCCCCGACCGGGAACGACTTGGGATTCGGTAGCCCTTTCCCGAACTACCTCCTCGGCTTGGCCAGCAGCATAGCCCAGGGCTCGGCGCAGCATGAATTGGTGCGCAGCAAGGCGGTTTACCTCTTCGTGCAGGACAGTTGGAAGATCAAGCCGAATCTGACTCTTAACTATGGCGTGCGCTGGGAACTGAACACGCCGATGGCCGATATTGGCCACAAAGTACAAACTTTCCACCCGGGGCAGCGTTCGACGATCTATCCGTGCAGTCTTGCTCCCAGCAACCCACTGTTTGCCACGTTTGGTGCAGGTGAGGCCGGTTGCGACGCGGCTGGCGTAACCCCCGTTGGACTGGTCTTCCCCGGTGACAAGGGCGTCCCGGACGGCCTGACGAATACTTACTACAAAGCGTTCGCCCCGCGCGTGGGCCTCAACTGGAGCCCTGGCTTGCGTGACGGCATGCTCGCCAAGTTGACTGGCGGACCTGGCAAGACCAGCGTCAGCATGGGCTTCGGCATGTTCTACAACCCGATCGAGCAGCTCGTGCTCGAGCAGTTCAGCGCCGAACCGCCCTTCGGTGGAAGCAATTTTGTTCCCACGCCGTTTCTCCAAACTCCCTACGTGGGCCAAAACGGCACTACCTTTGCAAATCCGTTCACCGGAATTTTGAATCCGCCTCGGGGCACAGCGCTCGATTGGTCGCGTTTCCTCGGAAGCGTTTATTTCGGACAGTTCCCTGCGAATATGCGGCCCCAATATTCCAACCAATACAATTTGACCATCAAGCGGGAATTGCCCGGCAACATTCTCTTCCAGGTCGCTTACGTGGGTTCGCAGGGCCACCGGTTGCTTGCCACATACGAACTGAATCCGGGAAATCCTACGACTTGCAATGATTTAGCAGCGCTTGGACAGGGTTGCGGGCCCTTTGGCGAAGACAGCGCTTATTCATTTACGCTCGCGCAGGGTGCAACTCTTCACCTTCCCTACGTGGGAGGCGGTCCCAACGGGCTGAACATTCCCTGTTCACTCACGAACCCGTCCCCTGCTTGTATTGTGACCGGCAAAGCGGGAGGCACTCCGATCACTCTCGTCGGTATTCGGCCCTATTCATCTCCCCTGTGCGATCCCCTGACCGGTACAGGATGTCCGACCGCCAGTGGCGCGCCGGTCTTCTCCGGAATCTTCAGCGAGGACACCATCGCACACTCCAACTACAATTCGCTACAGGCCCTGTTTGAGAAGCGCTTTTCGCACGGCCTGCAGTTTCAGGCGTCCTATACTTTCAGCAAATCCCTGGATAACGCTTCGAGCTTTGAGAGCGCCCTGAATCCGTTGAATTTTAATGGTACCTATGGACTCTCGAATTACGACGCACGCCATCGTCTCGTGTTCAACTATGTTTGGGAGCTGCCCGTTCCTAGGTATGAAGGTTTCAAGGGCAAGCTACTAGATGGGTGGGAAGTCTCGGGAATTCTAAGCTTTCAGAGCGGGTTCCCGGTGCGCATCACTTCCCAGGCCGATGTCGAGCAGCTTGACACCACCTTCGATTTCGAGGCGCCCGGCCAGCCGAATCTGGTCGGGAAGTTCAAGAGCGTGAATCCGCGGAGCACGGTTTGCGCGTTTGGCACCGGTCCACTGGCGCAGACGCTCGATCCCACGGCTCCGAATTGCCAGCCGACAACTGGATTTGCATTTGATCCAAATCTTTTCACGAATTCCACCGTTGCGGCCGGAATGATTGGAAACGCCCCACGCTCGATCTGCTGCGGTCCGGGGATCAACAACACGGACATGAGCTTCTCCAAACAAACCAGTTGGGGAGAGAGAATGCGCATGGAATTCCGCGCCGACTTTTTCAACATGTGGAACCACCCGCAGTTTTATAGCGTGGACGGCAATATTTCGAATCAAGGCGGCACGTTCGGCCAGCCGCTGCATATTCGTGATCCGCGACTCTTGCAATTTGCCTTGAAATTCAAGTTCTAGAGCCGGCAGGAGTGAACAGCATTAGTCCGAAAGGCGCGGCTCGCGAGGGCCGCGCCTTCGCGCGTCTGATAAAATCGAGAGTTCAGTTTTACAGAATTTTCCTCGCACAAACTGACTGCAGGGAATAGACCTGCCACGGGTAACCGCAAGCCGGCCAACCCTCCATGGAGCAAGAACATGCACGACGCATTGCAAAAGGAAATCGCCAGCTACGAGAAGCGCACTCCGAAATCGGCGGCGGCGCACAAGCGGGCTCTCGAACGCATCCCGCTTGGAGTTGCCAGCAATTACCGCCACTACGAGCCTTATCCTATTTTTGTGAAGGATGGAAAGGGCAGCCGCATTCACGATGTGGACGGCAACGAGTACATCGATCACAATCTTTGTTTCGGTGCGCTGATGGCCGGGCATTGCCATCCGGCCGTCGTTAAAGCCGTCGAACAGAAACTCCATGAAGGAACCACCTTCGGCATGCCGCACGAGCAGGAGTGGGAGCTTGCGGAAGAAATCTGCAAGCGCTATCCGGTGGATATGGTGCGGTTCGGCTCGAGCGGGACGGAAGTTACAATGCACGCTTGCCGTATCGCGCGTGCGGCCACGGGGCGGGACAAAATACTGAAATTCGAAGGATCCTACCATGGCCTGCATGACACTGCGCTCGTGAGCGTCAAGCCCAAAGCGGAAGACTATGGTGATCCCGACGCGCCCACTTCCGTTCCAGGGGGCGCCGGCATTCCAAAGAATTCGCTCGAAAATGTTGTCGTTGCCAGCTTCAACAATTTGAAGAGCGTCGAGAATCGCTTCAAACAGAATCCCGGCCAGATCGCCGCAGTTATTCTCGAGCCCATCCTCATGAATGTCGGACTGTGCATTCCGCAGCCCGGTTTCCTTCAGGGGCTACGCGATATTTGCACCAAGAACGGTGCGTTGCTGATCTTCGACGAAGTGAAAACCGGCGCTAAGCTGGCCTGGGGTGGCGCGAGCGACTTTTTTGGCGTGAATCCGGACATGATCTGCTTGGCCAAGTCCATCGGTGGCGGCCTGCCGTTGGGGGCCTTTGGCGCGAGCCGCGCCGTCATGGACTTAATCTCGCAGCACAAAGTCTTCCACGGTGGCACCTACAACACGAACCGAGTGGCGATGGCCGCGGGTCTCGCAACATTCCGCGAAGTCCTTACGCGCGAGAATTATGTCCACGTCGGCAAACTCAGCAAGACTCTTACCGAAGGCTATCGCGCCATCGTCAAGAAATCCGGATTGCAAGCGTACATCGCCAGCGCAGGAGTCAATGGTGCGCTGATGCTCTATCCGAAGGAAATTCAGAACTACCGCGATTGGACCAAGATCGATGTCGATCTCTGGCGCCACTATTGGTTCGCCATGATCAATCGCGGCGTCCTCGCACAGCCTTATTGGTGGGACGAGCAGTGGACCATTTCCGTGCAGCACACGGAAGCCGACATCGACAAGCACCTCGCGGTGTTCGAAGAAGTCGCCCCCGCGCTTGCGAAGGCCCAGCAAGAGCGTGGCCTGGCGTTTGTCGGTGCCGCCGGTCATTAAGATCACCCATGTAGAGGCCGGGCTCTAGCCCGGCCCCAGCTTTCGCAACGACCGGCAATCCCGCGCCGCGAATCCATGGAGCGAATGAGCTTGACGAACGAGGTCAACACTCCGGCGGTAAAAGCTGAAGCCCCACACCTCCGCCGGGTGTTGGGACGTTGGGACCTCGTTCTCCTTTTTGTTGTCGCCGTTTTCAATCTCAATGTAGTGCCCTCGATCGCTGCCAATGGTGGCGTCACCGTCTGGCTCTGGATCATCTCGCTCGTTCTTTTCTTCTGGCCGCAAGGCATTGCCGTGATCGAACTCGCCCACCGTTTTCCGGGCGAGGGCGGCGTGTACCTCTGGGCCAAAGAAGTCTTTGGTGACTTTCACGGCTTTCTCTCCGGGTGGTGCTACTGGACGAACAACATGATGTACGTGCCCACCATCATGCTCTATTTCGTTGGCGTGTTCGTCTTCGTTTTCGGTGCCGGGCACGAATCGCTTGCGGACAACAAATCCTTCACGCTGACGGTTTCCCTAATTTTGCTTCTCCTTCTGGTGGTCCTGAACATTCTCGGCCTCGGCGTCGGCAAGTGGCTCAACAATCTGGGTGCGATCGGTACGTTTGTTGCCGCCACTGTCCTGATCGGTTTAGGTATGGTGATCTGGATGCGCTTTGGCACTTCCGTCACGATGGCGGATTTCCGGATTCCCGCCAATCCTAGCTTTGTCCTGAACTCCTTCGGCGTCATCTGCTTCGGCCTCGTCGGTCTGGAACTCGCCTCCGTCATGGGCGACGAAATCGAGAATCCTCGCAAAACTCTTCCAGGTGCCGTGGCCTGGGGCGGCGTACTTTCCGGTTTGCTTTATATCGGCGCGACGCTAACGCTTCTGATCGCCGTGAGCAAGAGCGACATCAGTGTGCTCCAAGGCATCGTCCAGGCCGTCGGCCACATGGCCAGCCGCGTTGGAGTTGGCTGGATCGTGGCGCCGTTCGCATTAATGTTGAGCATTTCCATAGCGGGAATTGGCTCTGCGTGGCTCGGAGGTTCCGCTCGAATTCCTTTTGTCGCCGGCCTCGATTCGTACATGCCCTCCTGGCTTGGCAAGATCCATCCGAAGTACGCCACACCTTACGCCGCGCTCATCGTCCACGCGGTCGTATCGATGATCCTGGTGGTGATCAATTTCAGTTTTACGGGTGCGGGAGTCCAGGAAACGTTTCAGAAATTGCTATCCCTTGCCGTGGTCCTGCAATTGATCCCCTTTCTCTATATGTTCGGCGCGCTGCTCAAGATCGCTCTGGGCAATTCTTTTGTAAAAGGGCGCTACGGCAAGACCACGCTCACTCTCGCTGGCTTCAGCGGTTTCACGACCACCGGTCTGGGAATCGCGCTGGCTTTTTTCCCGGCGCAGCAGATTAAATCGTTGCGGTCCTACGAAATCTGGATGTTCGGCGGCACGTTATTTTTCATCGGCCTCGCGGCATTTTTCTTTTTCATCTACGGCAGGCGCAAAGCCGCGCGCAAATTGGCAGCCGCGCCTGCCTTGTGAACTGATTTTGGGAGGCAGTGATGTCCAGCATTGCGAAAACAGTCGTTCGGGCTTACGAAAACTACATCAACGGGCAATGGGCCAAGAGTTCTTCCGGCGAAACCTTTCCTGTCTACGATCCTTCCACTGAAGAAGTCATCGCCAATGTTGCCTCGGGCACTGCCGCCGACGTCGATGCGGCCGTAAAGGCCGCGCGCGCGGCCTTCGATTCCGGCCCGTGGCGACAGACGAGCGCCGCCGAACGCGGCCGCCTACTTTACAAGCTTGCTGAGAAGATCCGCGCCAACGCCGCGCCGCTCGCCGAACTGGAATGCCGCAATTCCGGCAAGCCCATCGTCGAAGCCGAATACGACATCGCCGACGCCGCCACCTGTTTCGAATACTACGCCGGCCTCGCCAACAAAGTGATGGGCCAAGTCAATCCCGTGCCCGCCAATGCCTTGAGTTTTACTCTACGCGAGCCAGTAGGCGTCGCCGGACAAATTATTCCCTGGAACTATCCGCTGGTGATGGCCTCCTGGAAGCTCGCTCCCGCCATCGCCGCCGGATGTACTTGCGTTCTAAAGCCCGCCGAGCAGACGCCCCTTACCATGATGGAAGTCGCCAGGTGGTTTGAAGAGTTGGGCCTGCCGCCCGGCGTCGTGAACATCGTCAACGGTTTTGGCGAGACTGCGGGCGCCGCGCTCGTCGCGCATCCCGGTGTGGACAAAATCGCCTTCACCGGCAGCGCCGCCGTCGGCAAAATTATCGTCAAGAGCGCCGCAGACACGCTGAAGCGCGTCACGCTCGAGCTCGGCGGCAAGTCTCCTAACATTTTCTTCGACGGTGCCGACTGGGAAGCTGCCGTCGACGGCGCGCTCTTCGGCATCTTCATCAACCAGGGCGAAGTTTGCTCCGCCGGGAGTCGCATTCTCGTCGAAAAGAAAATTTACTCGAAGTTTGTCGAAGCCATGACCGAGAAAGCCAAGCGGATCAAGCTCGGCGCCCCCCTCGATCGCGAAACAAAAATGGGTCCGCTCGTCAGTAAGGAACAGTACGACCGCGTCAGCTCCTATCTTGAACTCGGCAAGAAAGAAGCCAAGGTCGCCATCGGCGGCGGCCGCCCGAAGCAATTCGGCAAGGGCTTCTACGTCGAGCCGACCATTTTCTTTGACGTTGATAACAACGCCCGCATCTCCCGCGAAGAAATCTTCGGCCCCGTCGCTTCCGTGATTCCCTTCGAAGGCGAACCGGAAGCGATTCGCATCGCCAATGACACGCCATACGGGCTCGCCGCCGCCGTGTGGACCCGCGACATTTACAAAGCATTTCGCGTCGTCAAGTCCCTGCGTGCCGGAATCGTCTGGGTCAATCACATGCAGCCGACGTACGTCGAAGCGCCGTGGGGCGGCTACAAGCAGTCCGGCTTCGGCCGCGAACTCGGTCCCTGGGGCCTTGAAGAATATCTGGAAACAAAACAAGTTTTCGTCAATCTCGACGAGACCCCAATCGGCTGGTACTAGGTTTTGTAGGGTCAGCCTTCCGAGGCTGACGGATGCACACGAACGGAGAGACGATCATGAAATCCATTCAAATTCGCACCGAAATTCCCGGTCCAAACTCACGCGCCTTGATGGCCCGCCGCGAAGCCGCCATTCCTCGCGGTCCTTCGAACGCCACGCCCGTCTTCGCCGCGCGCGCCGACAGCGCCACCATCGAAGACGTCGACGGCAATCGCTATCTCGATTTCGCCGGCGGCATCGGCTGCCTCAACGTTGGCCACCGCTCGCCCCGCGTAATCGCTGCGATTCAGGCGCAACTCGAGAAACACTTGCATCTCTGCTTCGCCGTCACTCCTTACGAGGGCTACGTCGCCGTCGCGGAAAAGCTGAACGCCCTCGCTCCCGGAAATTTTCCAAAGAAAACCATCCTTCTCAACTCCGGCGCCGAAGCCATCGAAAACTCCATCAAGATCGCCCGCGCCTACACCAAGCGCCCGGCCGTCATCTGTTTCGAGGACGCTTTCCACGGCCGGACGCTTCTCACTATGTCACTCACCAGCAAGACGCATCCCTATAAAGCCGGCTTCCAGCCTTTCGCCAGCGACATCTACCGCATTCCGTTTGCCTATCCCTATCGTGGCGAAAAAGGCGCCACCGCCGAAACTTTCGCGCATCATCTCGAAGATGCCTTTAAGCGTTCCGTCGCTCCCGAATCCGTTGCCGCCGTCATCGCCGAGCCCGTTCTCGGCGAAGGCGGTTTTATCATTCCCCCGGCCGGCTACTTCAAGCTCCTCCAAAATATCTGCCGCAAGCACGGCATCCTCTTCATCGCCGACGAAGTGCAATCCGGTTTCGCCCGCACCGGCAAATGGTTTGCCTCGGAACATTTCGGCATCGAGCCCGATTTGATTGCGATGGCGAAATCACTCGGCGGCGGCATGCCTATTGCCGCCGTCACTGGTCGCGCCGAAATTATGGACGCTCCGGGCATTGGTTCACTCGGCGGCACGTACTGCGGCCACCCGCTTTCGTGCGCCGCCGCGCTCGCCGCGATCGAGACCATTGAGAAAGACGGCTTGCTCGCGCGTTCCACCGCTATCGGCAAACAGTTTGAACATCGCGCCCACAGCTGGCAGAAAAAGTGGCCCTTGATCGGCGACGTTCGCGGCCTCGGCGGGATGTGCGCTATCGAATTGGTGCGCGACGCAGCGACACGCGAGCCTGCGGACACCGAAACCAAAGCCATCGCCAAATGCTGCTACGAGCACGGCCTCATCACCATCACCGCCGGCACCTTCAACAACGTCATTCGTATCCTGGTCCCGCTGGTGGTCACCGATGAGCAACTCGACGAGGGCTTGAACGTCATCGAAGCCGCGCTCGCCTCTGTAGTCGAGCACAAACAACCCGCCCTCTCGCACGCCTAGCAACTATTCAGGAGCGATGCGTTCGGCGAAGCCCGTTTTCCGGCGAATAAGGCATTGAGGAAATTCGAATGGCCAGTGCAAGCAAACCGGAAAAGTCCACGGCTCCGCAACTGGCCGGCGCTTCCGAAAGCTCCAAATACGGCATGGACGGATTCGCCGAACTAAAATAATGTGTTTCGGTGGCATAAACTCTTAGGCGTGGCTGTCTGTATATCCGGAATGAGAACTAGGCGAACTGCTCTTCTGCTCGGTGGCGCGATACTCCTTGCGCTAGCAATTTACGCGGCGCGCTTGATTACGCATGGCTTCAGTACCGCCGCCGAGCCATCCTATTTGGAGAGAATCGTCGCTCGCGCAGTGCGCAATCTCGCCATCCCTCGAGACGCTCGCCTGGAGAAGAACCCCTGGAACGCCGCTCCTGAAGTTCTGAACGAAGCCCGTGAAAGTTTTCTCGCTCGTTGCGCGACTTGCCATGGTCCCGACGGCTCCGGGCAAACCACGGTTGGCCGCAGCCTCTACCCCAGAGTTCCAGATTTGCGCTTGCCGCGAACTCAAGATCTCACCGACGGCGAAATTCGCTACATTATCCGCAACGGCGTCCGCCTCACCGGCATGCCCGGCTGGGCCAAACCTCACGATGAACCCGGCGACGACAGCTGGAAGCAGGTCCTCTTCATTCGCAGCCTGCGCCAACTGACCACCGCGGAACGCGAGCAGCAGTCCAATATCGCAAATTCGGCCCACTACGTTGGCTCCGCTTATTGCGAGAAATGCCACTCCAAAATCTATGAACGCTGGCGCAAAACTCCCATGGCCAACGTCGTTCGCGATCCCCGCGAATTCCCCGACGCCATCATCCCGAACCTTGCCAGCAACACCATTTCCAAATTCACCCACGAAGACGTCGCCCTCGTTTACGGCAGCCTCTGGAAGCAGCGTTACTTCACAAAACGCGGCGATGACTACTTTCCTGAGCCTGCCCAGTGGGATGTCACCGGCAAAGTCTGGCGCCCGTATTTCGTCGCTCCTGGCACCGATTGGTGGTCCACCCTCTATCCTCCAGACAACATGCAGCGCCCGACCGGTCCCACCTGCGATGGCTGCCACTCAGTCGACTACAACATCCACACCAAGAAAGTGGCCGAATGGAATGTGGGCTGCGAACGCTGCCACGGGCCCGGCAGCGAACATGTTGCCCATCCGACGCGCGCCAACACTCTGAATCCTGCCCGAATGGACTACGTCCAGGCCACCGATACCTGCATCCAGTGCCACTCGCAAGGCCGTCCCCTGACCGATCCCATCGAAGGCGGCCATTACGACTGGCCCGTGGGCTATCATGTCGGCTCAAAACTGCGGGATTTCTGGAAGTTGGAAGAGTTCACGCTCGGGCAGGCAAGCTTCACGCACTACCCTGATGGCACGGCACACAAGAACCGCATGCAAGGCAATGACTTCGTCCAGAGCCTGATGTACCGCCGCGGCGTCACCTGCTTCAGCTGCCATGACGCACACGGTACCGATCACTACGCGCAACTCCGCAAACCCGCCGACCAGCTGTGCCTCGATTGCCACGGCCCACTTTCGCTGAACGGCCCCCGCACCGCCACGATCGAAGAGCACACCCAACACAAAAAAGGCTCCGCCGGCAGCAGTTGCATCGCATGCCATATGCCTAAAATCGCCACGACTATTGCCGACGTCAAGGTCCGCGCTCACACCTTCGCTTTTATCACTCCCGCCATGACCGATAAATACAAGATCCCCAATCCCTGCACTACTTGTCATACCGACAAATCCACCGCCTGGGCCACCGAAGCCCTCGAGCGCTGGCCAGAGCGCTCCCCTTGGCGAGCCCAGTGACTGGGACCTAAGAGTCCACCAATTCGCCCGCAGGTGAATTCGGATCCTTTGTCTTTCTTCCGACCTACTTATTGATGTCGTCTTTTGCTTCCAGCCGCTTCAGCAGTGGTTCCAGAAATGGTTTCGTCGTCGGGGGCGCACCACTGATGGCCTGCGTCATTTCTTTGGTGGCCGTCGGGAAATCACCGGTGTTGGACGAGATTCGCGCCAGTGCGAGGTGGCTGATCCAGTGATTCGCATCTTTCTTCGGAACTTGCGGATACAGCTCAAACGCGCGCTTGGCATTTCCAGAACGTTGCAAGCCGCGCGCGTAGGAGTACAGTTGAATCGCGTCGGCCTTACCGATCGCCGTGGAGAGCGCCTTGGCGGCATCATCTTTTCGCCCCAGGGCGTCGAGAATGCGCGATTTCGTTTCCCAGTTTTCAAAGCGCTCTTCATTCTGGATCGACGTCTCTTCCCACTTCAGCGCTTCTTCCAGGTTGTAATTGTTGTCCAGGCACCATTGGGCCGCCTCGTCATATCCCCCCCAGGTGAATCCGCCCACATTCCGCAACTCGTTCTTGACACTCCTCAGCACAACTGCTTTCACGTCCACGGAAATGCGGAAGGGAACTGCCAGCTTTTCCCACCGCAGGGTCGCCAACGCAGAATCCGGTTTGACGTCGTCGAAAACATAAGTCAGTACTTCAAACGGTTCGGCCGCATGCGGCTTCACGGTCACGCGCAGAGCATCCTCTTTCTCGTCGTAGCTGAAGCTGCCCCACGAAGTCGAGTTCCTCGAAAAAATAATCGTCCACTGATCCTTGTCCGGAATGGTGTGCAGCCCATAGGTGCCCGCCGCCAGCGATTTTCTTTCGACGGAAACGTCATCGGTAAAAGTAATCGTTGTGTTCTCGTTCGCTCCCGCGCGCCACACTTTCCCGTACGGTACGGTCTTGCCCCAAATCTCGCGCCCGCCCACCTCCGGCCGATGATAGGTAATGGTGATATCCGACAGCCCGATCCGCTGCGACACCGTTCCGCGCTGGCTTACGCGCGGAATATTCAATTCCGTCGGCTGGCTTCCATTCTTGAATTGCGCTCTCGTACTCCCCGCCAAAACGCCGAGTCCAACAACCAGGCCCAAAGCACACTTCCACACGTTGCGCATATTCGCACCGTCTCCTCTCAAAAAAAAACACTCAGCGGATGCCGCCGCACGCGCGCCGGCGTCACGCCCCAGTAGCGATAGACGCTCTATCAAGAAGCGAGTGAGCAGGGAAGCATTCTGAAGGGCTTGTGAAACGCCTCAATTAAACATAAATTGCGCAGGATTTATGAGGACTTACTCCATCCCATAGATGCACACCAATCGCTTTCCATGTAGGATATTTCACTAGTGGCGGGCCCGTAGCTCAGCGGTTAGAGCAGCGGACTCATAATCCGTTGGTCCTAGGTTCAAATCCTAGCGGGCCCACCAATTCTGGTCGCTTGACGAAGATCGATCAAGACATATTGGGGGCACTGGAATGAGGCGATGCTGCCGCTTAGTTTTCGTGTTTTCAATTCAGTGGTTCTGCGTCGCGGGCGCGGTACGTGCGCAGTGGCTTCCGTTGAATCCGGTTCTTTCCGTGCAGCGGGAATCCGATGCAGTCCAACTGGCGTTGCAAAACGGAGCGCTGAAACTGCAAGTTTGTTCGGATTCCATCATTCGAGTGCGCTATTCGCCCACGGGCGCATTTCCATCTCGCCAGGAATTCCTTGTCATCAAGGACAATTGGCCGGCAATCAAGTGGGAAATGCAGTCCACGGATGAAGCCATCGTAGTGAGCACTTCGCGCCTGAAAGTCGTCATTGCGCGCAAGGACAGCAGTGTTACGTTTCAGGATTCCGCCGGGAAAACCCTGTTCGGGCAGAACGAAGTCAGCATGACGCCAGCAGTGGTTAACGGCGAGCAGACCTATCACGCGGAACTGTATTCCAAACTTTGGGGGTCCTACGAGTCTTTTTACGGCCTGGGACAGCACCAAGCGGGCGTTTGGAATTACCGTGGCGAAGCCGTAGATCTTTCCCAGGACAACACCAATATCAGCATTCCTTTTCTTTTATCGAGCAACGGCTACGGAGTCTTTTGGAACAACTCTTCGCGCAGCCGCTTCAACAACCGCTTCCTAAATGCGCTTTATCTGAGTTCGGAAGTGGCCGACGTGCTGGACTACTATTTTCTCTACGGCCCCGAATTCGACAAAGTCATCGCTGGATACCGGGAACTCACAGGCGCGCCGCCGCTGTTCGGCAAATGGGCGTATGGATTCTGGCAATGCAAGAATAAATACAACACGCAGGAAGAGCTAGTCGGCGTGGCCCACAAATACCGGCAATTGCACATTCCTGCCGACAATATCGTGCAGGACTGGTTCTGGTGGTACACCATGGGTGAGCCAGTTTTTGACAAAGCGCGTTATCCCGATCCTCCGGGGATGGTGGAAGACCTTCACAAGAATAAATTCCACTTGATGATTTCCTTCTGGCCTTATTTTCGTCCGGGCACGAAAACCTATGAGGACATGGACAAGCGCGGCTTTTTCATCGACAAGACCAAGGCTGGCGCTTTTCATCCAGCACAAATGGGTTTGTACGATGCATTCAATCCCGAAGCGCGAAAATATTACTGGAGCTTAATGGACCAGGCGCTATTCAAGATTGGAGTGGACGCGTGGTGGCTGGATACTACCGAACCGGAAACCGAGGATCGCGAAACCAATATTCTGGTGACAAATAAGACGTTTTTGGGAAACGGCGCCAGATACGCGAACATGTTTCCGTTGATGACGACAAGCGCCGTCTACCAGGGGCAAAGAAGCGCCTCCGACAAGAAGCGCGTTTTTATTCTTTCGCGATCCGCATTTGCAGGCGCGCAGCGCAACGCCGCCGCGGTCTGGTCCGGAGATGTGAATTCAGACTGGGTATTTTTCAAGAAACAAATTCCCGCGGGACTGAACTATTCGATCTCCGGACTTCCTTATTGGACGACCGACATCGGCGGATTCGTCTCTGGCAATCCCGACGATCCGGAGTACCGCGAATTGTTTATTCGCTGGTTTCAATTCGGCGCCTTCAATCCATTGTTGCGCGTACATGGCACGCGTTCCACGAATCAGAATGAGTTGTGGTCCTACGGTGCTGACGCCCAGAAAATCCTCGTAAGCTACGACACGCTTCGCTACCGGCTGCTGCCATACATCTATTCCATGGCATGGATGACCACGAGCCAAGGCTACACCCCCATGCGCGGTTTGGTGATGGATTTCCGCACCGACTCGCGCACCGCGAGCATCGGGGACCAGTTCATGTTTGGCCCGGCGTTCCTGGTGAGTCCCGTCACGGAACCTGGCGCGAATACGAGACGCACTTATCTGCCTAAGGCGAAGTGGTACGACTTCTGGACCGGAAGTTCTCTGGAAGGCCCTCGCACCATTGACGCCGCTGCGCCGATCGAGAAGCTCCCGCTTTTTGTTCGTGCCGGATCAATCATTCCGATGGGGCCGGAGATGGAATGGTCCACAGAGAAACCGGAAGATCCGATGGAACTGCGTGTTTACCGCGGAACGAATGGCGATTTTACACTCTACGAAGACGAGAACGACGACTACAACTACGAGAAGGGCGCGCATGCCACGATCCAATTCCATTGGGATGACGCGAAGCAGGTTTTGACGATCGCCGATCGCAAAGGAGAATTTCCGGAAATGTTAGCCGAGCGGGCCTTTCAAGTCGTGTTCGTGGCGGAGAATCACGGAACAGGGATCACGCCCGAAGGCAAACCGGACAAGGTCGTGCACTACAGTGGCAAGCAGGTTACCGTCACGCCCTGAAATCTGGGAGTCGAAGGCCCGCTTGGGGCCGCTTCGGCTGAACAGAATAAGGCTGACAATTCAGGCTGGCCTCTAGGCAAGACCTGCTTTTGAAAGCGGCAATTCCCGGATGCGCTTTCCGGTCGCGGCAAAAATCGCGTTGCAAAGTGCGGGCGCAAACGGCGGAAGAGGGGGCTCACCAATTCCTGCCGGGGGCGCATCGCTCGTCACTATGTACGCGTTTGTCTCGCGCGGCGCATTATTCATGCGAGCCATTTGGAAATCATTAAAATTGGATTGGTCGATCACGCCGTTAGTGGCGGTGATCTCGCCGTAGAGCGCCAGGCTCGTTCCCATCACTGCTGCGCCCTCGACCTGCTGTTTCACCATCTCTGGGTTTACGACGGTACCAGCATCCAGAGCGGTATCCACGCGATTGATGCGCACTTTGCCCGCGTCATCCACCTGCACTTGCACCACGGAGGCTACATAAGTCAGGAAGCTGCGATGCATGGCCACGCCGATTCCGTAGCCGTTGCCGGGCTTCTGCTTTCCCCAGCCGGCTTTTTCCGCGGCCAGCGTGAGCACGCGGCGAAATCTTGACGTATCGATGGGATACTGCTCGTAGGCTCCGTCGTAATTCGGAAATTCTTTCGGTAGCGCGCTCCTCGGCACGACGCGGTCTGGCCCGAGTAATTGCAGCATATATTCCACCGGATCCTTCCCGGCCGCATGTGCCAGTTCATCCGCAAACGATTGAATGCCAAACGCATGATAGATATTGGCCACCGATCGGAACCAGCCGATCCGCGTGTGGGTCGTCGCGGGTCCATTCTCGGCGCGAAAGCTCGGCAATGCGAACGGGACATCTGTGAAGCCCAGGCCCAATTCTCCCGGATCGGAATAAGTTTCACTGGCATTAAATGTGGAACCAATTGGTGGAAAAACCGTTCTCTGCAACCAAGCGGTGGGTCTCCCATCCGCTCCGAGCGCTGCCTTCATGTACATCGCGGCCACGGAGTGATAAACGTCGAACTTGATGTCGTCTTCCCGGCTCCAGACTACTTTCACGGGTTTTCCCGTTTTTTTGGAGAGCACCGCCGCTTCCACCGCAAAATCGGGGAATGACTTCCGGCCAAATCCGCCGCCGAGCAGCGTCACGTGCACCGTCACATCTTCCTTCTTCAATCCCACAGCCTGCGCGATCGCATCCCGTGCACCTTGCGGATTCTGCGTCGCCGCCCAGGCTTCCACTCTTCCGTCGCGATACACCGCCAGCGCGGCTGGCGGCTCCATCGAGGCATGCGCCAGCAACGGCGCATAGTATTCCGCTTCGACGATTTTTCCACCCTTGGCGAAGGCTTCGTCCACATTGCCGTTTTCGCGCACAACTTTTCCCGGCTTGCGCGCCGTTTCCTGCAATTCCTTCTTGTAGGCGTCCGAATTCCAACCACTATGAGCGCTCTTCTCCCACTCGATCTTCAGTTTTTTTCGCCCCTGCATGGCTGCCCAAGTGTTATCGGCCAGTACCGCCACTCCGCCGAGCGCCTGGAATCCGATCGGAGGCTTAAACGCATCAATTGTTTCCGTCTGTTTCACCCCAGCGACGCTCAGCGCCGCTTTGTCATCCACTGACTTCAGGCTGCTGCCAAAAACCGGCGGATGCGCCACGCTCGCGTACAGCATCCCTTCCATATGCGCGTCTTGACCGTACGCGGCTTTGCCGGTGCACATGTCTTTGAGGTCGTAGCTGGCGGTTCCCTTGCCGATGTAGCGCCACTCGCTTCGCGGCTTCAGTTTTAATTCTTCTTTCTTCGGAACTTCCAGTTTTCCTGCCGCCGCCGCGAGCTCTCCGTAACCGAGCTTTTTTCCTGACGCTTTGTGAACAACCGTATGTAAATTCGTGGAGCATTCCGCCGCCGGCACGCCCCATTGCGCTGCCGCTGCCCGCACCAGCATCAATCTGGCGCTGGCCCCGGCCTCGCGCAGAGTGTCGAAAAAGCTGCGCACCGAATGCGATCCATCGGTATCCTGGTCGCCATATTTTTCATCACCTGTTGCTTGCACAAGCCTCACGCGCGCCCAGTCTGCATCCAATTCATCCGCCACGATTCGTGGCAGCGCCGTCCGGCTCCCGCTGCCCATCTCCGAGCGGTGCGCGACGATGTAGGCGGTCCCGTCCGTATCGATCGCCAGGTAAACGCTGGGCTGCAGCTGCGCTTTGGCCATGGACTCCACAGCCGTCGAGTTTGGCGCCGTGCCAAACAACTCTTCCGGCATCAGCCGCACGCTCAGCACAAACGCACCGGCACCGAGCATGCCTTTGAGGAAACCCCTGCGCCCGCTCAGCAACTCACGATCGCCGCTGGAAATATTAGTGATTCGAATCATGCGCCCTCGCTTACCCACTGGACGAAAATGGATGCAAAACCGTGTAATCCAATGCACCATCCTACCGCCAATTCGAATACTTGCAAGCCCGGCGGGGAACCACGCCTCGCGGCGAACCGGGAGTTAAGTGATTCCGCGCATCGGAAAAATGCCGCGTTGCGATTTCAAGGCGGACAGTACAATCTGAACTACGGTAGAACAACAAGACATGTCCCCAGAATTCATGAAGCGGGCCATCGCGCTGGCGTTGGAGAATGTGCGCTCGGGAAGCGGCGGGCCATTTGCCGCGCTCATCGTCAAAGAAGGCCGCATTATTGCCGAAGGCACGAACCGGGTCACAACTACGAATGATCCAACGGCGCATGCGGAAGTCGTGGCCATTCGCGAGGCCTGCCGTATGCTTGCCGATTTTCAGCTGACGGATTGCGATCTCTACACGACATGCGAGCCTTGCCCCATGTGCCTCGGTGCGATTTACTGGGCGCGTCCCGCGCGAGTTTTCTACGCGGCAACGGCGACAGATGCCGCGAGCGCCGGGTTTGACGACGCCTTTATTTATGACGAGCTGAAGAGCGCGCCTGCAGGGCGTCGCATTCCCATGACGCAGATCCTGCGCGAAGATTCTCTGGCTATCTTTGTGGCTTGGAAGCAACAGGAAAACAAAACGCCCTATTGAGGCAACCACCGAAATTCTAGATTCACTCACGATTGACGATTGCTTATGATTCCGGCCAAGCGCCCAGCGCGCGCCGCATATCAACCAATTGCCCGAGGTGATATGCATTGTGATCGGCCAGCAACAGGGCCTCGCGCAAAATGGTCTGCCCGTCTCCATGGGGGATCGCCTGGTACAAATCGGTTTTCGGATTTTTCACTAATTTAATCATTTCCTGAAGATCGTGCTGGAATCCCTGCACGCTCTTTTCCCACGCGTCCCCATCCGGCGGTCCGGGCGTCTTCGGCCAATAGCCCTCGGGGAAGCCCGGCGAGACGTGCTTTGGGTTGCGGCTGAATTCCAGGATGTCCCATTGTGCAATGCGCACGTGTTCCATCAACTGCCACCCCGTATGCGGCAAGCCCTCGACGAACGAGCCCCGTTTCGCCTCAGGGAAGCCATCAAGGGCATCCATGAAGTGCACATGAGCCTCGCCGCCCTTCAACAAGGCGGCGAGGTGCTCGCGCAAAGCCTGATCGTGCTTTATGGGTTTGCTTTTCTTCTTGGCGGCCGGTTTGCTCTTTTTCTTCACGAGAGTATCCTGTTTCTCAGAAAGTAGCAGCTTCCGCGGCGAATACGACAGCGCGAGCTGCGTGGCCTTCACGAAAACCTGTGTTCCCGAACATCTTCTCATATTGCGATAAAGTGTAAAGATTGCTCTCTGCAGGCAACTGGATTGCCCGAATCTGTTCCGGCTGGCATACTCTCTTTTCCCCGCAGCGACCAAGAGGCAATCGATGAAAAGTGAATATCACCGCTGGTTCTCTCACCGGCTCGGCATGGAGTTGGGCGTGGTCGTGTATGGCCACTGGGGCCCGCCACTGCTGGGTTTCCCGACCAGCGCCGGAGATGAATGGGAACTTGAAGGCCAGAGCATGCTTGGTGCCCTTGCTGATTTCATCGATGCAGGCAGAATCAAATTCTTTACCGTGAACTCGATTAATGGGCAGAGTTTCTACAACAAAGGCGCGCACCCGTTTCACCGCAGCTACGTGCAGTCCGCTTTCGATTCTTATCTGCGGGAAGAGGTGGTTCCTTTTATCTGGAACAATTGCCAGTCACAGGTCGCGATCTCCACGATGGGAGCTTCCTTTGGCGCGTACCATGCTGCAAACAGTCTTTTCAAGCACCCCGACGTTATCAAGCGCTGTTTCGCCATGTCTGGCGTCTACGACCTGCGGAACTTCATGGACGGCATGTACGACGACAATTTTTACTTCAACAATCCCGTTGATTATTTGTCGAACGCCAGCGACCCCTGGTTTTACGAGCAGATCGCCAGTTGTGACATTCACATTACGACCGGAACGGGTTCGTGGGAAAACAGCGGGCCAACCTACCGCCTCTCGGAAGTTCTCTCCAACAAGGGGATTCGCCATTCGCTCGACAACTGGGGCCCGCAGGGCGGCCACGACTGGCCTTATTGGAAGCACCAGATGCGCGAATATGTCTCACAGCTTTTCTGAACTAGATTTTCTGCGGAAATGAAAAGAAAGCCCTTAGGCGAGGCCGAGATGTTCGAGCTGGTAGTGGCCTTTTTCGATGACCTGGTCGTCATCGATCCACACGTCGCACTTGCGAGTTAGCACGTCGACATGCGTTTTGGATTTCCAGTCGGCGTGGGTCTGGCTCCCGTAGGGATCTCCGAACGCGATGTGCACGCCGGGAAATTTCTCATCCTGCAGCAGGACGCCGATCATCTCGGATAGCCCAAGGTTGGTGCCGAAAGCAAGCTCGCCGACGCGGTCGCTGTTTTCGTCGGTATGGCAATATTCCCAGAATTCCTGCTCGAGGTCCTTGCGTTCGCATTCCACGCCAACCAGTCGCGCGCCCCTGATTTGCAATGTCATGGGAGTGGATTGCAAGTCGCCGTATTTTCCGTTGAAGTGGTCGCCCGCGGTGGCGTCGCACACGAACGTCCCGTCCACCGTCGCGGGCGTGGTGAAAACTTCGCCGGCCGGAAGGTTTGACCAGTAACGCGGGCTGATCAGCCCGCTCGTCTTCACCCAGTCCAGGCCGCGGTCGAAATGCGCGGCAAATTCTGTGCCGGCTTCGGACTTTACGGTGAGGGTTTCTGCTCGGAGCATGCGTTCTCGGAGGCTGTCGCTCAAGCGGTCCACCAAGCGATAGTCCGTGCGCATGCCCTGCCGCATGATCTGGGGCGTGACGCCGACCATGTGCGCATAACGAATCTGCCGGCGCTCGACCACTTTCACGATGGCCATGCGCGCGCCCAGTTCGCCCGGCTGCGGGGTCATGCACATTACTCCGACATCCGCAGTTTCCAGGGCCTGTAGCACATCCGCGGGCGCAGCCGTCATCGGCCGCGGTCCAAAATCTTCCAGCAGCAATCCGGTATAGAGTGCGCGCCGATCGTCCAGAGCGGCGGCGATACTGGCCGCGACGGCGCGGCTGGTCTCATCGGCAATCAGCGCGACGTGTTCGCCGGGACGCACAGAGAGGCACGTTTCCACGGCGTTCCGGGCGCCGGGCATCAAGTCTGTTTGTGGAGAACCGAACTTCATCCTAATAATTCTACTTGAATTGTGTCGATTTTCTAGCGCAACCGTCTTGATGAGTCTCTTTTTCAACTGGCCATTCGGCCGGGCGAGATTCTGCCTTGATGGGCAAGTATGCCGAGGTGAGGTTCAGGCAGAAACTCTTCCCGACTCACTGGATGCCGCGCCGCGCGGGGCGACGCGAAACGCTGGCACCTGGCCGCCACCGCTGGTCACATTGGCGAGGCCGGTGGCGCTGAGGCGCGTTAAAAAGCCACAGAGTTTTCCACGGAACAAGTAGGGCGCAAAATCCACCAGCATGTCGCGGTAGTCGACTTTGCCCACGTCCGCGATGTACGGGAAAATTTCCCGGCGGATGGGGATGCGTTCCTGCACAATCCATACGCCATTCTTCGCCGAAAGCGCTCGCTCGATGGCTATATCCCAGTCCGCTTCACTAGTTTCCCACCCGAGAGTTACTCCGGAGCCGCCATACTCGTCGCTGGGTTTCAGGACCAGGTTCTCGCGCTCTTTGCGGATAAACGCGAGCAAATCGATGCGCTGGCCATAGTGCGCCGTCCCGGCGTCCGCGACCACGCGCGTCCAGGGAATATGCTTGCGAATCAGTTCGCGCTCACTGTGGGAAAACAGCGAGCCGTTTTGTTCATCCGTCAGCACAGCGAAAAATGCCTTCACATGCGGAATCTTGCAGCGGAAGTTATTCGCCACGCACACGGCGTTCGCCGAATATGCCTTGACCAGCGCGGAGCACTCAGCAGGCTTCGCCACGATATCGTTGATGAGCACGCGGCGATAGACGAGATCGATCTTGGTATCCCGGGCGACCAGTGACTTGCCGTCCCACTCCAGTTCGCGCGGATCCGCGATGAGCGTCGGGATACCCATCCGTTCGAAGCGTTCCTGCAAAATTTGGAACTCACTCACTGTCGGCACGTCTTCCCAGTCCACAATGGCAATCTGCGGTTTGGTCGACGATCCTCCCCAGTCCAGGTAGCTCACCACCAGGGCATCCAGGAGCTTGGCGCTGAGTGGGTAGCTGTGAACGTCGTACATCTGCGCAAATTTCCCCATCACGGGGAGTTCGCGGAAAATGTCAGCAAGGGTTTCCGCATAACCCGCGCCGGCTGGTGATTCACCGTTGTACTCCGCAAATTTCAGCGAGTCCGGAAGCAAAAACGCATCCAGCCGCGAGGCCGTGCTTGCCCGTCCATACCCTGTGGGAAGACGCGCAAGACGTTCCTCTTCCTCCCGCAAATGCAATTGCGCAAAAAGATGTTTGTCATCAAGCGCGGCGAGTACGACGCGCTCGCCGATATCCGCTATCGTTTCCGCAACGGTTCTTACCCGCTCTTCGTCTTCGGGAGATAAAAAAAACGGACGAAGGAAAGGGCAATGAACGCGGTCGCCAAAGGTAAGCTTCGACCTTCTCAGGCGCTTGAACAAATCTTCCGGGAGCGCCGGAACGCGCAGCAGTGTGCTCTTCAATAGCGCGTTCCAGTCCTCCATCGGGGAGGGAGGCAGTGCCGAAGGTGTCGGAGCGCTGGTCATCTCGTTACGATCCCTGCGCCGACCCGGAAGCCGGTGCGGCCGCTGATTTCTGCCCGTCAGCGGCGCTCTTTGGAGCGCTTGTAAATCCGGCGGCTGCGCCAATGCCGAGCATCTCTTCCCAGCGCGGCCAGGGATGCGAAGCTTTGCCGTTCAGCGCACGGTCAATCACCAGCCGCGCCATTTTCTCCACCACGTGCTCGAAGTAGAATTCCGTAATGCGGTCGCGCTCGAAATCCGGCGCTGGATTCAGGAAGTCGATGGCGTAAGGCACTCCGTCCTGCACGGCGAATTCAATGGTATTCATCTCGTAGCCCAGCGCCTGGTTGATGGTCTGCGCATCTTTCACGACGCGCGCACCAAGCTCCGCCGAAAGGTATTGGTGATCGACGATGTACTTGCGTTCCTTGGGGTCGTAGTGAACCGGGACGATGTCCGTTTTGCCAAATGTGAAGCACCGCACGTACTGATTGAAGTCGATGAATTCCTGCAATGTCATACAGTACGGGGAGGTCTTGTCATATGCTGCCAGCAGTTCCTCTTTGTTGTTCACTTTGTAGACGTGCTTCCAGCCGCCACCCGAAAAAGGTTTCAGGATCGCAGGGCGTCCCACATAGTCGAGCAGCCCCTCCCAGTCCACTGGATATTCCAGGTTGTGAAGCGACTCGCCGGTGATATCCACGTCGCTTGGATAACCTTTTTGCGGAAGGAGCACGGTCTTGGGAATCGCGATTCCCAGTTTAGCGGCCACGGAGTAGTTAAAGTATTTGTCGTCGGCGGTCCACCAGAATGGATTGTTGATGACGTAAGTTCCCTGAAGTACAGCATGCTTCAGGTAGCCGCGGTAATACTCCACTTCGTGCGAAATGCGATCGACGATGACGCTATATTTCGCCGGTTCGCCCATCCGCGTGCCGCCCAGCTTCACAAATTCCGCCGTCACTCCATCTTTTGCGCCGAGCGTCTTGACGCGTTCGATAAATGCCGGAGGAAAGCTGTATTCCCGCCCGCAGAGAAGGCCAACGGTTTTCATCTTCGTGCTCCTGTCCAGGTCCTGTGGAACTGCCTCGCTTGCGAACGCCGCTAATTCACGGCGCGTGCTGAAGAAGTGCGCGGCTCGGTGACGCCTCCGCGCGTTTCGGCCACCAGATGCTTGACCACCGCTTTCAAATCTCCCGTCTCTTTATACACGCGCAACTGTCGGTCCGCGCTCGTGCCTTCATTCATAATTGTGTGCACGTATTCGACGGCGCTGCGGCTGCCCAAGTCATCCACCACGTCATCCACCAATTCCAGCAATTCGGGAATCAGCTGGCGCATGGGCACTTCGGCTTCCTTGCCGAAGTCGATCATTTTGCCGTCGATCCCGTAACGCGCCGCGCGCCATTTGTTCTCTTCGATGAGAGCGCGCCGGTAGAGGCGCCAGCTCACATTGCCCTGGTAGAGCCGGTGCAGCTTTACAATGATGGCCTGTGTCAGAGCGGCGATGGCCACGGCTTCCTCGACTCGTGTCGAAACGTCGAACATCCGGAATTCCAGCGTGCCGAACGTCGGATGCGGACGCACGTCCCACCAGATCTTTTTCCCGTTGTCGATGCAGTTCAGCTTCACGAGCAGGTTCACGAAGTTCTCGTACGCGCTCCAGGATTCGAATTGCTCCGGAATGCCAGTTCGTGGGAAGCGGCGAAACACCGTGGTGCGGAAAGATTTCAAGCCAGTATTTCTGCCCATCCAAAAAGGAGAACTGGTCGAAAGCGCGAGGAGGTGCGGCAGGAAGTAGCGCACGCCGTTCATCATGTCGATAGTCGTCTGCTTGTCCGGCATGGCCACGTGCACGTGCATTCCGAAGATCAGGAGCGACCGCGCCAGTTGGCCCATCTCTTCGATGATGTGCTGGTAGCGCTCGCCGGGAGAAATAACCTGATCGATCCAACTGGAAAAGGGATGCGTGCCCGCCGCCGCTACCTGAAGACCAGCGCGCTCAGCAGCTGCGACCAGTTCGCCGCGCGTGCGGTGCATTTCGATACGCAAGTCGCTGACGTTCTCGCAGATGCGCGTGCCGGTCTCCACGATGGATTGATGCAGTTCGGGTTTCACTTGGTCGGCAATGTCGGGAGAAGCAGCGGAAACGATCTGGCTGACGTGTGAACGCAATTCACATGTAGCGGGATCAATGATCTGAAATTCTTCTTCGACGCCGATGGTGAAGCGGTGAGCCATGGAGCGGCCCTCCGGGTCTATTGGGCTTGTCGGGGACTTCGAGCTTCGTATCATACCCCGTGGCGGTTCAAAAAAGCACCTGTCCGCTTGGTGGCAGCTCCGAATTCGATTTGGGTATTTGCCGTCGGGAGTTTTGTGTGCGGAACTAAGTCACGCTAGCTTGGCGTGGGCTCAAAAAAAGTGGGACGGATAGGCCAATCCGCTCCAAGCGAGGATTCCGTTCGAGCTAATCTTTCCAGCGTCTCGACTTCTAATTCCAATTCCTACTTTACGCCGCGCCCATCGCCCTGCGCTGCTGGAAGCATTCCCGGCAAAAAACCGGCCGCCCTTGCGTGGGACGGAAGGGAACTGTGGTTTCCTTCCCGCACTGCGAACAGTTTGTTTTGGTTTCCGAGCGCATCGGCGAAGCGTGTCCCCCGCCTCCCCCTCCGCCCTCGGCTCGTTTGGCCTTGCAAGCTTTGCAGCGCTTCGGCTCGTTCTTGAAGCCCTTGTCGGCAAAAAACATCTGTTCGCCGGCGGTAAAAACGAATTCAGCGCTACACTCCGAACACTTCAGTACGCGATCGTGGTATTCCATGAGCCGCTCTCCCCTGGTCCCGTGCCGGGCAAGAGTTTGGGCGCACTTTGTACCTGAGAGCCTAGATGCTTGAGGAGACCAGTATCCGGGGACGCCGGGCGCGGATCCCTTGGGCCTGAGGGCACGAAGCTTAAACACGTTCCCAAACTTCCCTGCCTTACGGGGGCCTGATTCTCGGAAGTGCGGCGCCGAGCCGCGACGTATACGGATTGGCGGCCCCGACCTTATCGGGACCGCCCCCTGAACTTAATCCGCTTCCCGCCGCTGCTTCTTGCGCAGTCGCTTCCGCGAAAGCGCTTCTTTGGCCCGGCGCTTCTCGCCGGGTTTCATGTAGAAACTATGCTTCTTGATTTCCTTGATGATGTCTTCCTGTTGCACCTTGCGCTTAAAACGCCGCAAGGCATTCTCCAGGGATTCACTCTCTTGGATGATGACTTCAGCCACTTTATTAATTCACCCCCAATCCGGTTCGGATTGGTTTCTTGCGGTGCCTCTCGCCGGCCAAGCTACGCCCGGCTGTGTCCTGCTGCGGGCACCGCCCCTGGTACTGATTATCGCATGTATTCGCCGCTTCGCGGGTGCACCCTGAAAGGTCGCTGGCCTCTTCTAATCAATTTGAGCTATGCAAGTCAAGGAATCTTTGCGTTTCCTGGTCAACTATCGTGGTACTGAACCCACCCCATAACCATCCGGGTACCCTGTTGGCACAAACATAATCAAATGGCTCTCGGCCGATTTTCGTCAGCGCGCTCCCTAAGGAGCCTCCCTTTTTCGGGATCCACCCTTGCCGGCTGCGCCGCAACCTTGCTTGTCTTTTTCCCTGCTTCTCTTGCTAGAATGAGCCGCTTCTCCATTCGCGGCGCGGGGGCAACCAATGTCCGATATGCGCGATGCCATCGTTGTACTCCTTGCAGGAGGCCAGGGCGAACGTCTGTGGCCCTTGACTCGCGACCGTGCCAAGCCTGCCGTGCCCTTCGGCGCTCTCTACCGCATTATCGACATCACGCTTTCCAACTGCATCAATTCGAATCTCCGCCGCGTTTTCATCCTTACCCAATACAAGGCCCTCAGCCTGAACCGTCACATCCGCGCCGGCTGGTCGCCGCTCGCCGGCCTCGGCGACTACATCGAAGTCCTTCCGCCCCAAATGCGCGTTTCGCAGCAGTGGTATCAAGGCACCGCCGACGCTGTCTATCAGAACATCTACTCCATCGGCAGCGAGCGCTCGAAATTCGTCTTCATCCTCTCCGGCGATCACATCTACAAAATGAATTACAGCCGCATGCTTCAGCAGCACTGCGACTCCGGCGCCGACGTCACCGTAGCCACTATCGAAATTCCCGCCCCCCAAGCTGCCAAGCAGTTCGGCGTCATTGAGACCGACAAGGACTGGCGCATTATCGGTTTCGAGGAGAAGCCCGCCCTCCCCAAGGAGTCTCCGCATCACGCCGGCCACTGCAATGCCTCCATGGGAATTTACATTTTCAATACGCAACTGATGATTCCCATCCTGCTTGCGGACTCCGAGGATCCCAAATCCAGCCACGACTTTGGCAAGGACATTCTTCCGCGCATCATTTCGAAGCATCGCGTTTTCGCCTATAACTTTGTCGATGAAAACGCCAAGGACGCTCTCTACTGGCGCGATGTCGGCACTCTTGATGCCTATTACGAAGCGAACATGGATCTTGTCAGTGTCTCGCCGGTCTTCAATCTTTACGACAACAATTGGCCTCTCCGCACATGGCAGCACCAGTATCCGCCGGCCAAATTCGTATTCGCGGACCCCGAACGCATGGGTGTCGCCCTCGATTCGATCGTTGCCGGAGGTTCCGTCATCTCCGGAGGCCGCGTCCAGAAATCCGTCATTGGCAACAATGTCCGCGTCAATAGTTACAGCGAAGTCTCCGATTCCATCATCTACAACCACGTAAACGTCGGCCGCCACTCGCGCATCCGCCGCGCCATCATTGACCGCCACGTCAGTCTCCCCGAGCGCACCGAAATCGGCTATGACCTCGAAGCCGACAAGCGCCGCTTTCACGTCACCGATTCCGGCATCGTCATCGTCGTCCGCCAGGAATCTCTCATCGAAGAACCCGAGTCGGCGTAGCTTACTTTCTCCCGAGCGAATTCCTCAGAGTCTATGTCATTTCTCCGTGCCTCTGTGACTCCGTGGCATTCTTCTGTAAAATCATTGATTCGCATCCACCCAGGAGAACAAACAGTCATGTCCACTAAGATCGCCAAAGTCCACGCCCGCCAGGTCATCGATTCCCGCGGCAATCCCACCGTCGAAGCCGACGTCATCCTCGATGGCGGAGCGCTTGGCCGCGCCGCCGTCCCTTCGGGGGCTTCCACTGGCGAACACGAAGCCTTAGAGCTTCGTGACGGTGACAAATCCAAATATCTCGGCAAGGGCGTCCTCAAAGCGGTTGCCAACGCCAACACTGAGATCGCCAAATCCATCGCTGGTCTCGATGCCGCTGACCAGCGCGCCCTCGACCACAAAATGATTTCTCTCGACGGCACGCCCACCAAGTCCCGTCTAGGGGCCAACGCCATTCTCGCTGTCTCCATGGCCGCTGCCCGCGCCGCTGCCATCGCCCTCAAGCAGCCTCTTTACAAATATCTTTCCCGCTATTCCACGGATACCTCCGCGAATCTCCTTCCGTGCCCGATGATGAACATTCTCAACGGCGGCGCGCATGCCGACAGCTCGGTCGACTTTCAGGAATTCATGGTGATGCCCGTCGGTGCTCCGAGTTTCTCGGAAGCGCTGCGCTGGGGAGTGGAAATCTTCCACGCACTGAAGACCGCGCTGAAAAAACATGGCTATTCGACCGCGGTGGGCGACGAAGGCGGTTTTGCCCCAAGCTGCAAGTCGAATGAAGAAGCCATCCAGATCGTTCTCGAAGCCATCAGCTCCGCCGGCTACAAGCCCGGCGAGCAGATGAGCATTGCGCTCGACCCTGCTTCGAGCGAATTCTACGACAAGGCCAGCGGCAACTATGTTTTCAAGAAGTCGGACAAGTCCGCGCATTCGTCAGCGCAAATGGCCGCATATTGGACTACCTGGGCGGAAAAATATCCCATCGTCTCCATCGAAGACGGCATGGCGGAGGACGACTGGTCCGGCTGGAAATCCCTGACGCAAAGCATCGGCACCAAGTCTTCCAAGAAAAAAATCCAGCTCGTCGGCGACGACCTCTTCGTCACCAACACTACGCGACTATCTCGCGGTATCAACGAAGGCATCGCCAACGCGATCCTTATCAAGCTGAACCAGATTGGCAGCGTCACCGAAACCATCGACGCCATCGAGCTGGCCCGCAAAGCCGGATACAACTCCATCATTTCCCACCGCTCCGGTGAAACCGAAGACACCTTCATCGCCGATCTCGCCGTGGCCACCGCTGCCGGCCAGATCAAGACCGGTTCCGCCAGCCGCACCGACCGCATCGCCAAGTACAACCAGCTTCTCCGCATTGAAGAGGAACTCGGCTCCGCCGCCCGCTTCAACGGCAAAGCCGCTCTGGGCTAAATCCCCTTTCGGAATTCCAACAAATCTCCGGAGGTCAGCGCAATGAAGAACTATCGGCTGATTGTGACGACAGCGTTCCTATTGTTCGTATGCGCCTCGGTTGCCTCCGCGCAAGTCGAAGACTTTCCAAATCTCGCGGGCACGCCGCCGAAAGTGCTCTTGCTTGTGCATCAAGAGTTCAAGTCCGCCAAAACTGGCGAACGTCAAAAATTAGAAGCCGCCATCTCACGCGCTTGTGATCGCGTGAGCGTTCCCAACTCCTGGATCGATTTGGAATCCATTACCGGTTTCCCCAGGGCGCTATTCTTCGATCCTTTCGATTCCTTCGAGCATGTGGACACCGCTTTCGCGGAGTGGCCACAGGTCTTTGCCGCTCATCCCGACCTCGCCCGCATGCAGGAGGAACTCAAGACTCTGGTTTCCAGCGAGCGGACCGTCATCGCCGTGCGCCGCGACGATCTCGGCTTCCGCCCGCAGTCCATCGACCTTTCCAAAGCCCGCTTCCTTCGCGTCCTTGAAGTCCAGCTTCATCCCGGCCACGAGAGCGATTTCGTCGAGGCTTTCAAGATTCTCGGCGGCGCCTACGAGAAAATCAAAGCGGATACGCCCTGGGTCGTTTACCAGGTGAACGTGGGCATGCCCTCACCCACTTTTTTGGTTTTTGTCCCCATGCACGCGCTCCAGCAAAACGACGACCTGCTCGATTGGAGGAGAAGCCTTCGCGAAGCAGAAGGCGAAGAAGGTGTTAATCGGATGGAACAGCTCGCAAGAGATGCTTACGCCAGCACCGAGAGTAGCTTATATTTCATAAGCCCCGAAACGTCGCACGTTTCCAAGGACTTTGCCGATGGCGATCCGGGCTTTTGGTCGCCAAAGCCATCCACCGCCACCAAATCCGCGCCCCGCAAAGACGCGGAAGCCAAGCCGAAGCCATAGCTGCGCCATGTTTCCCACTCGTCAGTATCGCGCATCGCTGTTCATCGCAGGCTTGTTCCTTCTTCTCGTCTTTTGCAGCGCGGCAGTCGACGCTCAGTCTCCGCCCGTCCCCGTCGAGGTCACTTTCTCAAGCGGAAGCCTCGTCCTTCGTGGCTTCCTTTATAAACCAGAGGGCCAGGGCCCCTTTCCTGCGGTTCTCTGGAACCACGGCAGCGAGCGGCGTCCCGGGTGGCTGCCCGAAGTGGCGCCGCTCTTTCTCAAGCAGGGCTACGTCTTTTTCATCCCGCATCGCCGCGGCCAGGGCCGTTCGCCAGGCGATTACGTCATGGATTTACTCGAAAGCGCCAATCAATCGGAGGGCTCGTCCGCGCGCAGCCGGATGCTCGTCGAATTAATGGAGCAGCATCTGCAAGATCAAATGGCGGCACTTGCCTATCTCAAGGGATTGCCGGAGGTAAACCCGCAGCGGATCGCCGTGGCAGGCTGCTCTTTCGGTGGAATTCAAACGGTCCTAATGGCGGAGAAAGGTCTCGGCGTGCGAGCTGCGGTGGATTTTGCGGGCGCCGCGCAGAATTGGCAGCACTCCCCCGATCTGCGAGCGCGAATGACTCAGGCAGTCCGGCACTCGCAGATGCCCATCTTCTTCATCCAGGCCAAGAATGACTACGATGTTTCGCCAAGCCGCGATCTTGCCGCCGCCATGGAGAAATCAGGCAAGCCCCACGCCCTCCAAATATTTCCCGCCTTCGGTAAGTCCAATCAGGACGCCCACGAATTTTGCGTCCACGGCGGCGAAATGTGGGCGCCGCAAGTATTCTCTTTTCTTGAGCAGGCGCTCAAGTAAGACTTGCGCCGCCGTCCACGTTCACCCGCCGGCCTGAATCGAGGCCATCCTTCAAAGGCTCGGGCCGTAATACCGGTAGTGCCCGGTAATTTTCCAATTGAACACGACATCTTCGATCTTCGGTCCTTGCCCTATGTTGTGCAGAATCATGTATCGGCCACTCCCCGCCGATTCTTGATCCACCACAATCCCAATATGCGGAACATTTCCCCCCAGGTCCCACGTCACCAAGTCTCCCGGAGAGTAGTCCTCTGCGCGCCGCGTGATCGCCAACGCTTCGCCCTTCCGGCTGAAGAACGCCATCAGGTTTGGCACGCGCCGATGATCGATGTTCGTGTCGGTATGCCCCGAGAGCCGTCGCCATTTGCGGGGATAGGCTGAAAAATTGTGCTCCATGTCCTCGTGCACTTCTCTTTGCAGATCGATGCCCACCGCCCGATACGCCCGAATGATTTCATCGGTGCAAACCCCTGTATCGGCCGGAACATCGCCCCCGGGATAGCCAATTCGCACGTAGGCCGGGTCATAGCGCACCGCATGATGCGATCTTTCCACTGCCGCACCGGCCAGCTTCTTCAAAAACTCTTGCCGCGCCGAAGCCTCTCCCGGTCGCACCTGCGCAGTGGATGCGGCGGAGCTGATTGTCACAAGTACTGCAAGTGCGGCGGCCAGCATGAACGATTGTCTTTGTCTCATGAACTTTCCAACTGCTGATTCCAGCAGCGGTGTCACTGCTTTCACCGATGGGAAATGCTCCTCTTGAAAGTCAATCATGCTGCTTCAGGTTAGAATGCCGATGCTTACATGAAGGATGCCACCAAATCCGCGTCTTGTGACAATCCCCTGAACTTCCGCGAGGCCTCACTTGCGGACGCGGAAGCCTTGACCCGGTTGATCAACGCCGCTTTCCGTGTCGAACTTCCCTTCATCGATGGCGACCGTATCGACGCTGCAGGTGTTCGCTCCTACATGGCAAAAGGCAAGTTCCTCGTCGCCGAAGTTCCGGCCGGCCTAGCAGGAAGCGTGTATGTCGAACTTCGCGGCGATCGCGGCTACTTGGGCCTGCTCGGCGTCGACCATCCGCACCAGGGCACCGGCTTGGGCCGCAAATTAATGGAAGCCGCCGAGCACTATTTTCGCGAAGCGGGCTGCCGCACCATTGACCTTCGCATCGTGAGCGCCCGCACCCCTCTTCCCGCTTTCTATCGCCACCTTGGCTATCTCGAAACCGGTACCGCCCCATTCGCCCCCGACGTTCCCGTTAAGGTTCCCTGCCACTACATCCTCATGTCCAAATCCATTCGCTGAATTATTCCCTCATTTCCAATCCCCCTCGTCTTCAGGCAAAATACTTCCTCATTCTGGGGGAACAATGAACCGCTCCGTCGCCATCGCATCCATTCTCTTGGTCGGAATCTCGCTTGCTCCTGCGGGCAGCCACGTCGCCGCCGACGAGCAGCCTCTTTTCGGCTACTCCGCCGAATCTTCCCGCACCGAACGCCAGTGGGAAGAAAAGCTCCGCGCCATTCCCAGCCCCGACAATCTGCGCGCTTACATGCAAAAACTCTCGGCCCACCCGCACCACGTTGGGTCGCAGGCCGACAAGGCCAACGCCGAATGGATTGCCTCGAAGTTTAAGGAGTTCGGTCTCGATACGCACATCGAACAGTTTGATGTCCTCTTTCCCACGCCCAAAGAACGCGTCGTCGAGCTTGTCGAAGGCGGTCCGAAGTTTGTCGCCAAGCTTCAGGAGCCCGCGCTCAAGCAAGACCCCACTTCAGATCAGCTGAACGAGCAGCTCCCCACCTACAATGCGTACTCCATTGATGGCGACGTCACCGCTCCTCTCGTCTACGTCAACTACGGAATTCCCGAAGACTACGAACAACTCGAGCGCATGGGTATTTCCGTGGCGGGAAAAATCGTCATCGCCCGCTATTACCATTCCTGGCGCGGCATCAAGCCCAAAGTTGCCGCCGAACACGGTGCTCTCGGCTGCCTCATATATTCTGACCCGCATGAAGACGGCTTTGTCCGGGGAGAAACTTTCCCTGCCGGACCCTTTCGCCCGCTGGATGGAGTCCAACGAGGCAGCGTCGCGGATATGCCGTTCTATCCCGGTGACCCGCTCACTCCGGGCGTGGGCGCCACCAAAGATGCCAAGCGCCTGAAAATCGAAGACGCCCCAACGATCACCAAAATCCCGGTGCTGCCAATTTCCTATGCCGACGCGCAGCCTCTGCTTGCCGCTTTGACCGGACGCGTTGCTCCTGACGGATGGCGTGGTGGGCTCGGCATCACCTATCACGTCGGCCCCGGCGCCGCGAAAGTTCACCTGAAAGTGAAGTCGAACTGGGACATCAAGCCTCTTTACGATGTCATCGGAAAAATTCAGGGCGCAGCATTTCCCGATGAGTGGGTGATTCGCGGGAATCATCATGACGGTTGGGTGAACGGCGCGGAAGATCCCATTTCCGGGCAAGTGGCCTTGATGGAGGAAGCCCGCGCGCTGGGCGAGCTGGTCAAATCCGGCTGGAAACCGAAGCGCACCATTATTTATTGCGCGTGGGACGGCGAAGAACCTGGTCTTCTCGGTTCGACCGAGTGGGCCGAACAACACTACGACGAATTGCGCGCCCACGGCGTCGCGTACATCAATTCCGACGGCAATGGCCGCGGCTACCTTGGTGTCGAAGGCTCGCACACGCTAGAAAAATTCAGCAACGATATCGCGCACGACATTTCCGATCCGGAAACGAAATTGAGTGCCTGGAAGCGCCAGCGCCTTCACGAAATTGCCAATGCCAAAAGTCCCGAGCAGCGCGAGGAGATTCGCAAGCGCCCCGATCTGCGCATTCCCGCCCTCGGCTCCGGGTCGGACTACACCGCGTTTTTGCAGCACGACGGTGTTGCTTCCCTCAACATCGGTTTCGGCGGCGAGGACGAAGGCGGCATCTACCACTCCATCTACGACGATTTCTACTGGTACACGCATTTCAGCGACACGGATTTTGTATATGGGCGCGCTCTCGCGCAAACCGGAGGCACCGCGATCATGCGTTTGGCCGACGCCGATTTGCTTCCCTTCGAATTTGGAAATCTATCCGACACCGTGCAAACCTACTTGAAGGAATTGAAAACTCTTTCGCAAAAAATGCAGGACGACATCAAAGAGCGCAACAAGGAAATCGAGGAAGGCGTTTTTAAGGCCACCGATGATCCAAAGAAGCCTTTGGTTCCGCCGTCCGTCGAAGCCGTCCCGCCGCACCTGAATTTCGCTCCGATGGAAAACGCCGTGGATGCCATCAATCGCAGCGCGGGGGAATATCGAAAAGCTCTCGAACAAGCCAACGCCAATGGCGGCGCCGCACTCTCTTCTGCCTCCCTGGCTGAGGTCAACAAAATGCTCATCGAAAGTGAGCGTAGATTCACGAACGCTGATGGCCTTCCCAATCGCCCGTGGTTCAAACACCAGCTTTACGCTCCCGGTTTTTACACCGGCTATGGGGTCAAGACCGTGCCCGCTGTCCGCGAAGCCATCGAGCTGAAAAAATGGCAGCAGGCCGACGAGGCGATCGTCGTCGTCGCAGGCGTTCTGCAAAATGAGGCAACTTTGATTTCATCTGCCGCCGCAAAACTGACGGCTGCGACCGCACACTGACCCGGAAAGTGTGAAGCTATTCCTTCCTATAACCTAGCGATCGTTGGATTCGGCAACGTCGGCCGTGAACTGCTGCGTTTGCTTGTCTCCAAAGAAACCGAGCTGCGCCGCCGCTATGACGTGCGCTGGCGGTTGGCTGGCGTGGCCACACGCCGGGCCGGCTGGGTCGCTGATCCAGAGGGGCTAAATCCACTCGCCATACTCAACGGCCATTGGCCCGCTCCCGCATCCCAGCCCTGCCGTGACGTTCGTGAGTGGCTCGAAAAAACGCGCGCCGATGTTTTGTTTGAAGCCAGTTCGCTCGATATACAAACAGGTCAGCCTGCGATCGAACACCTGAAAGCCGCGCTCGAACTCGGAGCGCACGCAATCACCGCGAATAAAGGGCCGATTGTCCACGCTTTTCGCGAACTCACGGCGCTCGCTCATGAGAAAAAGAAAAGCTTCTCTTACGAGGCAACAGTCATGGACGGCGTCCCGATCTTTTCTCTCTTCCCATTGGGCTTGCCCGCGACGGTCTTGCAGGGATTTTCCGGCGTGCTGAATTCCACTACCAATGTAGTTCTCACGGAAATTGAAAAAGGCCGCTCGCTCGACGAAGCGGTGAAGCGCGCGCAAGCCATGGGTATAGCGGAAACGGATCCGGCGGCCGACCTTGACGGCTGGGACGCGGCAGTGAAAGTCGCAGCGGTTGCCATCGTCCTGATGGGTGTGCCGGTGAAGCTCGATCAGGTGCAGCGCACCGGTATGCGAGAGCTTAGCGAGGAAAAAATTCGCTCCGTGCGCGATGCGGGTATGCGCTACAAACTCGTTTGCCGCGCGGAACGACGAGGCGAAGGCGTGGTCTGCACCGTGCAGCCGGAACTGCTGCTCGCTTCCGACCCGCTCGCAAACCTTGAAGGCACGAGTTCGGCGATTCGATTCGATCTGGACGTATTCAGTTTGTCGATTGTCGAGCATAATCCGGGAGTAGAGGCGACTGCGTATGGCCTGCTTGCCGATTTCCTGCGCGCTGTCCAGAGCTAGTCTTTATCCGGCGCGCGTGCCATTCGGTACGGGCCGTTCCGGAACGGAGAGGACCGGCGTGACGCCGTCAGCGTAGCCGATATCGAACAGCATGCCTTCGGAAAGTTCGCCGGCCATTTTGCGTGGTTCGAGGTTCACAATAAAGAGAGCCTGGCGTCCTTCGATTTCGCGCGGATTGTCCCGTTCCTTCTTTATTGCGGCAAGAATTGTTCTTGAGTGATCGCCGAAATTTACGGTCAGCTTCATGAGTTTATCGGAGCGCGGAATTTCCTCGACGCGCTCGATGGTGCCAACGCGAATATCCAGCGCTTCGAGCGCGGTGATCGCGACAGTTGGTTTGACCGGTGCGGGAGTAAAGTCAGGCATGGTTCACCGCTTGTACTGCGACGCGTAGGCGGGCGTAGGAATCGAAGGATCGCACCGCTCGTCACGGATCGGCGCGCCTGGTGCGAGGGAAAGTGGAATGATTCCTGCCCAGACCGGCAGCGCGTAGTCCGCCGCGTCATCTTCCACGGGGCCGCTTCGAACTTTCGCGGAAACTTCCGTGAGCGGCAGGCGCAGAATGCTCGTGGCTTTCAATTCCTTTTCATTCGGCTGTCGCGCATCGTTCCACCGGCCGGAAATTATTTTTTCAGTGAACGCACGCAGCGCTTCGAGTTTTTCTTCCGGCACATCCACGAGCGTAGCCTTGCCGAGCGCTACGACGGAGCGGTAGTTCATGGAGTGATTGAAGACGGAGCGGGCGAGAACAAATCCGTCGATAAGGGTTACCGTGATGCAGACGGAAATTCCTGCGCTCACATTGCGCAACATACGGCTTGCCGCGGAGCCGTGGAAATAGATCGCGTCACCGACGCGCGCATACAAGGTAGGAATGACGAATGGCTGGCCGTCGAATGCGAATCCGACGTGGCAGACGTAACCTTCATCGAGGATCTTGTCGATGGTTTCGCGATCGTAGGCGCCGCGATGCGATTCGCGCACGACGCGTGTGCGCTCGGTTGGCGAGGTTATTTCAGGCACGATTCACCTCAAAGAGAAACGTGGCGCGAAGCCGGCCCTCCGAGGGCCGCTCATTTGATTTTTAGCCGGCGCCAAAGCGGCATGAGTGAGGAACAACCACGAATATCGTAACACGTGCGAAGCGCCCTGGAGTTGCGACGCCATCACCGCGAAGGCAATTGAGGCCCCAATTTGGATGCCGCGTGGGAACAGGATGAACGAGAATTGCGCGGGGCTCGAATCACGCTGGCAGGGGGCAACAATGCTGCGCCCCTACAACGCAAGCGTCACGTGTGAGAAACTAACGGACTTGAGATTGAAGCCTTTCGCAATGGAAAGAGACCATGAGTACACCCGTGATGCACAGCTTCGAAACTAAATCATTTGATATCGCCTGGGTGAGGGAACAATTTCCTTCGCTGAGTTTGCAGTACCGCCGCCACGGCTCCGCCTTTCTGGATGGCCCGGCGGGCACGCAAGTCCCCAAGCAGGTGATGGACGCGGTGCAATATTATTTCTTGGGCGCCAATGCGAATACCTACGGCGCGTTTCTCACCAGTCAGCGAACCAACGAAATGATTTTGTCGGCGCGCGCCGCGATGGCGGATTTTTTCAATTGTGATCCGAATGAGGTGGTCTTCGGCCAGAACATGACGACCATCACATTTGCGCTGGCGCGCGCGATTGGGCGGGAACTTAGACCCGGCGACGAAATTGTTGTCACCACACTGGACCACGACGCGAATGTCGCGCCGTGGCGCGCGCTGGAAGAAAAAGGCGTGGTCATCCAGCAAGTGGATATTCGCGAAACCGACTGCACGCTGGATATGGATGATTTGAAGCGAAAGATCTCAGTAAAGACGAAGCTCGTAGCGGTCGGTTACGCCTCGAACATGGTGGGCACGATCAATCCCGTCGTCGAAATCACCAAACTCGCCCACGCGGTCGGCGCGCTGCTGTTTATTGATGCGGTCCACTACGCACCTCATGGCCTGATCGATGTGAAAGCCTTGGATTGTGATTTCCTGGTGTGCTCGCCCTACAAATTTTTCGGACCACACATGGGAACACTTTACGGGAAACGCGAACACCTGGAGAAGTTCAAGCCGTACAAAGTGCGCCCGGCGACGAACACTTCACCAGAATGCTGGGAAACCGGGACGCAGGTGCAGGAGTTAATCGCCGGGATTGGCGCGGCGGTCGATTACATCGCGGAGTTGGGGCGCCATTGCGACCCGAGCGTGAAGACCCGCCGCGAAGCCTTGCAGGCAGCGTATCGCGCAACGCACCATTACGAAACCGGACTGCTGTCCAGATTGATTTCAGAACTCCAATCCATTCCGGAAATTCACATCTTCGGCATAACCGACCCGGAACGCTTCGATGAGCGCTGCTCGACTCTTTCTTTTCGTCTGGGCAGCCACAATCCGACTGCCATTGCAAAGTTTCTGGGCGAACGCGGAATTTTCACGTGGGATGGAAATTTCTATGCGCTGAACCTCTCCGAGCGCCTCGGCGTCGAGCAGCACGGCGGCGTCTTGCGGGTCGGCCTCGTGCATTACAACACTGCGGAGGAAGTGGAGCGACTCGTCGACGCATTGCGCGAGTTCGCGGCGGGAACTCGATGACAAAACGGCCGAAGCCAATTGTGCTCAGTGTTCTGGATGGATGGGGATACCGCGCGGAGACGAAGGGGAACGCGATCGCGTTGGCGCGGAAGCCGGCATACGATGCGCTGATCCAGAAATTTCCGAATACCTTGATCCATACCTCTGGGCCATTCGTGGGATTGCCCGATGGGCAAATGGGTAACAGCGAAGTGGGGCACATGAACATGGGCGCGGGGCGCATCGTGCACATGGACATTACGCGGATTGATTTTCTGATCGCGAACAAGCAATTGCAGAACGTGCCGCTGTTTCAGCAAGCGATGGAGCGCGGGCGCGCGAGGCAACTGCATTTTGTGGGATTGTTGAGCGATGGCGGCGTGCACTCGCACATTCAACATTTGTTCGCGCTGCTGGAAATGGCCAAGCAGCAAAAAGTGGAAAACGTGTTTGTGCACTGCTTCATGGACGGGCGCGACACGCCGCCAAACAGCGGCCGCGACTACGTGCGCCAGTTGCAGCAGAAAATGCGCGAATTAGGCGTCGGCGAAATCGCGACGCTGGTGGGACGCTACTACGCGATGGACCGCGATAATCGCTGGGAGCGCGTCGAGTTGGCTTATCGCGCGCTCGTTCATGGCGAAGCGGAAACGCGGACCGATGATCCCATTGCCGCGCTGCAACGCAGTTACGAAGCGGACGTTACAGATGAATTCATCAAGCCAATTGTGGTGACGAAAGGAAGTGGAGTCTCAGCTACTCCTGTGGGGTCGCTCCACGACGATGACGCGGTGATCTTCTTCAATTTTCGCGCGGACCGGGCGCGGCAGATGACTTATGCGCTCGCGGCTCCGGACTTCGACAAGTTTGTAGACGCCAAGCGGCCGAAGAATCTGTTTTACGTGGGGATGACGCAGTACGACAAAAACTGGCCGTGGCTGAAGTACGTAATCGCGCCGGAGAAGCTGGAACATATCCTGGCGCAAGTTTTTGCGGAACTGCAGTACAAGAACTTGCGGACAGCGGAGACGGAGAAGTACGCGCATGTGACGTATTTTTTCAATGGCGGCGAAGAGAAGCCGTTCGCCGGGGAAGAACGGATTCTGGTGCCATCGCCGAAAGTAGCGACGTACGATTTGAAGCCGGAAATGTCGGCGGCGGGAATTACAGATACGGTTGTGAAAGCGATCGAGAAGGGCGAATTCGACGCCATCATCATGAACTATGCGAATGCGGACATGGTGGGTCACTCGGGAAAACTGGAAGCAGCGATCAAGGCTGTAGAAGCGGTGGACGCCGGTCTGGGGCAGATTTATCAAGCGCTGAAACCGCACGGCGGCGTCTGGATCATCACCGCCGATCACGGGAATGCGGAGACGATGATCGATCCTGTGACCGGAGGGCCGCACACCTACCACACGACGAACCCCGTGCCGCTGATCCTGGTGAGTGACGATGACAAATTGCGTTTGAAGCCCGGCGGCTCGCTCCGTGACATTGCTCCAACCATGCTCAGTGCCCTGGGACAGCCTCGCCCCACGGATATGACCGGCACGGATTTGCGCATCCTTTCCTAGATTGGCCATGATCCGCACAACACCCGCAGAAACCAAACTTGTGATTTGTGTCTGGCATCCGTTTACGGAATGGCGGCCGAAGCCGGCGATGGCGGAGGCCATTCGAAAGCGGTGGCCAGACATGCGCGTTGTGCACCTGCCGAATTTCGAGCGACTGGCGGAGGAATTGCCGGATACGGATATTTTTGTGGGCTACTCCCTGCGTGAGGAGCAATTGAAGGACGCAAAGAAACTGAAATGGATTCACTCGACTGCGGCAGGCGTGGCGCAACTGATGTATCCGGAGTTGCGCGATTCTGGAATCATGGTGACGAATCCGAGCGGAATTTTTTCCGTACCGATGGCCGAACACACGATGGGATTGCTGTTGGCGCTGGCGCGGAATTTTCCAGATTCAGTACGCGGCCAGGACCGGGCGAAATGGGCGCAGCAGGAAATTTGGGACAAGCCGCAGCATCTGACGGAGCTGAATGGGAAAGTGCTGCTGATTGTCGGTTACGGTTCCATTGGCAGAGAAGTGGCGAAGCGGGCGAAGGCGTTTGATATGCGCGTGTGGGGAGTGACGCGTTCAGGGGCGGGCGAGCTGGCGCACGTGGAGAGACTTTTTCCAGCTACTCAATTACACGAAGCGTTGCCCGCTGCTGATTATGTTTTGATCTGCGCTCCGGAGACCGCAGAAACGAAGCACCTCATTGGCGTGCCTGAAATCGCAAAGATGAAACGCGGGGCGCGATTGGTCAATGTAGGGCGCGGGTCGTTGCTGGATGAAGCGGCGCTAATGCAAGCACTGGAGAACGGCGCACTAGGCGGCGCGGCGCTGGACGTGGCGCAGACGGAACCGTTGCCGTCGGGGAGTCCGTTGTGGATGGCGCCGAATTTGTTCATTACGCCGCATACGAGCGGAGTCAGCGACCGGTTGTGGGATCGCCACGCGGCAATCCTGATCGAGTTGCTGGAGAGATGGTTCGATGGGCGGCAATTGTTTAACCGCGTCGATTTTGCCCGAGGCTACTGACGTTAAAATAGAAATTGGAAAATCGAAAATGGAAATTTGCACCTTAAAATAAGTAGAAGTTCCTCTAATTTCTAATTTCCATTTTCTATTTTGTTCAGTCGCCGACACCGTCTTTAGGAGCCTGATACCCTTCGCGGGCGTAGACCAGACTCTTTTGTTTTTTTCCTTTTTGGTCCACGATTGTCAGCGGACCGCCGTCGGGCGCGACCAACTCCACTCTTACCTTGTGGAATTTGCCATCCTTTGCGCCGCTCGAGGGAGAATAGGAGAGGCTATACTGATTACGCAGCAACGCAGTCGCGTCGTGAAGCACACCAGGTATCTCGCCATCGAACTGCGGAAACCAAGCGTAACCACCCGTTAATTGCGAGAAAGTCTTCAACTGGTTCTCCGCCTGGAGCACGGTCATGTTTGCGCCGCCTCCTCCCCGGGCTTCTATTCTGTTCATAAGAGGCTTAGCCACGCCAACGCAGAAAATGGTTACATCGCTCTGCCGCAACTGCTTCATCGTCTGGTCTAAAGTATGCTTTGAAAATGTATCGATGCCGCTGGCGAGGACAAGGATCGACTTCTTGCCTTTGACGTCCTTCAAACGGTCCACAGTGTCGAGAAGAGCGTCAAAAATATTGGATTCCCGGAACCCCGGAAAGTAGAGGTGATAGATGGCGCTGCGAACTTCATCTTTGTTCTGGGTGAAATCGACGTCGAGCCTATGATTCATGTCGAAGGTGACCAGCGCCACCCAATCCTGAGGTTTGAGATTCGGAAAAAGGGCGTCGGCCCAATATTTTGCATAGGCGGCAAACCATCCGTTGGCGACGTTGCTGTACTCCATAAGGACCACCATGGTGATGGGAGCGTCGATCTGCCCGAAGTTGGTAATGGTCTGCGGCACGCCTTCATCAAGGACGCGGAAATTTTCCTTCTTCAAGCCGGTCAAAATGTCTCCGTGCTGCGTCGTGGCCACTACCTCGAGGGTCACGATGGGGACTTCGACGGCGATAGTGACTCCTCCTTGGGGTGGCTGTGGCGCGGCACTCGGTGGTTTCTGCGAAGCGGGGTTTTGCTGCTGTTGAGGCGGCGGAGGAGCTCCACCCTGCGGGCCAGTGGGCGCCTGAGCATAAACCGAATTCTCAGCGAGCGGCAGCACCGCCGCCGTTGCAAGAATTGCGAGCAGCACAACCGAAAAAATGGCCTTCATCACGCACTCCTCAAATACAATCGAACTACTCCGAACTGGCCATTGCCAGCGTCTTGGGAGGGCAAACTTGCCACCGCCAAGCGTTTGAATTTACGCAACGCACGAGCAAAGCTCCAGCTAAGCGCCCGCACCTGCATGTTAGTATGAAGCACTTCCAGGACAAAACGTTTACTGGGGGCGCAAAGTTTTCGGCTGGAGGATCGAGGAGGATGGATTCGTGAAGTGGAATCGTATAGTCCAGGTGTTGGTCGTAGCCGCGGCATTGTTGATGGCCGCAAGTTTTCCGGTTTGGGCGCAGGTGCCTCAAGCAGAGAGGCCCGGGATTCCGGGAAATTCGCCAAGCCCCGTGCCGGCTGGGGATATGTCGGCAATGGCGAAGGAAGCCGAAGGCTGGCTGGCGGACCTCATCAAGATCAACACGTCGAACCCGCCCGGAAATGAACAGATGGCGGCGATGTACGTCTCCGGGATTCTGGCGAAGGAAGGGATCCAGGCGGAAATTCTAGACATGGCACCGGGACGAAGTGCGGTGGTGGCGCGGCTCCGAAGCACGGCGATGGCGGATCCTTCAAAGGCACTGCTGCTGGTGGCGCACCTGGACACCGTGCCGGTGGATAAGTCGCGGTGGAGCGTCGATCCCTTCGGCGCAATGATCAAGGATAGATATTTGTATGGGCGCGGGGCGATTGATGACAAAGGGATGGTGGCGGCGAACTTGGCGGTATTTATTTCGCTGAAGCGCTCGATGGCGCGCTTGAACCGCGACGTAATTTTTCTGGCGACAGATGACGAGGAGACCAGCGGGGATGCCAGTATTCGAAATCTGATTGCGAAGCACTGGGACAAGTTTGCCGCCGGATTCGCCATCAACGAAGGCGGGAATGTTTTCCTGAAGAATGGAAAAGTGCAGTACACCGGCGTGCAGGCCAGCGAGAAAGTGGCCTTCAATATTTCGGTGATTGCACGGGGAACGTCGGGGCATGCTTCGCAGCCATTGAAAGATAATCCGGTCGTCCACTTGGCGGCCGCCATCGCGAAAATCGGGAATTATTCCGCGCCGGTGCACTTCACGTCGATTGTACGGAGATACTTCGAAGGGCTCGCGCCCCTGGAAGATGACGAGATTGGGAAGTGGATTCGCTCGATGGAAACGCCGGACCGCGGCGAACATGCGATCCGTGTAATTTCCGATGCCAGCCCGCTATGGAATTCGATGCTGAGGGACACGATCGCGCCGACGGTGCTGAACGCCGGAGTGGCGAATAACGTGATTCCCGCGGAGGCGCGCGCAAACCTCAACGTGCGGCTTTTGCCGGGAGACACGATTGATACAGTCTTGAACGATTTGAATAAGCTAGTGAACGATCCGCTGGTGAAGCTGGAGTTGCAGCCGAACGCGGGGCTGGCGGCGCCGCCATCCTCGCTGGAATCGGATTTGTACGGGGTGATCACGAAAGTGGTTACGCAGGAATTTGGAGGCGCGCCGGCGCTGCCGTTTCAGTCGACGTGGCTGACGGATTCGGCGCAGTTGCGGCTACATAACGTGCAAGCGTACGGTCTGGTGCCGTTTCCGCTGGCGCAGGAAGACCTGAAACGGATGCACGGCGACGATGAGCGAATCCCGCTGGCGTCCTTCGACAAGGGCGTGGACGTACTCGCGAAGATCGTTTCGGAATTTGCCGTGGCGCACTAGAGAAGAAGAGATTCAAATCGCGAGCAGCTAAAAAAGACCATCGCCATTTAGCACCCTTCCCGTAAAGAATGAAAGCGGTCTAGAATCAATACTGTCAGGGGACGCATGAGTTTCCGTCACTCCAAGATTGTGTGCACCATCGGCCCAGCAAGCCGTTCGCCGAAGATGATTGACCGCCTGTTGGAGGCGGGCATGGACGTGGCGCGACTGAATTTTTCGCACGGCACGCACGAGGAGCACGCGAAGAATATCTCGACGCTGAGGGCTGCCGCAGTCGAGCACGAGAAGCCCATTGCGATTCTCGCCGACCTGCAGGGACCCAAGATTCGGACCGGGCCGCTGGCGGGCGGCGGGCCGGTCATGTTACGCACGGGGCAGCGATTCGTAATCACGACGGCAAAAGTGCTTGGCGATTCGACGCGCGTGAACACGGTATTTACGCCGCTGCCGAGGGAAGTTCACCGCGGCGATCGCATTCTCTTATCGGACGGATTGATCGAGTTGCGTGTGGAAAAGATCAGCGGCCGCGAGGTGGTCTGCGAAGTGGTGAACGGCGGTGCGCTCGGCGAACACAAGGGGATCAACTTGCCCGGTGTGAAGCTGCGGGTGCCGGCGTTGACGCCGAAAGACCGCGCGGACCTGGTGTTCGCCTTGAAACACGGAGCGGATTACATTGCGGTGAGTTTTGTGCGTCGTCCGGAAGACGTTCTGCTGGCGAAACAATTGATACGCCGCGCGGAGAAAGACACTCCGGTGATCGCCAAGTTGGAGAAGCCGGAGGCGATTGAAAATCTGGACGCGATTCTGCGGGCCGCCGACGGCGTGATGGTGGCACGCGGTGACCTGGGTGTAGAAATGAATCCAGAGCGCGTGCCGGTGGTTCAGAAAACGATTATCTCGCGCGCTCGCGAATTCCGGCGTCCGGTGATTACTGCGACGCAGATGCTGGAATCGATGACGGAGAACCCGCGGCCGACGCGTGCGGAAGCTTCGGACGTGGCCAACGCGATTTTCGACGGCTCGGATGCGGTGATGCTTTCGGCAGAGACCGCCTCGGGAAAATATCCGGTCGAGGCCGTCGGCATGATGGCGCGCATCATCGAAGAAGCGGAAGCGAGCATCCGGGAATTTCCGCGGCCGGCGACGCAAGAGCAATTAAAGGTGGCGGAAACCGTCGCGGAGCTGGTGTGCCACGCTTCCCGCGAACTGCACATGAAATTGATCGCGGTGTTTACGCACAGCGGGTTCACGGCGCGGCTGGTGTCGCGCTACCGGCCGCTGGTACCGATCGTCGCGTTCTCGCCGGAAGCGGAGACGCGGCGGCGGATGGCGCTGATCTGGGGCGCCCTGCCAAGAATGATTCAGGATGTGCAAAAGGTGGACGGACTGGCGAAGGTGGCGGAGAAACGCCTGCTGGAAGAGCGACTGGTGCGTAAGGGCGACGTCATCGGAATTGTGGCGGGCACGCCGATGGGCATTCGCGGCACGACGAACTTCATGAAGTTTCATATTATCGGTGGACCCGCGTGAGATAGTTCTCGGTCGTCAGTTTGCGTGCTCAGTAGCTCCCGACTGCCCCCACCCCCTGTTTTTTGCAAGTGTTGCATCTAAAGGATTTAGCAAAGCTGCAAGTCTTTTGTTTGCAACACTTGCGGGGGATCCATAAGTGTTGCACCTAAAGGACTTAAAGCAATAGTGGGTAGTGATCAGAGGCCCGGGATAAATGGTTGGATGTCGGAAAAGCGGGAGCAAGCTCCCGCACTCCAAGCGGAGTTATCTACTGGGTTAAGTATATCACGCTATAGAGAAAAGTCAACAGGAAAAAAATTTCCTTTGTAACAGTCGAACCGAAACCGAAAGCCAAAGACTCAAGAAGGGCTTCCCTTAATTGACCCAGTTGTCGGGGCGCGAGGGTGGTTCCTTCTTGTGCTTGTTGATGTAGACCTCGAAGCGCTTGCGATTGCGCCGGTGCTGCCAGTCCGTGACGGAGTTACGGACGCCGTAGAGGAAAGAGCCGCGGCGAAGATAGAGCCAGCCGATGAGCATGCCACCGAGATGGCATATATGGCTGACGTTATCGCCAGCGGAACGAAGAAGCAGGGGAAGAAAAAACTCCATGGCCGCCAGCGCCAGCACAAACGATCGCATGGACATGCGGATGGGTAGAAAGAAGATACTCACCTGCCGGTCGGGAAATAAGATCGCACAAGCCGCAAAGATACCGAAGATTGCACCGGATGCGCCGATGGTTGGGATGTCAGAGGGCGCGCGGCCAAAGAAAGTCGGCACGGTCTTCACCAGAACTTCGATTAGCCCCGCGCCGACGCCAGTTAGAAAGTAATAGCGGATAAATCGCGCTTTGCCCCAGACCAGTTCCAGTTCGCGCCCGAACATCCAAAGCATGAGCATGTTGAAGAGAACGTGCAGAAAATCGTTCGGGTCATGGAGGAAGAGGTACGTGAATGGCTGCCAGATCCGGAGCCCGGGAAAAACGCCGGAGGGCACAAGGCCGAACCAGAGAAGCACCTTCTGGTGGGCGAAAGGTCCGGCAAATACCCGAATAAGAACTTGCAGGAAAAAGACTGCGAAGGTCGCGACAACGAGCCACTGAACACCCGGGGTGATATAAAAGTTGAAGCTTACCCGATAGTTTCGGATGCCCGATCTTGAGCCCATATAGTCCAGTTTAAGACCGGGAAGGGCTCCCGTCAAAGAAACGTTCTTTCAGCCCGTGACGCAAACTATTGTTGGTCAAACTGAAGACACTTAGAAATCAGTTCAGCTTCTTGCGCGCGAAAAAGAAGAGCGAGGCCGCGAGAAGCGCGAACATGAAAATGCCAAAGAGGTTGCTGGTAGCCAGCGGTCCCATGATCTTGGGGCCAAACGCGAAGAAATCGGCGCGCCAAGGAAGACCGAGAGTGGCCGTCAGCCAATGCGGCACGCGATTGGAGATCTCGGGGTCCTGCAGGAGAGCAATGATGATCCCCAGCAGCCCGAAAACGCCACCCGCGGCGATTAAACCGCTGGAATAAAGCGCGCCGGGGCTGGCTTCGCTATCGTCCTTTTTCTTCGTGGTTGCTTCGACTAGCGCGCGAACTAGTCCCCCGGCAAACATGGCTCCGGTGGTGGCAATGGAAAGATAGGAGCCGGTGGCAAAGGCCAGCGAACGAACGCCGAGAATCTCCACTGCAAGCACTAACGCGACACCCATGAGCACCAGACGCCACGGCAAGCGCTGGTTCAGGATGCCATTGATTACTGTAGCCATCAGGCGCGCTTGTGGCGCGGGAGCTTTGTCGCTGCCGATGCCCTGCGCCCATTGGTACTCGATCCGCTGGGTGCTTGCGTCGTAGAGATACTCGCCGTCGGGGATTTCATGCGAGCCGAGAGAGTTGATCAGCACGTAGCTCTTGTTTTGGTAGGTGAACGAATCGCGCTCGATCTTTACGCCGCTTGGCAGAGCCTGAATGCTGACCGGTATCGGCGTGGGAATGTACTTCTCAAGACCCTTGTTCATCAGATTTAGGGTTGCCCCTATGGCCACCGTGGAGACAGTGACGCCAACGAGCAGCCCCATCTGTTGCCAAAAGGGCGTCGCGCCGACAAGATAGCCGGTTTTTAAATCCTGCGAAGTAGCGCCAGCGATCGCGGCGGCGATGCAGACCACGCCGCCAATCATGAGTGCGAGCACGGCGTAGTTCGGTGCAGTCCATCCAGCGAGGAAAAATATCGCGCAGGTGGCCATCAATGTGGCGATGCTCATGCCGCTAATGGGATTTGAGGAATTTCCAAGTAAGCCGCTGATGCGCCCCGCCACGGTCACGAACAAGAACCCAAACACAACCACAAAAACTCCAGCAAAAAGATTCTGCCACCAGAAGGTGCCGGCATCTTTCATCGGATGAAACGTGAGCAAAACCCACATCATGGCCACGATGATGATCGAGCCCAAAACGACCCAGCGCATTGGAACGTCCCGGTCGATGCGGCTGGATGCCGTCGATTCGCCAGCGCCTTCGGCGCGCACATCCTTCAAGCCCGCCCTCAGGGCCGAAATGATGGTTGGCAGCGTGCGCAGCAGGGTAATCAAACCAGCAGCGGCGACGGCACCTGCGCCCATCGGGCGGATGTAGCTGCGCCAGATGTCATCCGGCGTCATTAGAGGAATGGGAATCGTGGATGGATAGATTGGCGTGTTTCCGGCTAGCTGCCCATAAAACTTGATGGCAGGCATCATAACAAGCCAGGAAACAATGCCGCCTGCGAAAAGGATGCCGGAGACGCGGGGGCCGATGATGTAGCCGACTCCCAGATATTCGGAAGTGATGGCCGCCCGAAAACTTGCTCCCGGAAACCAGCTCGGCCGCGCCTCCGGCTGTGATGTCCAAGCTTGCACGGTGTTCATCAGAAAGGTGTAAGCCCCGCCGAGGCCGAGTCCCCAGAAGACGCGTCCCGCGAAGGAGCCACCGCGCTCGCCAGCGACGAGCACGTCAGCACAAGCCGTGCCTTCGGGAAACGCCAGGTTTCCGTGTTCCTTGACGATGAGCTGCCGCCGCAGCGGCACCATGAAAAGCACGCCAAGCCATCCACCGAGCAGCGCCAGCGGAAAAATCCTCCAAAAAGTAAATTCGGAGCCGAAGCCCAGGAAGATCAGGGCCGGGATCGTGAACATGACCCCTGCGGCAAGCGATTCGCCGGCGGAGCCTGTGGTCTGCACGATGTTGTTTTCAAGGATAGTGGAGCGGCCGAAAGCGCGAAGGATGCTGATGGAAAGTACCGAAATGGGGATAGAAGCAGAGACGGTGAGGCCAGCGCGCAAGCCGACATAGACAGTTACCGCGCCAAAGAGCAACCCGAAGAGGGCGCCAAGGGTGACCGCCCGAATGGTGAATTCCTTCGGACTTTCTTCAGCTGAGATGTAGGTGCGGAATTCACCGGGGGGTGCCGTGGAACTCCATGCCCTTTCGCGCCCACCAGTTTGTTCGCTCAATGAATCCTCCCCATTTGCAGCGAGGCATGCCAAAGCGGCCTGTGCGGGGGGATTATGCCGCAGGTGGGCGAGGCGGGAAAGAGAATCCTCGCTAAAAGCAAGGGGAAGGGGTGAATCTGGGACTATTGACAGGGGGATAGCGTCCTTGTATTGTCCCGCGGTATACGTTGCTCAGGTCGGCAACAAAAGCCCATGGGACGGTACCCTCTCAGAACGCGGGTGACCGCGAATCCGTCAATACGACCAGTGGCCGCCCAGCGGTCGGTTCCCCGAAGTATGGGCTGCCAAGCCATTCCTGCAGTCTCTCGAAGTCAGCAATCCTGCCGATTCAAAATGGGAGAATTATCGTGAGCTACCGGCGCGTGGCCATCCTAGTTCTAGTTTTGTTGAGCGTTTCTGCCGTTCGACTGGCAAAGACGGTACGTGCTGGCGACGAGTGGCAGCCGGTTTCCCAGGAAGAGTTGAAGATGACTGGTGAGCCGAAAGCACCGGGGGCGCCGGGGATTATCCTGTATCGCCAGGTGGACCGAGACGACAGTGATGTCCGAATATCACGTGAATACAATTATGTTCGCGAAAAAATATTCACTGAAGAAGGCCGGAAATTTGGCGACGTGGAAATTCCCTTTGTAAAGGGCAAATGGGATATACACAACATAAAGGCACGCACCATAAGGCCCGATGGCTCGATCATCAACTTTGACGGCAAAATATATGAAAAGGAAATTGTCAAAGCTCGCGGTCTTAAATATCTTGCGAAGACCTTCACGCTCTCCGATGTTCAGCCGGGCAGTATCATTGAATATCACTATACGATTGATTTCGCGGAATACCAACTCTTCGACTCTAACTGGGTCCTGAGCGACGATTTATTCAGCAAAAAGAGCAAGTTCACCTTGAAGCCTTACAACGAATGGGCCCTGCAATGGAGCTGGCCGAATGGCTTGCCGGATGGTGCCAAGCCGCCGGTCAGTGAAAACAAGCTGATTCACATGGAAGTGCAAGACGTTCCCGCATTTCAAGCGGAAGATGACATGCCGCCGGAAGCCGCCATGAAATACCGCGTGGATTTCATTTATAGCGAAGACGGTTTCGAAAAAGAGCCCGACAAGTTCTGGAAAAAACAGGGCAAGAAGATGAATGACGTGGCGGAGGGTTTCGTCAATAAACGCAAGGCCATGGAGCAGGCCGTCGCAGAGATCGTTTCTCCGGGCGATTCGCCCGAAGTGAAATTGCGGAAAATCTACGCGCGAGTCCAAAAAATCCGCAACACTTCCTACGAAGTTGAAAAGACCGAGCAGGAACAGAAGCGCGCCAAGGAAAAAGAGATCAACAACGTCGAGGATCTCTGGAAACGAGGCTATGGCAATGGCTATGAGCTGACCTGGCTATTTTTGGGACTTGCTCGCGCGGCAGGCATGGACGCTTCCGCGGTCAGGATCGCCACCCGCGACGATCATTTCTTCAAACCTAACGTAATGAGAGCCAGGGACCTAAACACAAACGTTGTGCTGGTAAAGCTGAATGGCAAGGATGCGTATTTCGATCCAGGCGTGGCGTTCGCTCCGTTTGGCATGTTGCCCTGGTCCGAGACGGGAACCACAGGCCTCAAGTTGGACAAAGACGGCGGTACCTGGGTGACTACGACTACGCCCGAGCCCTCCGAATCGCAAATTGTGCGAAAAGCGGATTTGAATCTGACCTCGGAAGGGTCGCTGGAGGGGAAACTCACGGTTACTTTTACCGGCCTTGAAGCGCAACGGCGCAGGCTGCAAGAGCGCAACGAGGACGAAGCCCACCGCAAAAAGCTACTGGAAGATTATGTGAAGGAGGTCATTCCGGCGGGAATAGAAGTCGAGCTCACCAGCAAGCCGGATTGGGCGAGCTCATCCCCAAGCATGGCGGCAGAGTTCTCCCTGAAGGTACCGGGCTGGGCTTCGGGCGCGGGCAAGCGCGCGCTGCTCCCGGTCGGCTTGTTCAGCGGGCCGGAAAAACACATGTGCGAGCATTCCACCAGGGTCCACCCGCTCTACTTTCAGTACCTCTTTGAGAAGACGGATGATGTCCACATTGAGCTGCCCCTGGGCTGGCAGATCAGCAGTCTACCGCAACCACAAAACACCGATGCAAAAGTGATGGCCTATACCCTAAAGGTGGAAAATGATAAGGGTTCGCTTCATTTCGAAAGGCATCTCCGAAGTGGCCTTACCTTCCTGGAACAAAAATATTACCCAGCGCTGCGGAATTTCTATCAAGCCGTTAGGAGCGGAGATGACCAACAAATTGTACTGCAGCCGATGGGCACATCTGGCGGAAATTAAGCGCTTCCGGGGAGTAGTGTGCGTTGCCGGACTGTTCATTCTTCTTCAGCTTACGATTCCCGCCGCTCGGTGTGGCGATGCTCCTCAGTGGATGCACGCAGTTGTGAATGTGGCCCTTCCGGAGCACGACGAAAAAACAAACGCTGTTCTCCTCTACTCCGAAGATGTGCTCAGTATCCAGTCGAACGGTAAGATTAAGAAATTGGAACGGCGGGTGTACAAGATCCTCCGCCCTGATGGCCGGCAATACGGAACAATTCGAGCGGATTTCGATGCCGAGTCGAAAATCAACTATATCCATGGCTGGTGTATTCCCTCGCAAGGCAAAGACTACGAGGTAAAAGACAAGGACGCCATCGAGACGGCCCTGTTAGGAGTGCAAAACGGAGAATTGATGACCGACCTCAAGTCCAAGTTCCTGACCATTCCTGCAGCGGATCCCGGCAATGTCGTCGGTTACGAAATTGAACAGGAACTGCGGCCGTATGTCATGCAGGATTTTTGGAGCTTTCAAGAATTGGGAGTGCCAGTTCGCGAAGCGCGCTATTCCCTGCAGCTCCCAGCAGGATGGGAATACAAGGCCGTTTGGTTGAATCATCCCGAAGTGCCGGCTTCCGGCGGAGCCGGGCAATGGCAATGGGTAGTAAGCGATATCAAGGCGATCAAGCCGGAGACCGGCATGCCGCCATGGCAAGGTGTCGCTGGGGTTATGGTTGTATCGTTGTTCGGGAACGCCGGCGGACGGACGAACGGGTTTGAAGACTGGAAGGCTATGGGGAACTGGGAAAGCGGACTGGTCACAGGGAGGCGCGAGGCCTCGCCGGAAATCAAGAAAAAAACGGCCGAGGTCACGGCTAGCGCTGCGACTAGTCTCGCCAAGATGCGCGCGCTTGCGCAATTCATGCAAAAAGATGTTCGCTATGTCGCCATCCAGCTTGGAATTGGTGGCTGGCAGCCGCATCCCGCGCCAGAAATCTTCCTCCACAAATATGGCGATTGCAAGGATAAGGCCACGCTATTGAGTACCATGCTGAAAGAAATTGGCGTGGAATCGTATTACTTGGACATCAACACAGAGCGCGGCACCGTCACGCCTGCCACCCCCGCCACACGATGGTTCGATCACGTCGTGCTGGCCATCCGCTTGCCGGACGGTCTAAGCGATCCGTCATTGCACATGATTATTGCTCATCCCAAGTTGGGGCGCCTGCTCATCTTCGATCCGACGGATGAATTTACTCCGTTCGGGTACCTGCGCGGTGAATTGCAGGAAAACTATGCTCTGCTGGTCACCCCGGAGGGCGGCGAACTGATAAAGGTCCCGCAACTTCCTGCCGCTTTGAGCGGAGTTGTAAGAACAGCCAAGCTGACACTTTCCTCGAATGGAGTATTGATCGGCGATTTTTTTGAACAGCGCAACGGTGACTATGGGACCCAGCAACGCGCTAGCCTGAAATCTGTCACTAAAGATGCCGACCGTGTCAAATTCATTGAAACTATGATTGCTCACTCACTTCCCGCGTTTCAAATCACCAAGGCCTCTTTTTCCAATCTAAATCAATTGGACGAGCCATTCGGGTATCAATATTCTCTGGTAGCCCAAAATTATGCGAAGAGCGCCGGAAATTTGCTGCTGGTGCGGCCTCGAGTCCTGGGCTCCAACGCATTTGACTTTCTGGAGAAAAAGGAGCCGCGGATGTACCCGGTCGAATTCGATGGCCCCGCGAAGAACACGGATGCTATTGAAATAACGATCCCGCCCGGGTATGAGGTGGACGATCTGCCGCCGCCGGTGAACGCCGACTACAGTTTTGCGAGCTATCACAGCAAGACGGAAGTGAATGGGAACACCCTGAAGTACACGCGGACGTTCGAAGTGAAAGAGCTGAGTGTGCCGCTCGGCAAGGTCGATGACCTGAAGAAGCTCTATCGCATCATCGCAGGCGATGAACGCAACAATGCAGTGCTAAAGCCTGTTGCGCACTAGTTTTTCTCCCGATCGCCGCCCGCGCGATTTCTTCGCAGGGCCGCAACAGACCAGACGGAGTCCGCGCGACCGAGCAGGAACGCAGCGAAACAGAGAGCAAATACCGAGTGGCTCAAGCTTGCTCCGGAGTATTGCCAGAAGGGCGCGCCCGCGCCGGGATAATCGGAAGAAAAAAGCATGGTGAGCATCAGAATCAAGCCGCCGAAGCTTGCAGAACGCACCAGAACGCCGAAAAAGAGTCCGAGCCCGATGGCGAATTCACTATACGCCACAAGGAAAGCAATGGCCGTTGCATGCGGCAGGACGAATCCGCGAAGGATGGGGGCCATGAAGGGATAGGCTCCACCTTCGAGGAATTTGTTGATCCAGAATTGAAAGCCGCCGTGAAGAGTGAAGGCGGTGCCGAAAACTTTGTACTGGCCGAAGATCAAGAATAGCAGGCCCACGCCGATGCGCAGCAAGGCGAGCGCGTAAGTGTTGCGAGTGCGGGGATCTGAAGGTAGCGCCATTGCGAGTCCTGTTCTAGGGCGCGGTTCCCGCCCCGTCAGATTTCGTTCGAGGGATGAAAAATAAGATAGCGGCAGGAGGCTGCAGCGCCGTCAATCTCTTTCGCAGGCCACGGGAAGAGGCGGTCGCCGCTTGTTTCAAGTGGGTAGTGGCCGCCTCAAAGGAAAGTTGGACCCGATAGACGTCAGCGCGTTCTGCATGCGAATACTTCTCGTAACGCGGGACTGAATCTTTTGCGGCGCCGAGCAAGATTTCCCAAGGACTCTGTTTGTGGAATAGCTTCCTGCCAGAAGCCTCGGCGCGCGCAATGCTAACCAATGCGCGCTGCGTGCCTCCGCCGATTTCGAGAGTGACTGCCGTCACACGGGCCGCGTCGAAAGGCAGCGCGGGATCATCGTCCGGAAAAACGCCGAGTAGGCTGGCAATCTCAACTTCCTTGCCAGCAAACCCCTCCCACCAGTAGCGATAACCGTTATAAACAACCGTGCCGGCGCGGAAGATTTGTTGCACCCGCGTGACATTCTTCCCCGTCACGCTTACCACCATATCCGCAAGCTCACCAAGCCGAAACGTCTGCTTCACCACTGGACGCACGGTCACGTACCCCGCGTCTTCTTCTGTGAAGCGCATTGCGATGGTTTCCGGGAGTGGCATGCCCAATGAGTGCTTCGAATTCTCAGCCCAGTTTCGAAAGACGTTCACGCACGCGGTCACTCAGCACTTTGCCGTCGACCGTCTTGCCTTCCAGCGCTGCCTTGGCGCCCTTCACTACCGCGCCCATCTGCTTGATCGAATTCGCGCCGGTTTCAGCAATCGCCTTGGTGATCGCCGCATCCATCTCCGCCTCGCCGGCGCCGGCAGGCAGATACGATTCGATGATTGCCAGCTCTTTCGTTTCTTTTTCCGCGAGTTCCGGGCGATTCCCCTTGGTGAACTGCTCGATCGATTCCTTCCGCTGCTTCACGAGCGTCTGCAATATCTGAATGGACTCCGCCTCATCCATGGCGCGCATCTTTTCGACTTCTTTATGCTTAATTGCCGCCTTGATTCCCCGCAGCACGCTGAGGCGTAGTTCCTCCTTTGCGCGCATGGCATCGACCAGGTCCTTCTGAATTCTTTCCGCAAGACTCATCTGTAGTTCCTCACGCCATTGAATATAGCAGACCGGGAAATCGCCCGCGAAGGAATGGTTCGCCGCGAACTTGGCACAATACCAGCCATCGTTATTTGACACCGCGCCAACGGCTCGCTACTTTTGATTACTTACACTTTGCGGAAAAAAACCCGCAGGAGACGACGGGGCTCATGAAAGTTATCGTAGCGGACAAGATCAGCGATCGCGGAGTGCAACTGCTTCAGGAGCAGCCCGGTTGGAACATCGTCCAGACCACCAAGGACACGCTCAACGCGGAGCTCCCCGACGCCGATGCCTTGATTGTGCGCAGCGCGACCAAAGTTACCGCCGATTTGCTCGACCGTGCCAAGAAACTGCGGGCCGTCGGCCGGGCCGGCGTGGGCGTCGACAATATCGATCTCGACGAAGCCACCAAGCGCGGTGTCCTGGTCATGAGCACGCCCGGAGGAAGTTCCGTCAGCGTTGCCGAACATACCTTTGCGCTGCTGCTGGCCCTCGTTCGCCAGCTCCCAAAATTTGATGCCGCCATGCGCGAAGGCCGTTGGGAAAAATCCTCCTCCGGCGCTGAAGTGCGCGGTAAAACTCTCGGGCTCGTCGGCCTCGGCCGCATCGGCAGCGAAGTAGCTTCTCGCGCGGAAGCCTTCGATATGCGGGTGGTGGCCTACGATCCCTTCATCAGCGAAGCCGCCGCGCGTGAACTCTCTGTCGAACTCGTTCCGCTCGAACAACTCCTCGCCGAATGCGATTTTATCTCCCTGCATACCGCCGTAAGCCCGCAAACGCGCGACATGATCAACGCCGCCGCCATCGCCAAAATGAAAAAAGGCGTGCGCATCGTCAACGCCGCCCGCGGCGAGCTGATCAATGAAGCCGACCTTGCCGCGGCCATTAAGAGCGGCCACGTCGCCGGTGCCGCCCTGGACGTTTTTGCCGAAGAGCCGCCCAAAAATTGCCCGCTGATCGGTCTGCCGAATGTGATCACCACGCCCCACGTCGCCGGTTCCACTGCCGAAGCGCAGGAAGAACTTGGCACGCAGGTTGCGTTGCAGATCCGCGACTACCTCGTAGAAGGCGTTATTCGCAATGCCGTGAATCTTCCCGCACTTTCCCCTGACCAATACCGCCGTGTGCGGCCGTACCTGGAACTCGCCGAGCGCCTTGGCTCGCTCGTCTCGCAGGCTGCAGAGTCGCGCCCCGCGCGAATTCGCATCCGCTACGCCGGCGAAGTGGCCGACGTCGGAACGCATCTACTACGCAGCGCGGTGCTCGCGGGCGCGCTGAATGCCGTCCTCGACGAAAAGGTGAACGTCGTCAATGCGCCAGCAGTGGCCGCGTCAAGAGGCTTGACGGTCGTGGAAGAAACTCGCAAGCGCGAGCACGGCTTCCCAAACACGTTGGAAGTTTCCGCATTGCCCGAAAAGACGGGTACAGCCGCTGGCTTTACCGCCGAAGGTACGGTCCTGCATGACGGTTCGGCCCGTGTACTGCAGATCGAAGGCATTCCCCTGGAGGCCCAGCTCGAAGGCACCATCCTCTATTTGCGAAACCGCGACGAACCTGGCGTCATCGGCCAAATCGGCACCACTCTCGGCAAGCTCGGCGTCAATATCGCTACTTTCGCCTTGGGCCGGCGTGAAGCTCATCGCGGAGTGGACGCCGTCTCCCTGGTCTGCGTCGATGGCGACGTTCCCGCATCGATACTAGGACCGATCCGGGCTATCTCAGCCATTACCGAAGCGAAGTTGGTGAAGCTCGGCTAGTGTGTACCTCCCGTCTACGGTACCAATCTCTGTCTAATCGATTTAAACCACGAATTAATCGGATTTGATAAACGATTTAGAATAAGTTTTCTTGACATCGTTCCTCATTCTGGCCTAAAAGTTATCTCAACCTTAGCTCGGTTAAGTGGTGGCTGGGTTGCCCGGGGAAATTTTCATTTCGTTAAGATGCTCGTGCTTCGGCGGACTGCCGGGGTTCCCCTATTGATTTGGCTTCCCTGCATAAATTTTATACCCCATAAGGTGCGCGAAAGGAGCAGTTCATGATTTCTTCTAAATTAGGGAAGGTGTTTTTCGCAATCCTGCTGGTTTGTTTGTTGGCCACGGTCAGTGGGTACGCGCAGACAGGCACGACCTCGTTGCGGGGCACGGTTATCGATAAGACCGGCGCTTCCGTCGGCGGCGCGAAAGTCACGCTGTCGAACACCGGCCAGGCCTTGCAGCGCGAGCTAACGACAAATCAGGTGGGAGAATACGAGTTTCCCGCCCTGGCTCCAGGCACTTATACGCTGATCGTGGAAAAAGCGGGATTCCGCAAATTTGAGCAAAAATCTCTTCAATTACAGGTGAACCTGCCGGCAACGGTGAATGTCACTCTGGAAATTGGAACCACAAGCGAGGTCATTGAAGTCTCTGCTTCGGCCGTGACCTTGAACACCACCGACGCTTCGCTGGGCATCGCCTTCAATGAGAATCAGGTGAAAGAGCTTCCTCTCGAGGGCCGCAACGTTCCGGATCTGCTCAGTCTCCAGGCGGGCGTTCTCTATACGGGCAACCGCTCCGATATCAACGTGGACATCGACACGAGAAACGGCGCAGTCAACGGCGCGCGCAGCGATCAGAGCAATGTGACGCTCGACGGCATCGCGGTGAATGATGCGGGCGGCCATGCTTTTACTTCCATCCTGCCTGTTACTCCCGACTCCGTGCAGGAATTCCGCGTCACGACCACGGGCTACAATGCCGATCAAGGCAGTTCTTCCGGCGCGCAGGTAGCTCTCGTCACCAAGAGCGGTACAAACCAGTTTCACGGCTCGGCGTATGAGTACAACCGCAACACCTATACCAGCGCCAACGATTACTTCGTGAAGGCGGCACAGATTCAGGGCTGTCTCGGAAATGGAACCCCGCTGACTGCTAAGGAATGCAATCAGGCCCCGAAACTCATTCGCAACGTTTTCGGTGCTTCCGTCGGCGGGCCGTTCATTAAAGACCGTTTCTACTTCTTCCTGAATTATGAGGGTACGCGTCGCATAGAAGAGACCAGCGCCGTGCGCACGATCCCGAGTGATAGCCTTAGGGATGGTGTCGTCTACTATCTGTGCCAGCTTAACTCCGACGGTAGTCTGAACTCCGGCGCATGCCCGGGCGGAACAGGTGCAGTTAGCGGGATCAGCGGCACGAAGTACGATGTTCCGGCAGGCTACAACGCAGTCAGCAACACTCAGATCAAGGCAATGGACCCGCAGGGCCGCGGCGCAAATCCGGCAACTTTGGCCTATCTCAACAGCTTCCCGCACCCAAATGATGGCTCCGTCGGCGACGGATTTAACTATTCTGGCTATCGTTTCCGGTCTCCAATTAAGGACACCAAGAACTGGTATATCGCCAAGGCCGACTACAACATCACCAGAGATGGCAAGCAACGGATTTCCTGGAGCGGCGCGCTGGCCAACGAGTCCAACCCACAGGCAACCTATCTGGATAAGACGGGCGCCGGCAGCCTTTTCAATTACACCGCGGCGGAACACAGCCTGGTCAATTTCAACAAAGGATTTATAGTCAACTATTCCGGCGTCATCACGAACAGTCTGGTCAACAGTTTCCGCTACGGCTATATCCGCGAGAGCGTTGGAAACATCGGCGATTCCAATCAGCAGTACATTATTCTGCGCGGCATCACCCAGGGTGTTACGCGGACTTCCGCCTTTACACGTCCGAACCACGTATTTGCAGACGACCTGTCCTGGACTCGCGGCCGCCATTCCCTGCAGTTCGGTGGCTCGCTTACGTTCATCCGCAATCCTCGTAACAACACTCTGAATTCATTTAGTGACGGCAGCGCCAACGCTTCATGGCTGGATGTCTCGGGGATGCTGGTTAAAAACTCTCCATTCAGTCCTGCGAACAACAAACTCCCGGCTGGGGATGGTTCTTTTGCCAACTCTTATGACTTTCCAATGATGGCGCTTCTCGGAATGGTCACCGAGGACGACGCGACCTACAACTACCTGAAAAACGGGAGCGTGTTGCCGCAGGGCGCACCGGTTTCGCGGCACTTCGCCTTCGATGGCTACGAGATGTACGCCCAGGATTCCTGGAAAATGAAGCCGAATCTGACCGTCACGTTTGGTCTTCGCTATTCTCTTTTCTCGCCGCCATGGGAGACCAATGGCCTCCAGGTCGCGACCACCGACTCCACAGGCAAGCCTTTGAACATGGGTCAATGGTTCAATCAGCGGGGCCAGAACATGACCAACGGGATTCCGTCCAATCAAGATCCCCTGGTTTCCTTTGCCCTTGGCGGTCCAGCCAACGGCGGAAAACCGGGTCTCTACAACTGGGACAAGCATGACTTTGGTCCGCGGCTCGCTTTTGCATGGTCGCCAAAAGGCAACGACGGCTTGCTAAGAGCTCTTTTTGGTGACGGAGGGAAGACCACGGTTCGTGGTGGCGTCAGCGTTGTCTATGACCGCATTGGTTCCGGCCTGCTGGATACTTTTGATTCCAGCGGATCGTTCGGTTTGGCAACAGGGTTGTCTAATCCGGCGGGCATTGAAACCGCTGCTTGCGCTCCGCGTTTAACGGATATGCACGTAATCCCAACGACCGATCTGGGTTGCCCCGCGAATGGCGGCGTGCCGCAGACTATGTTTGTTCCAGCTCCTCCGGGAAAGTTTCCGCAGACCTTCCCGAACACGCTCAACTCTGGCGGATTCGCCATTACGTGGGGCTTGGACAACAGCCTTAAAACGCCCTACTCCTATACACTCGACTTTTCCGTCGGCCGTCAGTTGCCCAAGGGATTTGCGCTCGAAGTTTCCTACGTCGGCCGACTTTCGCACCGGCTTCTGGCGCAGTCTGATTTGGCAATGCCGCTCGATTTTACCGACAAGAAGTCGGGACTTGATTACTTCAAAGCGCTCACCGCTCTTGCAAAGGTCTATCGCACGGGAGTGCTCTCCCAGAACTTCAATCCAGCGTCAGTGCCGGCCGCAGTATCCCAGTACTGGGCGAACGTACTACAGCCGCTCGGACCGGGGGGCATGTACCAGATCAGTTCTTGCACCGGCAAAAACAGCGCGGGTAAGAACCTGGTTTTGGGTACCACGAATCCGACCACCGCGATCTATGACTTGTTCTGCGGGTTCAATCTAAATGAAACTACTGGGTTGTTTATTCTCGACTACTTCGGAGTTTCGGATTTGAACAACAGCAACGTCTCCTATGTTCCGACGACGGGGACGAACACATTTTTCAATCCACAATATTCTTCCCTGTACGCCTGGCGCTCGAATACGAATGCCAACTATCACGCCTTGCAGGTCAACTTCCGTCACCAGATGCAACATGGTCTACAATTTGACTTTAATTACACCTTTTCTAAGTCCATTGACATCATGTCCGACGCCACGCGCATTGGCGCGTGGGGTGGCCTCGGCGGACAGGTCATTAATTCGTGGAATCCGAACGCCATGCGCGGGGTTTCCGACTACGACGCGAAACACCAATTCAACGCCAACTGGATTGCCGAGCTTCCTTTCGGGAAGGGCAAACTCATAGGCGGGAATGCTCACGGCGCTCTCGATGCCATCATTGGTGGTTGGCAGCTCTCCGGACTGTTCCGAATCACGAGCGGCCTCCCCTTCAATGTGTTCAATGGCTTCCAGTGGCCGACCAACTGGCAATTGGGAGGTAACGCCTTCCTGACCGCCGGGGTGAACTCTGGGAGATTCAAGACCACCGATTCCAGCGGGAACGCGATCGTAAGTGTCTTCAAGAACGGCACAGCCGCCATCAATTCGTTCACTAACCCATTCCCGGGAGATTCCGGAGCGCGCAACCAGGTTCGCGGCGACGGTTTCTTCAACGTCGATATGGGTTTGTCGAAGCGCTTCCACATGCCCTGGTCTGAAAAGCAGAGCCTCCAGCTCCGCTGGGAAGTCTTCAACGTTACGAACACCAACCGCTTCGATGTGCAGTCCATCGCGCCGGAGTTGGATATCTCTTCCACCTTTGGCAATTACACCGGACTGCTGACTAACCCGCGCGTGATGCAGTTCGCATTTCGCTATGAGTTCTAACCACTGGTCCTAGTTTGTTGGTTTTAAGCCGGGCTTCAACAGTTGCCGCTGGGAAACGACAGTTTCCCAGCGGTTTTATTTAGCGCTCATGTCCGCCGAAGTTGGCGGCGGGAAAATAAGGAGAAGGCCGGGTCCGCGGGCCAGCTTATAAAGCGCAGAAGGGAGCAGTCTACCTTCAAGGCCGTAGCTGTGTTAATCTGATAATCCCCCTTGCGACGGAAGGTTCCGTCCAAGGTTATCCGTCGGGGCGTAGCGCAGCCTGGCTAGCGCGCCTGGTTCGGGACCAGGAGGTCGATGGTTCAAATCCATTCGCCCCGACCAATTCTTTCAAGCACCTACACTTAACTTCTGGTTTTTCGTCTACAGCGCTGTAGGCAATTTTGTAGGCGGTGAAATCTTCCTAGTTCAACGTTCCGCCTGAATCCGTGGAAGCAGGCTAACATTGCCTGTCATGGTGTCGCAGGTTGAAGACTCGGGCCAAAAGGTGGAATTGTAGAACCCACGTTAACCCAGACCGATGGTGTCAGGTTAATACAACCACTAAGGCGAAGGACTGGCACACCAACAAGCGGCATGGTGCCCAAGGTGATTTTTCCGGAGATGAGCCGTGCCGTTCTTATAGCTGTACCAGTTAAACCTATGACAGACGATTCCCCATTACTTGAAACAGTAAACTGACTGCGTGGATGTTCCTGGGGCAGTTGGAGAAAAATGGACAGTGATCATTTGAATCTGATTGGCCGAAACGCTAAATGAGCTCCCGGAGGTGATAGTGAATGGAGACTTTGCCCTCTTTAATCAAACCGCCTAAATCGATACCGCAGAGATCCATCACCACAAAAACAAAACAGCTAACCAGAGCGACCGGCGTGTGAAAACAAAGCCGACATTCCTCCAAGTCCGCTGCTCGTAACCACCTCTCAACTTCGACGGTCTTTACTTCTTCCAATAGCAAGTTGCTCCAGCTCGGCTTGGATTCACGCGGCTCAATTCTCGTGTCCATTCGCGCGCAAAGAAACTGCGGGCGTGTATACAAACGGACAGACACCTTTCTTGCCGACGTCTAGCATTGAATACGTAAGCTTACGCGGCTCGATCCGCCATATCTATCCTCAGAGTGTGCAGCAGGTCGAGATGCTGTACGCATTGCCGAAAGTTAACTGGAACAGTTGGCTACTAGGATCCTCTCCTCCTGTGGCTGGACTAGCTCGTACTTTCGGCGAAAGAATTGTTGGCCTAGCAGCTGAGTTAGCGTTTGCCTCTCTATCCTTCACACGGAAGTAAGGCCAGAGAGCAAGTTATTTCAGCTCCAGCGGATCCCGCCCCTCCCCGGCCTACAAGCTGACGTAAACGCAGAGGAAGTTATGAGAGTGAGAGTGAAAGCATTCTTGTGCGAAGGCGCACCCCGCTCTTTCTTCGCGAGGTAATCAGGGGATGGTAAACTCAATGAGTCTGCGATGCGCGGACTCTCGAACCCAAGCTAGTGGATCGCTTCGCAATGCTTGGCGGTTGTGGCAACGTCGCGCACTACCTGCCGTCTTGGTGTTGGCGACCGTAGCCGTGTTCACCAACTGTGCGGGTGGCGCGACCAGCAATGCTGCCACTCCCAACGTTGCTGACGCAATTGTGGCACCTCCATCGATCACAACGCAGCCAGCGAACCAAGAGGTAACAGCGGGGCAGGCGGCGACCTTCATCGTGATAGCGGCAGGGACAGCCCCGCTCAGCTACCAGTGGCAAAGGAACGGAACCGCAATCAGCGGTGCGACTTCTTCGTCTTATACGACTCCGGCCACCATGAGTTCCGATAGCGGGGCTCTGTTTGCAGTGGTCGTCAGCAATAGCGCACGCAGCACGACGAGCAATACCGCCAGTCTTAACGTCGCCGCTGCGGTTATTGACGGCATTACTATTCCAGTAGGCCACCCAAGGCTGTTCTGGAACACGGCGAAACTGGCGCAGGCACAACAATGGTGGACAGGACATAGCTACACGCCGAATTATACCAACGCAAACCCGTTCGAACCCTACGATACGTTGCTTGCCTGCGAGCTAACCAATAATCAAACGTGGTGCGATGCGCAGATAAATTGGGCTGTAAACCTGAGTGCAACAAGCTGCTATCAGAGCTCCGGTTGCGATCTCATGCGCGTATATGGCGAGGCTGTGATGCTCACCTACGATTGGCTATATGCCCAGATGACGGCGGCGCAGCGCGCCACTATCATCAATAATTGGAACACTTGGCAGAATTATCTCGATACAAGCGATATCTGGGGTAACACGGGCATGCCTTCGAGCGGCGACTTCGCAGGAGGACTTCGAACGGACTTTAGTTTGGGAGTTGCGACGTTTGGAGACAATGCTGCGGCCACAAGTTTTATCGACTACGCCTTAAACAACCGCTGGGAGGCGGTGGTAAATTTCGTGTCCCCAAGCGGCGTTCCACTCCTCGGCGCGAAAGGCTACGGAATGCCCGCTCAGGAAAGCTCACAATATGGGCAATATTTTCTCAACTACCATGCGGTGCCGCTGGCAACTTCTGCACTCTTAGGGCGTGACTTGTGGCAGGAATCCACGGCCTTCAAGGCTGGTGTGTTGCAGACGATTTACACTACCTTGCCCACGCCAACGGTTTCGCGCAGCCTTTATGACGGCTGGACATGGAGCGACGACGAAAACTGGAGCGCAGGCGCCGGCCTGTACGGCGGCGGCGGAATGCAGTCGCGCTATTACGGCGATTTCATGATGGCCGCCGCGCAGGAGTTCCCAAGTACGGCCATTGGCAAGGTTGCCCGGCAGTGGATCAACACAGTGAATCCGAACATTGCCCCGATGTGGATGGCGATCGATCCGGGTGGCAGTGCGCAGGCGCTCTCGACTTTGCCCCTCGACTATTATGCTTCCGGTCCTCAGTTTGCATATTGGCGCAACAATTGGAACACGAACGCTAGCTCGCTGTTCCTGCAAATGGGACGGACCTTCGGCGTCGGGCACACTCACTTAGATGTGGGAAACTTCCAGTGGTTCCGCGGAGGATCCTATCTAATTCGTGAAACTCCAAGCTACTACACGACCGTGGCGGGGTACAACTCAGTTGGAACAGTGGACGTAACCTCAGGCTATGCGCATAACATTCCTCTCATCGGAGGACTATCTGGATCGGTTGATAGCTGCACGGATAGTAATGCAATTGTAAGACGTATGGAAATTCAACCTGCTTATGCTTATATCGATGCCGACACCAGCGGAACGTATACGAACAATATCTGTGATCCCGGTCGTCCAGAACGAGAAAATTTATACGCGCAGCATGTGGAACGTGAATTTATCTTCTTCCGCGATATCGAGGTGCTACTTATTCTAGACCGTTTGCAGGCCGACTCTGCAAGTCGTAGCAAAACATTTGTGAGCCACTGCGAAACCAGCCCCGTTTCAATCGATGGCACGCATTACACATGCGTGGATGGAAGCCAACAAGCCAGCTATTCCGTGCTGCTGCCGGCGACGCCAGCTCTAACGGTCGTGAATGAAGCAGCCAATGGCGCGACGTGTGCCTCAAGCGAGTGTCAATATCGGCTGGAAGTCAATGACAACAGCCCTATCGGAACGCAGAGTTATTTCCTAGTGGCTATCCAGGGTCTGAACGCTGGCGGTACTGCGCTAACGCCTACCGTGCAAGATAACGGCACCTCTTGGGCCGTCACGTTGGACGCCAATCACAGTGTAACGCTCAACAAAGGCATGGTTTCGGTGGGTGGTTCCGTCACTGTCAGCGGGGCGACAACAAACCTGCGCGCGGACGCGCAAACAATGACCATCACCGACGATGGGCCAGTGTGGGGTGCATCGATCGCGACGGCACCGGCAGCGCCGACGATCACGACGGCACCAGTGAACCAGACGATGACCGCAGGACAGACAGCGACGTTCACGGTGGTGGCGGCGGGGACAGGGCCGCTCGGTTACCAGTGGCAGAAGAACGGGGCGAGCATCGCCGGAGCGACAGCGGCAAGTTACACGACGCCCGTGACGACGACAGCAGATAGCGGCTCGACGTTCGCGGTGGTGGTGACAAACATGGCGGGGACAGTGACGAGCAGTGCAGCGACACTGACGGTGAATCCAGCGCCGGTGGCGCCGACGATCACGACGGCACCTGCGAACCAGACGGTAACTGCGGGACAGACGGCGACGTTCACGGTGGTGGCGACGGGGACGGCACCGCTAAGTTACCAATGGCAAAAGAACGGGGCGAACATCACCGGAGCGGCAGCGACGAGTTATGCGACGGCGGTGACGACGACCGCAGATAGCGGCTCGACGTTCGCGGTGGCGGTGACAAACATGGCGGGGACAGTGACGAGCAGTGCAGCGACACTGACGGTGAATCCAGCGCCGGTGGCGCCGACGATCACGACGGCACCTGCGAACCAGACGGTAACTGCGGGACAGACGGCGACGTTCACGGTGGTGGCGGCGGGGACGGCACCGCTAAGTTACCAGTGGCAAAAGAACGGGGCGAACATCGCCGGAGCGACAGCGACGAGTTATGCGACGGCGGTGACGACGACCGCAGATAGCGGCTCGACGTTCGACGCGGTGGTAACGAACACGGCGGGGACAGTAACGAGCACGGCAGCAACGCTGACGGTGAATCCGGCGCCGGTGGCGCCGAGCACCACGACGGCACCAGTGAACCAGACGGTAACTGCGGGACAGACGGCGACGTTCACGGTGGTGGCCGCAGGGACGGCACCGCTAAGTTACCAGTGGCAGAAGAACGCAGTGAATATCGTCGGGGCCACGACGACAAGTTACACGACGGCAGCGACGACGACCGCAGATAGCGGCTCGACTTTTGCGGTGGCAGTGAGCAACACCGCGGGGACAGTGACCAGCGTGGCAGCAACGTTGACGGTGAATCCGGCGCCGGTAGCCCCGACGATCACGACGGCACCAGTGAACCAGACGGTAACTGCGGGACAGACGGCGACGTTCACGGTAGTAGCGGCAGGGACGGCACCGCTCGGCTACCAGTGGCAAAAGAACGGGGCGAACATCACCGGAGCGACAGCGACGAGTTATGCGACGGCGGTGACGACGACAGCAGATAGCGGCTCGACGTTCGCGGTGGCGGTGACAAACATGGCGGGGACAGTGACGAGCAGTGCAGCGACACTGACGGTGAATCCGGCACCGGTGGCGCCGACGATCACGACGGCACCTGCGAACCAGACAGTGACCGCAGGACAGACTGGGACGTTCACGGTAGTAGCGGCAGGAACGGCGCCACTAAGTTACCAGTGGCAGAAGAACGGAGCGAACATCACGGGAGCAAGCTCAGCGAGTTACACGACACCAGCAACGGCGATCTCAGACAGCGGCTCGACGTTCGACGCGGTGGTGACGAACACGGCGGGGACAGTGACGAGCACGGCAGCGACCTTGACCGTGAACCCAGCACCGGTGGCGCCGACGATCACGACACAGCCGGCGAACCAGACAGTGATGGCGGGACAGACGGCGACGTTTACGGTGGTGGCGGCGGGGACGGCACCGCTCGGCTATCAGTGGCGGAGGAACGGGGTGAACATCGCCGGGGCAAGTTCAGCGAGCTACACGACGGCGGTGACGACGACAGCGGATAGCGGATCGAGGTTCCGAGTGGTAGTAACCAACACCGCCGGGACAGTGACCAGCGTTGCAGCAATATTGACGGTACCGGTAGCCCCAACGATCACGACGCCGCCAGTGAGCCAGACAGTGACTGCGGGGCAGACGGCCACGTTCACAGTACTAGCGGCAGGCACAGCGCCGCTAAGTTACCAGTGGCAAAACAATGGGGCGAACATCGCGGGAGCGACAGCCACGAGTTATACGACGCTGGCAGCGGCGACCGCAGATAGCGGCTCGACGTTCGATGTGGTGGTGAGCAACACCGTCGGGACAGTGATCAGCGCAGCAGCGACATTAACGGTGAACCCGGCGGCCCCAGCGATCCAGATGAGCCCGACTTCCTTCAGCTTTGGAAACGACGTGGTCAGTAGCAATTCGACCCAGCTCTTGATCATCAAGAACACTGGCACGGCCATCTTGACCATCACTCAAGTCACTGAAACTGGTTCAGCGTTCAGCGACAGTGGATTTTCGCTGCCGCTGAATGTAAATGCGGGACAACAGATCACGATTGCGGTGAGCTTCCAGCCGACTGGTGTTGGCACAGTATCCGGCAACATCTCAATCGTGAGCAACGCTCCTACTTCGCCCACTTCTGTCGGTCTCACAGGAACGGGAATTGCCGCAATCTTGACTCTAGGCATCAACCCCACAAGCTTGAACTTCGGAAATGTAGGAACAGCAACTTCCTCGGCGACTCAAAACGTCACAATCACGGACACCGGCAATTCCAACGTGACAATTGCACAGATCAATTTAAGCGGCGTTAGCTATTCGATGACGGGCGGCAGCGCACCGGTCACGCTCGCTCCGTCGCAGAACCTCACCCTAACCCTTCAATTCAGTCCCACGGCACTCGGGACAGTAAACGAAAGCATCTCGATCATCAGCAACGCAAGCGGGTCGCCTGCAACAGTCTCACTATCGGGGACCGGCGTAATCCAGCATTCGGTCGCACTAACCTGGAACGCGAGTACTTCTACAGTATCTGGGTACAACGTCTACCGCAGCACGGTAAGCGGAGGTTCATATACAAAGATCAACGCCTCGCCGGTTGCGGTGCTCAATTACATAGACTTGACCGTACAGAGTGGCGCGACCTACTTCTACGTGGCCACTGCGATAGATTCGAGTGGCAACGAGAGCGTCAACTCGATCGAAGTGTCAGCCATTGTCCCTTGAGCGTTTCAAAGACCTTGAACAACGAAGCCACGCAAGGAACGCTTGGAATCCTTATATTTCTAGAGGCGGTATTTTTCATTCCTGTTTCAAGAATCCTGTTGGGCTTCCAGGAGGATCTTGCCGTCGTTATGCAGCAATGGTTAATTTGGGAAAATCCGTCGATGGAACAAGCAGCGGACGTAGAAAAATCCGGCTCATCCCGTATAGAGCCCCAATGTCACGTTAGTCTGCGGACAACAAGTAACTGGTTAGTTGCGAATTCTAGTTCAGAGTATCCCCATCTGGTTCAAAAATGTGGCTGAGTCCTCTTAGGATTTGACCCGAATTCTAATTGTGGCAGCGCCAGGGTCAGATTCGGTCCCGTCAACTGCCTGGGCAGTCACAACAAGTATATGCTCTCCGGCGCGAAGGCTAAGGGGCGGACTTGTTCCGGTGATACCTTTGACCAATCCAGCAGCGTCGGCAGGAACAGGGATCGAGAATAGCTTCACCTGCTCCATGTCGGTCGCGTCATATACGTTAAACTGTTTTACGCAATTCTTTGTGAGTGTCAACGAACAAGCATGACTCAAGTTGAAGTCGTAGTTGAAAGTGACTGTAACCCTCCGTTTGCGCGGGTTGGCTACGGCCGAACTAACGAACATCAGTACGAACAAGGCCAAAAGGGGACGCAGGTTGGTCGATTTCATCTTCAATGAACTAATCCTGAGCGGCGGCTGAGAGATCAGCGATCCGCGTGAAGGAAAGTGTAATCTAGGGGTTGAGGCGCGTGTCAAGGAGCGAATGACTGAACTTGACTCGGATTCACGTGAGCTATGCGTATTTCAGAGTCCCGTTAGTGCATTAGATTAGGGATGCGTGGGGACTTTTGCGGGGTCTCCTATACATCTCGGCGCCTATCGCCACATCTCAAATCAACTCGCCAACTACCGAACTCCTATCAGCCGAAAGATATTAGTAGTGACCTCTTAATCTCTGTTACGTCTCAAGAACAACGATGAGAACAGCAGCGGGGAATCGCCCCCTTACGCTGCTAGAAGATGCAAGGAGACTTTTACGAAAGCAGAAGCTGTGTCCAAAAAAACTGTGCCATCTTAGGGGTTCACCCCATAAAGTCCTGGAGTTCATGCTGACAAAGATTTTTATGACAGCGAGGAGCGCGCCTTCCTTGGGCGCACGTAACTCGACTAGAAGAGCTCCATCTATTACCTATAACTAAATAACTAAAAATGTTTTAAATAAATTATAGAATCTGTCATGCAGCACTGGGCGAAAAGGCTTGATGAGTATCCAGCGCTCTCCGTTTTTCTTTGGCCTAACGGCACCTCTAAAAAACGTCAGAAACTTCGAATTGATTCAATATCCGGGATTTGCGTAGCGGAGATCTCACTACTCATTGGATTTTGTTGGCCAATTCTTGGGAGACCCTGCTGTCGTACAGAGAAAACAGAAAGTCATACATGACAAGTTCGTAGCGCGTTCCCGCGTCCGTAAGTGCCTGATTCTGCGTGCCTGCTCTCTACACCCCGTCCTGTCCACAAACAGATGTCTTTCGATCATCTGCAAGCGCGGCAGGACTCGTAGCACCTCAGTCAGACAACATCCAGTTGAGGTCTAGATAGGAGTGCTGCGACAAGTCCGATCGCAGCGGCAAGAGACAGCCACAGCCCCGGAACGGCGCGATTCCCCGTGAGATGGATCAAGTAGGTGCTGATTGCCGGTGTAAATCCACCGAACACGGCTGTGGCCAAGCTATAGGCGAGCGAGAAACCCGAAGTCCGAACGTCGATGGGCATGATCTCCGTCAAGTACACAACCATCGCACCGTTGTAGCTCCCATAGATGAACGAGAGCCAAAGTTCGACGGTCAACAGGCGCGTGAATGAGGGCTCGCGCACCAGCCACAGCATCGCCGGGTAGGCCGTAATCAGCATTAATACCGTGAAAACCAAAAGTATGGGGCGCCGACCGATCCGATCGGAAAGCGCCCCCATGACCGGGAGCCAGAACAGATTCGAGGCCCCCACGCAAAGGGTGACGATTAAACTGTCGATGTTCGCCAGATGCAGCACGGAGTTACCGAACGTGGGCGTATAGGCAGTGATCATGTAGAAAGAAACCGTCGTCATCGTCACCATCATTGTTCCGATCACGACGATGCCCCAGTTGGCCGTGAGCGAACGCAGAATTTCCGAGGTAGTTGGCCTGTGCTTGCGGGCTTTGAACTCATCCGTCTCCTGGAGCGAGCGCCGCAGCGTGAAGAGAAACGGAATGATCACGCAACCGAGGAGCAAAGGCACTCGCCAGCCCCACGCCGTCATTTTCTCGGGCGGGAGTTTAGCGCTCAGCACGACTCCCACCAGCGCGGCAAACATGACAGCCACCTGCTGGCTCCCGGACTGCCAGCTGACATAGAACCCCTTGTGACCGGGTGTAGCAATCTCTGACAAATAAACAGAAACGCCGCCCAGTTCCATCCCCGCGGAAAAGCCTTGAAGCAAGCGGCCCAACAGCACCAACAACGGAGCTAGAAGACCGATCGTGGCATGCCCAGGCGTGCACGCAATGGAGAGAATTCCGACGGACATGAGTCCTAATGTCAGAAGGAGGCCGGCACGGCGGCCGTGGCGATCGGTGTAGGCACCGAGCACAATAGCGCCGAGAGGCCGCATCAGGAACCCTGCCCCAAAAGTCATCAGCGACAACATCAATGACAGGAATGGATTGCCGCTCGGAAAGAAGGCTCTGCCGATCGCTGACGCGTAATAGCCAAAGACCATGAAGTCGTACATCTCTAGGAAATTTCCGCTAGAGACACGTATCACGGACCAAATTTTTGCGTTTCGACCAGAAGTGGCGATCATAAGACCTTGCTGTTCGCAAGAATCACATTTTGGCCTGTTTGAGTGAAAGACCGAACACAATCAGAAGCAGGCTAATGCTCTCTGCCCACCCCTGAAGCTATTGCCGTCCCTAATTCCTCGGTCGAGGCCCCACCGCCTATGTCGGGGGTGCGAACTTTGGATTGCGCCAGAACCTCTGCGATGGCGTTCTCGACTGCATCGGCGGCTTCCGAAGCACCGAGATGGCGGAGCATCATCGCGCCCGACCAGATCTGTCCGATTGGGTTGGCAATTCCTTTGCCTGCGATATCAGGCGCTGAGCCGTGAACGGGCTCAAACATGGAAGGAAATTCTTTTTCCGGATTGAGATTAGCCGAAGGAGCGATGCCGATCGATCCAACGACAGCTGGGCCCAAATCGGAGAGAATGTCGCCGAAAAGATTGGAGCCCACGACAACATCAAACCAATCCGGGTGGCGAACGAAGTGAGCAGTCAGAATATCGATATGATATTGGTCCGTACGGACATCGGGATATTCGGCGGCCAAGGCGTGAAAACATTCATCCCAGAACGGCATCGTGTGAATGATCCCGTTTGATTTTGTCGCGGAGGTGAGATGCTTGTTTCGCTTGCGGGCCAATTCGAACGCGTACCGCATCACGCGGTTCACTCCGCGCCGCGTGAACACGGTTTGTTGGACGGCCATCTCTTCGTCAGTTCCTTCGTAGAGGCGCCCGCCGATGTTTGAATATTCTCCTTCGTTGTTTTCCCGGACGATACAGAAATCGATTTGACCGGGCTTCCAATTTTTCAGGGGCGTTTCAATTCCTTCAAAAAGGCGCACTGGCCGCAGATTGATGTATTGCCGGAAGGCGCGCCGAATCGGGATCAACAGTCCCCACAGCGAGACGTGATCGGCAACGCTTGGATGTCCCACAGCTCCCAGGAAGATGGCATCGAACGGCCGCAACTGCTGCAAACCATCGGGCGGCATCATCTTTCCTGTCTTCACATACGTTTCGCAACTCCAATCGAACCCCTGCCAGTTGAATTGGAATCCAAAACGCTTCCCAGCCGCCTCAAGAACGCGGATGCCTTCAGGAACTACCTCTTTGCCGATGCCATCTCCGGCGATGACAGCAACGTTGAACGATTTCATCTGTGGTGGACTTTATCCCTTCTCTGCCGAAAGCAACGGCGAAAGAGTGCTGACGTCGTGCACTGAATCCAATGCCTTTACATAAATGATCAATTTCTCGGTCTTGTCCTTGGGCCACTCAGCAAACTCCGCACATCCTCTGAACTTGGCGGCTGCCTCGTCAAAGCTCATGGGGTTCGATGGGCTGCCTTTGGCAAATTCCGCCCGGCCGCTGATGGTTCGCCCATCCTTAAGGTGAATTTTCAAGAGCGATGTCATTTTGTCATAACCGGCGTTCTCCGCTTCCGGGTCCACGTAGAAGTTAACGTGGTCAATCATCTCTTGCACGTCCGCTCTTTGTACAACTTGATCCGAGAATTCACCCAATCCTGCCTTGCCCCGCAAAAGAAGAATCGCCATGCAGAATTCCATGCTGAACTTGGCTTCCAAACCGTTCTTTGGCCGGTGGTGAAGAAGGGTCGTCGTCATTTGATGGTTGGCGCCGACGTCGAGTTTTTCCACTTGAGCCGCCTGCAGTTTGTTGCCTTCGATCAGTCGGGCCAGTTCCGTCATCGCGGGATGCGCAAGGGATCCTGACGGATAGGGCTTCAACGAAATTCCCGGAGAAATGAATGTCCATGGTTTTCCCAAGCGATCCATAATCGCTCCAGGATCAAATGATCCTCCGAACGCATGGAAAAAACCTCGCTCCGCTTCCAGGATTTGCTCCGCTGCAGTCCAACCCAGACCGACGAGTTCGGCGGAGGTCAAACCGCTTTCAGCGGCGTGACCGGCCTGAAATGGCTTGGTCATGGTGCCGAAATTCTCCCGGAGCCCTCCGGACTGACTGGCCACCAGCCCAAACGTATTCAATATTTTCGAGAGCTCAAATCGAAGTATTTTCGCGCAAGCCGCCGCGGAGCCGAAGGGGCCACATGTCCCTGTGGAATGAAACCCATCTTGGTAGTGGCGAGGCGAGATGGCTTCTGCAATCTTGCATTCCACCTCAACACCCAAATGATATGCGAGCGTGAGGTCCTTACCGGAGATCGTCCTCCCTTCAGTCAGCGCCAGCAATGCGGGCAACACCGGCACCGTAGGGTGCACCAAGAGCCCATACACACGGTCTTTTGCAGCGGAAAGTTGCGTGTCGTCGAAATCATCTGCGTGAATGGATACGCCGTTTACGAAAGCGGCAAAGCGCGGAGAAGTTTTTTTTGAAGAACCGATGATGCTAGCTTTTCCGTCGCAGATCCCGAGATGCTCGACATATTCCCGGCAAATCGCTCCCGATTGGGCGCGCGACCCAGCCAATGCCAGCCCCAGTCCATCGAGGATGGACTTCTTACCCAGCTCGATGACGTCTTGTGGAATATCCTCGTACTTTGTTGACGCGACAAATTTGCCAACGTATTCAGTGAGCCCGGGAGCCTTTGCGAAATCACGGCGAGCAGGAGTCTCGGCGCCCTTTGTCGGTCGGAGGAACGCGCTTGAGGCGATCGCGCCCAGAGAAGCTTTTCCAAAATCACGCCTTAGCATGGGTCACCTGAAAAACTCGTATGTCACTTTTGGCCGCATCCCTTTTCGCCGGAAGAGTTCAGGTCATTGCGCACGATCTGACCGCCCTTCATCACGAACTTCACGCGTTCGAGTTCCGTAATGTCGGTCAGCGGATCGCCGCAGACGGCGACGATGTCGGCGAGTTTTCCACGCTCGATGGTACCGATATTCGCGTCCCAGCCCATCATTTGTGCATCTACGATCGTCGCCGACCGGATGACTTGCGCCGGAGTCATCCCGAATTTAACCATGAAGCCAAATTCTTTTAACTGCGTGCCGTGTGGGAAGGGCCCCACGCCCGTCCCGAAACCAATTTTCACGCCAGCTGCAACGGCGCGCCGAAAGTTGGGCTCCGATACCTCGGCAACGGTATGGCCGCCGTATTTCTTCGCATCGTGTTCCCTGTCGAGCTGGTAGTGATAGAGCGTCGGAATGAGGTAAATTCCCTTGGTCTTGAACTGCTGAATGTCGTCATCGGATAGGTCCACGCCATGTTCAATCGTGTCCACGCCGGCGGCGAGGCAGTTATGCAGCCCTTTGCCTCCGAAGGCGTGGCAAGAAACCTTGTGCCCCCTGTCGTGCGCTTCTTCGACGAAGGCCTGGACTTCCTCACGTGTGAACAAAACAGGAATGACCATCTTGCCGTCCAGCGCAAAAGTAAAATCATTCGTCGCGTAGAACTTGATCCAATCGGCGCCATTCATCAGCTGTTCGCGGACCCCTCTACGCACTTCCCACGGCGAGTCAACTGTTTCTAGCATGGAGGGCAGTTGCATATCACGGGAGTAGCCTTTTGGGCGAAACCCTCCGGTGGCCTGAAAGCCACGTCCGGAAACTTGCATTCGCGGGCCTTGAACCAGCCCGTTGTTGATGGCGTTTCGCAACTCCACGTCGCCATACATACCCCCGAGCGTCTTCAAGTCACGGAGAGTAGTGAACCCGACATAGAGATCGCGTTGGGCATTCACGAGCGCTTCTAGCGTGCGGTACTGCAACGGCTCTTTCAACATTTGCTCATCGAGATCCGGGCCGCCGGCGAAAACGTGAGTGTGTCCATCGATCAGCCCGGGCAAAACTGTTGCATTGGACAAGTCGAGAGTCTCGAAGCCCGACGGAATTTGCACCTCACTCGCTGGCCCCACCTGAACGATGCGTGTTCCTTCAATGAGGACGACCTGTTGTTTTTTGAGAGTTTCCGACTTCGAATCAAAGAGCCGCCCAGCTCTAATGGCTACTTTTTCATTCGTTCTGGCGCGCGGCGGCGGCAACGGAGGGGGCAAAGGAGTCGCAAGCTCCTGCGCGAAACCCAGAGTAGGAGACAGGCAAGAAGCAAGAAACATCGCTACTCCAAGAACCGATACTCCGGCGCGAAGCCGCTTAGCTTGAATTCTCATTGCCCCTCCACAATTTGAGCCGCGGGAACAACCGGCGCAGTCTTCAAGAACATCGCCAATCCGGCGGCCACCACGGTGATCAATCCGAGGTAAGTAAATCCCGAGAGAAAATTCCCGGTTTTCTTGTTGAGATAGCCGACGATCAGCGGCGCAAAGTAAGCGCCCAAATTGCCGATCGCGTTCGCAAACCCCATAACCGAGCCAACAATTTTTGCGGGCAGCGTTTCCGTTGGAATGGCCCAGAATGCGCCCATCGGGCCGTATGCACCAACGCCACTCAGTGCGATGAACGCGAATGCAATCGAAAGCGAATAAGAGATCGTGGCGACGGCAAGCAAAATGCAGCACCCGCCGAACAGCATGGCACCGGCAGCATGCCGTCGCCGCTCGTGCATTTTGTCAGAATGACGGGAGACGATTTGTAAGGAAATGGCCCCAACGATGAACGGCAGCGTGTAAATCAACCCCGTATGGAGACTGCTTAATTTCTTGAATTTTTCCATGGCGCTGGGCAGCCAAAATAACAATCCCATCTGCCCGCTTACAAAACAGAAATAGACAGCGGCGAGGAGAAATACTTGAGGACGCAGCAGCGCCCGTAAGTATGAGATGTTCTGCGCGCCTTCTAGTTCGAAAGATTCCCGCCTCAGGGTAGTCACCAAAGAATCGCGCTCACCATCCGGTAGCCAGCGGGCGTCTCGAGGGTGGTCCTGGATAAACGCGAGCCAAATCGCAAGCCACAGGAAGGGTAGTG
>Ga0210406_10000126_pt1 | contig 115301 bp, 106 predicted proteins | sample IncBWC30MmetaG_FD_155454 | JGI IMG/M metagenome (GOLD analysis project Ga0210406, IMG submission 155454) | Forest soil microbial communities from Barre Woods Harvard Forest LTER site, Petersham, Massachusetts, United States - Inc-BW-C-30-M | ecosystem: Environmental > Terrestrial > Soil >... | reverse complement strand
AACCGCCGATGCCGTCTGCTCGGCCATCGGCCAGCTACTGACATCCTTCAACGCCCAGGAATGCGCCAACTACTTCAGGAATGCAGGCTATGCCTGATCAACCACAGCTAAATTCATCCCGCTCTAGCCAATCTGATTCTGTAATGGCCGAAACCTCAGGGCGAGCAGAAACTCGATTTTGCTGAGGACCGCGAGACTGCGCGGCAGCCATCACATAAGCGTGAGGTACCCAACTGCTGACTCCACCCGCTTTCATTCGCGCAATGGTGATCGCGTATAGCCCGCCCTCGGCTGGCATGTAATGTCGCGCCGAATCTTGTTAGGTTCGGAACGCGAATTCTTACTAATAGCTTTTCAGAGGATCGCGTCGGCGATGGCGTGATATTTGAGAGCGGACACCCGATGGGGAGTGTCGAAGGGCTGGGGCGTAGACGCCGTGTGGCCGGCGAGCGCGGGCTTGGGATTCAATTCATTGGAAGGTGGGAACTGTAAACCGGGTTTGCCGCCAACCCGGTTTCGACGCGAAGCCCCGGAGCGATCCGGGGCTTTTTCTTTTTCGTGGCCTGAGTTTTGCGATCTGTCTGCTGCGCGCAGCCTGATTGCTCAGAATCGTCTCATCTTGATCCAGCGGCTCCAGCGCGAACGCTGGAGAAAAATTAACAGGGGAGTACAATGGTAGTGGGAAAAGTAGGTTTTGCGGTCAGTCTGGCCCTTTTAATTGCGGCGGGACCGGCAATGGCGGGATCGCAGGAGTATTCGCCGGCCAAGCAACCTGGCACGAGCGGGTGGGCCGTGGTGACCCGGGAGGGCCGCCTGGCGCGCAGTTCCAACGTCGTCAAGGTGAGACATATCGATACCGGCAAATACGTCGTACAATTTAACAGCGACGTCTCGACCTGCGCCTACGCGGCGACCATCTCGGGCGCTCGGACTCATCCATTTCCCGGATCGATCGTGGTGACCAATGCCTCCAAGACGGGAGACAGCGTTCACGTCTCGACGTTCGGTAACAACGTTCACCAGACGGTCGACTACAAGTTTGATCTCATAGTGCAGTGCTGAACAACTGAACTTCAATGCCTAAGAGAGCCCCGGGCGTTCCGGGGCTTTTCGTTTGCACCATGAGCCGCTGCGACCGGAGGAACCCGGCCAGCGCGAAGGCCGTTTAGTCAGCATGAGCCCCAATTCGCCCGCGCGACTGAAGGTCGATATGCAGCGACGAACCCCGCGACTTCCGCAGAGATCGGAGGCGATATCTGGCCGTCAGACGATCTTGAGATCAGCCCCGGCAGAATCACAGAAGCCGCCAGACAGTCCGTCCCCAAAACCCGAGCCCGATCACGACGGCGAGCGGTAACCGCTGGCTGGACTAGCAGCGGACGCACTCGACCGCCGCCGGAACAATCGCAATCAGTCGCTTGCTACTTTCTCCGTTTGCCGCTGCGCTGGGGAGCATCTTTCGTCAGTGTGTCTCGCCATCCCGGCGTCCTCGCGAACACCGCAACCGGCTTTAGGATGATGGTTCCTTCCGCAACGGTGGCGTCGGGTAATCGTACTCTTTCAGGTCAAGGGCTCGGCATATCGCCAGCGGCAGCGTGACCTGTCCGGCCTTGCGGAGGCGAATGAGGGGCATGGGGCACCATCACAAAAAACTGAATCGTGATAATACGAAATTCTCAATTTGTCATTTCAACGCGCGACGCCACTCTCTCGGGCCGGAAGCCTCGGGTTGCCATACCGGGGTATGCCTAGGTATCAGTTAATAGTCTACGTAGGGGGTATCCTTTGTACGCCGGAGCGGTCGGGGCGGTGACATGTGATGGCAAGCAAGCGCGTGTGAGCCTACGCGCTGGAATACGAACAGAGCCTCTTCTTGGACCTAGAATCCGGAAATGAGACCCGGGTTGACGATCCCTCGTCTGGCCCACGTGCATAACTATCGCGGTTCGTCGCGAGATCGGAGGCATTCAAGTATCCGATATGTTTGACGCGAGCCTCTAAACAGATCCGTGGCAAAAGAAGAGAGGCAGTTCGCGAGACGGCATTCTCGGTAGTGAATGCATTCCAGCTATGGACGCGGTACGAGTTCAAGCCAGAAGCGCTTGAGAAAGCCAAGCTCTTTGTCTTTGGACCTGGCGAGATCGATCGTACCAATGAATTTCAATCCAATCAGCTGATTATGGCGCCAAACCACTTCCGCGTCATAGGCAATTTCTTGTTTTAAAGTGAGAAGATAAAACCGCTTTGTGACCAATCTTGCGGCCGGTAGTTCAATGCACGCCCCGTCCGCGCTGAAGTCCCGGACGATGCAGTCGACCGAATAAGCGCCGTCTCGATAAACAATCCTACCGCTATAGAACGTCCTCGCGCGCGGCGTGCGACGGGCCTCGATAGGCCTAGGCTTGCCGAGTTCTAAAGTCGACATGAAATAATCCGGTGAGGAGCCATACCGTGCGCCTCTCGCACGCCTTCGCTCTGTCGCGCTTCGCCGTGGGCGTTCTAGGGGGCTGTAACGCTGTTCTTCTGCAAGGTAACCGCCGTCTGTGCCAGCAACCTTCCGTTGATGGATGCGCCGGTTTTCATCGCGATCAGAGTCTTGGAGAGGACAATTCCCTCAACGTGCGAAGTGGTTCCAAGCACCACTTTGCCGGCAACCTGCCAGAATACGTTCTGGGCCTGTGCGTGTCCGCGCAGAACACACTTAGGCGAGGGAGTCGAGTCGAAAATTGTCTGTTAGGCTCGGGTACGGGGCTCAATCAACAGCGTACTCGCCGCCACACCGAGCGCCTTCGCAATGTCGCCTACCACCTTGATCGTCGGGTTCTCTTGCCCACGCTCGATCCCACCGAGGTATCGCATGTCGATCCCACACTCGGCCGCGAGCGCTTCCTGACTTAGCCCTCGGGCTTTGCGCAGGCGCCTCACGTTGGTCCCGATCACTTGCTCCAGCCGCATCCCGGCATGGGGGCGGGAGTCGGCTTAAATCGTCTAGGAACTATCGTTCCTAACCAATTTGAAAGGGAAGATGGGAACTATAGGCCCTCATTTCCTCCGGAGTGCCATCTATGAAAAATTTCATCCGAATCGGAGTCGCGTTGTCATTCGCAATGGGCGCGTTCTTCGCCAGTGCCAACGCACAAGAAGTTTCGTCCGATCCGGGCGTCGGCCTGGCTCAACCAGACCCGAATTTTCAACCAAAATCCGACGACTTCACCACGGTTCCCGCGGAGAAAGTGTTCCCCTTGCTTGCGAAGGCTGTTTCAACCGCCAACGGCGGCGCGCCAGTCAAGATTACCAAGGTGCATTTGTACGAAAATGCAGATGGGCAGTCGACAATTACCTGCGGTGCCGCGCTTGTTGGTGGTCGCGCGGCACGTTTCGTCATGTCGACGGCGAGCACCGCAACGCCCCATATCGATCCGACCGATGCAGAATGGGATACGCTCGGTTGTAACACACCGGGAGGTTCCGAAGTGGTCGCATCGCACACTGGGCGCGTTGGACCGGCTAAGGAGCCTCTGTGGATTCCGGCCGAAGCGCGCGCCGAACTCAGGTTCGAGGACGCTGATAATCTGAGCCAAATATTTGGTGCGCACGTCGTTATCGTGTCGATGCGGATTTACACGGAGCAGGACGACACAAACACGACATGTACGACAGGCGTTGCCGGTGGAAAGCGGTTTAGGTTGATTGATCGGACAGGCGACAAGCCATTGATGCAGCCTTCGGCGGCTATATGGGTTACAAAGGGCTGTACGAGACCGCACTTCTTGTTCGTGGGTTGACCGCGCTGTGCCTCGCCACCCATAAAAGAGAGGCGGCAGGTCGCCTAGACACGACGAAGTTGATCGGGAGGATACCGCCACGACCGCTCATTGATCGTATCACGAACAACGACGAATTCCTCGGTGACGTTCTCATCAATTGCTACATATAAAATCCGCCCATTGCCGGGGACGCGCACCTTATCATTCGTTCGGAACAGACGCTTGGGCGCCTTGGGAACAGGGGACGGCGCAGTTTTGAAAGGCTGGGTCATGGCGATTGCTTTCGTTTGAGATCGGCGCGAGCGCGGGATGCGTCCGGCCGGTTCGACTTCGGCGGGGAAGAGCGAGTTGGAATTTTCTCAAAATTAGTAAGTCGAGTCAAGGAATCCGGCGTGCGCAACATGTCCGCGCCCATGAATAGGCCGTAGAAAAAGACGCATATCTGCGACGGTTATCTTTGCTCAAATCCAAATGCGGAGCTTTTTGTGTGTGTCGTCAGACATAATTCACGACTATGTTGATACCAAGATAGCGTGCCGAGCCTCCGAAGCCATTCAGGCACGCACGCCAGTCATCGCCCGTCAGTTCTTAACCGGCGGTGCGATCCATCCCACCGGCACATCCTTCCCTTCCAAAGCGTCCGACGCCTCTCCTACAATGTTCCTCGCTTCCACCATTGCCCTTCTCAACCTCGCAATCTCGTCGCGCGCCTCCACGACATCCCTGGGAGCCACGACGGCCGTGGCACGGCGCAGAATCGCCCGCAGGACAGTCTCGTGATGTAGCGCTTCCATCGCGTCGCCGAACCTGAACGTCGCGAGAGCACGATTTTCCGCGTCGAACAGCGTGAAGCCGTGCTCATCACCAATCCGCTCGATCTTGCCAACGCGGCCGGTGGGATTTCCTTCGGAAGAGGTCATGATGAGTCACCTGCGGTGGGCTATCCGCCTTCCGGCACAGCGAAGGCGGACGAAGGAACTTACTACTCGGGGTAACGAACCGTGACCACGAGCCAGGCTGGCGCGCACTCATGTCATCGCTATCGGATTTTCGTGACATGCCCCAGTCGTCAACGGACCAATCAATCTGTCTTGGTACCTGGCGAAGATTGCTGGCTTAGCCGTTACTTCGTCTTTGGACGAATCAGGTTTTGCCTCGGGAAACATTGAGAGATCGATACTGCGGTAGTCCGTCACCTTGATCCAGGCCGCGCATATCCCGCGCGATGGCGCCTTCCATCCAAGGACAATATTCGTGATAAAACGTCCCATGTCATTACTGCTACCGTATTATGACATGGCTGCTTATAACCGATCCAATGCTTGATTTAATAGCAGTTTACTAGACTTGTGTAAAGTCTAATTTTCCTCTTGAAGTTGCTCTCAAACGCGCTGCCATTTCGGCAGTGCGCAAGTGGGAGAACAAAAAAATGGATGACGAACTCACAGGGCCGTTCCGAAGCAATGACGAGGAACGGCCTGCACACAGGGCGACTCCACCTCGCGAGACAGGGAGAGGGATTTCCCGGCCGATCTCGAAGACGCTTCTCAAGCTCATGCTTTCCTCCGCGAGCCCAGAGGAGGTGTTGTTAATGAAACTTGCCGTGCAAACAGCTATCCGCGCAAAAGAGCAATTTGATATGCGCTCGAAAGATTTAGACCTTGAGCGCGAACGCATTTTTATCGAACATCGGAAGAGCGGAGGACGGGTTATTCCAATCACCCCCTCCCTCTGCGCAGACCTCGCGAAGCACCGAGCCGACTCGCCGCGGAGCGGAGACGATGACTTCGTGTTTCGGCGATGTGCTGGAAAGTCAAGTTACGCTCACCTCACGCGTACGCGTTTTGGCAAGCTGTACGAAAAAGCCATGTTGGCGTGGCCACAGGAATTAGCGCCCCCTCCGAAGCCGATTTGGCATGGCTTGCGGCTGTTCGCCGTTGAATCTTGGGTGCGCGCCGGCCTCCCGTGGAATGCGATTGAGGCGTTTGCAGGCCACACGCCGCGAACCCCCATAAATAAGTTTGGGCGGTTCGATCCCGAGTATTATCGCGCGCAGTTCATCGCTGCTACTACCTCACAACTCGATGACTAGAGACGCGTGACGCTTAAATGGCGGTTTGTCACGTACCTGGAGTTGTCAAGAGGGGTGGAAGCGGTGGGGCCACACCCGCCGCTGATGCCTCTGGCCTGGGCGACGCAAGTTCCACCGACCAAACACGTCTGAGAACGTCCCATGGGCTCTGATGTCATTTCGGCAAATCCCGTGTTTTACGACTGTGAAGCGACAAGCCTCTTGGGTTTGCCTATCGAGGTCGGCTGGGCCTTCATTGATAATGTGACAGGACAAATGCATTCAGAGGGACACCTCGTGATCCCGCCTTTCGACTTGGCCGCCATTTGGGTCGTCAGCACCGAGAAGGTCCACGGTATTTCGATTGAAACGCTTTTGAGCGCGGGTGCTCCTCCGATTCAGATCGCGATGCGAATGAACGAAGCATTGAAAGAACGAGAATTGTATTCCGATGCGCCCGAACACGACATCCCTTGGATGGAAACAGTATTTCGCTGGGCTGGAGTGCGGCCAGCCTTTCGATTGCTCCGAACAAACTCGCTCGAATTGACCGACGCTCTTTCAAAGGAGCTTGGGTGGCACAGGGCCAGTCGCCTTGTGCGTGAAGCCGATATCTCGGCACCGCGGACTCATCGTGCCGAGGCTGATGCGCGTCACGTCGCCACCTTGTGGTCCGTGTTGACCAAAGCAACGGCCGAGACCAAGAAAGTTCGCCGACGGTAGCTCCTATCGCGTTTTCTTTTTCTTGGGCGAACCTGTTGCTGAGACCACACTCGAACTGCGTTTTGAAGCTGCTTGCAGCCTAACGCCTGCCCCGCCGCCGTTAGGGTCGATGAATTCGATGCCCATCCGCTCAAGCTGCTGGATGATCAGTTCGTTGGTTTCGGTAATTTGAACGGGACCGGCCTCCTGCTCAGCTCGTCTTATCGTCCGCAGCCCGATCTTCATAAGTTTCGCAAGTTTCGGCGCTGATAGGCCCTTTAGAGCCCTGGCAGCCCGCAGCTGTGCTCCCGTTACTGGCCGTCGCAACTTTTCCGCTGCCATCGTGGGTGCGTCCTTTATAGCAACGCTTGACTCACGGCACTAAAGGTGCCATGACACTTTTAGTGCCAAGCGATACCTGACCAAACCTTCGGTGCCACCGCCCCATCCTAGCTGATTCGGGCCAGCCAGAGGCGACGCGATGAGGACCATTGGGCACGTACTTCGGGCTGATCCCGTCAGCGGGGAGGCCCCATAAAGAAATGAGGAAAGTATGATGGCGCAGATTTATTCCGATCCACGAGAGGGCTGCTTCTTGGTCCACTGGACGGAGGACGACGGCTACGTCCGAGAGCGCTGTTTTGACTCATATCGCGCGGCCGAGCGCTTCGCATGGCAGGTCGAGTTTCGGCTTCAGGCGGAGGCTCTAGCGGAGATTGAGTCGAGCCCGAGTGGCCCTGGCACGAGGGGCCGATAACCGATGCCGCCACCCGATCCCCGAGATTTCACGTTCATCCCGGTTCGCGATCTCATCGATCACGCACATCCTGTACCGAACGAGGCGGGCGTCTACGGCTTCTTCATTCGCGGCGGCACAAGGTTGCTTGAGGCGACGGGTTGGTTCGATCTGGACAGTCGCCGACCTCTGACCGTTCGGCGGCATCAGCTTCTCTACGTCGGAGCAGCGAATTGGTTGGGCGAACGGCTCAAGCAGCACATGCGCACCGGCCATCTTGAGAATTCAAGCCTGCGAAAAACGCTGTTGGCCATTGAGTATACGACGCGTGCCCTTTCTCGATCTGGGACGCCAGCGTGCAGAGTGCGTGGACAGGTGACATTGACACGTTGGCTTCGCCTGAACGCCATCGTTGGAATCCGATTTACCCGAAACCCTTTCGTAGTTGAGCGTCACATTCTCGAAGCGCACGCGTGTCCGTTCAACATTCAGTGGCGCAGACAACATGCGTACGCGCAAGCGTTGACGAAATGGAAGACCGAGACGTTTCCCACGGGAGATTCTGAACCTGCGCATCGGATGCGGAAGTTGTGATGTCTAGCCACTCAAAGGGGGGCGCGCGACTGAATAGAATCGACAAAACTATGGAACGAAACAGTATTCATAGGCTATATCTGCCACATTTCATAACATTGTCTGCCACATTATTTGACGTTTATTGCAGATGTTGGTCTCGATGTCAAGCCAGTCGGCTAAAAAGATCGCTGTATACAGGCACTTACCCTCCGTGCTTACAACAGTACACGAGCTTTGCCTCACGTAACGCTCTTAGAGCCATTGACCGGTTTCGGATCACTGGCGGCCTCCATGGGTCGGGGCATGGCTGAGGTGCGGCTCCCGAATAACTCCGGCGCATCAGCCAGCAGGTTGAGCGCAATTGAGATGGGTACCAATGAGGCCGCCACCCTCATCTCCGAACACGAGGTCCTCGGACACTGGGCCTGCCTCTCTCGGGGAGAATTGCTGGCGGCAAGGAGGAGTGGCCGCATCTCATGGGTGAAAGGGAAAAGAGGTAGCGCCTGGTATCGACCAAGCGCTGTCGAGACGTACATCGCTAAACACAAGGAGATGACATGCCACGACCAAGGACCAACGCCCTCTTCGAACTGGGCGGCCAGTGGATTGCTGCCGAACAAGGCACAAGCAACCTCTACCGTTTCTGGAATGACGAAGGAGCTGGAAGAACATGTCGCGAAACTCTCGGCACGTCGAATCTTGAAAGCGCAAAAATCCGGCTAGCTGAGATTGTCATCTTCGATGCGCAAAAAAACACAAGCGCACATCTGGCGGTTGTTTTGGAAAAATACTGCGTTGAGCGCACGGATAAGAAACCCAGTGGGGAGGTAACTCGGAAATTTACTCGCGGCCTGCTGACATATTTTGGAGAAGAGGCTCGCGTGTCATCATTAACAGAGGAGCAGCAGCGGAAGTTTGTAAACTCTTACTTGGAAAGAGGTTGCAAGACATCATACGTCGCGCGGCTCTTAAGCGTTCTCGCTGCCGCAATTTCTTTTGCGAAAATCGATGCCGATATCGTGGCGACTGAGGCTCAGATGGAATCTCGCTGGGGAATCACACTCTCGGAACCCCGAAAAGCGCGAATCCCTACCGACAAGGAATTGGCCGCGCTGCTGTCCTATCCTATTCCGGAAAAACTTAGGAGGTTCATCATCATTGATTCGGCCTTGGGCGGGCGACCTGAAACCGCTATCGATCTCACTCCGGCCCAACGAAACCGGGAAGCTGGCGTTATCGACCTCAAGCTGCCAGGAGTTCCGCAGGTCAAAGGCAAGTATAAGCCCACGGTACGCGTGCCGCAGTTCTTGGCTGGATGGCTCGACGAATGGGAGGCCGATACTGTCGGAATGAAAATCAACGGCGGCAGATACTGCGGCTACGACAGCGCCGACGCGGTTCGCGCTGCCCTGAAACAGTACGCGCTCCGAACTGGCACGCCGAGGCTGACGCCGTATAGCTTTCGGCACAAGAATACCACGGTTCTCCGACTCGCACATACTTCGGAGGACGAAATATCAGTGCAACTAGGGCACAAACGCCCTCACCTGCGAACAACTGCCGGTTACGGCGAGTGGGACCCTACGTACCTTGCTGGAGCGGCTGCCGCGCTGGACGAATGGTTTCGCAAACTCCAGGCGCTCGCCACCCGTCCGCTTTTTTCCCAAGGAAGTCCCAACGTAGGGGACATGGCCTGAATATTGGCCCTGCTAAACGACTGTTACATATGCGCATTTGCCAGGCATCGGCGGAAACCTGCGGGACCCGGGTGCGGTACCGGAACGGCCCTGCAAGGGCTGAAAACATGGGGAAAACGGCGAATTCCTGCACGATCCGGTCCAGAACACCGCGAGAACAGGCGAGAACATAATCCCAAAGTTTTCTCAACTAACTGGTTGGCGATGCACAAATGCGGCGTGGTTTTCCCAAGGCGACATGCACCCAGAACGGGAGCGCGCACGAATGCTGTGTAATTTTTTATTCTGTAGCGCCCTGAATGCCCGACACATCTCTGCAACCTGCGTACACCATGAAGGAAGCCGCCCAACACCTCCGCATCTCCCGCCGCGCCCTTCAAGAACTGATCAAGCGCTACCCATTCTATTACCTGAACGGACGCCGCAAGCTTTTCGAGGAATCGGATATCGCGAAGTTGCGCGACGCCATGCGTCAGGACGCGGCAGACGACCGTCGTAGGAAAGAGGAATGCCTCTCAAGATTGTTCGGCCACGCGCTGGCAAAACAGCCTACTTCTACATCCGGGGCACCTATCTCGGCGTCCGCCTGGACGAAAGCACAAAGGCGCGTGATCGCGCTTCGGCCGCGAAATGGCTGAAACGGCGGAAGCGGGAGATCGAGGAAGGGACGTTTACACCCCGCACCAACCCAGCTCCTGCCAAGCGCACATTCTACGATGCAGTTGTCGCTTACATGGCCTCAACCGGTCAGGAGCGCTTTCTGGAACCTCTGACGAAGCATTTCCGCGATTGGCCATTGGAATCGATTGCGCAAGAAGCAATCGACGCATCCGCAATCCACCTCTACCCCGGAGCGACGCCAGCGACCCGCAACCGACAGGTCCACACGCCCATGTCGGCGATCCTCAAACATGCGGGTATCCAAATGAAATTGAAGCGCCCGGACGGCTCTCGTGGCAATGCGCTGACGTACTGGCATACAGAGGAATCAGCGTTCGCAATTTTCGTAGCCGCCGACGAGATCGATCCCGAGCTTGGGCTTTTCCTTCGGCTCCTTTGCTACGCGGGCCTGCGTTTGAGCGAAGGGCTCTCGCTTGAGGTGAACCGGTTGGAACTGCTTCGTAACTTTTGCTACTGCGGGAAGACGAAGAACGGCGAGCCGCGCGGCGTGTACTTGCCGGATCATCTCGTCGAAGCTCTAAAGGCACATCCACGCGGACTCGATCGGCGTGGACAGAGGGTTTTCCGGTTCAACAAGAATGGCCACCTCTACAAACTGATCAACAAGGTCAAGAAGGCGGCTGGACAGGAGTTCGAGCCGGGCAAATTTCACATTTTTCGTCACACCTATGGAACATGGATGACGCAGTACGGCGGGCTCACGACCGAAGGGCTGGTGAAGACGGGGGCGTGGAAGGATGAGCAGTCGGCGAAGAGGTACAATCATACGGTGACGACGCCGGAGGCCAAGCAGGCGGATCGGTTGCCGGTCAAACCGCAGCGAAAGGTCGGCTGATCAACCACATGGAGAAAAGAAGCCCGCGCGCTAAGCGCACCTCGCCCTGTCCTGTATTTTACGATTGTGAAGCCACGGGCTTATCAGGGCTGCCCATTGAGGTTGGCTGGGCGTTTGGTGACCCCAACAGCGGCCGAGTCTATTCGGAAGGACACCTCATTCTTCCTCCGTGCAATTTGGAGGAAATATGGGATTTACAGGCGGAGAAGGTCCACGGGATCTCGGTACAGACGCTGCTCACCGCAGGAGAGCGGCCGATTGATGTCGCGTTGAGAATGAATGAAACGTTGGCCAACATAGACTTGTACTCCGACGCGCCCAGATACGACATACCTTGGATAGAGACACTCTTTCGCTGGGCGGAACTAAAGCCCGCATTCCGGTTGTCCAGCATAAACGCGCTCAAAGTGACCTACGCTGCTTCAACGGCGCTTGAACCACGCAGAGCCAACCGAGTGCTGACCGATGTCGAAGCCTCTGCTCCACGAACTCACCGGGCCGAAGCTGATGCCCGTCACCTTGCAACACTGTGGTGCACGTTAACGAAGGTGGCCGCCAAGAAAAGAAACACCTGATTGCGTTTCTCTCATTTGTTCGCGGCAAGCCCGTTACGAAGGGGTTGTACGACTGGGCCCGAAAGGAGAATACTACCCGCCTTGGACAAAGCTTTTTGAATCACAGATGTCATGGCGATCATCGATGACCTTATCGCCCACTACGTAAAGGGTGAATGAGACCATAGCTCAGGAGGGTGGCAGAATTACTCCTGCCGGAGCTAATACCGAGCAGGCCGCCGACGCTACGGCAGATTGGCTTGAAAGATTGATGAAATACCACGCAGAGTATGAGGTCATAATCTCTGAATTGCACCGTCAAGCAGCGCGATCCTGACGCGCGCCGAGCTTGCACGGTTCACGGCGCACACGACTTCCCATCAAATGCAGGACTTTGCGTCTGGGTTGGCCTTCTAACAGCGGATACGCTCGCACCTTTGGCTCACAATCGACCAACTACCATATCGACAAACGGAACATTTGTGCTACAGCACGCTAGTTCAACACAGTGGGGACGTTATGCCGAAAAAGACAACTAAGCGGCGTGAGTGGACAAAAGACGATGTTCGTGAATTCAAGTCGCTCGCAAAGGCAAAAACGCCGGCGCCGAAGATCGCCCGCAGGTTCAAGAGAACCGAAGGGGCGATTCGGCAGAAAGCGCTTCACTTGGGGATTTCGCTGAATTCGCGGGGCGGGTGACCGAGGGTCAGCCCTTACACGCAACGCACGCTATTTTCAGCAGCGACGGTTGTCGTTTCCAAGCTGCAAAGACAAATCCTGTAGGGAAACGTCAACCCCAGTGCCAGCTTCGCTGCCGGCAAGAGGGGCGAGCTGATCAGCACGTAGTACGGCTCAAGAGCCGGGCCAGACAAGTCCGAGCTACACGCCACGCTCGACTTCGAGACAGCGCAGGCGAGATGGTTGCCCGCGTCGCATGGCTATGCGCTCCGCGAGGTGACCTGCGGGGGTGCTGCCCTGTCCCGCTTTCAGGTCCGCTCGACTACCTTACATCGCCTTGAACTGCGGAGCTTAGTGCGAAAATGGTGCCACATCCCAACCCCGAGCCACACCTGTTTATATCGCCCCCAGAATACGTAGTACCGTACAAATTGTTGGCAGAATCCTCGATGAACCCAGACTCAGGATTTCCTCCGCGCTTAAGACCAGAAAACCGGTGAAGAATGGTTTCAGTTCCTGCTGCATTTAGCTTAAAGGTTACGCCGCAGCCAGGATAACCAGTATAGTATCCGCCGCCGACGATGGCGTTGCTGTCGCAATTGCCGGATGCGCCATCTTCAGTGACGCCGTAGAAGTTACCAATCGAGTCCATTACCAGGTTTCCGACAGGCCCTGCTCCACGACTCCCAGTTCCGGGAAAACTATAAAGCACCCCGTAGTTACCTTTGGCGTCGATCTTGAACACCGTGCCGCAACCCCCTGTTGGAAACCATGAACCCTGGCACGTTCCGGTGCCCCCCACTAACGTTGTGCCATAGAGGTTGCCGGCAGAGTCCAGCATCGGAGGACCTGCGGGTGAGCCACCATCTCCGTCCACGCCGCTGAAGACATGAAGGAGGGTCTCCTGTCCGCTGGGGTCAACCTTGAAAACCACGCCACATCCGAATTGCGCAACGTAAGACGACTGAAGGCAATTCGAATTTTGATATGGTCCCCCTAGGAGATCGGTCCCATAGATGTTGCCCTGGGTATCCATTGCCAGGCCGAGCGCAAAGCCACCGTCGCTCGAATTGTTGCCGAAGTTGTACAGTACATTAAGCTGGCCGCCAGGTGTAAGCTGAAATAGAGTTCCGCCCCCGTTCGCGCCAGCGTTCCACGTGACGCCATAGAGGTTACCAGCCGCGTCAATGATAACTCCGGAACTCGGATCTCCGCCATCAATCCCGTTTGTAAAACTATAGAGTGTGGTGAACCCACTTCCTCTGTTCCTACCAACCGCTCCGTTGGTAGCGATCCTAAATATGGTTCCATATTGGTACTGACCGCCCGCCCAAGTTGTACCATAAAGGAATCCGCCGGCACCCATCGCCATTTGTCCGAAAGGCTCGACGGCGCCAGAAGTGTAGCTACCAAATGAGTGCAACACTCTCACTCTGCCGCTTGACGTGAGTTCGAATACAGAACCATATCCAAACGCCCCTCCGTTTTCAGTCATACCGTACAGGTTCCCTGAAGCGTCGCGGACCAGTGGGGTTGATAGCGGGTTCACGCCGTCGCTATTCAAACCGGTAAACCCGTGCAAAACTGTCTCCTTGTAGCCCCCTGTGCGCGTCGCCTGCCCAGCGACAGAAGACGTCGTTATGACATATTGTGCAATGGCAATCGCTAACAATGCCATCCAGGATGACGAACGACAGCAATGACTGAGTCCTCGATCGAGAAGTGCTCTTGAGCTATTCATATGTCCCATCCTTTAACGGTTGTTTTGCCTCTTGTGGAGCATTGCGCTGACAGCTAGCCATGAACCAAACGAGCGTCCCCCTCTACTCTCTGGGTTGATCAGTGCTTAATTTCAAATATCGCTCCCCCGTGATAGTCTCCACCATGGAGCGTAGTGCCGTAGATGTTACCTTCGGCGTCAAGAATCAGGCCGCCATTTGGATTTTTCGGCTCTGCCTTATCTCCGGTAAAAAAGAAGATCGAACTTAGTTGGCCCGCTGTTGTTAACTCGAATATTCCTCCCTGTCCGTACTTTCCACCTGAGCCAGCTGCGCCGTAAAGATTGCCTTCCTGATCGAGGGTGAGAGGTCCTTGTGGGGCATTGCCATCAATCCGCCCACGAAACCTGTAAAGCACCGTGTAGGCTCCATTGGCGTCGACATTGAACACTGTTCCACAGCCGGGCAAAAAGAGTTTGCAGTGGCGCTTGCCGCCCCACAGCGTGACACCATAAATATCACCTTTGACGTCCGTCACGAGCTGAGTTTGAGGACCGCTTCCGTCCCGAATACTTCCAGAAAAGTCGTGAAGCACGGTTTCGTGGCCCGTACTATCCAGCTCGAAGACGGTGCCACAACCTCCCTTATTGTTGTCTTTGCAGAGTTCCCTCTTGTAGCTTCCTCCCTGCCATGTGGTGCCAAATATATTTCCGCTGCCGTCCACAATTACTCCGCCAAACGGCGCGGCGCCGTCACCGTCGGAACCGGTAAAACTGTACAGAACAGTCTCGGTTCCGCTAGGATCGATCTTAAAGACGGTTCCACAGCCGAAGCGTAGAAATTTGCTATTGCAGGATGTGGCGTTGCCGCCATCCTGAGTAGCCCCATACAGATTTCCGGCCGAGTCTTGGGCCAATCCAAGGGCTGGGTTTGCGCCGTCGCCACCGGTACCGGTGAAAGCGTAGAGGACGGTTTCGTTGCCGCTCGGGTCTACCTTGAACACCTCGCCACAGCCGCCTCCACCACCGCAGTTGAGATCGCCGCCAGAGAAAGTTGTACCGTAAAGATTGCCGCTTGAATCTTGTACCAAATTGGATAGGGGGTAGGCCCCGTTGCTGCCATTGAAAGATACCAGGATTGTTTCGTTGCCTGCAGTATCGAGCTTGAAGACGGTACCAGCTCCAGATGCCCCGCCGTACTCCGTTGTGCCATATAAGTTGCCCTGCGAATCACGGGTTAGGGAGGCAAAGGGGTTAGCGCCGTCGCTACTTTCTCCGAAACTATGGAGTACCCTTAGAGTTCTATGCGGCACTGTTTGTGCTCCGGCCGATATCGCGGAAACTATCGCTAAACTGAAAGCACATGCCGACAACGCGTAACTTCCTGCGGACATTGATCGGCAAAATGCAATCGTTGGCGTCAGCAAGGTCGCTAACGCGAGCCCAGCACTCGAAGAACGAGCGCCCAATTTTGCGCTCGTTTCCGAAAATCTGCTTGTCATCTGGGTTCTCCATTCTTGTCGCGCGGTGACAACTATAACAAAACATTATTGCAGAGTCGGCTCGACAGTTTTACCAAAGATGAAGGCGGAGAGAGGTATTTTTAGGTAATCTTCTCGCGGTTTTGTATTTCCATGGGACACAATTGCGACAGCGGTGCTCAATTCAATCGAAGATTGGAATAAAGGAAAAGGTGCGAGGTGACGCTTCCCAGAGCACGCGCATCTCTCCCACAACGCCGGCTGGCGGCGCGTTCCAACTGGAGGACACTGGTATCAGAACGTCCCGGCGATGCATGTTTTGAGCGGGTTCGCGAACGCATCGTCACTTGCTCAAAGGTACCAGTCATATTCCGTGGGCGGGATGATGCGGCGCAGGCGCTCGGTTTCGATGCGCTTGGTTTCGCGATAGAGCGTGAGCGTCTCTTCGCCTAGATAAGTAGGCAGAACCTCCGCCCTGGCGAGTTTCGCGAGTGCCTCGTCGATGGTGAAGGGCAGCGCGGGATCGGGCTCCATCGACACGTTGCCCTTTGCTGGCGCGCCGGGATCGAGCTTCTTAAGCAGGCCGTGATGCGCGCCCGCGAGCACGGCGGCAAGCGCGAGATAGGGATTGGCGTCGGCGCCCGCAGCGCGATGCTCGAAGCGCCGCGATTCGTCAGGGGCCGCCGGAATGCGCATCCCCACCGAGCGGTTGTTGACGCCCCAGCTGCGGTTGACCGGCGCAAACATGCCGGGCTGAAGGCGCCGATAGGAATTCTGGCTCGGCGCGAATAGCGCCATGGATTCCGGCATCAGCGCCTGCATGCCGCCGATGGCATGGCGGAGCGACTCCGAACCCGTCTCGTCGCTTCCAGCGAAAATGTTGCGACCATCGCGGTCCAGAATGCTCAGATGGATGTGAAGCCCGTTGCCGACGCGATCCAGATAGGGCTTGGCCATAAACGTGGCCTCGAAGCCGTTGGCGCGCGCGGCCTCCTTCACGATCTGCCTGAGCAAGATCGCATGATCCGCGGCGAGCCGCGCATCCTGCTGGTGCTTCAGATTGGCTTCGAGCTGTCCTGGCCCATATTCATTGCTCGCCGCGCTCAGCGGCACGCGCTGGCGCCGCGCTGCCTCCGACAGCGAAGTGAAAAAGCCTTCGTAGCGGTCGAGATCGTCGAGCCCGAACACGGAGACTGCGTTCTCGCGACTGGCGCTCCTCGGACAAAGCGGCGGCTGTGGCGCACGATGTTCCCCGCGCTCCGGATCGATCAGATAGAATTCGAGTTCGAGCGCTGCTACGGGCACGAGCCCGATTTCCGCAAACCGCTTTAGCACGCGGTCGAGCGCGGCGCGCGGCTCGCCGGGATCCGACGCGCCTTTCTTGTCCCGTACAGTCATCAACATCTGCGCCCGCCGCGGGCCTTTCGCCCAGACGTGCGACAGTGTGCCCGGCAGTGGCCAGGCGGTGGCGTCCGGATCGCCGTCGGAGACACCTCGGCCGAGGGCGTCGGTCATGTCGCCACGCACATCCAGAAGGTAGGTCGAGTGCGGGATGGGCATGCCATGCGCAAACAGCCGCGGTGCCTCTGCGATCGGGAAACGCTTGCCGCGCGGCGTACCGCAGAGATCGGGAATGACCGCGTCAAAGAATTCGAGAGCCGTCTCCGCTCTTAAGAACGCGTCGAATTCGGCTTCCGCCTCGGCAACAAAGGCGGGACGCGGAGAGACGGGATTGGCTGAAGGCTTGTTCATGCGGAATCCGGCGGCGCATTCCGGCGGAAGGACCCGCCGCGGCGACAATCACCGCGCAAGGCGGAACCCAACGCCGCGAATATCGCGCGCGAGACATCGCTCTCCCGCCAACGCCATTCGGGATGCCATTGCACGCCGAGCAGAAAGCCCTTGGCGCCCGGCATCGACACGGCCTCGATCGTACCGTCGCGCGCTGTCGCATCGGCGTGAAGCACCGGTGAAAGCCGGTCGATGCCCTGCGAATGAAGCGAATTGACGAGGAATGTCCGCTCGGAAACGAGCCCCGCCAGGAAACCGCGATCTGCGACATGCACTTCGTGCGCCGGACCATACTGAACATCGAGTTCGGCTGTCTGGTCTTCACGGTGATCGCGGCGCCCGGCGATTTCATGCACATGCTGATGAAGGCTGCCGCCCAAAGCGACGTTCAGTTCCTGAAAGCCGCGGCACACACAAAGGACGGGAAGTCCTCGCTCAACCGCCGCCTTCAAGAGCGGAAGCGTTGTCCTGTCGCGGTGTTCGTCGAGCAAGACGCCATCACGGGGCGGATTGCCGGCGTAACTGCGCGGCGAAACATTGGACTGCGAGCCGGTGAACAGAAAACCATCCACGGACTCAAGAAGGTCTGAAGGCGGGATCGGATCGGAGAGCACCGGGATGAGCAACGGAATCGCTTCGGCGCCATCCCACATGGCCGTGATGTATTTCTCGCCCGCCATGTGAGATGGGTGGGCGTCAACCATGCGATGGTCGCACGGAATTCCAACGATGGGTCGGCGGCCAGACATTAAATGTGACTTTCGAAGGGGAATTGTCCGATGGCAGTCGGTGCGCCGGCCCCTGACGTTCTAGTCGGCCGGGCTCAGGCGCGAGCGGTTGAAAGGCCTCGAACCCTTGAGCGTTGCTCTGTGCATGACCCGGCGGTGCGGAAGGTAATCGTTCACCGCATAATGCTGGGTGGAACGATTATCCCACATTGCAACCGTGTTTGGCTTCCAGCGCCAGCGCACGGAGAACTCCGGCCTGTGCACGTGATGAAACAGAAGCCTCAGAAGTTCGTCGCTTTCTTTCGTGGTGAGTCCTTGAATGGCGGTCGTAAAACCTTCGTTGACAAAAAGACAATCCTCGCCCGACTCCGGATGGGTTCGGACCGCAGGATGAAGCACTGGCGGATTGGCTCTCATCTTTTCCTCGTACTTGTCTGAGCCCGAGGTTTGCACCGCACGATGCTCGGCCGGAAAAGCCTTCGCGAGATCGTGCACGGCATCCAGTGGATCGAGCAGGCTCCTGAGCGAGCTGGACAACGCCAGATACGCCGCATGCATATCCGCCCACAGCGTGTCGCCGCCATGCGGCGGTATCAGCCGCGAATAAAGAATGCCGGCCATGGGCGGCTCCCGCGAATAAGTCATGTCCGTATGCCAGTGATCGTTGTCGGTTGGACTGTGAGCGCCCGTGTCCAGAACGACGATCTCAGGGTACTCAGGATGCACCTGATAAAACGGGTGCAGCTCAAATGCGCCAAATCGCGCCGCGAAGTCGCGGTACTGCTGCGGCGACAGATACTGATCTTCAAAGAAGATCACACGATGGGCGAGGAACAGTCGACGGATTTCCACGATATCCAATTCGTCGAGGACTTCGGAAAGATCGATGCCCTCAATGCGCGCACCGATTATGGGTGTCAGAACCTCCACGTTCGCCTTCTTGAGCGCACGCATTTGTTACTCCAAAGAGAAACATGCACCAACTCCGGCGCATATTCGCGGGTATCTTGCATGATCGATTTGCGAAGCGAACCGCGACCGCGGCGAGGGGGTAAGCCGCGGTCGCGGAAATCCACGACGATTTCAAACTTATTGAAAAGCCTTTTTTTTCGACAAGAACCCTCATGGATAACCAAAAAGACCACTCCCTGCGCAAGGCTCATCATGCAGCGTCAAAGAGTGTCCAGTCGCACGGCACCCTTCACTGTGCACCTGGTAAAATTTTGCACACGGTCCCCTGACCGTACTTCCCGCCTCACGACGTAGTCCCATACAGCCAACCACAATCTGGCGCATTGCTGACTTAGGGTACGTACGCTCACTTGGCGTTTCACACCGCCTCCAATAAAATGCTGATCTTTTTAGTAAGCCCGGCACCAGAAGAGCTCGTCATAATCACGGGCGAGCCCAATTCACCATTGTCACCGCGCACCGAAACCTGCCACCCTGTCGTGTATGAGCCGACCCCGAACCATTACTAACCTCTGCAGGATGGTGACTCAGGGAGTGATCTTGAACACAACGCCACACCCCCCCTGAACAGCCGTGCACTGCAGGTCGCCACCTGTTTCCGTGGTGCCGTAAAGACTGCCGCTACCGTCAATCGCTAGGCCTGCAAGAGGATTACTTCCATCCCTGCCGCCGCTGAAGTTGTGGAGCACTCTCTCTTTGCCGGTCGTTGTGAGCTCGTACACTGTTCCGTAGCCAAAGGAGCCACCTCCAAGTGTCGTTCCATACAGATTGCCTGAGGCGTCGAAGACCACCGCGTCGTAGGGCTGGTATCCATCGGTGCCATTAAAAGAGTGCAGTATTTTCTCCTTGCCCGTCGTAGTAGAGAATTTGAACACTGTCCCCACGTCAGAGGCGCCACCTTCGATAGTGGTGCCATACAGGTTGCCTTCCGCGTCCAGCACCAAGGTGCAAGTTGGTTTTGCGCCGTCGCCAGGGGTGCCGGTAAAACTATATAGAACTTTCTCCTTCCCGGTCGTGTCTAACTTGAAGATGGTGCCGCAGCCACCATTTTTCCCGTCTGGACAGCTGATACCTCCCGCGGCGGTTGCTCCATAGAAATTACCTGCTGCATCTGCAACTAAACCATCAGGCAGAGACCCATCCCCACTGTTAATACCTAGAAAGGTATAGAGCGTGGTTTCGTGGCCGGTTGAGTCTACTTTGAACACAGTTCCGTCACCGTAACCGGTGTTGAAGTAGTCCGAGGCTGTCCCGTACAGGTTGCCACTTTTATCTAGGATCACGCCGCCCAATGGATTGGTCTGATCGGCGCCCCCGGTGAAGGCGTATAGCGTGGTTTCCTTGCCGGTTGGGTCTACTTTGAACACAGTTCCGCACCCGTTTGAACAAGAAAAGTCGCCGCCAAAAGGGGCGTCCCCATATAAATTGCCTTGGGCGTCCTCGCTCAGGCTGCCCTGGAACTCTGGCAACAATCCATCTGGCCCCTTGAATCTGTGTAACACCTTCTCCTGGCCAGTTGCACTTAGCTGGAATATGGTGCCACACCCATTGGGATTGTAAGTACAGTTGAGGTCGCCGCCCTGGTCCGTTCCTCCGTACAAATTGCCTGCAGCGTCCAAGATCAGCGTAGCCGTCGGTTCTGCCCCGTTCCTGCCATGGAACCTGTGAAGCACCTGGAAATGGATCGATGGTGATTGGGCCGCTGCAACTGCTGGCATCAGCAAGGTGGCCAACGCGAGCCCAGCAGTCGAAGAGCGGCCGCCCAATTTTGCGCACGATTCCGAAAATCTGCTCGTCATTCTGGGTTCTCCATTTTGCGGGCCGGCGACAACTACAACAGAACATTATTGCAATTGTCGTCGAAAGATTTACCAAAGTTGAGGTCGAAAACTGATATTTTTGGGTAACCTTCGCAAGGTTTCGCACTCCTATTGGACAAAATTGTGACTGCCATTGATCCCATCGATATCACGGTTCTGGGTGCGTGAGATTGCGTCCCGCTCTATCTCCGCGATCGCAGAACGGGTGCATCTGTCGCCGAGTGCCTGCTGGCGGCGCATTCGTCGGCTGGAGGAGAACGGCTCCATCAAAAAGCGCGTGGCTCTTCTCGATGCTCAGAAGTTTGGCGTCGGCACTACCGTTTTCCTAATGCTGCGTGCGCCAGAATCTGCCGACGAATGGTTCGAATCATTCGACAGGTACGGACCGTCATGTATGCATAACCAGGGCGGGCCATGGTCAGGAAATGTCAAGGGGAGCTTTTCTTCCCACATGAAAGAAAAAAGAGCGCCGCTCTCGCGGCGCCCTAGGTAGCCATCAGGCTGGGGGGTTATTGCGGCCAAGCGTTGAATCAGATTGTATACATTCACAGAGCCTATGCCGGTTGCAAAATCCGAGCCCGTCGCCGCACCATAGGCCATGTTGTATTGCTAATCGCGTCGAATTAGTTCCCAAATAGAGTCAGAGTGTGCGCTGTTTTTGGGATTTTTTTCCCTTGCGCCGACGGTATTCGACGTTATGGCGCAACCGCCGCCGGCCTGAGCCTCCAGGTCAAGGCGCGGTTCACGCGGGGTGCGATCGCTATCGTTTCCGGATTCGGGGTCGAGCTGTACGCGGTCGCTATAAGCAGTCTCCTGGAGTCCCAAGATCAGGACTTCAACTGCCAGCTTCGCCCAGTGAGCCGCTTTCTCAAGGTAATCGGCTTTGCGGTCCAGATTGGCGGTCTGCGCGTGCGCCAACGCCTCAACGCCAATCCTCTGTAATACTCTGCTCTCTGCTCGGCGGAGAGCCGTTCAGGCGATCTCGCAATGCGCGCGCTCCAAGCCCCGCCCTGTACGATGGGCTACGCCCAGGTCGCCTGGCGCTTGCGCGTGCAAACCGTTCCCCTAAAGTTTGCCCACGTCCTGGGCGGTGCGGTCAATCGCGTCCTTTGCCTTTATGACGATTTCGTCGATTTCCGATTCACTGGCGACGAGCGGCGGCGCGAGCACCATTGTGTCACGGATTGCACGCATCACGAGCCCGTTCGCGAAACAGTGATTCCGGCAGCGCGGGCCCACGTCCATCTTGGGCGGGAAGAAGCTGCGCACGGGCTTGTCCGGCACGAGTTCGATGGCGCCCAGCATGCCGATGCCGCGCACCTCGCCCACGAGCGGATGGGATTCCAGAGCCTCGCGCAGGCGCCGGTGCAGATAAGGGCCGATCGTCTGCTTCACACGGGGAACGAGCCCGCACTTTTCCATCACTTCGAGATTTTTCAGCGCGACCGCAGCGGCCACCGGATGACCCGAATAAGTGAAGCCGTGGACGAGCTCTTCGTTGGCCGAGAGAATCGAGTCGGCCATCCGCTTGCCAAGCGATATGGCCGAGATCGGCTGATAGCCCGATGAGAGGCCCTTCGCCATCGTCACGATATCGGGTGATATCGCGTAAGTGTCGGCGCCGAACCATTCTCCTATGCGGCCGAAGCCTGTGATCACTTCGTCAAGATGCAAAAGCACATCGTATTCGCGGCAGATGCGTTGCACTTCCGGCCAATAGGTCGCCGGCGGAAAGATCAGCCCGCCCCCGCCCTGGACCGGTTCGGCGGAAAACGACGCCACGCGGTCTGGCCCAATCTCGTGAATCTTGTCCTCCAGGCGCCGCGCGATGAGGATTCCGAATTCGTCCGGTCCGATATCGCCATACCCCGCAGCCTGCGCGCCGAACCAGTAGGGCGCGGGCACCTTCTCAAAACCGGGGAGCGGAAGGTCCCATTGCGGATGCATGGGCGAGAGACCGGACAGCGAGGCGGCCGCCATTGTCGAGCCGTGATAGGCATAATCGCGAGAGATGTGGATTTTCTTTTCCGGCCTGCCTTTCAAATTCCAATAGTAGCGGATGAGCTTCAACGCGGAGTCGTTGGCTTCCGAGCCGGAATTGGCGAAGAGAACACGCTCATGCCCCTCCGGCAGGATTTGCGCAAGCTTTGCTGCGAGCTCGACCGTCCAGGGATTGGTCGTCTTGAAGAAGTGGTTGTAATAGGGAAGCGCCTTCAGCGCCTCGTAGCCCGCTTCCGCAAGTTCGCGATTGCCGTAACCCACCTGGACGCACCATAGCCCCGACATCCCGTCGATGGTGCAGTTACCGTCGGAATCCCAGAGATAAACGCCGTCCGCCTCCACGATTACGCGCGCACCCTCGCGGTTCAGCGCCGCTGCGTCGGTGAAAGGATGGACGTGATGGGCGGCGTCGAGGGCCTGCCAATGTTTCGTGAGATTGTGAGTGGCCCTAACCTGCAACATGACGGTTCCCTGCCGCTCTGGTGGTGTCCTGGTTTGAGGTGCGCAGCCATTTTTCCATCAGGGTCCTGGGAATGGTCTTGAACCCGATCTGTTCATAAAACGCGGCGACTTGCGTATTGGTCTCCCGGATCATTAGCTTGGCCTTCGCAACCCCGCGGGCATTCAGCCATTTCTCACCGGCATCCACTATCGAACGGCCAAATCCCTTAAGCCGGTATTCAGGGTGAACCGCAACGTAATACAGCCACCCCCGGTGGCCGTCGTGCCCTACCATGGTGCTCGCGATAATCATTTCATCAGACACTGCGCCTACGAGAATGTCTGAATTCGGCTTGCCGAGAGCGCGCCGATAATCGGTCACAGGATCATTATGGCTGACCACCAATCCGCAAGTTCGCCAAAGGGCGATTACCTCCGACTCGTCCGTGGACCCAGCTGCTTTTATCTCAAGGACCATTTCACCCACTCTTCATGCCTCTCTGATCAAGCTGCAAATCTCCAAGCTCAGTCTCCGACGATAGCGAAGTGGTCCGGGAGAAAGCCGTTGAAATTGGTGCGCACGGCGTAGGAATAGGCGCCGATCGATTCGAAGACGATGAAATCGCCGGGCGCGATGGTGCTGCGCAACGGAACCGCCGCCAATCCAACTACGAAACCGGCTAGCGTGGTCCTAACAGAATGGTCCACCTCACGGTCCGCATTAAGGAGTCAATTTGAACACGACTCCATCGTTGGAAGCGCCCCCGAGCTGCGCGGTGCCATAAAGGTTTCCGTTCGCGTCGAAAATCAAACCTGCGAAGGGAGCTGCCCCGTCCGCCCCCCCAGTGAAGGTGTGAAGTACAGTCTCCGCGCCGTCCTTACCGAGCTTGAACACCACACCGTTGCCTGAGCCTCCCTGGGCGGTAGTGCCATAAAGGTTTCCGTTCGCGTCAAAGATCACACGTGCATAGGGCCACGCCCCATCCGTCCCACCAGTGAAGCTGTAAAGTACAGTCTCTTTTCCTGTCACACTCATCTTGAACACTACCCCGTAGCCGAAAGCGCCGCCGACGCGGGTGGTGCCATACAGGTTCCCCTTTGCGTCAAAAATCACAGATGCATCTGGCTCGTTCCCGTCCACGCCCCCGGTGAAGCTGTGAAGCACGGTCTCCTTGCCTGTGCTACTCAACTTGAATACCACTCCGTCGCCGTAGGAACCACCCCCTGATGTTGTGCCGAAAAGATTTCCCTTCGCGTCCACAATCACGGGTGCAGCGGGTGTCCATCCGTCTGTCCCTCCAGTGAAGCTGTAAAGTACGGTCTCTTTGCCGGTTGTGTCGAGTTTGAACACCACGCCGCAGCCTATGTAACAGTTGTTGTAATCGCCGCCGTACGGGGTAACGCCATAAAGATTTCCATCCGCGTCAAAACTCAAGCCTACATGGGGATTCGCCCCCGTCGTCCCAGTGAAGGCATAAAGTATGGACTCCTTCCCTGTCGTATCGAGTTTGAACACCCCGCCGCAGCCGTCGGGGGAGTCACAATTTAGATCGCCACCGTTGTATGTAGTGCCATAAAGGTTCCCTTTTCCGTCGAAAGTTAAACCTCCCGTGGCAATCGACAGGTCCGCGGTCCCAGTGGAGATGTGAAGCCCAGTGAAGCTGTGAAGCACGGTCTCCTTGCCTGTGCTATTCATCTTGAATGCAACTCCACACCCCCATGGATTGCAGGATTCATTGCCGCCGTACGGGGTAACGCTATAAAGTTTTCCCTTCGCGTCCAAAATCAAATCTACCTCGGGATACCTGCCGTCCGCTCCCCCGGAGAAGCTGTGAAGAACCGTAAATTTGGCTGATGTATTGGCCTCGACCTGATGCGCGGAGGCGTCCCTGTCTGTGAGCGGTGAAAAACCGGTGTCTTGGGCCACAGCTAGTTCTGTGGGAATGACCGTTGCAAGAATTACGAGCGCCAACGCCATCGTATAACCTGAAAGATCCTGACGCAGTTTCGACATAGCGGATCCAATCTCGTGTGCACTACTCATTGTTCTTTTCATTTGTTGTTCGATGCATTCTTGCGGGTGTTTCAACATGTTAGTCGGTCTCCTGATCTAAAGGCATATCCCACTCTCTCGGTGAAGTCGCAGTGAAGTCGCAGAGAGCTTTCACGTTTCCCACATCGGTGCTGGTGCCGCTTCGGCGAATTACATGGAAGCTTATTGCAACTGCTGTCGAATGTGGTCCCAAATGCGATCAAGAGTGGCACCGGTTTTGGTATTGAAATCGAACAATACGCATTCTATTGGGAAAAAATACGATGCCCATATTGCTTGATGTCGTCGATCTCAGCATTCTGGGCTTATTCTCAGGACGACGCGTCGGGCTCCCTCGCCGTGATCGCGGAGCAGGTCCGTCTATCGTAGAATGCCAGCTGGCGGCGCATTCGGCAGATCGATGACAGCGATATCAGGGGAGAGGGTTGCGCTCAGTCTCCAACGATGGCGAAACGGTCGGGAAGAAAGCCATTGAAATTTGTCCGCACGGCGTAGGAATAGGCGCCGATGGAGTCGAAGACGATATAATCGCCGGCCGCGATGGTGTGGGGCAACGGGAAAGGCCGCGGCAACACGTCCAGCGTATCGCAAGTGGGGCCGTAAACTCGGAAAGCGAAATTGGCCGCGGATTTAACGCCAGCGTGGCCTTTCGCATCGAGCGCGAACACAGAGGTGTGATAATCGGTGGTCGAGCCCGGGAGTGTCAGCTCGTCGAAGCTGCCGTAGATGCCGTCGTTGAGATAGAGCTTGTCGCGCTTGCGAAGCACCACCTGCGTGACGAGCGACACGCCTTCGGCGATTAGTGCGCGGCCGGGCTCGCAAAGAACGGATAGCTTGCCGACGTTTGGCAGCGTCGCGAGCGCCCAGCCGATGGCCGCGAAATAGGCGGGATATGGCGGCACGTCCTGACTGGGATAAGGCACCGGGAATCCGCCGCCGATGTCGAGCGCCACGAGTTCGACTCCTGCCATCGTAGCTGTGCGACACGCCAGCTCGATTGCCCGCGCATATGACAGCGGGCTCAGGCATTGGGAGCCGACGTGAAAGGTGAGCGCGGGCGCAGCACCCGCTTCCTCGATACGGCGCAGGAGCCAGACGGCGTCTCCCGCTGTCGCGCCGAACTTGCCCGACAGGTCGAAAACCGCGCCGCCGGGCTGCGTGGCGATGCGAACGAAAATGCGGCAGTCCCTGCCGCCGTCAGTTTCGGCGAGAAGCTTGCCGAGTTCGAAATTACAATCGATGACGAAATCGCGGATGCCATGTTCTTCGAAGGCGATGCGTGCGGTCCCCGGCAGACGCACCGGCGCCATGAAGTGGCAGATCGCATCGGGATAACGCCCACGCACCAGCTCGATTTCCGGAAGGGAGGCGGTGTCGAAATGGCGCGTGCCGGCGGCATGGACGAGATCGAGCACGGGCGGCGCGGGATTGGCTTTCACCGCATAAAGCGTATCGCCGGGAAATTCGGCGAAGCGGCGCCGGGCGATGCGGAATTTGTCCGGAAAGAGCGCGTAAACGGGCTCGACCGGCCGCAGCGTCTCGATCAGGGATTCCACGGTCGCAAAGCGCGGCAGTGCCCCGCCCGCCTGGTCGATGTCCATGACGGCAGCTCGAACGTTCATCGACATCGAGGTTATTGCAACGCGCGGCGTATATGTTACCAAATGCGCGCACCAAACCGGCCGGTTTTGGTACTTTATCTCACGATGTCCCGTGAAAAAGGGATGAATTTCGGTGACAGACCTCGACGCAGTCGACATCAAGATTCTCGATCTCCTGCAGCAGGACGCGGCGCGCTCGATCGCCGAAATCGCAGAACAGATACACCTCTCCCACAACGCCTGCTGGCGGCGCATTCGGCAGCTGGAGGAGAGCGGCATCATCAAGAAGCGGGTCGCGCTGCTTGACGCCGAGAAACTCGGCGTCGGCACGACCGTCTTCGTCATGCTGAGGGCGGCGGAATATACCGACGAATGGTATGAGGCGTTCGCGAAGGCCGTGACAAAAATTCCCGAGGTGCTGGAGTTCTATCGGTTGGCGGGGGATATTGATTACATGCTCAAGCTGCAGGTTTCCGACATCGCCAGCTATAACGAGGTCAGCCAGAAGCTCACGCGCGCGGTGCGATTCCGCGACATGAGCGGAGCCTTCGCGATGGAGGAACTGAAAAACACGACTGCGATCCCGTTGCCGCGGAAACTAAAGGCTTAGCTGCCATCCGGCGGAAAGATGCGCCCGCCTTTCCATTCGGCCGGGGCTGCACAGACTGCCAGAGGTCGCGGGCCGCACACTACAATTTGAGCGACATGAAACTGTTGTTGGGGTCAGGCACGTATCCGCCAAAGGGCCCGCAATCCGAAAAGCCGTGCGCACGATAAAGGTCGCGGGCCGGGCGGAAAGACTCGGCCGAACCCGTTTCGAGGCTCAATTTCCTCATGCCTCGTGCGCGCGCGGCTGCAATGATGTGCGTCAGGATCGCGCCGCCAGCGCCGGCGCGCCGCTTTGCCTCCGCCACATGCATCGACTTGATCTCGCCATGATCCGGCGAAAGCTCTTTCAGCGCTCCGAAGCCCAGAAGTTCATCGCCGTTCCACAGCGCCCAAAACTCGATCCCGGGCGCCCGAAGCGCGCTCGCGTCGAGGCCATGCGCGCTGCAAAGCGGCACGTCTGCTCCCGTCGTCGCAAGATGGACGGCAAGCAGTTCGAGGACCTGCGGATTGTCTAGATCGCTGGCGACGATAACTCCGAGCGTCGCTTCTTCCATGTTCCTCTCCGCTTGCGCCGCCTAAAAATCAGAATTGCAACCATCGTCGCATACACTCCGCACATCAGCATGTTTGCCAGACCTGAGATCGGCTGTCGAAGGGCCGAGAGGTAAAATGCCTCCCATCCGAGAAACAAACCACCACAATGTTGCCAGAAGCGAGACAGCCTCATCATTTTCTGCACGCCAAAGCGCGAAAAATGAAAATGTTATAGGGACCAAAGAGGTCGATTCAAACGCGCTATTGGTAAAATCAAGGATTTGAATTGATGGACTCAACTAAATAATTCCCATTTCAATCGGATTGGTTTGGGTGCGAGCGGTTGAAGGGCCGCGAGCCCTTGAGCGTCGCTCTGTGCATGACCCTGCGGTGCGGAAGATAGTCGTTCACCGCATAATGCTGGGTACTGCGATTATCCCAAATCGCCACAGTGTTGGGCTTCCAATGCCAGCGCACGGAGAACTCCGGTGTGTGCACATGGCCAAAAAGAAAACTCAGCAGTTCGTCGCTTTCTTTCTTCGGCAGACCGCGAATGGCGGTGGTGAAACCCTCATTGACGAACAGGCAATCCTCATTGGTCTCAGGATGCGTTCGCACAACCGGATGAAGCACCGGGGGATTTGCTTTCATCTTTTCCTCGTACTTGTCTGAGCCCGAGGTTTGCACGGCCCGATGCTGGGCCGGAAAAGCCTTCGCGAGATCGTGTACGGCGTCGAGCGGGTCGAGCAGTGCCCTGAGCGAACCAGACAAGGCCGTGTACGCCGCATGCATGTCCGCCCACAACGTGTCTCCCCCCTCGGGCGGAAGCAGGCACGAATACAGGATACCCGCCATCGGCGGCTCCCGGGAATAGGTCATGTCCGTATGCCAGTGATCATTATCCGTCGGATTGTGTGCTCCCGTGTCCAGAACCACGATTTCCGGACACTCGGGATGCGCTTGATAAAACGGGTGAAGTTCAAACGCTCCAAATCGCGCCGCGAAATCGCGGTGCTGTTGCGGCGATAGATTTTGATTTTCAAAAAAGATGACCCGATGGGTGAGAAACAGCCGACGGATTGCAACAATATCCGGTTCCCCGAGCGGCGCCGAAAGATCCACGCCCTCGATCCGCGCACCGATGGCTGGCGTGAGTATTTCAAGTTTCGCGTTGTTCAGAGCGCTCATTGATTTCTCCAGTGCCTTTACGATCGCCTCGACTCGCGCGCGGATTGGCAACCGTCTTGCCTGCCGGGCGGTTGCTCGCGAGGTTGCGAAAAACGCTGTTCACCGCATCCGCCGTCTTCTTCACCACAATGTCTGCCTCTTCCCGGCTCAGACACAGCGGCGGCGCGAAACCAAGAATGTCGCCCTGCGGCATGGCGCGGCCAATCACACCGCGCTCCAAAAGCGCTGCGGCAACGCGTGGCCCGACTTCTCTTGCCGGATCGAAGAAGACCCGGTCGTCCTTGTCGGCAACGAACTCGATCGCCGCCAGCATGCCTTCGCCGCGCACGTCGCCTACATTCCAGTGATCGCCGACGGCTTTGGCGAGCTCCGAACGGAAATAGGTGCCGATCCAGCGAGCGTTATCCACGAGCTTAAGCCGATCGATCAGTTCGAGATTGGCGAGCGCCGCTGCGGCGCAGATCGGATGGGCCGAATAGGTCCAGCCATGTCCTAGGCAGCCGAATCTGTCGGAACCTTCGACCAAGACCTGCCACATCCGGTCTGAGACGATTACTCCGGAAAGCGGTGCATAGCCCGAGGTCAGCCCTTTCGCGATCGTCATCAGGTCCGGCGCCATGCCGTAGAGATCGCAGCCGAACATCGAGCCAAGCCGGCCAAAGCCGGTCACCACCTCGTCGGCGACCAGAAGCACGTCATACTTCCGGAGCACAGCCTGGATTTTTTGCCAGTAGCCGGCCGGGGGCGGCACGATTCCCCCGGTGCCCAATACAGGCTCGCCGATGAAGGCGGCGATCGTTTGCGGTCCTTCGGCGAGGATCAGTTCTTCCAGCCTGTCGGCGCAGTGCTGGGAGAAGCGCTCTTCGCTCATCGACCGGTCGTCGCGGCGGAAATAACAGGGGGCCTCGGTGTGAAGGATGGGCGTCCGCGGCAGATCAAACGCATCATGGAAGAGATCAAGACCGGTCAGGGAGCCGGTCATGACGCCGGAGCCATGATAGCCGCGCCGACGCGAGATGATCTTTTTCTTTCGCGGCCGCCCGCGCACATTGTTGTAGTACCAGACAAGCTTGATGTTGGTCTCGTTGGCGTCGGAACCGGAAAGGCCGAAATAGACTCGCGACATGCCTTTCGGCGCGCGATCGACAATCATTTTGGCGAGCCGGATGGAAACTTCCGAGCCGTGCCCTGCATAGGCGTGGTAATAAGCGAGTTGTCTCGCCTGTTTGGCGATCGCATCGGCGATCTCCCGGCGGCCGTAGCCGACATTGACACAGTAGAGGCCGGCGAAAGCATCGAGGCTCACTCGGCCTGCCACATCCGTGATGTAGACGCCTTCACCACTCGCAATCACGCGATTTGACAGTTCGCCGCGCGCATGCGCGCCCATATGGGTCGAAGGATGAAAGAAGTGATCGCGATCCCAGGCGGCAAGCTCGTCGAACGTGTCGAGCATTGGAGGCTCCTTCGTTTTGTGTTCGGTCGCCCTCACGTGTTGTCGAAGCAGATGTACTTGAGTTCGGTGAACGCGTTCATGCCGTGGCGGGAACCCTCGCGGCCAAGGCCGGATTGCTTGACACCGCCGAAAGGTATCGGCGCGCCGGTGATCCCGGCGCGGTTGACAGCCACCATGCCGTAATCAAGCGCAAGGCTCGTTCTCCGTTGCCTGGCGCCGTTCTCGGTGACGACGTAGGCGACGAGGCCGTATTCCGTTGCATTGGCCCGGGCAACGACTTCAGCCTCCGTGTCGAACATCGCGACAGAAGCAACCGGTCCAAAGGTTTCCTCGCGCATGATCAGGGCGTCGTCAGGCACCTCGGCAAGAAGCGTCGGCTCAAAGAACAACTCGCCAGCCGGGTGAGGTTTGCCGCCCACCATCAGGCGTGCGCCGCGCGTTATTGCGTCGGCGATATGCTCTTGAATCCTGGTGCACGCGGCGGCATGGATCAGCGGTCCAATTTCGTTCCGCTCATCGAGGCCAGAGCCGACTTTCAGCGCGCGAACGCGCTCTGCGTAGGCATCGCAGAATGCTTCGTAGATCGTACGCTGAACATAGATGCGATTGGCCGCCAGGCAGTCCTGACCGGATGTCGCGAATTTTGCCGCCATGGCTATGCCGATAGCGCGATCAAGGTCCGCGTCGTCGAACACGATCAGCGGCGCATGGCCACCCAGCTCCATGACGAGGCGCTTCATGGTCGGCGCGCACTTCGCGGCAATCAATCGTCCCACATCGGTCGAACCCGTGAAGCTGATCGCGCGCACCCGCGCGTCCTCGCATAACCGTCCTACGATTGTCGTGGCTTTGCCTGTCACAACGTTGAACGCGCCGGCCGGTAGCCCTGCTCGCGCGCCAAGCTCAGCAAGTGCAAGAGCCGAGAGCGGCGTCTCGGAGCAGGGGTGTGCGACGATCGTACAACCGGCCGAGAGCGCAGCCGCGGCTTTGCGCGTGAGCATCGCGGATGGAAAATTCCACGGCGTCACAACGCCGACGACACCGATTGCCTCTCGTCTGACGATCGTATCCGCATTCCGCAAATGGCTGACGACGCTCTCTGCACAGAGGCGACGGGCTTCCTCGGCGTACCATTCGACGAATGAAGCGGCATAGTCGATTTCATCACGCGAATCGGCGAGGGGCTTGCCCTGTTCCAGCGTCACCACGAGCGCCAAATCCTCTTTCGCCGAGAGAATCAGATCGTGCCATGCTCGAAGAAGCGCCGCGCGCTCTTGAGGCAGGAGTGCGCGCCATTTCGGAAATGCTAACGACGCGGCATCGACCGCGCTGGTGGTCTGATCCGCATCAAGCGAAGCAACCCGTCTCACCAGCGTGCAGGTGGTTGGGTCAATGACCGGAAACACGTTGCCGTTTGCCCCAGCAGTCCAGTGGCCGTCGATATAAGCCAAGTCGCGGAGCAATCGATGGTCGGAGAGACGGGCGAGCGCGTCGTAACGCTGGAGCGGAACAAAGTGTCCGGACATATCGGCCGCGCGATCACGAGAGGCGCTCTGCTGGCCAGATGGTCAGCCGGTCAGCAGAGCTATGCACAGCAACCATTCTTGAGAGGGATTACGACGGGTTTACCGCGCACACACCTTTCGCTCAAGGGGTTCGCAGGAAGCCGTGCAACTTGGCGCTATTATCCTCGTACGTTCCCGCGATCGCGCGTTTGTTGATACTACTGGCAGTGGTGTTTATTGAGTTGGGAACGTCAAACGATTTGATCGCTCCATCGGCACGCCGGATAAAGCTGTGAAACACGGACTTGCTGTCATCATAAAATCCTGTGATCACGCCCTTGTTGTTGAGGCTCACCGCCGTTGTATTGATGGAATTTGGAGGATCGAATTCGGTGATCGTCCCGTCGGCAGCACGCACAAAGCCGTGATTCATGCCATTGCTATCCTGATAGAACCCTGTGATCACGCCATCGTTATTAATCGAGCGAGGAAAGGTAACATTTGATCCCGAAGGCTCGAACTTGGTGATGGTCCCGTCGGCAGCGCGCACAAAACCCCATAGCGTGCTTCCATCCGAATAATATCCGGTGATCACGCCTTTATTGTTGAGGCTCATCGCAATTGTGCCTATGGAGTTCAGAGGATCGAAGTCGGTGATCGTTCCGTCGGCAGCACGCACAAAGCCGTGATACACATTGCTGCTGTCGACATAAGATCCGGCGACCACTCCTGTGCTGTTGATGCTCTCCGGAGATGTACCGATGGAGTTCGTGGGATCGAATTCGGTGAACGTCCCGTCGGCAGCACGCAAAAAGCCATGATAAAAACTGCGGCCGGGGGAATAATATCCGGTGATCACGCCTGTGCTGTTGATGCTCTCCGGAGATGTACCGTTGGAATTCGGAGGATCGAAGTCGGTGATTGTCCCATCGACAGCACGCACAAAGCCGTGACTAAAGCAATTGCTATCCTGATAGTACCCCGTGATCACGCCAGTGTTGATGCTTGTGACAATCGTGCCACAAGCCGCTCCCGGAGCGTCGAAGGTCGTAAATGTCGCTGCATTGGCCGATAGACTCAGAATCAAAGACGAAACTGCCACGCAAAACGCCACCAGCCCGTGATGCGGCGAAGGCTTTGGGGGCGGTTTTTGCTCAAACTGATCCGCAATCATGTTCTTCTCCTTTTGTCCTACCTGCGGCGGTTGGCCGCCTTCGGGACGGGAAGGTTCTCGACATCGCGGTCCCCGTCACGGTATGGAAAGCCTAGTCGAGAGAACGGAACGAAAAACTGCGATCTATAAGCGTCTCGCGCTTTTTTTCATCATGACTTGGCCAATCGACACAGGATTTCGACACATTGGAACTGGATCGCGTTGATCGAAAATTGCTGGAGGCGGTGCAGCGGAACAATCAGTTGTCGAGCAAGCAGCTGGGTGATGCGGTGGGGCTGTCGGCTACGGCTTGCCAGCGGAGGTTGAAACGCCTGCGCCAGGAAGGGGTGATAGAGGGAGACGTGGCCATTGTCGCCCATGCAGCGGCTGGAAGGCCGTTGCTTATGGTGGTTTCGGTGACGCTTGAGCGCGAGCGCTCCGATGTCATAGACCGGCTTAAGCGGGCTATCCGTGACGCGCCGGAGATAATGTGCGGCTACTATGTAACGGGCGAAGCAGATTTTGTGCTCATCATATCCGCCCGGGACATGGACGATTTCGATCTATTCACGCGCCGGTTTTTCTACGAACAGCCGGACATCAAGGGCTTCAAGACCATGGTGGTGATTGATCGCGTAAAGGCGTCGTTCATGCTGCCGCTCGTGGACAACTGAAGTCTTCAAAACATAGCTTGCCGCTGCGGAATTTAAGGACATTCGCCGGCCGCCCAGATTGCAGCAAAGATGCAGCCTGGCTTTGGCTTGCGTCCTCAATGCCGCGTGGCCGTGTGTATTAGACCGCAATCCCGTTCGGTTCAGCGGTTGTGTGTCAGCATGAGTCGGGGGTCGTGGAAAATCCGTGGAATTCGGCCGCTAGGGCCAATAAACTCAGGAAAACCGCGCCATCCGGACTCCCTTCACACGGGAGGGGTCACAGGTTCAATCCCTGTCGCGCCCACCACGCTTTGCCCTGACGGGCTACGCGTGGCGCAGCCACGCGTAGCCCGGAAGAGCGAAACGTGTCCGGCGTAGCTTGAGCGAAGCGAAAGCGAAGCGAAAGCGAAGCGGGACCGGCAGCCATGTGGTATGTCTACATCATCAGGAGCATCGGATCGCCCGACGAAGAGTATACGGGCGCTACAGCAGATCTCAGGGAGCGCCTCGCAGCTCACAATGCCGGAAAATCAATCCACACCGCCAAGTTCGCTCCCTGGAAACTCATTTGGTACTGTGCTTTTCCTGACAAATACAAAGCATTGGAGTTCGAGAAATACTTGAAATCGCATTCCGGCAGAGCATTCGCCAGCAAGCGGCTGACTTGGGAAAAGTGCCGCGTCTGACCCCCAAAACCCCGCACGAAAACGGCTTCCTCGGCTGCTGAATAGCTCGGAAAAACGCTTTCGTTGTCTTCGATCCGCAGTGATCTGGAGTGCATCATGGCGTGTACCACGAATTTTCATTTGCTCGGGTGTCTGCTTCCCGCGACCGGCAATGAGTGACCCCGGTTGCAAACCGGTGCAAGCCGGCCGACAAATGCGCCACGTCTCTCGCGCCGATACGGAGTCGCAATGCGTGGTCCAATTTCACAAAAAATCGTTTTGGGCGCAATGTTTTGCGTTCTCGCTGCATTGCCGGCAGCAGGCGCGACGACGGATCAAGCCAGGAAGAACAGACCGGCGAAGTCGCAGGTCATTATCGTCAACGGGAACAGCGTCATCGTCATCAGGAACGGCAGAGTGCAGACCAGGACGATCAGGCGCAGAACGACAGCGATGAACCAGATCCATGCCTCGAATGCCGCTCCCGCCCTGAAAGATATGCCGATTGTGAAGGGCGATGCGGAGCCCTGCATCAAGCTTGTGCGCGATACAAGCGGCTATTACGGAACTCCTTACTATCGCGCCAAAAACGACTGTTCGCGCCGCGTCCGCCTGTGGGTTTTCGACACGAACAAGAAGCTATGGTTCAATTCCATCATCGTGGAGTCGCAGGAGGACGCCACCTCCGGCGAATATGACGGGATTCCGGTGGGTGCAGGCCAGGTGGTGGCGGCGTGCACCATGAGTGGCGACATCACTCCGCCGGGATGCTTCCCGAAAATTTCTGACGGCCTGTACGCGATCGCGAGCAACAACGTGATTTTGCGATGATGAACTGCTCGAAGATCAGCGGCGCGCTCCGCATGACGCCGGCCTGAAGCTTTACAGACCGGGTCGACGGAGCATATCCCGTCGCAGGCCTCGCCGCCGGCTCTTCTGGCAACCTCTACGGCACCACCACGCCCGGCGCCGGTCTGACCAATGTGAAAGGCACACTTTACGGCACGACCATAAACGGCAGCGCGGAGGATTGCTCCTATGGAGTGGATTGCGGCGTGGTGTTTGGGCTCACGAAGTTCTAGCCGCACAAGCGAGAGCTCGAAGCTGCATCCCTTTCGACCCATACAAACGAAAATCCCCCCGCGTTCGGGATGGCGATGAGGCCCTCGGATGGAGACGCTTGATGAGTGAAACGCCGGACGGCATTGCGCCGTCCGGCTAAGCTGACTCGGGGTCGATGGGATGCCGGGGCTGGGACTCGGCTTCGTTGGTCAGCCTGGGGCGATCTTGCCTTGCGACAGACACGGGAGTCTGAGCCGGATTGCTCATTTCGTGCAGAAATCGCACATCGGCCGCGTCGCGGCCGCTTAAAAGGGAGCCCAGGCTTTGACAAGAATCACGACAAGCAGCACGCCAATAGACAGCGCGATCCATGCCGATATTGACGTGCCTTGCGTGGCCGATTTCTTGTCAGGCCCGTCAACTGAAGAGTTCAATTTGGCCATTGCGACACCTGTGCCCCGTCAGGTGCCTAGCCCGGATGCTCCTACCATCCTGTAAAACAATGCCTGCAAATTCTGTCTTTTTGCTGTCAATTGCCAGACACATGCCATCGAGGAGCCATCCGTGACGAAACTCTTTGTGACTGCTCTGACAACTCTGCTCTTGTCCGTCGCAGCCGCCACGGCGAATCCCGTCGGCGAGCAGAATTCCGAGCTGATTCCGCCGCTCGCGCCGACGCCGGACGAAACACCGGTGCTCGCCGTTCCGGCTTTGCCCGTACGTGTCGAGCTCGATGCGTGCCTCCAATCGGCCGGGAGCATGCTCGCCGACTCCGTTCACGCCGCACTGCATGTGCGGATCGGCCGTCCGTTCCTCACGATGAATCAGAAATGGGGCTTTTTGCTGCGCGCGGATTTCACGCGCGACGACGTCGCACTGCCACTCGTGAACCGGGTTCTCTGCTGGCAGAGCGGGCAGCTGGTCGCATCGAAACTCCTCCTGCCCTCGCTCGATTCGCTCGCGGAATTGTCCCATCCGCTGGCAGTGCCTGGCGGGCGCCGCCCCTGAAAAACACGGGGGCAAGCGGCGTCTCGCGCTGTCGCGCGTTCGGCACCCCGTCTCAAGTAAGCGCCGCTTTAGCGCTGCCAAACAGAATGGAATGGTCGCAGCCCGTCCGGAATGGCACAATGTGGGCCGATACAGACCTGTTCCGGGAGGGAGCCAATGACCGATATTCTGGGCGCGACCGGCAGATGCATCCTGTTTGGCGGGCTGTTTCTTGCGATCGCGGTTCCCGCACAGGCGGCGAAATTCAAGGTGGTTTACGTTTTCCAGGGCGGAAACGATGCCGCCAGTCCCATTGGCGGGGTGAACAGGGACGGGACGAAGCTCTATGGCACGACGTATTACGGCGGCACGAGCAACCTCGGAACGGTTTACAAACTTGGCACCGGTGGCACCGAGACCGTGCTCCATTCCTTCGCAGGGGGAAGCGATGGCGCGAACCCCGAGGCGGGCCTGACCGCCGATGCGAAGGGCACTCTCTTTGGCACAACCTACTCGGGCGGCACGCACGGCCTCGGCACCGTGTTCAAGATCACGCGGAAGGGCCACGAGACGGTACTCTACTCCTTCTGTCCCAACTATCCTCATTGCAACGACGGCTTCGATCCGAGCGCCGGCCTGATCATTGATGCAGGCGGAAATCTCTACGGCACGACATATGCCGGCGGCGCTGGCAGTCTCGGCGTGGTTTTCAAAGTTGCGCCGGACGGGACCCAGACGGTGCTCTATTCCTTCAAGGGCGGAAACGACGGCGCCGATCCGAACGCGGCCGTGATCGCCGATCCGAAGGGAAATTTCTATGGCACGACCTACGGCGGCGGGACGTCCGGTCTGGGCACGGTTTTCGAACTTGCGGCGAATGGAACCGAGAGCGTGCTCTATTCCTTCAAGGGAGGCAGCGACGGCGCCAACCCCTTTACGAGCCTGATCCTCGATGCGAATGGCAATCTCTACGGGACTACGTACTCCGGCGGAAGCAGCAACCACGGCACGGTGTTCAAGCTCGCGCCGGACGGCACCGAGACGGTGCTGTATACATTCGCCGGCGGGAGCGACGGCACGAGCCCCGATTCCAGCCTGACCGCGGATGCGCGCGGCAACCTGTACGGCACCACCCTGTATGGCGGCGACACCGCGGATTGCAGCGGCAATGGTTGCGGCACCGTCTTCAAACTTGCACCTGACGGCACCAAGACCATCCTCCACGCATTCACGGGCAGCGACGGCGCGCAACCCAGTGCCAATTTCGTTGCCGGCAACAGGGGCGAGCTGATCAGCACAACGTACAATGGCGGCAACACCGGTTGCGGTGGCACCGGCTGCGGCGTGATCTACAAAATCAGGAAGTGAAAAGAAGTGCAGGTTCCTCCCCCGCGCGAAGCGCGGGGGAGGGGGACCGCCGAAGGCGGTGGAGGGGGCGGCAGCCTGCGCGATGCTGACAAGCACCCCTCGATCGCTTCGTCATTCAGAATTTCACTCCCCGGCGTTCGCAATACTCGAATGCGGTTCTCCCCAGGCCACGATCTCTGCTTGTCCTGAGTTCACCGCGAGTCAAGGTCCTGTCCGGCACCATCAATCTCAACGACCAGGTGCGTCGATGCGCAGTAGTCATCTCGCACAAGTTCAAACCGCTCGTGGGCATCCGCCCCCTCCACCGCTACGCGGTCCCCCTCCCCCGCGCTTCGCGCGAGGGAGGAACCTGTCGCAGTCACGATGTGTGGATCCATCGCCAACTCGAGGCTATCTATGCCGACCGCACGTGAAGCGTCACGGCATCCGCAGGTAACCGTGGCTGTTGTTGCTGGTGTCCAGGTAATACCCGGTGATGACGCGGGCATCGTTGATGGCACTCACCGTGGTGCCGGCTGAGCCCTTCACGAAGACGGTCCTGAAACGTCCGCCCGGCGTGCGGAAAAAACCGAACACCTCGTCTTGCGTATCGTAGGAGCCGGCAATCGCGCCCTTCGCGGTGATGCCGGACGGGAAGGTGCCGAATGTCGCCTTCGGAGCGTCGAAATCCGTGATCGTGCCGTCGGCTGTGCGCAGGAAGCCATGGATGTTGCCGGCGCCGTCGTCGTAGTTTCCGGTCGTCGTGTTCTTTGCGTTGAGGCTTGCCGGGACCGTATCCACGGCTCCCGATACGTCGAAGTCCGTAATGGTGCCGTCCGCCGCCCGCAGGAAGCCGTGCTGGTGGTAGTTGGCGTCGAGATAATAGCCGGTGATCTGGCGGCTCGCGTTGATGGCGGAGGGATTCGTGTAGGTGGAGTTCGGCACCTCGAAGCTCGTGTATTTTCCGCGCGGGCTGAGCACGTAGCCGCAGGCGGCGGCGGCGCATGTGTACGTTCCCGTGATGAAGCCCCTGGCGTTGAGGCTCACCGCGACCGTGCCGCTGCTGTGGGGCGGGTCGATCGTGGTGATCGTCCCGCCGGACGAACGGACGAAGCCGTGCTGCCTGTAGCTGGAATCGAAATACCAGCCCGTGATTGTGCCGTCGTCGTTGATGCTGACGGGATGGGTGCCGTTCGCGTTCGGTACGTCGAACGTGGTGATGGTTCCATTGGCGGCGCGGACGAATCCGTCGAACCCGCTCGCGGAGCCGGTCACGACATTCGAGGAATTGATGGCTGTTGGGTTTGTCGACGTCGCCCCCTGCACGTCAAAGGTGACGTAGGTCGGATTCGCATGCGCCGGCGCGGCAAGCGCGACCATCGCAACCGACGCAAGCAGAAATGCGCGCCCGCCTGCATTCGGGCGCGTGCCCGTTTTCGGAATTTGGAACATGGTTGCCCCCTCGGTGTTATCGCCGGAAACGTAGCACGGCGGTGGGGCATCACAAGCAGCGAACGAAGGAGGCCCGGCGAGAAGCGCCTCGCCGGGGCACCGGTTTGTCCGCTGCTTTGCGGGCACGGTGAAACGCGAGGGGAGTTACGCTATTGTCGTCTTCGATCCGCAGCGACCTGGAGTGCATCATGGCGCGTAGCAGAAAATTTTTCCTGTTCAGGTGTCTGCTTGCCGGCGCCGGCATGGTTTTGATCCTGAGTGAGAGAAGTATCGCTCAGACGAGCACGCCGGGCGAGCCGTCATTTTCCGAAACCGTAGAGTTCATCCAGGGCAAGCTGACCGACAAGGACGGCACAAGCCAATGCGACTGGGCGACGCGAAGCCAGAGGGGAATCACGAATTTTTCGGCAGGCGAAGATGGCTCGGTCTCTATTGAACGTGACCGGAACACGACGGGGGTTCCTGACATCTGGAATGAAAATCGAATGGAAAAAACGTCTTTCAACATTCGCGATATGGAATCCATCTCTGCGAAGGGCGGTTATGTGATTTTTGAATGTTTTGAAGAGCACAAATGCGTGCAGTATCATCACGACAAGGAATACGCCGGGACGTGGTCCCCTGTTTCCGAAAACATCGATAGCGTTCAATTCTGCACGGACTATGCGGAACACGTCGCAAAGGCCCTCAATCATCTGCAGACCCTGGTCGGGGGTACGCGCCCGAATGCGGAACCGTTTTAGACTCTGCCATTCGGAAGCAACGCGGCGGACACACCGCGACAAGGCGCTGGCGGTGCCGGCCCCACCAGTCCGCCAAATAAAGAGGGTCGGGCGACAGCTGACACGTTACGCCACACTCGGGCACTGGATTTGTCCCGCATTTCTCTGCGTCTTTGGATCTCCTGAGTGAGCGCGCGCCGCCGTTCAGGGGACGATCGAGAACGCCGCGCCGCCGCCATAGGTGCCGCCATAGAGGGTTGTGCCATAAAGCGTGCCGTTGACATTGAGCAGATCGGATTCGGGATACAGGCCGTCCGTCCCATTGCCGAAAGACCACAACACCGTCTCGACATGCGTCTGCGGGTTTAACGAGAACACCGTGCCGCCGTCACTATAGGTTCCGCCAAAGACGGTCGTGCCATAGAGCGTGCCGTTCACGTTGGTCAGGCGTTTATTGGGATTCTGGCCGTCCGCTCCATTGCCGAAAGACCACAGCACCGTCTCGACATCCGTCGTCGGGTTTAGTGAGAACACAGTGCCGTAGCCGTAGGTGCCGCCGCTGTAAGTTGTACCGTAAAGCGTGCCCTTGACATTGATCAGGCCGGCGCTGGGACTCTGACCGTCTGTCCCATTGCCGAAGGACCACAGCAGATGCTCCGCATGCGTTTCCGGGTTGAACGAGAACACCGTGCCGTAGCCGTAAATACCGCCGGCGTAGGCCGTGCCATAAAGTGTGCCGTTCACATTGATCAGAGCTCCATAGGGATGGGAACTGTCCGTCCCGTTGCCGAAGTAGTACAGCACCCTCGTGGCGCCAGTTGTCAGGTGGACGGAGTACACCGTGCCGTTGTAGCCGCTGCCGGGGCCTCCCCATGGTGTCGTGCCGTAAAGCTTGTCTCTGACCTTGGTCAGGTAGAGGGGCCCCTGACCATTTGACACGTCGAAGGAGTGCAGCACCGTCTCGACATTCCCTACCGGGTCGAACGAGAACACCGTGCCCACATCGTCGTTGCCGCCGGCGGTTGTTGCGCCATACAGCTTGCCGTTGACGCTGATGACGTTGGCATAGGGTTGCTGGCCGTCGAACCCGTTGCCGAAGGACCACAGCACCGCCTCGGCATGCGTCGCCAGATTCAGCGAGAACAACGTGCCGTTGTGGTAAGTGCCGCCGCCGGACGTCGTCCCATAGAGTGTGCCAAGCCCCCCGACATCGAGCAAACCGGCATAGGGTTGCTGGCCGTCCGTCCCATTGCCGAAGGACCACAACACCTGCTCGGTCGTAGCTGCTGCGGCCGGAGAATGCACGATGCATCCCCATGCACACGCGATCAGGACAGTTCGCGTCATGGCCCGCATGGTTCTGCCATGGGACAGCCGCCCAACTGACGCCGGCACAGAGGCAAGTGAGTCTTGCAGGAATTTCAGCATCGTGGTCACTCCCCGGAATTCATGGACTGCAAATTTACCGCACGCGCCGCAGGATTGTTTACCAATTGCGTGCTCCGGACTGGCCGATTTTGGTAATTTATCCCAATGCCCATTGTTTTCGAGCAAGGGTGCGGTGTGCCGAAGCGAAGCTTCAGCTTCGCGCAGGCAGCTCGAAGGATGCACCCGGCACGTCATGGAGTAAATTCGAACACCGTGCCGCCGCGATAAAGGCCGCCCGCGGACGTCGTCCCATAGAGTGCGCCTTTGACGTTGAGCAGATTGGAACTGGGATTCTGGCCGTCTGTCCCATTGCCGAACGACCACAGCACCGTCTCGGCATCAGTCTCCGGGATGAGCGAGAACACCGTGCCGGTGCCGTAGGCGCCGCCGCCGGTAGTCGTGCCAAAAAGCGTGCCGTTCACTTTGGTCAGGCTGGCCAAGGGATTCTGGCCGTCTGTCCCGTTCCCGAAGGACCACAGCACTGTCGCGGTATCGGTCTCCGGGATGAGCGAGAACACCGTGCCGTCGCCGTAGGTGCCGCCGAATTCGGTCGTGCCATAAAGCGTGCCCTTCATATTGATCAGGCCAGCACGGGGAGTCTGGCCGTCTGTCCCGTTGCCGAAGGAGTGCAGCACCGTCTCGGTATTGGTCTGCGGGGTGAACGAGAACGCCGTGCCTTCGCCGTAATTTCCCCCAGCCAAGGTTGTGCCATAAAGCGTGCCGTTCACATTGATCAGAGCACCATAGGGATTGGCGCCATCCACCCCGTTGCCGAAGGAATACAGCATCGTCGCGGCGCCGGTGTTCAGGTTAAAGGAGAACAGCGCGCCGGCGTCGTAGGCGCCGCCCCAAACGGTTGTGCCGTAAAGCGTGCCATTGACGTTGATCAAAAAACGGGGCCCCTGGCCGTCCGCCCCGTCAAAAGTATGCAGGCCCCTGCGGACGCCGGACTTCAGATCGAATGAGAACAGCGTGCCCTCGCCGCCCTGTGCGCCGCCACTTGACGTTCCATAAAGCTTGCCGTTGACCCTGATCACACTGGCATAGGGTTGCCCGCCGTCCTTCCTGTCGGCGAAGGAATGCAGGATTGTCTCAGTCTCCGTCTGCAGGTTCAGCGAGAACAGCGTGCCGTCGTGGTAAATGCCGCCGCCGGCTGTCGTCCCATAGAGTGTGCCAAGCGCGCCACCCACGTCGATCAGGCCGGCGGAGGGATTGCTGCCGTCGCTGCCGTTGCCGAAGGTGTACAGCACCTGTTCGCTCGAAGCTTCTGCAACGGGACTGTGCCAGGCACATCCCAACCCGCACGCGATCAGGGCAATCCAGATTTCCTTCATGTGACATCCTCCCGTCTTTTACAGTTGCGGTTCATGACAGAGGCTCTAATGCTCATCGGATCGAAGCTTATTGCAATGCGCGGCTCATATGTTACCAAATGCGCGCGCCGGACCGGCGTGTTTTGGTGATTTATCTCGCGATATCCCGCGAAAAAGGGATGAATTTCGATGACAGACCTCGACGCAATGGACATCAAGATTCTCGATCTCCTGCAGGAGGACGCGTCGCGCTCGATCGCCGAAATCGCCGAACAGGTGCATCTCTCCCACAACGCCTGCTGGCGGCGCATCCGGCTGCTGGAGGAGAGCGGCATCATCAGGAAGCGGGTGGCGCTGCTCGACGCCGAAAAGCTCGGCGTCGGCACAACCGTGTTCGTCATGCTGAGGGCCGCTGAATATACCGACGAATGGTATGACGCGTTCGCGAAGGCCGTGACAAAAATTCCCGAGGTGTTGGAGTTCTATCGGTTGGCGGGCGACATTGATTACCTGCTCAAGCTGCAGGTTTCCGACATCGCCGGCTATAACGACGTCAGCCAGAAGCTCACGCGAGCGGTGCATTTCCGCGATGTGAGCGGAGCCTTCGCGATGGAGGAAATAAAAAACACGACTGCGATCCCGCTTCCGCGCATGCCGAAGGCCGGGAAGCCGAACGCCGGCGCAACGAAGAAAATCCGAACTCGCAGCCGGCAAACCCGACCGTAGCCTGCTCGTGGAGACTCCGTGGAAAACACCTGGCGTATTTTCGGTTTCAAGTGACGCACCCCCCAATTTTGTCATGGCCCGCGCGTGAAGCTTGTCCACCGGCCGCGCTTCGCGCGGACCGGGGGGCGGGCCACCCAGGTCGAGCGGGTACGCGTTCCGAATGGACGCTCATGAGATTTCAACTGGGTGGCCCGCTTGCGCGGGCCATGACAAGTTTTTTTGATTCACGGCATGCGCGCGGATGTCGACGCCGAGACGTTTGCGCACCACCCGGCCTGTACCTTCCGGGTGTCGAGCTGCGCTGTTACACGGAAGACGTGTTGATCTCCGGCCCGGCGTCGTCTGACTGACGATGTGCGTTCGCCTGTACCAGTCGGGCGCGCTCGCCGATGGAACGAACGAAGTTCGCGAGCAACGGCCCCGCTCCCGCAGGCATGGTCGCAACTTCTTGAGCCGCCAGGGGCAGTTCGACCAGAAGGCGAGAAATGAACAAGTCCAGGCGTCTCAGCACGCCAGGGCCTGACAGTCCGCAATCCTCTGCCATCCGCCGCCAATGCCGGCCATAGATCTGCCGCCCCCGTCGCTGACCGCCGATTTCCTGGGCGTGATTTTCGGTAATACCGACCCAATCGAGGCCCGACATCAGATCGTATAACGGCGCGAGTTCGGATCGCTGCGTCAGGAGCAGGATCGAATAGTTCTTTGCGTGAGAGTCGACATTGCCGACGGCTATATTGAAGATAGCTGCGTCGAGCAGGCGCGTTATTTCGCGCGCCGTCATATGAGTCCGGACCAGATCAAACATGTCCGATAGCGAAGGGCCGCGAATGCCGGATTGATTCTGTTCGTATTTGGCCACGGGTGGCAGGCCCAGGGCCTGGCAGAAATCTTCCTGATGGAGGCGACGGATGTTCAGACCCTCACCAACCCGGTCGTATCGCTTCACCAGAAGATAGCTGCGATCCCCGGCTTTTCCCGTCATCACCGAGGCGACGTCCAGGCGGCACCGGCGTGCAAGCACCATGCACAACGCTTCGTTCTCGACACTCCCGACGAGCCGGGGATTGTCGGGCTTTAAAATGTGGGAGGACGATGCGCCATTGATCGGGATGGCGACCAATCCATCGACCATCGCCACAGGAAGCTTTTCCTGGGCGCCTGCCAGGCTCATGGAGACCCCGTCTTCTCCTGCCAAAAAGGGCCTGGCGGGCAATTCCATGATAATTCGCTCGAGGTCGCGCGGGTTTGCGACAGTTCGATAGTCGGGCTTGTCCGCCGTCCGGGGTGTGCCGATTGCCAAAGCTCCGGCCAGATCGCGGCCCGTTTCGGCGATCAGGCCGAGCACATCTTCTCGCGCAACGCCCAGGGCACGCGTCATGGCCCTGAGTGGCTCACCCTCGGGCAGAAGGTTCATCAACCACGGCACGCTGACTTCCGGGCCGTGCCCGGGCTGTGCCAGCGGCATAGTTAGAGAGATCGGAAAGCTTTGGGGGTCTCTTCGCCAGGTTTCATCATACTGGATGCGAGCGCCTTCACGGTCCGTTTCAATGACCGCTACGAGACGTTGCTCCGCATGAATGGGCAGGCTCATTTCAGCTTCTGGAAGGACCCGGTTCAGCGCAATCAGCAAGACGCATTCCACAGGCCTTTGCTGCTGCCAGGGCCTTGCCAAGTTGCGCCGTGGGCTTGCCCGCTTCCAAATCCACGATAAAGCGTTCGCCGACACCGATTGCGACTGCCAGGTCGCGTTGGGTCAGTCCCAGGTTTTTGCGTGCCCGAGTCAGGGCGACACCAAAGTCGGCAGCGTTGGCGATCATCGTAGGCATCTTACCGAGCGGTAAGATAGGGGCTGCTTTCGGCGGTAGCAAGCGAAAACTTACCGTCCGGTAAGATTCATCGAATAACGGCTTGGAAACCCCGAAAAACTTACCGCTCGGTAAGCTGACCCTCGACCCCAAATATTGCTTTGCATAGGTCACGAAAGGCCGGGGGAGTTGTCCATCGGCGCCACGCCGGACGGCCCGTTCGGGGAGAAGCTCATGACCCCGAAGGACGGGACGCCATGGCACGACCGCGTCGCAGCACGGTCGCTGCTCAGCTTTCTCCTGGCGCCGGCCGGTACGACGCGCCGCCTGCGTGCGTGTTCCCTTGCTGCTCGTCGTTCCCGAGGCAGACAGTATCGCGCCCCCGCGCTCGAAACCGCCCGCAAGGCACCGGGGGCCGAATTGTTCCGCAGCGCCCGCGGCCAATACGACGTCTACGAAGGCGGAGCAGGCTTCGCCGACGTGCTGCGAACGGAGGTCGACTTCCTCCATCGCCACGTCAAGACCGCAGCCCAAAAGCTGTCCTGAAGGCCCTCCACGCATACCCGCGGAATCCGGTGACAGCTACGGAATCCGGTGACAGCCAATACTTTGCCATAGCTCGGGCGTGAACGCCCGAACGAAATATATTTCGTGTCGCCCGATTCGCTTGAATTGTTCGCGTCAGAAAGCAGATTGCCAAAGCAAAGCGGACTCGTAGGGAAACGTCCTATAGACATCATCCTATTTTAGGCGTCCATGATGAGTAGTGAGTCAGTGCTGCTCACAAGGAGGCGACGTACCGAGGTCGCCACCGCTCTTTAGCGGCAGCCTCGTGCCATCGGCAGGCAATCGTTACATTCAATCCAAATTTGTGCCCGTGAGCGCAGCGGCTCCGCCACGTTGTGAAGCTGCGCGCAGACGGTGAATGCAATTTGGCTTCGACCGGCTAACCGGTTCGAGCCTCAAAACAGAAGGGGAATAACATGACTCGATTTACGCAGACTATCTCAGGCGCGACCGAACAAATGATCGGTGTTCGGCGAGAAGGGGGCGAAACATGAGCACCAAGCGTCTGAAGGGAGCCGTTAGCGCCTGCCTCGTCGCGCTATTGGCATCCACCGCAATGGGCGCGGGCCCGGCCGCCGCCCAACAGGATCAGTCGGGCGGCTATTCCGATCCCGGCGAAGCCGGAGGTTCGGCGCCGCCAGCAGGGCAGTATGCGCCTCCGCCTGCCGGAGCGGAGCAAGGTGGCGGCACCTACGCTGATCAGCAGCAGCAGGCGGATGCCGCCTATGCGGACGCCTATTCCCGATGGGCGGCGCAATATTGCGTCGATCAGCACAACAACAACACGGTGGCCGGCGCACTCATAGGTGGCGTCCTGGGTGCGGGCATCGGCGCGGCCATCACGCACAATCCGGCCACGGGCGCCGCGATCGGCGGCGCCTTGGGCGCGGGCACCGGAGCTGTTGCCGGTGCGAGCCAGCCGGCCTACGGGTGTCCGCAGGGCTATGTCGTTGCGCCCGGAGCGCCGGCCTTCGTCTACGCGGGCCCTTACTATGCTTGGGCGCCCGCCTGGTATCACCCCTGGGTTTGGTGGGGCGGTCACTGGGTCTATCATCCCTATCGTTATTGGTACTGGGCCCACCGCGCCTATTGGCATCCCGGCTGGCGCGCCGGGCCGTGGCGCTGGCGCTATCGCTGGTAAGCGATCCGATATCTGACGAGAAGCCGCCCCGCGATCCGGGGCGGCTTTTTTTCCTCATTATCGCTCTCATGCGGTGAGCGATCGGCGGTTCGACATCGGCGCGCGCCGAAGCTGCCAGCGGCGCAGCGCAACCAGCGACCACACCGCTTCGACCACACCGAAGGGCCACGCGCCCTGCAGGTATCCGACATCGCCGGCTATAACGACGCCAGCCAGACGCTCACGCGAGCGGTGCATTTCCGCGATGTGAGCGGAGCCTTCGCAATCGAGGAACTAAAAAACACGACTGCGATCCCACTCCCGCGCATGCCGAAGGCCGGGAAGCCGAACGCCGGCGCATCGAAGAAGGTCCGAACTCGCAGCCGGCAAACCCGACCGTAGCGTGCTCGTGGAGAATCCGTGGAAAACGGCCCAGGTTGCCAGAAACCGCCGGAATACGAAGATTTCAAACTTCCCTCACACGGGAGGGGTCACATGTTCAATCCATGCCGCGCCCACCATCCAACTAATAGCCCTTTCAATGGGTACGCGCTTAATCCTTGGGGTCCCTTGGGCATCGGGCTAATATGGCGCGCTAAAGCCACTTGCGGAATGGGTACCGGCGTGAAAGTTGACCAACGACGCCCGCTGTCGCCGACAGACTCAGAAACGCAAACGATTGGGTGTCGGCATTCGCACCCCGATATTTGCCGCAATCACTCTATCCCCGGCAAGTGCGCTTTTGTGCGCCCCGACAATCTTTGTTTACTGCCGCCTCGCTCTTGGAAGCGGATCTACGGTGAACTGAAGCAGGAGGTTCCATCCCCGACCGAACGCTTATCGGCTTTCAAACTGTAACAGTGTCCACTCTTGGGTAGCGGCACGGTTTGACGATTCAGTCTTCGTGACCGCTCATTTGCGATCGTACCCGAATGAGTTTTCGGGGGTTCCTTCCTCAACTCCCGCCTAGTTGATTGCTGAGCAGCAGTGACACGCTCATTGAACCGCCTCGAAACTTCATTATCCTCTCCGCACGATTCCCGAGTCGATTCCGCAATTCGGCAGAATTGATGACGGGCTCGCCTGGAATGCCACACTGCGGGGACGAATACGGTATGCGACTGTCTGAATTAAAAGCACTCTGGCAGGCCGAGAGTGAGGAGTACAAGCGCAGCGAAGTTGGGACCGGAGTGCAACGCTTCGCATGGGAGATGCTCAAGAGCGAGGACTTCTTCGGTCTCAGGCAAGGATTAAAGTCCACGACACAGCACAAGCGAAGGTCCGAGTTCCTTCTTGAGGAACGCCGCAAGAATGGTCAGGCCGACGCAGTGATATTCATGGACGCTGAGGTGGTCATTCCTGTCGAAGTCGAAAAGTACGAAAAGGCCCAAGCGGGCGAGTGGCAGATACTTAGTTATCGGACCGCCTTTGAAAAGAAGTATGGAATCCTAACAGACGGTTTCGAGTGGCGCTTCTATTACGGAGAGATCGCGGACGAGCTTTATGTCACGTTCACCCTCACACAGATGTTCTCCAACCCCACACGGTTTCGAACTTTTTGGGAGGAGTACGTTAAGCCAAAAAACTTCTATCTCTCATTCTTCGAGCAAGTCGGTCAGCAGTCGTTTGCGTTCATGATGAACGGAGGAGTGTGGACAAGTACCGCTACCGCTTTTTCGAAGATGTCACCGACATTATCAGGACGCTCAAAGACAAGTTACTCAACGCCGGTTACTTCAAAAAGTTGGGCGGCATCACAGCGGAAGACGAGAAGAATCGCAGCAAGAAGGCCACAGAAATTGCCTATTCGTACCTCATACAGTTCATCCTGTACAAAACCTTGGTCGACAACGGCTTTCCGGGCTTCGAACATGACTTTACCAAGAAAGCGAATGCGGTCTACAAGAACCTAAAGCGTGAATCGTACAACGAAGTGCTGATGATTCTCGAAGGGATCAGTGAACAAATCTCTAGGAACATCTATAAGCCGTTTCATCAAGAGCAATCGCTGATCCTCGCCGAAGTAAGAGATATTCTACACTCTGGTGAAGACAGCCTGACTAGCACCGCACCGTTTCTTGACATATTTTTCCTCATCAAACGCTACGATTTCGCCAACGTCCAGAACGACATCTTCGGCGCGGTGTACGAAAACTACCTGAAGGAACTCTACGACGAGCGGCTTGGCCAATACTTCACCGACCCCGACGTCGTTAATTTCATGATCGAGGAGATCGGCTTCACGGCGAAAGAGATAAACCGGCGAAAGCACAAGGACATCTCGATTATCGATCCTAGCTGCGGGTCTGGAACCTTCCTTTATTCGGCGATCCGGGAGATTGTGAAAGCGGGGAAAACGGAAACAGAAGCGGATTCAGGCCGCATTGAAGCCGGCATACTCGACAACGCGTTCGGCTTAGACATCGCGGAATTTCCGCTATACCTGGCCGAGATGAGTATCCTGATGAGGATGCTCCCGCTCATTTTGAATGAAAAATACAACAATCCTGTAGACAAGAAGTTGCGTCTATATGTGACCGAAGACTCCCTTTCAGAGTTTATCGAAGAAGTTGGGGATGGGGATCAGGCCACGCTCGACCTCGGATGGAAGTATCACGGCTTCATGAGGGACGAGCACGATCTGTTAGAAGCGAAGCAGAGTCTTAGCGAACTAGTAGACGATCGAAACGGAAAGCAGATTCCGCGTCGGAGATTTGACTTCGTCATTGGGAACCCGCCTTACATTGGCTACAACGAATCCTCACAATCAGTGGGCGTCAAGTTGTTCAAGATGATGAGGGAGGGCTCGGTCAAGCTGAGCAATATCTACGGCTGGAATCTTCACTCGGCACCTAGCCGCCAGAAGAAATACCCACCAAAGCCAAATCTCTATGCCTTCTTCTTGGCGTTAGGGTTCGCGTTGCTCAAAAACAACGGACGGTTGTGTTATATCATTCCACAGAGCCTGCTTACCGAGCCAGACTATGATGTCGTGCGCTATCAATTGTCGAACGTCTACACCATTGAAAGTCTTATTACCTTCGCAGGAAAGCTGTTTGTCGGGCGCGGTACCCGCCAAACGAAAGAGGTGCACACGTCAAGCCTCATTATTCTTGTAACCAAAAAGCGCCCTTCTCCCGACCACGCTGTTGAATGCCTGCAATTACAGGAGGTGGACGGCGATGTTCGAGACGTTATTGCTAACCTGCGAAAGAATCGACGTACGCTTGCCCGCTCCGTTCCTCAAAGCGAACTCCGAGAAAATGTAGGCAATTGGAACTTCATCACATGGGATGCGGCGGATGCAAAGCTGTACACCCTATATAAGAAACATTCCGAAAGCATGACGGTCTACTCAGAACACCGGCTCGCACGGGCGCGTTTCGGCAAACCATTCTTCTTCGACGTCGGGTTCATCCTTGATCGGCATAAAGAAAGCGATGAGCGCGAGAAGGGCATGTGGGGTCTGGTCGACTTCAAGGATTTCGTCAACTTCGCCAACTTCCGCCCGACGAAATTCTACCCTAGTAGCGAAGACGATATCCATCTCCCAAAGAATTCCCAAGGCTATCAGGCCCTCGCTCCCAAGCACAAATTGTTGTGGGAGAAATCGAGGCGGATGAAGTTCTACTACACGGATGCATCCGTGGTGCCGTCGATGAGTCACTGCCAAATCATCTCGTCTGACAACAGGGATGAAATATTCTTTCTGTTTGCCGTTTTAAATTCCAGCATCACACGTCGCATTTTCGAGGCGATGTTTTCCTTGGGCAATGAGAAGGTAGGGATGTTCGTGGTAGTGAGTCGCATTAAGGACTTCGTACGGCCGCCGCTGATTGATACGCCTAAGAAGAACGCCACCAAGACGAAAATCGTCGAACTCGTCGGGAAGGCCCTTGCAATGGAGGGGCGATTACTGAGCGACGTTGTCGCCGTCGATACGCTCATGCAGCGCGTTGACGATGTTCGGGTGAATGGGAGGCAGCTTACGCTCTCACGCAATGAGCATGAACTGTCGTTTCCCATTGATCGAGGCTATGCTGGCGTGGCGGAGTCTGCGCTGCGAGCGCACTTCAGCGAAGAGTCTGGATTTGTACCTGCGAATCGGGCGATCTCAATCAGAGAATTGAAGTCGTTGCCAGCGTTCGATGAAGCGGCGCAGTCGGCAGTTCTTGACCAGGTCGACGAGATGGTTCTGGACCTCTATGGAGTGACACGGGCCGAAAGGACTCGCCTGCGCAAACACGACAGAGACTAAGTGGCACTTTACTCCCCTAGGATTGCAGTTTGAGCAATTTCAGATGGCTGACTCCCAAGACCGTCGCAATCTCGTACAGGGTTATGAAGCGTGCTAAAATGGCGGGTCTGACCCCTAACCTCATGTCGTGACGCTCACGTGCGGCGGCTTGCCGAGCGCAATGCGCGTCACACTCGCGATGGGGATGGGTTAGCCCCGTCGGCATATTCCCCGCATTCCATGGGACGGAGCGAGCCTTATTTTCTACGCCGTTTGTCACTGGGCTTCTTTCGCCTAGCGGGCGTTTTCCGTTTCCGAGAGATTAAGCTCACTGGTTTCCAGTCGTCGGGGCTGTCTGTCGACGAGTTCTCCCACGCGCGTCTCCGCTCAACGTGACAGATCGCACGCCAACCATCATCTTGACAGAAAGGAATGTATTCGGAAAACCGGACCTGATCGTTGAACTTAAACCTAAGACGTTCCTCCAGAGCAATGAAAAAGCGATCCGGAAAGCCAAACTGCATGATGTACTCCGATAAGCTTGGCACCGGATTGTCGGGATGCTTGTGAATGAGATTGATACTAATGCAGCACCAGTTCCAGAGAGTCGCCTTTTTTTGAAATGAATTCCGCGTTATCCAGTCGGCAGTGAACTCTCTGACAATGTCATGCCATTGCATGCGGTATTTTTCCGGGATGAAATCGATACTGATTTCTATCGTCGGGCGCGGTTCGCCGGCTTTGTACGCTAAATCCGGAAAGGCGAGTGTGTTTGCCATGTTTATGTCTTCCGTATGGTTACAAAGGTTTGTGGTCAGACACCGAACGTTAGGATTCGGTGGAAAGCTTCCACTTGAACTGACACGCGAATACAAGGCGAGACGGACAAAATGATTGACGCCTAAGCAGCAGGCGATGAGTGGAGAATTTGCGAAGGCAGCTCAATAGGTCGTCGTAGGTGATACCCTTCAACGGGAGGAGTATGGTCTTGAAGGTTTCTCGGAAGACACGCATGAAGCCAGCCGCCTCTCGCTCCTTACGCCTTTGGAATCTCCCCATCTGAGGCGAACCAGTCCCGTATTACGCCCTTAAAGGTTCACTTCAATGCCGACGTATGGATGGATACAAGAAAGTTCATGGGATGCCTTTCTAGAAGGCACACAGCGTACGCCCGATCCGGGACCGCCTTCGCCGCCGACGTTTCGCTGCCCGTTCTGTGATTCTATTCTCTCCTCTCCAGCTCAATTACAAAACCATGTTTCGGGCGACCACTTTGTTGCGCGACCTATCCTTTTAATTGGCGGCATCGAACCGACGGAAACTTCCGTCATCCGCTCGCCGAGAGGCATTGGGACTTTTTTCATCGCCAATGCCACTAATGCAGAAATCGAAGTCGACGGAGGTGCACAGGTCCCCATTGCCGTAACTGGACTTGCCCGCGAGCTCTCAAAGCTGAAGCAAGGCGAGATATCGATTTCACTTTCTAACACCTCACAGGTTCGGGCCATGCCCGTTACTACGCATTACGATATTTCATTTCGCATTGCGGACGCCGCCAAGCTCAGAAACGTAGAAGCCGCGTTTTCGGAAAGAATTATGTCGTCAACTTTGTCGCGCGCGCTCATCGAACACTTTTTGCATGATCCAAGATGCCGACATGCTGGCAGTGACTACGCGGAAGGATTGGCCAGTTTCACTTTAGGTGTTCTCCTCAAAGAGCGACCCTCCTCAGAGTATCTCACGACACCATTTGCTCGATATAGAGAGAGCTATGGATCGTCACTACGGATCTTAGATGATATACAAAGGCCGTTTGCGCGACTGATTTCGAATGTAGTTCGATTCGCGTTAAATGACTTTACAAAATCCGACGCACCCACGGGATATTGGGAGTTGGATTTGGCGACCGCATTACTGAGGGACCCTGAACTAAAGGACCTTCCTTGTGAGCCTGGCCCGGAAACCTTGCGTAGAGAGGTTTGCCCAGTCGATCACGGTACGGGGCAGATATTGGATCTCGCCGTCCGCATGTTTCATCAGACCCGTTGGAGTCCCATCCTGAACGATGAATGTAGACAGGTTACCAATTCTGACGTGCTCGACGTGATGGATCGCCAAAAAGCGCTTGCCATTTGGGCGATAGCCGCATGGCGCTTGGGCGCAAAAGAGCAATCGGTAGAGCCGCTAAGGCAGATTTCCGCGACATTCCCCTTCAAAAGCTGGGCTGAACCATACCTCGAGACGGTGTTGCAGTGACCCACACTTCCGATGAGCCGAACGAAAACGCAAACACTCCATCAAGCCGGGATACCGTTGAGCAGGTTGCCAAGTCAGAGGGAGGCGCGCCGAGCGAGGAAGCCACTTCGACGCTTTCTGCTTACTTCGGACCGGCCAAGGTATCGCCCGCATCTTTCTTCAAGGCTTTGAAAGCCGCGAAAGTTAGGTACTTTACGCAAAGCGACGAAGCTCAAGCGTTCGAATTGATGGGGAACAATGATCCCAGTGGTGATCGCCTGTGGATGCTTATTTCACAATCGAAATTGCCTGAGCCAATCGACCGCTGGATATGGAAGGCAAGCCAGGATCGGTTAAAGGCAGTTGTTGGTGCAAATTTCGACCCGCTGGATCACGATGCAGCGCAGATCCTAAGAGCTCTCGTCGAATTTTCCAGCGCGGATTTAGGTGCCAAAGAGAAAGATAAACGAAGGAAAGCAGAAAACTGGCTGCGCGTCGGAATCTGCTGGCTCATCGAAAAGCGGTCGCTGGATGCCTGGCAAATCGCCGATCAAATATCTTCGACCCTGTTCAAGAAGCAAAACGACGCCAAGAAGATTGCTCTCAGGGTCCTTCAAAGAGGGAAATGGGGCGAGTTCAGGCATGCCGTTGCTGTTGCCGGATTAGCACGGGCAACCGTCGAACGCGCTCAACAACAGCGCGACGAAGAAAGGAGGGTCGTATCCAGCCTTCGACTGCAGCTTGACGCTGGACGGTCCAAAATCAATGACTTGCTATCGCAGCTCTCTGCACTTCGCGAGGACGTGGTCCTTGCATCCGAAGCGCTCGCTAAAGTTAAATTGCAATTGGAGACCGAACGACAGCATTGGGGACATAACCTTGCCGAAGCGAAGGCCGGGCATCAGGCTTTTCGTGAGCAGATCAGGCGATTGCTCTCGGATGCAATCGACGCACTCGAGATAGATCCTCCCGCTCCAGACGTCGCGCTGAGGCGATTGAAAAACGTCATATCGATTATTGATGGGGCAACGACATGACATCAGCTGTCTTTGGCGTGGACTTCGGGACGACGAACAGTCTTGCGGCAATGGTCCAGGGCGATCGGGCCTTAGCCTTGGTCGATCGCATGACCGGAAGACCACACCCATCTGTCCTTTGGTATCGCGGCGGCGACGTAATTGTGGGTCGCGAAGCCAGAGAGAATATGGATCTAACGGAGAGCGGTGCCCCGCCAGGATTCGTACGGTCGCCAAAAATGACTTTGCGTCGCGAGGGGCCGATTTTTGTGGATGGACAGCGGATCGAACCGACAGATGCCGTTGCGGAAGTGTTGCGACATCTCAGGAGCGATGCGGAGCTGCCGCGCGATCCCGCACCGGGCCAAAAGCTCGACCGTGCCGTCATGACAATTCCGGTCGATTTTGGAGGTCGCGAAAGACGAGCGTTGCGCCAAGCTGCGAGGAAAGCCGGAATCGGGGTGGTGCAATTCGTTCATGAACCCGTTGCGGCTCTTTACGCGTACCTGCGGTCCCAGCCAGACGTCAACCGAGAACTTGCCCGGCTGGAGGGCCGATCTGTTCTTGTTTTCGATTGGGGCGGAGGCACGCTCGACCTCACGCTCTGCCGTATCCAAGGCGGCGCAATCATGCAGATAGCAAATCTTGGCGACAACGAAGTCGGCGGCGATCATTTTGATGAAAGACTGAGAACTCTTCTGCGCGCCAAGCATGCTGCCGCGCACGGTCTCGAAGATATTTCAGCGCTCGAGCAACCTGGGATGGCTGCGAAGCTTTTGCATCAGTGCGAGATTGTGAAGATCAATCTTTCCGCTCCCGATGCCAAAAGCGAAGACGTAATCGTCCGAAATTTTCTGAAGGTGGAAGGAGCGGCACGCAATCTGGTTGGCACAGTGACACGATCCGAGCTTGATAAGGAAAGCTCGGGCATTGTCGCTCGCGGTTTGGCAAAGATTGATGAAATTCTTGAACAAACCCGACTTGCTTACCAAGACATAGAGCTATGCCTCGCTACTGGAGGCATGGTGAACATGCCCGCAATCCGAGAAGGCCTCACGGAACGGTTTCTTGGCCGAGTGCCACGCCTGCAAAACGGCGATCGGATTATTGCCGAGGGCGCTGCATGGATTGCTGCTGATGGGCTTCGCTTAACTCTCTCCAAGCAAATCGAGATTCTTGTTGCCGACACAACAGGTCTCGGCACCTACTACCCTTTGGTCGACGCGGGCTGGCAGCTGCCGCTGGAGAATGAAACTCAAAACGTGACGAATACACGGCTCTTTTGTACAGACCCACGTGAAGGAATCGCTGTTGTTGAGCTGACTAAGCCCATCAAGGTTGGAACGAGCGCTCCGAGCGATCCTCGAAGAACACTTTGCGTTGCAACCGTGGCTGTAGATCCGGAGGCTAAGCCTCTAATTGAGCGCATCGAATGCCATCTGCAGATCGATCACGATTATGTGGCAAAAGTTACGCTTCGCTCTACCGGACGGCGCGACGAGAGAAGCATCGAGTTTCACGATCTTGAGTTTGGACTATCATTGCCGGCGACGAGGGGTTCGCGCGATCCAGCAATGGATGTAGACCCTATGTCCAGCAAAGGACAAGCCACTGCGGGGACTCCGAAAGCCCTAACCCGTAGCAACTTGGTCCAGCGTACGAATGTCAGCATGCAGATGGATTGGCGAAAAGTGCCTGGAGACCTCGTAGCCAAGTGGAGGTATTCGTACTTCGATACAAGGAACCAGGAGCCGACCAAGAGACAACTTGAGGAACGGAATTTTTATCTCCCCTGTGCGACGTGTGGTCGACTTGAGTCGCAGATCAAAGCTGAAGGACCTGTTCTGGCATGCCGAGCCTCGTGCCGGTCGAGCCTCCTAGCCCACACGAACTCCATTCGACATTCCACCGCCTCGTCAGGGTTTCCATGACCGTTTGGCAGAATCCGGTGACAGCTAGTACTCTACCGTAGCTCAAGCGTGAACGCTCAAGAGAAATATTGCGCGTGTCGCCGGGTTCTCACTAGTAGCCCGCGCAGCCGTCGTGTCTCACCCAGCGAAAGCCATCGACCTTTGACAAAACCGCGACATCGATCGCCTCTCCCACCGTCTCCTTTTGGGGATGGCAGAGCCCGTAAGGGGCGTAATGAGAAGAATTGGGGGGCTGCAAGTGAGCTACCAAGATGATCTCAAAAGGCATCTTGCCGTGTACAAGCGGCAAAGCTTGGGTATCACTGAGCCCGGCATTTTTCGCTATCGAGGGAGGGAATTACTTTACCATCACATTCTTCCAGTCGCTCACGCTTCCAGCAATCTTCTTGAAGAGGCTCGGACGGCAGCGAATGAATTTCTCGCTGCACACCCCGGAAAGCGGCACCGGCATTTTCACCATCTGAATTCGTCTCAAGCTTTTGCCTTCAATCTGTTTTTTCCCTTTTTCTCCAACAAACCAGAAGTGGCCCGTGCGTTACTTCGAGCACTAGGCCAGCAGGGAATCCTCGATACGTGGGAACCGGAAGCCATTCCGATACGGGATGAAAAAAGCAACATAGATGTGTTGTGGAGAACGACCGACGGCGTTCAAACATTCTGTGAGGTGAAGCTTTCCGAAGCTGACTTTGGAAAGGCGGTTGATGACAGTCGCCACAGGGCCAAGCTTGTAGATATTTACGGTCCCGTGCTGGGCGCACATCTGGAATCCGGTCGGCTGGCGGGACCGGCTTTTTTCCGGGCCTACCAGTTCAATCGCAACGTTTGGCACATGGTGTCCTCAGACCGGAGTCGTCTGATATTCCTGTTGCCGCGTTCAAATGCAGGACTATGGGCACAGCTACAGGAGCTGTTGCTAGGGGTGGTTCCTCGCACGAGATCGCGAATTTCAGCGGTAGCTATCGAGGATGTGATAGGCACGCTAACCTCCGACCAGCAATGCCCAACGGCACTGAGGGAGTACACGCGACGCCTGGCAGAGAAATATCTGTTAAAATAGGGTGACAGGAGCACAAGCCCCCGGGCACGCTTGCGAACGGGGATCGTTGCTTCTGTCGCCGTGTTCACTCCGTCACCGTATTCGTTATTCGTTCCGCCGCCCTTAGACAGTACCGTTCCTGATCGACCTCGATTCGACACCTTCGGTTCAGACAAATTGGATGAGTTGCTTGATCTCGGCCCATGACGCAACACGAACAACATTGGTTGGAAGCTCCGCTATGGTGCGCGGAAATCCGGCAACAGCTAATCCTTTACCAGAGCTCAGGGATGAAGGCCCGCGCGAAATATATTTCGTGTCACCCGGTTGGTCCAGGTAGCGGAGCGTCTTCGGGCTCCGCTCCATTCTCTTGATTTCTGATCAAAGTCAGCAACCGAAGAAATTCGTCGTTTTTTGTATTGCTCTTCCACATATTCACGAACTGACACACTACCTGGATATTGCCAGGTTCGTAGTGACCGTCGCTGTCGATGCGATCGGGTGATGGCAGGAGGTTCTTGTCTGAACCAAAATCGCCATGAAAATGAAAAGGTATACCGGTGAGCGCGCAACAGTCTCCTTGAATTTTTATTCGCTCCCGCAGATAAGCTTCAAGTGCGCGCTCAGAGTCAAACCCAAGGTCCTTTACCTTCATTAGCATATTTCGGGTGACGATCTGACCGCGCGACTGAGAAACGGTATTCAGAATGCTCAACCTCATGTTCGTTATCGAGCGTTCGCGCGCTCCTAGTATCCGTCCATCGTCGTGATTCTTTCGAGCGACAGTTTCCGTACCCTCTGGCACGCGCTTGAGTAGAGTCGCGAATATCCAACAGAATGAATGCGCATCTATGAGGCGGACGTTCTTGAGGTCTGCGACTTCCTCAAGGGCCAAGCGCACTTCACCGAGGATTTCATTAAAGCGCTTGTAGTTGTCCCAGTTGCAATTTCGTAGAGAAGTAAACTGAACACCGAGTTCATGGAATACTCTGTCGAAGCCGGTCGGCTGGATCGGCATGAAGCGGCGCATATCCTTGAGAAAATACAGGTAGGCGGACAGGGTATATTTGCGCCCCGTGAGTTCGCTCAGTCTATCGAACAATGCTGCTTCATCGACGTCGGCCCGATACAGATCGAATAACGTACTTTCGATTGCGCGTCGCGCACCTTGATCCTGCTGAGCGTCTAACAGAGCGCGATGCTCGCGACTCAGATGGCCGTATCGGTTCTGCCAGAATACGAGATTGTTCGTGAGACCGCCCGGGCGGTTGTCCTGAATCTCTATTGCGGCAATCGTTCGCTCAAGAATTCTGCCCTGACCAATCGTGCCGTGCTGCCAATCTGCCGCGTCCAGTTTGGATAGGGCAAAATCCCGCAATTTGGGCTTATAGCTCTCCCAAACCGCCGACAGACCTTCGTTGAGATTGGTGAATTGGTGCCCACTATAAACTGCTACGAGTTTCTGAAAGCGTTTGAATGCCGTTCCAAATCCAAAAGTATCGGGAGCCATCGCATCATTCCCTAACTGCGGCTAATACTTCTGAACGCGAACGGTCCATTGTACTGGAGTCGAACGTCAAGACCGACGGGAAGTCAACTGAGACTCTCAAACGTTCCAAGAGGCGCGGAATGGAACGGCGACCCGGTTACCTTGGGACTGCTAGGTTCACAAAACGGTCGTGCCAAGGAGTCACGCGTCCCTCAACCGCCGCGAACGGCTGGCACGTCGGCGCGTCCGTCACTACAGTCGAGAATATGATCAAATTCCGCAAGGTCAGGGCCGACGACCTCAACGTTCCCGGAATCTCTTCTGGCTCGTGGCCGAACTACGGAGTGAGCGTCGATCACGGCGCGCTGCAAGCTGCGTGAATCGCTCTTTCGAATATTACGAGTCTGACCCCGATCGAAATATGTGTGACCCGTAAAGCGAGCGCCTGGCGCCTCCAGAACCACTTGCGAAAGTTCTGCAGAAGTACCAATAGTGCGGAAAGAATCAAAGGCGGCACGCTCCTTAGGCGGGATGCCCTTCCACGGCAGTTCCGATTAACGCGGGCATAGCCCGGATCTCGTTAGCTCGTGCTGGCCCTAGAGTTACGTCATAATGGCTGGAGCGATCGAGATCATTGTACAGCGACCTCATATCGCGCCACTTAAGGCGTCGTCCCCCACGTTCCCCACTTTGGCGTAGACCCCTACCATCCACGAGTTCCACTAGCTTGTCTTGTGTCTCAGGCGTTATTCCCAGCGCGTAAGAGGTAAACAGAAATTCGAGTCCTGTAAGGGCGCCGATATCAACGTGGCCGGTCGATACATCGAGTTCCGGCAAAACATCGGGAGCAGCGAAAAGCGAAAGATCAAGCTCTTCAAAATCGCTCCATTGTCCACTTCCAATTGTATCGGCGACTTCTGTAATCCACCGACTGGCTCGTCCGTGAAATGAAAGAATGAGCTCCTTTTTGGCTCGGGTCATGGCTACATAAAGCTTGCAGGATGCTCTATAGGCTTCCTCACTTGGGGCATCATTTGGCGGAAGAATGCTATCGCAGCAGTTCAGTATAATTACTAAGTCAAATTCATATCCCTTGCTCTGCTCAAGGTCACAAAGCACAAGTCGTCCAGAGCCGGGGTCGTACGTCCCGTCGAGCGCCACTAGATCATATTTGCGCGCAAATCCCGCGATGTCCCGGCAGGAATATCCCGCAAATGCCATGCACGCGTTTTTCGTCCCACGACCTAAAGCGGAGCCGGCGAACCTTAGTGCATAAGCGATCTCTTCTTCGAGAGAGTTTGCGCAAAGAGCTACGGGAAGGGGGCCAGAGAAGCTTGCGTAACGCGGATCCAAAATCTCAAGGTCAGTGGACTCAAACATATCCTCCGTCAAATTGTTCTTGAGCACCTCATAGGCCGCTCTGAGTATCTCCCTACTGTTGCGATAGTTTTTGGTAATGCGTTCCTTCGACACCTCCGGGAAGCCAGCCTCCACTAAGAATCGATGCTTTGGCAGGATCGTCTGAGCGATGTCGCCGCACAAAAAAATGTCATTCGGACCCGGTCGGACTAAGCGTCGCACAATTCCCAGTTCGGTCGTTCCAAAGTCTTGCGCCTCATCAACGATAATATGACTGTATCCGGGGGGAATATTGTCAACGTGAGCGGTGAGCGCCGAGGTGAGCCCCAAATAGTCAATGACGCCTACATCGCGCATTTTTCTTTCCCATCCACTTAGTCCCGTCAGAACATCGGCGCGCCATTCCTGAGTAATTGGGACCTTTCTGCCCTTACGCTCAATCGTCAGGTACGCACTACGCGCGTCCGGAGTAACAGAGCTGCGGATCCAGTCAAATTCTTCACGAATATAGTGTTCGCCGGAAATTCTTCGTGCCGTTAACGACTTGTGTAACGACAGCATCACCGCCGCGTCGCGATTGTTCGCCCATTGGCGATAATATTCACGAAACACTTCATCAACATGCTCCTCCAACTTCCATGTCACGTCGCTGTAGAGGCGCCGATTGTAGGGCTCGAACCCTTGCAGATAGCTCTGAGCAAGTTCAAAAAATGATGTCACCTCAATGCGAGCTCGTATATGTTTGTCAGTGCAGGCCGTATCAACAAGTTGCATTAACAATCCTGCCAAGCTTCGATTAAGCGTAAGCAGAAGTACTTTGCCTTCGGCTGCTTCCGCAAGGCGCAACGCACGTCGAACCGCAACGCAGGTCTTGCCGGAACCCGAAACGCCGGAGAGTTGTGCGGCGCCGGGATAATTTCTCTTCACTACGTTTTCCTGTTCAGGATGGAGGTATAGGAACCAATCTTGCCAATTAGATGTCTGTTCGAATGTTTTCAGCCACACTTCATACTCCGCGGAACCAATGCGCAGCCGTCTAATATCTTCGCCATCACCAACATTGATCAGATCGTTCTGATCGATATCGTCGATAGCCGTTAGCAAACCTCTATGAAGATCTATGATGTTCTGAGCACCTTCGACATTTCCGGCGAGCAACTGATTGAAAACTCTATGCACGAGCTCCGCTCTGTGGCGATCAGGAATGAGCTCAGTGAGCGCTTCAATTTGCGAGGAACTTGAATTGCTGCGAAGCTCTTCAAATTGTCGAACCACGCTTCGGATCATGCCCTCAAATAGGTAGTCAGTTGCGTCATCACGCAGAAGCATCCATAGCGACACAGCCTGGGCCCCAGTGTAGGAACGAGAGTTTGTTTTGATATTGTCCCCGACCCCTGGCACGAGAACGGGGCGATCATCTTTTACTGCGAATTCGACACCCCTATGGGAATCAAGCCAGCGATCGACATCCTCATGATCACCGACGAATAGGAAACGGCACTGCTTTTCGGTCTGCTGGGTCACGAGCCGCCAGCCATCCCCAAGCTCGTATTTCACGCAATTCTTTATGCGTGTTTCGCCATGCTTGGTTGTTTGGAGGCTGGAAAACGGATTTGGCTCGTGGGCCGCCATAGCTCCCAGCATTAGATACACCTTTTTCGCCCTGCCTTGCGGTTGCCCACCTGCAAGATTTGCGTTCTTGAGTGCTCGATCGAAGGTTTTGGTAGTGAAGTAGGTAATCATGTTTGTCTATTTCACCAGCGCGCTCCACTTTACGGCGAACGGAAGGACCTTTAGCGCCTGAACTTGCATACGCCCCACACAGCATTGGCTGGGGAACTGATCTACGTCAACCCGGCTGGTAAACTCTTGGAACGGAACGCGCTGCCGCCAATGGGAATCTCCGGGGGTTAAGGTCAGCCACCTGGCATGTGAAATTCCGGCAGTAAGCTGATCAATAGCGCAAACCGGTTAGTTATTTCCTGCAATGACAAAATTGCCATCAGCTTGGTCGGATTCGGGCCAGTAACGGAATACGGTGACAGTAATAACGTTCCCCTCGCAAATTTGACCAGGGCTCGCGCTTCTGTCACCGTACTCACAACGGGCCTTGTCTTCGTTCTGGCGGAGATGGGTTCGGACTAGGCAGCCCGGGCAAGTCGCTGCATTTCCTGCGCGAACGCGAAACGCAGCTGATCGGCTACGTCCGGCGGCTGCCAGTTCGCCATTTGCGGAAATGCGATTTGCCACATGCGCGCGTCGCGCTCGGGCCACGGCATCGTCTTCGCGTTCCGCGCCGTTTCGAGCAATTCCACAAGGTGCAGCCTGATCGTGTGCGGGCCAGCCCGTCCGTCAGCGCCCGAGCGCTCCGCGAACAACTCGGGTTCGGGCTCGGACGTGGACAGGTCGCGTTGGCTGGTTGCGCCGCCGCGGCCCCCTCCACCGCTTCGCGGTCCCCCTCCCCCACACTTCGCTGCGCTCCGTGCGGGGGAGGAAAAAAGCTAACTTGTGAACGAATCCGCGCCGGCCCGCGAGAGGCACCGGCTTATTTCTCTGTGAGTCCTGCCAGCATTCAAGGCCCTTGCTACAAGAGTGCAGTTATTACCGGCCGGGTAGCCTGCACGATGGATTCGCAAAAACGCGCGGCAAGCCGATTGAGGGCGCCACGCGCTTTTCGCAAATTTGGCCGCAGAGTCTTACCGGTACCGCCAGCCCCCACGGTCCCAATAGCGATGGCCGTACCAGCCGTGACCGTCCCAATATCCGCGTCCGCCTACGTAGACGCCCACGACCGGAACTCCGACGACCGGTCCGGCCACATAGGCGCGACCGCCATTGCCACAGGCGCGAGGGTGATTATAGCACCAATGGCGACCTGGTCCGGGGCCACCGACGCCGACTCCGACACTCACTTGCGCTTGCGTGGGCACTGCTGCTGTCAGAGCGAGGCCGCCAGCCGCCACACTCCAGACCAAAAGTTTGGCCATGGTGTTCATCGTTCGAGATCCTTGGGAGGTTGGCACCTTCGGAAATCCGAGCGTGCACTCCGCCATACATATTTGATAACGGAACCTGACAGACAATCGTTCCGCGCTGCGTCCATTCGCTTTGCGCCTGTAAGCAGCGCCGAACGCTGCTGGAACGCCGGATCAGACTAATTCTGTCTCGGTTTGCGGCGAAAATGGCGAGATTCACCACGGTCACCGCCGGGCCGGTCGAAAAAGGGGAAACATATGCTTTCACGGGCTCCGCTCAGAACTGTCAAAGATCGCGTCCGCGACAGCAAGCACTGGGACCGTTATAAGCCACGGCCAGGTGATGTCGTCGTCGCCACCTTTCCGAAAGTCGGCACGACCTGGATCCAGCGCATCGTCAGCCTGCTCATCTTCCAGTCCGCGACGCCGGTGCCGATCGTGCAGACCCATCCCTGGGTCGATTGCCGCTACCAGCTGCCGATCGATGTGATGATCTCCATGCTGGAAGCGCAAACGCATCGCCGCGCGATGAAGTCGCATTTGCCGTTCGACGCGCTGCCCATCTATGATGAGGTGAAATACATCCACACCGCGCGTGGCGGGCTGGATGCGTGCTTCTCGTTCCACAATCACTTCCTGAATTTCACGCCGCAAGCGATCGGCAGCATCCAGCGGATCGCCGGACAGGATGGCGACACAGCCGGCCCTCCACCGCCGCCGCCGGAAGACCCGCGCGAATTCTTCCTGTCGTGGCTCGAACGACATGACGACGACGTTGTGCCCGTGGCCAATGCGTTCTTTGACATCGAACGCAGTTACTGGACCGAGCGTCAGCGCGGAAATCACCTGATGGTGCACTACAACGACCTGAAGGCCGATTTGCCGGGCGAGATGAAACGGATCGCCGCATTCCTCAGGATCGAGACGCCGGCCGTGTTGTGGCCGGAGCTCGTCGAAGCGGCGACGTTCGAGAAAATGAAGAACGAAGGGACGGCGCTCCTGCCCGGCATTGAAATGGCGGTCAGGGGCGGGCATCAGACATTCCTCAACAAGGGCACCAATGGCCGCTGGAAAGACGTACTGACGCCGGACGACATCGCGTCGTATCGCCGCCGCGCGGCGCAGGAGCTACCGCCGGGACTGAACGACTGGCTGGAGAACGGCCGCAAAGGCCGCGATCCGAAAGCGATGAAGGATTGATATTCCCCCTCCAACTTGTTGGGACTGAGCGAGCGATGGGGCGGGCTTACGCGATGAAACGCAAAAACCCGGCAACCTTTCGGCTGCCGGGCTTCACGATCAGATTCTGTTGCCACGCTCTGATGAGCGCCGAAGCATTAAGCGGCGATTGCCGTCTCCATGCTCATGGGCGAGTTATCATTCGCACCTATGAGCTGCATTGCCTCGCACGGTCATCCATCGCCCGTCGAACCTATTTCAGCCCCAGCAGAAGCGCGTCGAAACCGGTTGCCCCGTCGTACAGCCGGGAGCGATTTGCCCGGGCAGGCCCTCGATGCGCTTCTGGTGGAGCTGCCGGGTACCGCCCCCGGGTCCGAACGAATTCCTTCCGTGGTCATCGGCTTCGCAGCGCGAGCAAGATACCTGAACATACCCTGGAGCACAAATGGCAAAAGCCGCCCGGCAAAGGCCTGTCGTCATCGACAGTGAATTCAGCACGCGGACGCGCGCTGGCTGGGTGGCCCCGTCAAGCGGGGCCATGACAATTTGGGGGATTCAATTGTCAGAACTGAACCACTAGAGTGAATTGCAGCGAGGGGCTCGATGCGCCTCGATCGTCTGGCGAAGGGGGTGCCAATGTTCCGGATTTTCGATTTCCCGCGCGGCGTTGTTTTCGTCTGCGGTTTGGCGGCTGCGGTGCTGATGCCTGCCGCGGACGCATCGGCCCGGGGATTCCATGTGATGTATTCGTTTCCAACGATCAATGGCGGCGTCTCTCCCCACGCCGGGCTGATTCGGGATTCAGGGGGCAATCTCTACGGCACCACATTCCTCGGCGGCGGCTATCAAACCGGGAACGGCACCGTCTTCAAACTGGCGCCGGACGGCACCGAGACGCTGCTGCATGCGTTCATGGGCGGCGCTTACGGCGACGGCGACTATCCGGAAGCAGATCTGGTCATGGACAGTTCCGGCAATCTGTTCGGCACGACGCTCGATGGCGGGATCGACGGAGGCTGCGGCATGAATGGCTGCGGCACCGTGTTCGAGATCGCGCCCGACGGCACGCCAACCGAACTCTACATCTTCACCGGCGGAAACGACGGCGCGTCGCCCCAGTCGGCCCTCCTCCCGGACGGAAAGGGCGGCTTCTACGGAACAGCGGGCAGCGGCGGCGCGAACCGGCTGGGAACGGTGTTCCATCTTTCGCCGCGCGGAAAGCTGGCGGTGCTCCACGCCTTCGCCGGCGGAAGCGACGGCGATTTTCCGCCGGCAGGGCTGATCGCAGACAAGGCCGGGACCATGTATGGCACGACGAACCGCGGCGGCGGAGGCTGCGCAGATCCGGGCTGCGGCACGGTGTTCAAGATCACGCCGGCCGGTACCCTGACCGTGCTCTATGCCTTCACCGGAGGAAAAGATGGCGGAAATCCCGCTGCCGGCCTGATCCGCGATGGAGCCGGCAATCTGTACGGAACGGTGGAATTCGGCGGCGTTGCCGGAGGCTGCGGCGGCACGGGATGCGGAACCGTGTTCAAGCTGGCGCCCGGGGGCGCGCTGAGCGTGCTCCATACATTCACCGGCGGCAGCGACGGCGGCCAGCCGGCTGCGAGCCTTGTCCGGGATGCAGCGGGCGATCTTTACGGCACGACGCTTTTCTGGGGCGCGGGATACGGTGTTGTGTTCAAGCTCACGCCGGATGGGAGAGAGCACGTGCTCCATTCCTTTACCGGCGGCGATGACGGCGCCTATCCCTGGTGTACCCTGCTCAAGGTCGGGATCAGGCTCATCGGCACGAGCTCGGGCGGCGGCGCCGAGGATGACGGGACGCTGTTCAAACTGAGGGAATGAGCGGGTGCGGGGTCTAATCTCGAACACGGGTTCCTCCTCCGCGCGAAGCGCGGGGGAGGAACCCGTGGTGTCTTCTGGCGGATTCGGGGACTGACCCCGATGGCCCTCATCCCTGCAGCCGTGCCGCGCAATAGGTGATCGCTTTGCGGGCCATTGCCGCCCACTCGGAAGGCGGATCAAGTGAGAGATAGCGTTCGTAGTGCGTTTTCGCCTCGGCCATCATGCCTGCTTTCATCAGGAGCTGGGCACGATTGAACAGCGCATCGCCATGCCCGGGATCGAGCACGAGCAGCCGCCCAAGCTCGTCTGACGCGGCGGCGAATTTCCCGGACGCCTCCAGGGTCAGGGCGAGATTGTAGAGGGCTTCGCAGAAGTCTGCGTCGCGCACCAGCGCACGCCGGTAGGCACGTTCCGCTTCGCCGTGCCGGCCCTGCGCCAGGCGGATATTGCCGAGATTGAACAGGGCAATGGCATCGCTCCTGTCGGTGCTGGCGCACAATTCATAGAGCCGGGCGGCCTGCTCGCGGTCTCCGCTCACCTCATACAATTCCGCCTGCTCGAACAGATCATCGACGCTCGCGGCTTCCGGCTCGAGCGGGAGATAGCCCTGCCCTTCCAGCGTCGTCAGACCGCTTTCCCATTCCAGCGCGGCATCGCCCGAAGGCGTGAGCACGATCTTGTGACGACCGAGGGGTGCCAGATCGCGCGCCCGCGTGAGTATGCGCACCACCTCGGCACGCGAGCGGCGCTGGGCGACCAGATCGGCTGCCGTGCGAATGATACCGGCGTCCGCAAACCGGCACCTGTCGCCCTTGAGCAGAACGAGGTCGAATGCCGCGAGAATTTCTGCGTCGTCGGGAGTGAGCGATGTGGGCGCGAGCGCGGTCGAAAGCGGCAGCGCCGCAGCTTCGTCACCGGTTTCGCCGGCAAGCGCGGCTGCGAACGCACGTTCCCCCATCACGGGTACGCGCCGCGCCTTTGCGGATTTCAGGCGCTCTCCGAGCCGGCCGCTATCGATCAGCGCGGTGGCGAGCGCGCCTATGACGAGAACATCGCTTCGTTGGGTCAGATCCCGCGCAACGCGGCCGCCCGCTGCGACGATGCGGCGCTGAAACCGCTCATGCGTGCCCGAGGTAAAGCGGCCATAGAGCGCGACGGCGCGGCGATCGAGGTCCATGCGTCAGGCGGCGCGGGTCTTTTTCTTCGATGATGCCTTGTCCGGCGATGTTTTGGCCTGTTTTGTTTTTTTCTCCGCGACCTCCTCGCGTGCGCCCTTTGAAATACTCGGCGCTGCGGGACGGCGCTCCTGCTCGATGCTTCGTCTCAGCGCATCCATCAGGTTCACGACATTGCCGCGCTCCGGAGCCTTGGTGATGACCGGTTCGCCGCCGGCGATTTTCGACTTCACGAGCGTCATCAGTGCGTCTTCGTAGCGGTCCTCGAAGACTTCCGGATCGAACTTCATCTTGCGCTGCGCGATGATCTGCGCCGCCATGGCCAGCATGTCGGGCGCGAGCTTCACGTTCAGCTTCTCGAATGCGCTTGAGGGTTCGCGCACTTCCTTGGCGGTGCGCAAGGTGGTGAGCCGCAGCCCTTCCGCGAGCGGATCGATCGCAACGAGCCGCTCGCGGCCGGAAAGTACGATGCGGGCAATTGCAATCTGCTTTGCCTTCCGCATCGCCTCCAGAATGACGGCGTAGGTCTCCTCCGCGATGGGCCCGTCGGGCGCGAGATAATAAGGTGTGTCGAGATAAACGGGATCGACGGTATCTGCATCCACGAAGCCGTCGATATCGATGGTCTTGCTCGACTCGATCTCGATCGCATCAAGCTCCTCGGCCGTGACGACGACGTACCTGTCCTTCTCGAACTGATAACCCTTCACAAGATCGGCCCGCTCGATCTCGCCCAGTTCCGGATCGTGATATTTCTGCTGCACCCGATTGAGCGTCTTCTTGTGCAAAAGGTTGAAGCTGATCTTTCCGGCTGAAGACGAGGTCGCCGAATAAAGCTTCACCGGACAGGAGACCAGCGACAGCTTCAGATATCCCTTCCAGTACGCGCGTCCTGCCATGACTCAAGCCCTTCTACAGTTTCATTCCCACGTCGCGGCGCATCCGCGGGGTTATTGCCGCCGGGGAGGAGTTTAACTCATCCCACGGGTCCGCGGCCAGAGCACTTATACGCTCGAAAAGGTTAAGCCGGTTGAACTGAGAACCACCCGATAGTCCGCGCAGTTCGGACCATTGAATGGGCGTAGCTACCGGAAGGCCGGGCCTTGCGCGCAGGGAATAGGAAGCCACCGCGCTCGCCCCCCGGGCGTTCCGTACGTAGTCGAGGTAAATCCTGTCCTTGCGCCTCTCTTTCGAAGACACGGAAGTGAACATCGAAGGCGCGTCTCGCGCCATGGTGCGCGCAAAAGCTTCCGCAAACCCCTTCACCAGCTTCCAGCCATGACCCGGCGCGAGCGCCATGACGAGATGCAGCCCCTTGCCTCCCGTGGTTCTCAGGAACACACGAAATCCCATCAGCTCCAGGCGCGTGCGCAACGTCTCCGCTGCATCGCACACACGAGTCCAGTGAAGGCTTTCGTCGGGATCAAGATCGATGATGAGCCGGTCGGGATGTTCGGGATCATCGATCCTGCAACCCCATAGATGAAATTCGATGGCGCCAAACTGGGTCAGCGCCAGATAGCCCTTCGGCTCCGTCACCGTGATGAATTCCGCACGTTCCTCTTCGTCGGCCAGATCGATTTTCTCCAGGCCGTCCGGAAGGCCCGCGAAGGCGTGGCGCTGATAAAAGCAGTCCGCCGCATCTCCCGAGGGGCAGCGGAGCAGCGTGACCGGCCTTCGCAACACCTCCGGCAAGAGCCAGTCGCCCACTCGCGCGTAGTAGAGCGCGATGTCGAGCTTGGTCACGCTGCTGCCGAGCATCTTGCGCTCGGGATTCGTCAGGTGGATTGCGGCGAGATCGCGGTCGCTGACGAGCTTCGGCTTCAGCGATACAGACACGCGTTCCGGCTTTCGCGTGACGCCGAGCACCACCGGTTGACGCGGCGTCTGCTGCGACGACCGGCTGCGATAGCCAATCTCGGCGATCCAGCCCGGTTCGATGAAATGCGCGCCGGGCGTGCGAGGAACCGGAACGACGGGTTCAGTCCTGACGGTCCTTGAAAGCTCCTGGAACAACTCGCGCCCCCGCTCCTCCGAAATACCGGAGCCGGCCCGGCACGCATAGACGAGCGCGCCATCGCGCTCTTCGGCAACGAGCAGTGAAGTTACGCATTTGGGCGCATTGGCAAGATAGCCGATGACGGTGAACTTGCCGACCTCGACCCGCTTCACCTTCACCCAGTCTTCCGACCGCCTTTGCACGTAGCGCGAATCCGCGCGCTTCGAGACAATGCCCTCGAGCCCCATGCGACTCGCCTGCGCGAACAGTTCGCTGCCATCGCCTTCCACATGATCGCTGAACTGGATCGCCGAACGGGAATCGATCAATGGCGCGATGAGGCCCTCAAGCGCCCGCTTGCGCTCGATGAGAGGGACGGACGTGAGATCGTAACCGTCCATGTAACACAGGTCGAAGGCATAGCAGGTGAACGCATTCGTGTGCCGGTCGGACAGCGCGTGCTCGAGAAGATCGAGACGAGAAATGCCGCGCGCATCCTGAACAACGACTTCGCCATCGATCACCGCGCTCGCGCAGGACAGCTTCTCGAATGCGGTCGCGAGCCGGCCATAGCGCTTCGTCCAGTCCAGACCATTGCGCGTCATCAGCTTGACCGTGCCGCGATCGAAAAGGACGAGTGTGCGGTAGCCGTCATACTTGATCTCGTGCAGCCAGCCTTTGCCCATGGGTGGAGTGTCGGCCGAGCTTGCAAGCTGGGGCGACCAGCGTTGCGGCATCCCGGCGGCAACAGCGTGCGCCAATTTGTCCGCACGCCGGCGCGTGACCTTTTTCTTCTCGATCGGCGGCTCGTCGACCGGTCGACCGGATATGACGCTGTTGGGCTCTTCCTTCAGGACGTCGTATTGATCGAGCGGGCGGGCCGCGATGTCGCGTTCCTTGATGAGCAGCCAATTGCTTTCATCGTCGGGCAGGCGCACGAGTGTCCAGCCGCCCGAGAGCTTTTCACCCGAAAGGCGAAACTTCAGCTCGCCTTCGACGAGCGCGTTCTCCGGGTCTGACAGTGTGACCCACGTGCCGCGGTCCCATACGATAACCGTGCCGGCGCCGTAATTGCCTTGCGGGATGCGTCCTTCGAATTTCGCGTAATCGAGCGGATGATCCTCCACCAGCTTTGCAAAGCGCCGGACTTTCGGATCAAGGCAGGGGCCTTCCGGTACGGCCCAGCTCTTCAGCGTGCCATTGATCTCCAGCCGAAAGTCGTAATGCAGCCTTCGCGCATGATGCTTCTGGATGACAAAGATGGGGGCGTCACCCGCTTCCGCGCCGCCGGCCGGCTCGGGCGTCCGGGTGAATTGCCGCTTCTTGCGGTAGGCGTCCAGTCTGGAAGTCATGAATTCCCCGAATCATACCAATGTTGTAAACATTCCGACCGTCTGATTTTAAGAGGAGAAGCAGCATGGATCGAGTCACGGGCGGTTGCCTGTGCGGCAATGTCCGAATTGTAGCGTCAGGACTCCCATACCGGGTCGGCCTTTGTCACTGTCTCGACTGCCGCAAGCATCATGGGGCCCTTTTTCACGCGTCCGCGGTGTTCCCCCAGGATGCGGTGACGATCGAGGGCGAAACACGCGACTACGCCGGGCGGTTTTTCTGTCCCCGCTGCGGCTCGACCGTTTTCGGACGCAGCGAAGACGAAATCGAAGTGAATTTGGGATCCCTGGATGCCCCTGACCAACTGAAACCAACCTACGAAAGCTGGATCGTCCGTCGCGAGTCCTGGTTGCCGCCGTTTCCGCTCACGAGACGATACGACCACAATCGTGACGCCACGGGTCGCTCTGAGGAGTAGGTCGCGCGAACCACGCGCATAATAGAATCTTCGGCGGCGTGAATTCCTGGAGGGCTCACGGATGCGCTTGACAAAGCTTGGCCACATATTGGTCGCTGTTCACAACCTGCCGCGCTCCAGGGATTTCTACACGCGCGTGCTCGGCTTCGAAGTCCTCGAAGAAGCTCCGGAGCACGGCGGCCTGTTCATGACTATTGGCGATGGTACGCACGTGGTCGATCTCGTGCCGCTCCCGGGTTCGCGCCCTCCCCGCGTTCCGGAGAGCATCGGGGAGTTCGAGCCGTTCCTGGGAATCGGCCATGTCGCGTTTCAGGTCGCCAGCGCCCGCGATCTCAGATGCGCCTATTTTGAACTGATCGACAATCAGGTTCGCGTGTTGGCCGCGATCGATCACGAGAATCAGGAAAGCATCTATTTCTGCGATCCTGACGGCAACATGCTCGAAATCTATTGGGAGCGGCCCAACGCGCGCGAAATTTTCCGGCGTGGAAGAAAGGATCAGGACAAACCAATCACATTTACACGTGAGGAGATCGACTAAGCGCTCGGCGCGGCGCCCAGGCGCAACAGCAGTCCCCAGGGTGACGCTTCACCACGCTTCGCGCGGAGGAGGATACCGCCTGCTACTTGAAAATCGCCTTGGGCAGCATCACGTGCACGCCCTTGTTGCGGTCCACAACCTCGGTCACGTCCACGTCGCCGGCAACACTTGTCAGCATGTAGGCGTCGTCGCGCGTCATGTGCTTCTCGTCGACAAGAAAGTCGACCATGCTGCGCACGGCCTTGTGGGCGGCGATGGAAAGATCGTCATCGAATCCCATCGAAATATAGGCGGTCGGCGTCTCGGCGCGCGGATTGGCAATGTGAATGTCCTTGCGCACAACGAACTGCAGCGTCCCGATCAGCGACGTTTCCATGGCCGTCACGTCCACCTCACCGTTGCCCTGCCCGGCGTGGCCGTCGCCGATCTCGAACAGCGCACCCCGGTTGAAAACAGGCAGATAAAGCGTCGTGCCTTCCACCAGCTCCTTGTTGTCCATGTTGCCACCGATGACGGTCGGCGGCGTGGAATCGTAGCGGCCGAAGTTCGGCGGCGGTGCCACGCCCATGCTGCCGAAGAAAGGATGCAGCGGAATATCAATGCCAGGTGCGAAATGCGCGACCATGCGATCCCTGTCGAGCGGAATGATCTTGATGCGCGAATAGGGAAAGTCGTCGGTCAGAATCCCTGCGCCATAGCGGAAACCGTTGTAGGCGTAGGGAATCGCGAGCTCGATTTTCCGGATGTGGATCTCAAGCGTGTCGCCGGGTTCCGCGCCGTCGATAGTGACCGGACCGTCCAGAATATGGCCGCCAGGCCCGCGATCGGATTGCGGCACCTTGTCGAACACATCACGCAGTGCCTGTTCCACGTCGCTTGGCTTCACGCCGGCTTTCTCGAGACCGCTGGGGCTGTTGGTGAGCAGCGTGCGGAACACAACCGTATCGCCTGAATGGATGCGCAGCACCGGCGCTCTGGTCGCGTCGTAATTTCCCCAAGCCACCGTGCCGGGCGCGGCCGTCAGCGCGAAGGTTTCGGCGCGCGCCGCGAACGGCACCAGCGCAGCAGCAATCAGGATCCGGCAGAACATGGCGCATCCGGGACAGGCCCGCGCGATGATAGGCGGTCGCCGGAGCGATGGCAAAAAGACACTCCAATTGCGGGAAGGTCCCCGTTGTGTCATCCTGAGCGTATGCCAAACAACTACTCTCATGACGAGCTGGCGAAGCTGACGACATCGTCCGGCTGGCGTCTCGAAACGGACGGCACGACGGCGCACACGGGCACGCTCGAAGACGTCGCCAAAGTTGCGCATGAGCGGCGTGCGCGCGGCGAGCATCCTGGAATCATCAGGCGGATCGAAAACTCCATCGAGCTGGAAATGCTCCAGCTCGAGCAGCTGTGGCGATATCTGGGGTTGCCAGTCTGAGAAATCTGCCGTGAATAGGGTGACAGGAGCACGAACCCCGGGCGGACCTGCGAGATTCTCGCATCGTGACTGTTACAGGTTCCTCCTCCGCGCGAAGCGCGGGAGGAGGAACCCGTGTTCGAGGTCAGGGTTGGAATACGCTCGCACAAAGAATATTCAAGCGGATTGCTCTGATTGATGTACGACCTCCGAACGAGAACCCCTCAAGCAGGAGTATTGAGTTGCGGCGTTGTGCGATCTCTTGCCTCGAAAAACTTTCGTGCAAATGCAAGGATTTCGCCCTTCGTAAGCTGGTCGATCGTCTCGACGCCCATGATGCGCGGCGCGAGTGCATGCACATGGTCCCGGATGAAGCTCGCAAGCTCGTCCTTGGCGGTGCCGTGGCCGACGATCAGAATTTCGTGCGAAGGCTGCAATGCGTCCGCCACCGCGGTCAGGTAGGCCTTGCTGTCATGCGCGTGACCAGAGCCCGTCGACCCGGCCTTGTGGTGGATATTTCCGTTCCCGTCCTTTGGACGAATTCGGTGTTCGGTAACGCCGCTTTCTGCGAACTCAAAAACGAGCGCTTCGGCGTGATCTATGCAAACCACGGCGTGGAAGTGATGGGGCATTTTCGTTCCTTTCGAACATAAGCGTCTGTCGGCGTAAACGGCATCAAAGTGTCTGCGGTTGTTGTGCTTCGATGATCACTTTGGCGGCGCGCCGATTTCCGGCCCCGGACGTTCGTCCAGCGCCTTCCTGCCGACGGCCAAACAGACGAGTGCATTTATTGCTGACATTCTTTGCTGGCGTTCCGGTCAGGCGATCAGTGCGACAAGAGTGTACAGCAATTCGCCCGCAACAAGAGATCGCATGTGACACCACCCAGCACCCATTCGCGGAGCCGGCCATGGCCATAGGCACCCGCGATGATGACGTCGGCATCCTGTTCACGGGCGATCATGCCCAGTCGGGTTGCGTCGTCGCCCACGGAAGCTGCCACGAGGGATTGCGCAACAACGCCATGACGATTGAGCCATGCGGTGACATCCGCCAGACGTGTGTGGGCTTCGGCCCGATTCTCTTCGGTCTCGATCCCAACAACAGTGACATGCGCGGCGAGCTTCAACACCGGCAACGCGTCCAGCGCGGCGCGCCGCGATTCCCGCGTATCCTTCCAGGCAACGATCACCCGATTGAGTTCCAATTTGTCCGTCGCGTCCGGCACGATGAGCACGGGGCGCCCCAGCTGCATGACCAGATCGACGGTGTTAACATGCCGCGAAGGATCAAGAAAATTCCGCTTCGTGACGCTCGCGACGACGATGTCCGCACCGCGAGACTCGCGGGCCAGATAATCCGCCAGCGGCGCAAACGTCATCGTGGATCGCCATTCAAGAACGTCGATGCGAGTCTGAAGTGCCGTCCGAAATTCCGTCTCAGCTTCCTTGAACTCCTTGTCCACCTCCTCCTGGAGCTTCTGGATTGTGCCCCCGGAAACATAGGTGTCGCCATAGCAAAGCGGCAGGGTCTGGCACGCCGAGATTCCAATCACGCTTGCGTGCATGCGCTGCGCAAGGTCGCCTGCCGTTCGCAGCAGGTTTGCGTTCGAACGGCCAGGTTCCAGATGCACCATCAAAGTTGCGCAAGTCACGATCAGCCTCCAGGCAACGGACCCACCAACATCAGTTGGTGGGTCCCCACATGCGTCACATGACCGTGATGTGGTTCTCGACAGCGGTGGCGCCCGGAGCGGCCCAGGCCGTCGATGCAGCGACATCCCGTTCGTGCCACGAATGAGCAGTTCCGGTAAGCCGGACCTTTCCGCCATCCGCTGTGACCTTGATTGTTTTCGCGTCGAACCACGAGCGGTGCAACGCGTTCATGATGTCATCGCTGAGGTTCACTGCGTTGACCCTCGGCTTGATCGTAATCGTGTTGGAAACGCCGATGACGCCAAATAAACCAGCAACCTCTTGCCCGGCGGCCTCCTTTTGATAGTACGACTCGACCTGGCCGGTTAAGGTAACGCGCCCTTTCTCGACTTTCACCTTGACGGCGTTAGAGGGAATAGAAACGCCCCACGCGAGACGGCCTATCGCCGCCGTCGCGATTTCTTCGTCGCCACGTTTGATTTCAAATGGGAGACGAACCTCAATTTCTTCGGCAACTGCCTTGACGCCTTTGACGCGACCGGTGGCTGTCTCGGCTGCCTGCTTCTCCAGAAAGCTTTCGACGTGACCTGTGAGGGTCACGACGCCACCTTTCGCCGTCACGCCGATATGGGCAACGTTAACGCTTGGCTCCCAGGTCAATTCCGCGAGCACGGCTTGTTTCAACTCATTGTCATTGAACATCGTATTCTCCTTGGTTTGTTGGCGAGGAGCTACCCGGCCGCATTGTGCCGCGCACTCCCGCACTCTAGCTGTGAACACTCGTTTTGAGCGCTAGCTGCTCTTTCGTAGTGTCGTCGAGTCAGTCGTCGCAGCGGCCCATGTGCCTATCTGGTTCATGATCGGAGCCAGACAGATCGGAGCTTTCGTCCCGAACCGCCGTGAATCGGACTCGAATTGGCGGTTGTGCCGCGCAGCGAGCCTGGGCGGCGAATGTGGAATCGCCGCCGCGAGCAACCTGCGTGGCCTGTTCGAACGTGATTCTTCTTTCGGATATGCCGGCGCGAGGTTTCGAAGGAAATTACGCCGGATAGGTGAGTGCCATGGCACTCACTCGTTCTCGACAGATCAACGGTCGAGCACCCGTTTCGATCCAATATGCTTTCGTGATGTCAGCTGCTATGGTTTGGCACCGCCAAATGAGACCCTTATCTTTTCGAGGCATTCGCTGCGTGGCATGGCCCGATTCGGGCGGGGTGCGTGATGCTTGTCGTCCGCTACAGCAAGCTCTAGCAGGCATTAGCAAGCTCGTGCCGGTCACCGATCGGTGACCGGCAGAGCATACGGATCGGCACGAGCCAGAACTAATGCGCACTGTTGAAACAGGCCCGGTCTGTTCCAGTGCAGTGCTCATCGCAGGTACAGGAGCGCGAACGGCATTGCGACGAACACACTCGCGATCACAAAGGACAGCAAAACAGCGAGAAGTTTTTGAACAGCGCCGATCTCTTCTCCGGCTTCATCGGCCCATCTGCGGTCCGCAGCCCGGCTCCGCAGCAACATTGAGCTCTCCGAGAACATCGATACCTCCATCTTTACATCCGACAGAGGGAGATATTTGGCCGGCACAGGCCGGTCACAACCCGTTTTTCACGGGAGAGCCATAAGGCTGGCTTATGCGTGCCGCCCTGTCTCGATGCCGTGATCCGCTGCCGCCTGCGCGAGAATCCAGGTGCGAAAGGCGCGAAGCTTGCTCGTGTTCGCGAGCTGCCTGGAATACGCAAGCCAGTAGCTCTCTCTGCTGTCCGCGACGATATCGAAGAGCCGGACCAGTTGCCCGCTGCGCAGCTCGGGCACGAAAAAGTTCGGAGTCACCATGGCAATGCCCTGATCGGCGAGCGCCGCTTTTCCTTCCAGGTGCTGCACGCCGAAACTTGGCGCCTGGGAAGGGAAGCGCTCGGCATCGGGCACGCCCGCGGCAGCGAACCAGATTCGCCATACCGGATCGGCCGGGGAAATCAAAGGCAGGCGCAGGAGATCGCGCGGCTTCTTCACGGGGCCCAATCGCGTCAGCAGCGACGGCGTGCAGACGGGCGTGAACAACAGGGGAAACAGCCGGTGCGCGGCGACGTTTGCCCATTCGCCATTGCCACTCCTGATACCCGCATCGAACTTCTCGCGCGAGAAATCGACGAGCCGGTTCGAGGCTTCGAGACGCACGGCGATCGACGGGTTTTCCACCTGGAACGATCCGAGGCGCGGGACGAGCCAGTTGGCCGCGAACGTGTCGGACACGCTCAGCGACAGGACGGTCTGCGCCTCCTTGTGAAGGCTCTCGAACGTCGCGCGCAGCCGATCGAAGGCGTCGCGCAGCGGAACAGCGAGCTCGGCGCCGGTTTCGGTCAGAAGAAGCCGTCGCGGTTCGCGAACAAAGAGCGCAGTGCCAAGGCGCTCTTCCAGGAGGCGGATCTGATAACTGACCGCGGCCTGCGTGATCGCGAGCTCCTCAGCGGCACGGGTGAAATTCATGTGCCGCGCTGCGGCTTCGAAGGCCCTGAGACTGGCAATGGGCGGAAGGGATCTCGCCATAAGGGTTGCTTATCATCGAACGCGGAGTCCGGCTACCCAACGGCGAAGTTGAAGCAAGGCAACTCAGCCCGTGATCTGCGCGATGTGTATGACCAACGCGCCCCGGACGCCTGGGGGGCTATGGGAACAGATTTGTAGGATATTGCCCTACACGCAGGACCGGATTGTGGTAATCTGGCCCCCAAAGACGACGACGGGGGACCTGGCCATGACACACCGATCGATTGCGCGTCTCGGCGCACCGGGCTTTGCAGCTCTAACGCTCCTTGCCGCCGCGCCTGTACGGGCTGCGAGTTTTACCGAATTCGATGTTCCGGGATCGAGTTTCACTGCGCCTTTCAGCATCAACTCTGCGGGCGTGATTACCGGATCTTATGGCGTGGGAGACAAACACGCGAGCGGGTTCGTGCGCGCGGTGGATGGCACGATCACGAGTTTCGATCCCGACGGTTCGGCCGTCACCGTTCCCTACGCGATCAACGATGACGGGCGCATTTGCGGCACCTACACCCAGAAGAACCGCCTTCACGAGCACGCTTTCGTGCGCGAACCCGACGGGTCGATCACGGTTTTCGATCCGCCGCACGCGACGAACAGCTGGGCCATCGGCTTCGATGGTCAGGGAAACGTCGTTGGGTCGTTTTCCAGCCAGCGGATCAAGGCGCTCGGGTTCATCCGCTCGCCGGACGGGACGATCACGGTCGTCGATTATCCGCACTCGGAGGTGACAGCTATCAATTCGATCAACAAGTCAGGCGCAATCACCGGCGAGCACATCGACAAGGGCCTTGGGGGCGGGGACCATGGCTTTGTGCGGTCGCCCGACGGCACGCTTACCTCGTTCGATGTTCCCGGCGCGGCAGGGACGGCCGGCCTGAGCATCAATGCCCGCGGCACGATTGCCGGCGATTACTACGACAATAACAGTGTCGACCACGGCTTCGTGCTGGCTACCGACGGGACCATCACCACGTTCGATCCGAAGCACTCGGTCGATACGGAGATCTACGGCATCAATGCGCGCGGCGTGATTGCCGGCACCTTTGACACCGCCGACCAGGTCACGCACGGCTTCCTGCGGAAACAAGGCGGAGCCATCACGCGCTTCGACGCTCCTGATGCGGTGTACGCAACGACTCCGAGAAGCATCAACAAGAGCGGCGTTATTGCGGGAACTTACACGCATACGAACCGTACGCTAATGCACGGCTTCATCCGCATGCCCTGAACGCCCCTACATGGCCGGGTTAAACCAGACCATCCACCGCGGAGTTTATCCTCGGGCCGCGAGCGCGCGGAACTCTCGGCTACGCCGGGATATCGTTAAGCGCAGGTTAACACCCTCGATATAAAGTAACGCATGACGGGTCGTCGGCCTGACTCCAGGCTTTGCGCCTGTCGAGTCAAAACACATGCCCACCATCAGTCCTGTGGTCCGAAAATCCGACGAAGCGGAATCGCCCAATCCCGACGAGGGAAGCCGCGGCCGCGAGAAAATCATCGAGCACGCGCTGGAAAAAAGCGAAGCGCGCTTCCGCCAAGTCGTGGAATCTGCGCCCAACGCGATGGTGATGATCAACGCCGCCGGGCGCATCGAGATGATTAACGCCCAGGCCGAACGATTCTTCGGCTGGTCCCGCGCGGACCTGTTGGGCCAGCCGGTGGAAGTGCTGGTGCCGCAACGCTTCCGAAGCCTTCATCCGGGCCTGCGGAGATCGTTCTTTCACGACCCGAAATCGCGGCCCATGGGTGCAGGACGCGACCTCTTCGGATTGAGAAAGGACGGCAGCGAATTTCCCGTCGAAATCGGTCTCAATCCGATCGAGACCGAGGAAGGAACGATGGTCCTTTCCGCCATCGTCGACATCACGGAACGCAAGCGGATGGAGGAGCGCTTCCGCCGCGTCGTGGAGTCGGCGCCCAACGCGATGGTCATGGTCAACGCGTCGGGCCAGATCGACATGATCAATGCGCAGGCCGAGCGCATGTTCGGCTATCCCCGCAACGAGCTTCTGGGTCAGCCGATGGAGGTGCTGGTGCCGCCGCGCTTTCGCGGCCATCACCCGGGCCTGCGAACCTCGTTCTTCCGCGATCCGAAATCGCGGCCCATGGGCGCAGGACGCGACCTCTTCGGGCTGAGAAAAGATGGCAGCGAATTCCCGGTCGAGATCGGGCTCAATCCGATCGAGACCGAGGAAGGCACGATGGTGCTTTCCGCGGTCGTGGACATTTCGGAACGAAAGCAGCGGGAAGCGCGTCTTCAGGCCGCACTGGACGAGAAGGACCTTCTGCTGGGGGAAATCCACCACCGCGTGAAGAACAATCTGCAGGTGATCTGCAGCCTTCTGGCCCTGCAATCGGCGAAGATCGAAGACAAGACCGCACTGCATCTGCTGAACGAGAGCCAGATCCGTATCAGGTCGATGGCGCTGATCCACCAGATGCTCTACGAGTCGAAAGACTTCGGGCGAGTGAACTTCAGGACGTTCCTCGATACCCTGGTTCCAATTCTCGTCTCCTCCTACAGCGTCGATCCGGCGCGCGTCGCGCTGTCCATCAGCACGATGCCGGTTTTCCTGCCGATCCGTCTGGCAATTCCCTGCGCGCTGATTGTCAACGAGCTTATTTCCAACGCGCTCAAGCATGCTTTCCCCGGGGCATTGCGCGGCGAGATCCGGATCGGGCTGGCGATGGAAGCGGAGAGTCATGTGGTCCTCTCGGTGGCCGACGACGGCATCGGCATTCCGGATGCTCTGGACTTGGAAAACGCGACGTCTCTGGGACTGCAGCTGGTGGCGCTACTGGCGGAGCAGCTCGGAAGCAAAATTGAGCTTCATCGCGCGAGACCCACATGTTTCACGGTTCGATTCGCGGTCGGCAAGTGACCGGTACCAGCATCATCGTGGTGGAAGACGAGCGTATTGTAGCGCTCCACCTGAAGCAGCAATTGTCCAAGCTCGGCTACCACGTTGCCGCGGTCGTCGCCTCGAGCAACGAGGCCCTGCACAAGATCAGCGAAGTCCGCCCCGATCTCGTCCTGATGGACATCCATATCGAGGGCGATATCGACGGCATCGAAACAACGATGCGCATTCCCGCCGAGTACCGGATCCCGGTCATCTATCTGTCAGCCTATTCCGAAGAGGCGACGCTGGAGCGCGCGCGATCGAGCAAACCGTATGGCTTTCTGGTCAAACCGTTCTCCGAGCGCGAACTGCACGTTTCCATCGAGATGGCTCTGGAACGAAGCCGGCTGGATTCGGCGCTGCAAAGCAGCCAGGACCAGGCACAGCGCGAACGGGACACTGCCCAACGCTATCTCGACCTGGCCGGAGTCATGCTACTGGCGCTCGATGCCGCGGGAAATGTGACTCTGATCAACCGGCGGGGCTGCGCCACTCTCGGCCATGACGACTCCAGTGGCATCATCGGCAAGCCGTGGATCGACACCTTCATCCCCCCGTCCCGGCGCGAGGAACTGAAAAAATCGTTTGCAGATCTCTTTGCCCGAAAAATGTCGGTTGTGGAGTTCTACACCAATCCCGTACTGACAAAGCAGGGCGAAGAGCGCCTGATCGCCTGGCACAATTCGGTGCTGACGGACGACGAGGGACGAATCACCGCAACGCTCAGTTCGGGCGAGGACATCACCGAACGAAAGCTTGCCGAAGACAATCTCCGGCTGAGCGAGGAGCGCTTCCGCTCGATTTTCGGCGCGGTCAGCGAAGGCATCTTCATCACCGATTCGACATCGGGAACCATTCTCGAAGTGAACGCACCGGGCGCCGCAATGTTCGGCTATGAACCGTGCGAACTGGAGAGGATGACCATACAGCAGCTGTCCTCGGGATTGCCGCCCTACACCCAGAAAGAAGCAGCGGAATTGATTGCGCAGGCCGCCACCTCGCGCAAGCCGCAACGATTCAACTGGCATTGCAAGCGCAAGGACGGGCTGCTGTTCTGGGCGGAAATCTCAATGCGATTCGATTCGATCACCAATCGCGACGTGGTGCTCGCCGTGTTGCGCGACATCGACGAACGGCTTGCCGTCGAAGCGCAATTGCGACAATCGCAGAAGATGGAAGCGATCGGCCAGCTGACAGGCGGCATCGCACATGACTTCAACAACCTGCTGGCCATCATTCACGGCAATCTGGAACTGATCCGGGAGCAATCGTCAGATCGCACCGAGGTAGCCGAGATGGCCGGCGATGCCCTCAGGGCGGCTTCGCGGGGGGCGAGTCTGACCCACCAGCTGCTGGCCTACTCGCGCCGGGCGCCGCTCTCGCCGCAGGTCGTCCGGCTCGACGCCATTGTCGCGAATCTGGCCAGGCTCTTGAAGCGCACGCTTGCAGCAACGATCGCCGTCAAAACATCGGTGCCGGCGGATTTGTGGGCAACGCGCATCGATCCCAACCAGATCGAAAACGTGCTGCTCAACCTGTCCGTGAATGCGCGCGACGCCATGCCCGACGGAGGCACTCTCACCATCGCCTGCGCCAACTTCCTGCTTGACGAACACTGGGCCGAACAGAATTCCGAATTCGCGGCGGGATCTTATGTTCGCCTCGACATCACCGACAGCGGCACCGGTATGCCAAAGGAGATTCTGGATCGCGTCCTCGAGCCATTCTTCACCACCAAGCCAGTCGGACAGGGTACCGGACTCGGCCTGAGCATGGTGTACGGTTTTGTCAAACAATCCGGGGGCCATCTCAAGATTTACAGTGAGATAGGCCACGGCACGACGGTCAGCCTCTTTCTTCCCCGCGCCGAAGCCGGCAGCGAGGATGTCAAACCTCTGCGCAGCACGAACACGATCCCCATTGCCATTGATGGCGAGGTCATTCTCGTGGTCGAAGACGACGAGCTGGTGCGCAAATATGCGTTGCGCGTTCTTTCCGCGCTCGGCTATCGCACACTCCAGGCAGAAGACGGACCCGGTGCCCTGCGTGTATTGCAGGAGGCCCCGCGGATCGACCTGCTGCTGACCGATGTCGTCCTTCCCCTCGGCATGAAGGGACCGGCGATCGCGCGGATAGCAAGGCTGTCCAATCCTTCCCTGGGTGTGCTCTACATGTCCGGCTACGCCGATGGTGCGGGCGCAGACGAAGATGTGCGCCACGACAGCGCGCAGTTTCTGGCGAAGCCGTTTCCGCGCGCCGAGCTGGGGCGCAAAGTCCGCGATATTCTCGACCGGAGGGTTTCCCCATGAGCGGGGAACGCATACTGGTCATCGACGACGAAGCGGATTTTCTCACCTTTGTGCACCGCGTTGCGCGGCAACTGGATTTCGAGGTCGAAGTCACCACGGATGCGGGTGCGTTCAAGCAAATCTATGCGCGTTTCAACCCGACGGTGATCGTGCTGGACATCGTCATGCCGCGAACCGACGGCATCGAGTTGATCCGATGGCTCGCAGATATGGGTTGCACCGCGCGCGTCGTCGTCATCAGCGGCTTCGATCCCAACTATTCAAAGATGGCACAGACATTGGGCAGCGGCATCGGTCTTGCTTCGATCGTTCGACTCCAAAAGCCGGTCTCCGTCGCCGACCTCAAAAGCGCGCTGTCGGGGACGAGAGAGCAGAACTGGGAGGCCGCGGGCGAGGGAGACGATTGAAGCCGCGCCACACATTGCGCGGCTTGACGACGGACTGGCCTGTTTCGGTATCACTTGGCGCGGAAACTGAGAGGAAAGACTGCGGCAGTCCAGCGGTCTTTGATTCGTCGCTGTCGCGGATCGCGATGTTTCGGCTCCCTTATTTCGGCGGCCAGCGCTTCCGCTTCCGCCATGGTAAAATTGCCGGAGATCTCACCCTGCCCCGAAAGCATCGGCTCCCGTATTATGGGCGCCTGAAGGATGGTGCCGTGCACGACAATGGCAAGACGATGTCCCACTTCTGCCTGGGTCAACTCGGCGAACTGATTCCGTGCGCGCGGGGTCAACCTGAAGACAACCATCGGCTTTCCATCTCGGTCGATGCCTGCAACGGCATCGGAAATCACCTTGCCGACGATTTGGCCTTCGCGCTTAAGCCATAATGTGCCAGTTCCGGTCACTGGCACGCGGTCGTCGCCTGCCGGTGCCCATCGCGCGTCGGTGCGCACGCTCTCGTCGACGAGTCGGATGGCAAAGCGGGGACGAACGGACTGCGTCTGGTCCTACGCCGTCGCGATTCCGGCAACCATGACCGAACAAAACAAAAGCAACCCTGCAATGCTTGCGACCGAAGGTCCCCGGAACGCCGGGGGGGCGCCAAGCAGGCGCGTCACGCGTTCTTTCAACGTGCCACCGTTCGCAGCCAGCGCTGGGCCCGGTATGGCCTTCCACGTCTCGACCGATGCGAGTGCCTCGACATAGATCGCCGCGTCGCCACACGCGGAAACGGCGACATCATCGCAGCAATGTTCGCGTTCGATCCGGAGGCGACGGCTCACCCACCAGATGGCCGGGTGATAGAAAAGGACAGTTTCGATCACGACCAGCATAATGTTGACGAATGCATCCAGCCGCCGAACATGGGCGAGTTCATGCATGATAAGCGCGTCCAATTGTTGCGGCGGAAGTCCGGTAACCAGTGAGATCGGGATCAGGACCACCGGGTGGAACCATCCGACCACAACGGGCACGCTTACGCGGTGCGATTGCAGAAACCTGATAGGCCAGGAAAGCGCCAGACGCCGTTTCAGCGCGTGGCAGCGCTGAAGCAGATCGGCAGGGAGTGCCAATGTATCGCGACGCCGCAGTGTTTCGGCCATGTACCAGCCACCAAGCGCGCGGAGGCTCAGGACGGCAATTCCTGCAAGCCAGAAAACGACCAGCCAACCAATCCAGGGGGAAGAAGTCGAAATTGGCGCGAGCGCATCGGCGGTACCAACCCAACCTCGGTGAAAAGTTGCGGAGAACGTCGTCATCGACGCGCCACCATCGCCATTCCCGTGGATAAACAGGAATGTCATGACGGGTGCAGCCGCCATCATGGCCAGCGTGCCGAGTGTCCAATTATGTCGCGCCACCGCGCCTCTGCACATCGGCAGGATCATCTGCAACAGCGCCGCCAGAACCAGCCCCTGCCAAAGAAAATGAATCAGCGTCCAGCCGAGGTCGCGAACGATGTCAGGCGACGACAGAAACAAGTAGGTCATTTCGATTTCCTTCGGTGGGCTGCCAGCATCCGGCGAATTTCTTCGATTTCTTCCGGCGACGCGATTTTGTCGTCGAGCAAATGCAGAACCAGTTGGCTGGCGGAACCGCCAAACACCCGCTGCATCAAGTCTGAAAGCAGTTGTCGCTTGGTCTGCGCCGCTTCGACGGCCTCATAGACATGCGCGCGCTCGTCCTGATTGCGGCCTACCAGCCCCTTGGCCAACATGTTCTGCATGACCTTCAGAACACCGGTGTAGCCAATCGCCCTTTCGTCGCCGAGATGCTCATAAACATCGCGCACGGTAGATGGGCCGCGTTCCCACAATACTGCGAGAATTTCGACTTCGGTCGGCGTTGGCTTCGATGAGGACTTCCGCGTCATAACGCGATCATCAACGATTTTTATCGTAGAGTCAACGATAAAAATCGTAGGTGCATGAACGGGTCAGGCCGCACGCAAACAAGGCGATAGACAGCGAATGACAGGCAAAGCCGTCCGCCCTCGACGGGAGCAACCGTCACCTCCAACTCACGCGCTCTTTGGATCGAGTGGCTTGAGTTGGCCCAGGATGGTCGGGATCAGTTCCGAGATGGTGGGGTGGATATGCACGGCGCGTTGCAGCGTTTGGTAGTTCGCCTTCGCGTATATGGTATCGAGGATCCCGTGAATCGCCTCATCGCCTTCGGTCCCGAGGATCGCGGCGCCGAGGATGTCCTCGGTTTCAGCGTCGACGACGACCTTCATGAAGCCCTGCGTCTCATCCTTCTCGACGGCGCGGCCGACCTGGGTCATGGGTCGGAACCCGATCAGGAGCCGCTTGCCCAGGGCTCGCGCCTCGGACTCGTTCAGCCCGACGCGGCCGAGCGGCGGATCGATGTAGAGGGCGTAAGCGGTGATGCGGTCACTGACGCGGCGTTTTTTGCCATCGAGCAGATTGGCCGCGACGATCTCGAAATCGTTGTAGGCTGTGTGGGTGAACGCGCCCTTGCCATTGCAATCGCCCAGCGCCCAGATGCCCGGCGCGCTCGTCTGCAGGGATTCGTCGACCACGATGTAGCCCCGTTTGTCGACCTCGACACAAGCCGCTTCCAGCCCAAGATCGTCCGTGTTGGGACGGCGGCCTACGGCCAGCAACACGTGCGATCCAACTATCTCCGGATCGCCGGTCTCGCAGTCGACGCCGACGCAGACATCCGCGCCTCGCGGCTCAAAGTGGATGCACTCGGCAGCCAATCTGACCTGGATGTTTTCGGCTTCGAGGATCGCCTGTACGGCGGCCGAGATGTCGGGGTCCTCGCGCTGGATCAGCCGCTCAGCCATCTCGATCACGGTGACCTTCGCCCCGAACCGCCGATAGATCTGGGCGAACTCCAGTCCGACGTAGCTTCCGCCAACGACCACCAGATGGCGCGGTAGCTCATCAAGCTCGAGCAGGCTGGTGTTAGTAAGGATTGGCGCCTGATCGACGCCCGGCAGAGCGGGAATGTTGGCCCGGCCGCCCACATTGATGAAAACCTTGTCCGCGGTCAGGAGGTCATCGCCGACCCTGATCTGGCGCGCCGATTCGAAGCGGGCCTGCCCTTTGTAGACCGTGCAGTTGGACTCATTCCTCACCAATTGCTCGACGCCTTCGCGCTGGGCGCGCACGATCGCGTCCTGCCGCGCTTTGATCCGCTTCATGTCGATGCCGACGTCGCCGCCGAGCACGACACCGAAATCGGCGGCCCGTCGCGCAAGGTGGGCGGCGTGGGCGCTGGCCACCAGGGTTTTGGTGGGCGTGCAGCCAGCGTTGACGCAGGTGCCGCCGAACAGCTTGCGCTCGACGATCGCGACCTTCATCGCGGCCTGGCCAAGGCGAACGGCGAGGAATGGCCCGGCCTGGCCAGCGCCGATGATGATGGCGTCGAAGCTGCGGTTCATGACGCCGATCTCCGGCTGCGATTGCCTGATCAGGTTCGGCCAGGACGCCGCGTCGTGACCTCCTGGACAATCCACACATTGCCATCGGGATCGCCGAAGGAGAAGAAAGACCCGTAGCTTGTGTGCTTGGGGTCGGGGCCTTTGACCCGCGACTCCGGAGGGAACGGAGCGCCATGCCACATGTCGCTTGCGTCAATGCCACGGCCGACGAGATCTTCATGCGCCGCTACAATGTCCGAGACCACGAGCGTTCCCTCGGCTGAGCCAGGCGCGCCCCGCGTTATTCCCCTGCCGAACGTGACGGAACACAAGGAGCCCGGGGGTGTGAACTGGACGATGCGGACGTCCTTCGCCGGGGCGACGTCGTCGTCAAGTCTCCAACCCAGGCGTCCATAAAACTGCTTGGACCGCTCGACGTCGGATACGGGGATGACGTCGACTTCCAGCTTCATATCAACCATATCTGCCTCCTGTGGCGCTTCCTGCAGCGTTGCTGTCGCGCCTGCAAAATGAAGCTATTTCACCCTTCTGCTTTCGCTGGATTAAATAACGCAACGCCCGCGAGTGAACCGGCACGCCCCGACCGACAGCGTTGCGCGAAACGGCAGAATGGCTTGCTGCCCACCGACGTCCGACAAGTTTCGATCCGCGCAAGCTGTCTCTCGGTCGGCGGCAAAGCAACGGGTCGCTCGTACCGCTCCGCGAAAAGCGGCAATGTATTTTTCGCCCACCAGGTGAAATGTATTGGGGCGACTTTTCTCCCGATCGATTGGTCTAGCTGAAATGTTCAGTTCGCGCCGATCGAGAGCGGTTTCAGATTCAAATTACGCACTCTTCTTGTCATGGCCCGCGCAAGCGGGCCACCCACATGACACCTGGCGTGTCTCGACAGATGAACAAATCAGCGCGATCTCCAACGCTGTAACGACTGGGTGGCCCGCTTGCGCGGGCCATGACAATCAGGTTTGGATCCATCTAGTCTGAAACCGCCCTAATTTGCCGGGTCTGGGCGCGATCGATTAAAAGGCCTCGAACCCTTCAGCGTTGCTCTGTGCACGACCCGGCGGTGCGGAAGGTAATCGTTCACCGCATAATGCTGGGTGCAACGATTATCCCACATTGCGACCGTGTTTGGCTTCCAGCGCCAGCGCACGGAGAACTCCGGTCTGTGCACCTGATGAAACAGAAACCCCAGAAGTTCGTCGCTTTCTTTCTTCGTGAGTCCTTGAATGGCGGTCGTAAAACCTTCGTTGACAAAAAGACAATCCTCACCCGTCTCCGGATGGGTTCGGACCACGGGATGAAGCATCGGCGGATTGGCTTTTATCTTTTCCACGTACTTGTCTGAGCCCGAGGTTTGCACCGCGCGATGCTGGGCCGGAAAAGCCTTGGCGAGATCGTGAACGGCGTCGAGCGGGTCGAGCAGCGACCTGAGCGAACCCGACAAGGCCAGATACGCAGCATGCATATCCGCCCACAGCGTGTCGCCGCCATGCGGCGGCATCAGCCGCGAATAAAGAATGCCGGCCATGGGCGGCTCGCGGGAATAGGTCATATCCGTATGCCAGTGGTCGTTATCGGTCGGGTTGTGCGCACCCGTATCCAGAACGACGAGTTCCGGGTACCCGGGATGGGCCTGATAAAACGGGTGCAATTCAAATGTACCAAATCGCGCCGCGAAATCGCGGTGCTGTTGCGGCGACAGGTTCTGGTCCTCAAAGAAGATCACGCGATGGGCCAGAAACAGCCGGCGGATTGCTGCAATATCCGAATCGTCCAGGGGCTCCGAGAGATCGACACCGTCAATCCGCGCTCCAATGGTTGGTGTGAGTATTTCAAGTTTCGCGTTCTTCAGAGCGCTCATTGATTTCTCCAGTGCGTTCACCATCTCCGAGCGCGGATTGGTGTCCGCCTTGCCAACTGGGCGGTTGCTCACAAGGTTTGCGAAAACACTGTTCACGGCATCCGCCGCCTTTTTCACTACAATGTCTGCCTCTTCCTTGCTCAGGCAAAGCGGCGGAGCGAAACCCAGAATGTCGCCTGCGGCATGGCGCGGCCAACAACACCGCGCTCCAGAAGCGCCGCGGCGACCGTGGGCCGATTTTCTTTGCGGGATCGAAGAACACCCTGTCGTCCTTATCTGCGACGAACTCAATCGCCGCCAGTATTAGCGACCGCCGCCGCGGCGCAGGTCGGATGGGCCGAATAGGTCCAGCCGTGTCCGAGGCAACCGAGCTTGTCGGAGCCTTCGACCAAGACCCGCCTCATGTCTTTTGCCACGATGATTCCGGAAAGCGGCGCAAAGTCGGATCGAGACTTCCGAGCCGTGTCCGGCATAGGCATGGGAAAAGGCGAGCTTACGCACCTGTTCGGCGATTGCATCCGCAATCTCCCGGCGGCCATAGCTGACATTGACGCAGTAGAGGCCGGCGAGCGCATCGAGGCTTACCCGGCCCGCCACGTTCGCGATGTAGACGCCTTCACCACTCGCAATCACGCGATTTGACAATTCGCCGCGCGCATGCGCGCCCGTAGGGTCGAGGGATGAAAACCGATCGACGCAGAAATTGCTGACGGCTCATGTCGCCGCCCCGCGGTTTTTTCGCGGCTTCTCGTCCTGGAGGAGCGCAATCAGCCCTTGAAGCAACTGGGTCGGCGTCGGGGGACAGCCACGAATGTGGAGATCGACGGGGATGGCCGCCGAGACGCCGCCCACAACAGCATAACTGCCGGCAAACATTCCGCCGTCGCGTGCGCAATCGCCGACCGCAACCACCCATTTCGGATCGGGCGTGGCAGCCCAGGTGCGTTCGAGTGCTTCGCGCATATTCTTCGTCACTGGTCCGGTCACGAGGAGCACGTCGGCGTGCCGCGGCGAGGCGACGAAGCGCAGTCCGAATCGCTCCAGATCGCAGAACGCATTGTTGAGCGCGTGAATCTCAAGTTCGCAGCCGTTGCACGAACCCGCGTCCACCTGCCGGATGGCGAGACTGCGGCCGAGCCGCTCGCGCGCACGCTCGTTGAGCGAATTCGCGAGTTCCGCAAGCATTGCCTCGTCTGCGTCGGGCGGCGCTTCCGTCAACGCGCCTCGAAAGCTTTCAAGCAGAATATTGCGCATGTTTCACAGATCGTGTCCCGAATAGGAGCAGTTGAAGGATTTGTTGCACAGGGGAAAATCCGCAACGATGTTTCCCCCGATAGCGGCTTCCAGCAGCGGCCATTGAAACCAGGACGGGTCACGCAAATGGCAGCGATCAATGGCGCCCGCCGCTGAGATTCGCATCCAGACGAAGATGTCTCCGCGGAATCCTTCGACGGCAGCCGCACCTTCACGCGATGTATCAATTTGCGAAACGGCCGCCCGCAGCTCACCTTCCGGCAACCGGTCGAGAATTTGCCGGATGATCGCAACGCTCTGCTCGATTTCCCGGATGCGAATCCAGACGCGCGCGTTTACATCGCCTTCTGCCAACACCGCCACTTCAAACACGAGTTGGTCGTAGGGTGCGTAGCGGATCACCTTCCGCGCGTCGAAGTTGCGGCCGGAAGCGCGGCCGATATAGCCACCGCAGGCGTATTGGCTCGCCAGCGCAGGATTCAGCACGCCGGCGCCAACCGTGCGGTCCTGAAGCGACGCCGTTTTGTCGTAGAGTTCGGCGAGGCGCGGCAGCCGGCGGGTGATCTCGCCAAGCAATCCCCGCAAGACGGCTCGACCGTCCTTATTCAGATCGGCCGTGACACCCCCGACGACGATCCGGTCGCGCATGAGGCGATGGCCGAAGCACGCGTTGGCCGCACGGAGGACGCGCTCGCGCAGAATGCCGCATTGCGCATGCATGACCGCAAACGAGGCATCGTTGCAGATGGCACCGAAATCACCGAAATGGTTGGCGATGCGTTCAAGCTCTGCCATCAGCGCACGCAGCAAGATCGCACGCGGCGGGACATCGATCTTCAGCGCAGCCTCCGCGGCCGCAGCAAAGGCGTAAGCATAGGCGACGGTGCTGTCGCCCGATGTGCGGCCGGCAAGCTGGATGGCGCGGTCGAGATCGGAATCGACCATCAGACCTTCGATTCCCTTGTGCGCATAGCCCAACCGTTCTTCGAGCCGCACGATCGTTTCGCCGTTTGCGGTGAACAGGAAAAATCCCGGCTCGATGATTCCAGCGTGCACCGGGCCAACGCCGATCTGATGCAAGCCATCGCCTTCCGCCGGAAGGAATCGATAGGCCGATGAATGTGGTGCGATGGTTTCCGGATTGGCCATCGGGTGCCTCACACCCCATCGCCCGTGATCGAGCCAGGGACGCGCATCAGGCAATCCTATCGGCTCCAAGCCGAACAAATCCCGGATCGTGCGCTCGAGGCGCATGGCGGGCGGATGCCATTGGGCGAGCGCGGTGTAGCCCCCGTCTGCACACGGCAAGCTGAGGATGGCGATTTCGCCAGAAGCTGCGGCGCGGACCGCCAAATGCACAACTTGGGCTTCCGCCCACAACGCCAAAAGCTCCCAGAGCCCTTCTGCCAGTTGCGATGCCGCGAAACGCCAGCCCTCTGCGCCGACAACGGCGCGCGGCCAGGGCCGGCTCTCTTGGGTGCGCGCCTGCGCGCCGCATTGTTCCAGAATGGTCACGGCTCAGCCCAACAATTGTGCGACATTGTGAAACCAGGTCACCACCGGGCCCGGCAGCCAAACGCCGGCCGCGATGACGATCGCCAGATGGGCGACGAAGGGAACATAGGAGGCCTTGTCTGGCGCGGTATTACCGCGCGGCTCGCCAAAAACAATGCCGCCAACCTTCAGCAGCAATGCACCAATCGCGAGAAGGAGACCCACGACTAGCGGGATCGCGAGAAGCGGCGCGCGCGCGATAGTGGAGCTGACGACCAGGAACTCGCTCAGGAAAATTCCTGAGGGCGGCAGGCCCGCAATCGCAGCGACGCTTATGACCAGCGCCCACGCGAGCGCGGGATGCGTGACGCTCAGGCCGCCCATGTCGGCGATCCGTTGCGTGCCTTTCACCTGTGCGACGTGCCCGACCGCAAAGAAAATTGCCGATTTGGTGAGACTGTGCATCGTCATATGCAGCAGGCCGGCGAAATTCGCGAGCGGTCCGCCCATGCCAAACGCAAACGCGATGATGCCCATGTGCTCAATCGACGAATACGCGAACAGGCGTTTGATGTCGCGGCGACGATAAAGCATGAAGGCGGCGAAGATCAGCGAAACAAGGCCCGTGGTGATCATCAGCGGACCCGGCGCGAAAGTGTGTGGATTGGCGGCCAGCAGCATCTTGAAACGCAGCACCGCGTAAAGCGCGACGTTCAACAGCAATCCGGAGAGCACGGCCGAGATCGGGGTCGGCCCTTCGGCATGGGCGTCCGGTAGCCAGGCATGCAGCGGAACGAGGCCGACTTTCGTCCCGTAGCCGAGCAGCAGGAAAATGAATGCGACATTCAAGAGCGACGGATCGAATTCTGCAACGCGCCTGATCAATATCGTCCAGGCCATGGCAGGAAGACCGCCACCGATTACCGGGCGCGCCGCCATATAGACGAGAATGGTGCCGAAGAGAGCGAGCGCTATTCCGACGCTTCCCAATATGAAATACTTCCAGGCAGCTTCGAGCGCTTCAGGCGTCCGGTAGATGCCGACCATGAGAATGGTCGTCAGCGTCGCCAGCTCAATCGCCACCCACATCAGGCCAATGTTGTTGGCAACGAGAGCCAGGTTCATGCCGAACATCATGAACTGGAACATCGCGTGGTAGAATCGCAGGTAAATCGGCGTGAGCCGTCCCGTTTCGAGTTCGTGCTCGATGTAGCTTGCGCTGAATATGCTGGTGGTGAACGCCACGAAGGTGTTCAGGACCACGAACACTATGTTCAGGTCATCGATTTGCGCGAGCTGGCCTGGTGCCGGCCGATGCACGAGCAGAAGAAGCGAGGAAAGGAAGGTGACGAGGCTCGCGACAACGTTCAACCGCGACGACCAACGATAGTTCGTGACCAGCGCCAGCACGCCTGCAGAGACGAGCGGAATGAGCAGCACAAGCCGGATCGCATCGAAGGGCATCGTGCTCATAGGCGTTCCCGACGAACGCGGTCGAGCGCACGAATATCGACGCTGTCGAATCGCTCGCGAATACGGAAGAGGAAAATACCGATCACGATGAAGGCGATCAGTACTGAGAAGGCGACGCTGATTTCGACGACCAGCGGCATGCCCTTCGCGCCCGTCGCCGCGAGAACGAGCCCGTTCTCGAGCGACATGAAGCCGATCACCTGGCTCACGGCATTGCGCCGGGATACCATCATCAGAAGACCAAGCAGCACGATGGAGAGCGCGAAGGCGAGATCTTCGCGGGCGAGAGGATCGGCTGCCGCGGTGACCCGCAGCATGACAACCATCGAGAGGGCAACAAGCGCCATGCCGGCCAGCATGGTCAAACCGGTGCCCACGACGGTTTCGATCTCCCGATGGATGTCGAGCCGTTCGACGATCCGCCTGAGCGCTGCGGGAATGATGGTGGCCTTGAAGACCAGCGCTATCAATGCCGTGATGTAGAGGTGCGGCGCGTCCTGCACGAGCGCCTGCCACGCCACCGACATCGCGAGCAGCACCGCATGCAGCGCAAACACATTGATGAGCGCGTACATGCGGTCCTGGTAAAGCATCATGAAACTGACGAGCACGAGCCCGCCGGCCAGAAGATGCGCGATGTCGAAAGCGAGACTGTGCATGTCAGAGCGACCGCGAGACGAAGAGCAGAAGCGTGCCGAGAAAGCCGAGCATCAGCGCCGCGCCGATGAACCCCGGCACGCGAAACACGCGCATCTTGGCGGTTGTGGTCTCGAAAAGTGCCAACAGAGGCGCGCCGATGCCAAGCTTCGCGGTGTAAGCGGCAATGGCGGTCCCGTAAACCCAAGGAGGGCTTTCCGACCCGACCAGACCGAAGGGCGCGAACACACAGCCAATCAAGGAGAAATAGAGCAAAAGCTTCAGCTGCGCCGCGAGTTCGATCATCGCCAGATGCCGCCCGGAATACTCAAGCACCATCGCTTCGTGCACCATCGTGAGTTCGAGGTGCGTCGATGGATTGTCGATGGGAATGCGCCCGTTCTCCGCAACCGCGACGAGGATCAGGGCGACAAGCGCAAGACCGAGCGAGACGCGCAGGCCCGCATGCGCGAAGGTCATTGTCTCCGCGATTGTCGAAAGCTGTGTCGAGCCGGCAATGAGTGCCAGCGTGAATACCGTCATGATCATGGCCGGCTCGGCGAGGGAGGCAATCATCACTTCTCGGCTTGATCCAATCCCGCCGAAACTTGTTCCGACGTCGAGGCCGGCGAGCGCGAGAAAGAAGCGGGCGCTGCCGAGGAGCGCGATGATCGCGATCAGATCGGCTGACCAGCTGAACATCAGGCCGACGGCAAAGGTCGGTACGAGCGCGGCGGCGACCCAGGTGCTGGCGAATACCAGATACGGCGCAGCGCGGAACAGCCACGAGGCATTCTCCGCAAGCACGACATCTTTCCTGAGAAGCCGTGCGAGATCGCGATACGGTTGAACTACAGAAGCGCCCTGCCGCCGCTGGAAATGGGCGCGGCACTTACGCACAATTCCCGTAAGGAGCGGAGCGAGCGCAAGCACAAGCGCCATTTGCACGCCCTGCACGGCGAGATCGCGCATCAGCTCCATATCGCGATCACCAGAAGCAGGAAAACGAGCGCAAAGAAGACGAAACTCAGGTACTGGCGGATGCTCAGGAATTGCAGCGCATTCAGGCGCTCCGACAAGAACAAGACGCCGTATGCGAGAGGCGCGTAGATTGCTTCCCACGGGATGTCGTGCATATCAACTTCGAGTCTGGCCGCGCTTGTGTTCCCTGGCGCCGGCATATGAACGCGCTCCCGAGCGCGAAAGACGACGCTGCCGAACACGCGGCGGATGGGTTGTGCAAAGCTGGATGCGGTATATTGCGTAAGCGGTGTTGTGCCCGGAGTGCCGCAGTCCCACGCAGGTGCACGGCGAAGCCTGTGCGAGGCAAAGCGATGAATCGCGGCGGCCGCAAGACAGGCCGACGCCGCAATGAAGAGGAACACGAGCAGGCCGTTGTACGAACTGCGACTCTGCGCAATCGGAATGATGGTCTGCCAGGGCAGGAACCGCTGCACCGGCATTTGGCCATGAACCATTTCGACCGTAGCGGGCGATATCCAGTCGATCGCCAGACCAGGCAGGATACCGAGCAGCAGGCAGATCGCCGCCAACGCAATCATTGCGGAGCGTGAAAAGCGATCCGTCTCCTGCGCCGTATTGGCGCGCTCGGTGCGGGGACGTCCAAGGAAAGTGACGCCGAAGGCTTTCACAAAGCATGCCGCCGCCAGAGCCGCGGCTAGCGCGAGTGCCGCGCCCGCAGTGGGCGCAATCAGCCGAAGGCCCCATTGTGGCAGAGCCGGGCTGAGAAGAACGGCCTGAAATGTCAGCCATTCCGAAACGAAACCGTTCAGCGGCGGCAGGGCCGATATCGCTGCCGCGCCGACGAGAAACAGAAATGCGGTCTGCGGCATGCGATGGATCAGTCCGCCCAGGCGCTCCATGTCGCGTTCCCCGGTCGCGCTCAGCACAGCGCCCGATCCGAAGAATAGCAGACTCTTGAAGACGGAATGGTTGAGCACGTGCAGAAGCGCCGCGGTGAACGCCAGCGCAGCCGCGAAAACCATTCCGTTGGCGCGAAACGCGAGCGCGAGTCCCAGCCCGATGAAAATGATTCCGATGTTCTCGACCGTGTGATAGGCGAGCAAGCGCTTCAGATCATGCTCCATCAACGCCTGGAGGACACCGAGCACAGTGGTGGCGGCCGCTATGCCGAGCACGAGAACGCCCCACCACCAATCCGGCGGCCCCAGGAGATCGAAGACGACGCGAATGAAGGCGTAGACGGCGATCTTGGTCATGATCCCGCTCATCAGCGCCGAGACGTGACTTGGGGCGGCGGGGTGCGCGAGCGGAAGCCAGACGTGGAGCGGTACAAGGCCGGCTTTCGATCCGGCGCCAAGCAGAACAAGCACGAGAACGAGCGCGGCGAGCGTGTGATCATGCGCGCTGTGCATCGCGTCGAACGCGTAGCTGCCGCCGGATCCAGCAAGCAGGCCGAAGGCGAGCAACAGACAGAGTGTCCCGAAACTCGCCATGACGAGATAGATGTAGCCAGCGCGGACGTTGTCGCTGTTCCGGTGATGCGAAACGACAAGGCCCCACGAGCTAAGCGACATGAACTCCCAGGCGAGCAGAAAACTGAAAGCATCAGCCGTGAGCACCACCAGATTCATTCCGGCGAGGAACGCCGGAAAGAACGGCAACACGCGGCCCGGCACGGATTCATGCCGCCCGTATCCGATCGCATAGAGGCTCGCGACTGCGCCACCGAGATTCGTAACGGCGAGGAAAAACGCCGCGAGGGAATCGAAATGAAAATGGGCACCCAGCCACGGAAGGCCCAGTGCCAAGACACAATCCGCTGCCGGCGAACCGACGCGCAGCGCCGCATTGACGAACAGCACGGCGCTGATCACGAGAGCGGCGCCGTAGATCGTCGGTGATGCAATTCGCCACTTTGCGATAGCCGGCGCGGCAAGCGAAAGAATTAGGAGCGCGACAATGCCGGAAAAACTGATGGCCATCGCCAATGCTTTAGCTCCGCGGTCTGCCGGTTTTGGCTTCCCGAGATTTGAGCCGCACGCCGCGACCGCCGCCTCCGCCTATCGCGATCAATTCCAGCCCAGCTTTGTCGAGCGGCGCGATTAACTTCATGAGCGAATCGACATTGCCTCGGATCACCCCGTCACTCGCCTCCATCCGTCGGATAGTCGGAACGGAGAGGCCGCAGAACTCTGACAGCGCGCGCTGATCGATGCTCAAGGCGCGCAATTGTGCAGCAGTGATCAGCAACACTCCGACAAAAGTGGTGCATGCGTAGGATAGTTGTTCTTATGCGTCAAGAATCATAATGCATGCTAATAAATATATTTATAGTAGCCTTCTCCAAGCGAAGTTTGCCTGCCACCTCTTAAGTTCCGGAGCGCGGCGGATCGCTACGTAAGTCGGCAGCGCGCCGCCGGTACGTTCGACGCAGAAATCGTTGACGGCTCGGGCCGTTCAGTTCGAGTGCTCTAGCGAGCCGGTTCAGCACGTCGGAACGCGGATTGGCTTTAACGGCATGGAGGATGGTCGCTTCCGGCAGCGCCGACCGCGGCGCCTGGAACTGGGCCTCGACGTGATCGAGGCCACAGAAGCATCGCCCAGTTTTCGCGAAGGTTCTGGGCTGGATGATTGTTGGGATTTCGCGGCTGCCGATTTCGGCAGCCGCGCACTCCCGAACCTGAGTTTACAAAGACTTAGAGGCGGCGGGCACCGCCAAAGCCCACATGGCCGAAGCCATGTCCCACACCAACCCGAACCGCGGGCCTCCAGCCGACACGGCCCCAATAGCCGCGCGCACCATAGCCACCCCAGTAGCCGCGTCCGCCCCAATAGGCCCCTACATAACCAGGACCGTAGTAGGTGGGATATCCACAGTCGTACGGGTTGCCGTACGCGTAACACGGTGCCGCGCCGTAGGCGGGCACGACCGGCACGCCAATGCCTACGCCGATTCTCACTCCCGCATCTGCCGGAGCAGCAACCGCCAGCGTGGCGCCGCAAGCTATCAACGCGCCCGCCGCCATTTTCGCGATCGTCTTCATGATCAATCTTCCTTCCTGGTTTGGCGCGTTCGAGTGCTCAAACGCGTTCTATGTCGCGCCTAATATGGATCGACGTGATGAACCTCCGCGGACCCGCAAATTCATGTTGGGTTCATTGCTCCCCGAAGTTCAGAAATCAGGCGGATTTGGTGCGTTTTCACTGCGCAAACACGCGAAAAATATTCGCGATCACGTCCGCGGGAGGAATGCGACTGGACCAGGTTTCTCGTAAGCCACTCCAGGTCCAAAGTAACGAAACTTGAAGGAGAGCGCCTTCGCGCGGAGGCAATTCGAAGAAGGCGGGTGGGTTCCGGCGTCTCGGAATGCCAAATGCCGCCAGCGTCGCCGAGGCTGTTCGGTTCAGGGCGTTCGATCGAGGTGTTCGCCCTCACAAGGGCACCGTCACGGAGTTCGCAGAAAGCCGTGAAACTGCGTATCCTGGTAGAATCCTGCGATCGCGCCACTGTCCTTGCCACTGTCCTTGCCGCTGTCAATACCAAAGGGATTTGTGAGGTTCGATCCGGGAGGGTCGAATGCCTTGATTCTCCCGCCGTGCTGCCGCACAAAGCCGTGCTGATACCCACCGTTGTCCAGGTAGTAGCCTGTGATCGCGTCCCTGTTGTCGATACTTAAGGCGTAAGTTTGAATGGATCCCGCGGGATCAAACGTCGTGATCGTCCCATCGGCAGCCCGCACAAAGCCATGATATACGCTGTTGCCATCCTGGTAGTCGCCCGCGATGACGCCGTCCTTGTTGATGCTCGTAGTATAGGTACTGATTGATCTCGAAGGGTCGAATGTCGTGAATGTCCCGTCGATAGCCCGGACAAAGCCGTGAGTGGGGTCGAAGAAACTATCTTTGTAGTATCCCGCGATACCGCCAGCCGGATTTATGCCCGTGGGATATGTGTAATTTGATCCCGATGGATCGAACGTCGTGATTGTCCCGCCGGCAGCCCGCGCAAAGCCGTGAACCAGGCCGTTACTATCCCCGTAATATCCCGTGATCGTGCCTTTGTTTATGCTCGTGGCAACGGTACCGCCCGATCCCTGAGGGTCGAATGTCGTGATTGTCCCATTCGTGGCCCGCACAAAGGCGTGTAAAATACCGTTGTCGTCACTGTAGTATCCCGCGATTGTGCCGCGTGTGTCGATGCTGCTGACTTGTGTGCCATGGGTTCCAAAGGCGTCGAAAGTCGTGATCGTTCCATCGGCGGCCCGCACAAAACCATGTCCGCCATCGTTATCACCGTAATACCCCGCAATCACGCTGTTGCTGATGCATGTGGCAATGGTGTTGGTCGATCCAGGCGGGTCGAATGTCGTGTATGTTGGTTTGGCGTCAGCGGGCACGCTCGATCCCCAGCTCACTACCATTATGCCAACAACAAGGGTCAAATCTCTTTTGCGAAAAACAGGCATGGGCAAACGCGCAAAGGCGATCGAGACAGATCCAAACAACTCCCGCGATCTATTTGGCATTGACGTATCCTCTCCTGGTAGGCAGGCAGGCAAAACGCCAGCAATGAGCGATGATGCTGCTATTGCTTGGTTCTCCCCGGCGTCCGAGAAGTTAGCCCCGCATGCTGTCGCTGCGTTTGAGCGCGCGCCGCCGTGCCATTTGAGCTTGCCATGCTCATAAAGAGGCTACAATTCAATAATTCTTAGCAGCACCAAAGCGGCGCTTAAGATCGCGCTTTCAGTCCGAGAGCCTTGGACATTGCCAGATCGGCTTATCCCGGCGCCGTTCGCCGCCTCTCACGGCGAAGTGTCCGGGTATTTTGGCGCCTTGCGGATTGACGAACGCATCGGCTCCTTTGGAGACAAGGCCGCTAACGATTCATCCCTCTCCGCAAGGGAAATGACGTTGACGGTAAGGGATCAGTCCTCGGCAATTGACGGTGACGTTGTTTTCGACGTCCAATATGGCTTGCGAAGCCGGGCACGGCGCGCACGCAGTTTCGGGCAAGACATGTTCTATGGAACTCATGCAACTTCAGATGTTTGTTGCCGCCGCGGAAGAGGAGTCGCTTCAAAGGGCGGCAGAGCGCGTTAACAGGACACCTCAAGCAGTAAGCATGGCCATCGGAAAACTCGAAGATGACATCGGCGTGCTGCTGTTCGACCGGTCCTCAGGTCGAGGTTTCCGACTCACTGCCGCAGGCGAAGTACTGCTGGAAAATGCGACACGCGCTCTCTCATTGCTGAGTGAAGCACTTGTCGCAATCAAAGAAATAAAGGGCGCGAAGCGTGGTCGGCTGCGTATTGGAGCCAACCAGAGCATCGGTGAGTATCTTCTGCCCCAGATCACCCACACTTTCCAGGAAACAAGCCCGAATATAACGCTCAAGATCGTAATCGGCTATTCCGAATCCATCCTGGCTGCTCTCAGGCGCGGGGACGTGGACGTCGCTCTCGTTGCCGACAAAACCAGTGACAAAGAGTTAACGGTACACCACTTAATGACAGACCGCTTGATCGCGATCATGAATCCGCGACATTCGCTGGCCAACCGGGACTCAATCCCGCTTCAGGCACTTGGCGACGAATCTCTCATTCTTCTGACCGAAACATCCGAACTGAGAGAACGCGTGGTCGAGACCTTTCGCCGGTTCGGCATTCCATTGAACCTCTATGCCGAAACCGGGACACTGGATTCAATCAAGAGAATGGTGGCGCAGAATATGGGTATTGGAATTGTCCCGTCACTTTGCTTTGTCAAGGAAGACTCGAAAGATTTGGTCATGAAAGCGATTGATGAGTTTCGACACGATCGGTCTCTTTGGCTGGTGCACCCATCAAGTCCGTCACCTGCGTGTCGGGCGTTCATGGCCGTGCTGAAGTCGGAATTGGCAATTGCGATCCAGCACTGACGTTGACGTTAATTCCCCATTTGAGGAAATCGTACAATTCACCGGGCGAGGAAAGGGGTATCTCCTTCAATGGTTGTGCGGTGCATATGCCGCCTGAATTGTGGCGGACATCCATGAGCAGTGTGAATCGTACACCGGTTGTCCCAGAAAATGAGGTCGTGGTCGTCCCAGTGATGCCGATACACGAACCGCGGCCCAATAGAATGCGAGAACAGAAATTGCAGCAAATCGCGACTTTCGAATTCCGGAATGCCGAGAATTCGAGTTGTGAAACCCTCGTTCACGAATAGCGACCTGCGTCCCGTTTCCGGGTGAGTACGAACAACGGGGTGCGTTACATCGGGTACTTCTTTTTTTTGCTCTTCGGAGAGCGCTGGTCGCCACTTTGATGCGCGTAGGCGATCATAACGGTCAGTATATGAATGCACAGCTTCCATGGATTCGAGCCGCTGCTTGATGTCCATGGGCAAGGCTTCATATGCTGCGGTGGTGTCCGCGAATGACGTATCGCCGCCCGCGCACGGTAGCTCCAGTGCGTGAAGCAGAGAGCCCAGGCTCGGTCGCGGCGTATAGGAAAGATCGGAGTGCCAGAAGCCCCCCGCGTCACCGAGGCCAATTGGCTCGCCGTTTTCGATGAGGTTGGAAACCCTGAGTATCTCGGGATGCCCCGGCAGCAGGTATTTTCGCAGAACATGAATCACCAGTGGTCCAAACCGACGGCTAAAGCCAATGTGTTGCTCTGGTGTGATGTATTGAGCCCGAAATACCAACAGACCATTGAATTTCAACAGAGCTAGCCGGATAGCGCCGATCATCTCGTCATTGAGGGGCTTTGATAAATCAAGTCCCACAACTTCAGCGCCGAGCACCCCACTCAGAGGTTTGACGTTGAAACTTCTGCCGGCATTCATTCGATGGAGCCCGTTTACTGTCAGTGGTCGCAGCCTTGACAAACTAGGAAGCGCCCACCCAGAAGGCCATTCAATTCGGCTTAAGTTACAAACAGCCATGTTTAACGAGCCGTGCCGCCCAGATAGTCAGGAGATTCGCTCGGATATGCCGCCATTCCGGCGTCAACACCGACTCGCATCTCTATCGTGGGAACTTACAGGGATTCCGGCGGCGTGTTTCACGGCTTGGTGCGGACTCCGCAACAGCTACCGTTGCTGATGAAGCTGTTCAGCGGTTGAGTTTTCCCGTGTAAATTGCGGCGTGCTACGGTGCTAACACTGTAGCGTCTGCGCTCTGCCAACTTTCTGTCGCTTGGATTAGGGCGCGAACGATGGTTCGGTGACTCTGGGTCCGAAAGGTTCGGGGACTGACCATTGGACCACTTCAGGTTCTTGGCCAGCCGAGCTGCCTTTTCGACGTGCGGGCCTGGTTCTTCACACTCAAGTAACACGGCGTCAGTAGCCTGTCCCTGGCAGCGGAAGTGAAGGGCATGGAAACCACAAAACAGCCTGGTTCCTTAGGCGGTTTCTCCAGAATTGTCTTCGGGCTTGCGATCGCAATTGCGGCGATTGCACCTGCGCATGCTATCAATCAGCTGCCGCCTCGCACGATCATCGTCTCACACTGGCCCGAAGGCCTTCCCTGCAACGTGTTGAAGAAATATCCAGACGGTACTTACGAAATAACTGTCCCGTTTGTTACGTATGGCACAATTCACTTGAAGGCAAAATACAAAGGGACAGAAGTTACCAGATACTGGGATCGCGAGTGTCGAGGCCGGACACAATAACACGAATACTATGCCCTACATTTGCAGGTTCGGGGTATGACCCCAAACCTTTCCGCAGTCCGCTCGCCGGAATCATGAATTCGCTTTTCCTGCTGATTTTCATGCTCGTTGCGGCAAAATTGGCCAGTTACATACCGCTGGCAGCTTTGGCCGCTGTTCTCGTGGTCGTTTCGTAGAACATGGCGGAGAAGAGAGAATTTATCCGGCTGCTAAGGGATTGGCGCACCGCTCCCGTTCTGGCAGCTACTTTTGGGCTGACGCTCGCAAAGGACTTAACCACTGGCATCATCGCAGGTTGCGTCTTGGCCGCCCTGATCTACCTCTTCAGTCGCCGTAAACACACGGAACAAAGCGGACTCCGGCAACACCACACTGGACAGCACATTCACTGAACAATTATCTCTCTGAAACGAATTCGCTACGTGATATGAACTGCTGTACGTGATGGTTATCTGCGCCATTCGTCATTGGAACCATCGCGCGATCGCGACCGGCCCGAATTCCTGCGCGGCATTGGGGTTGATGGCAGCCGCCGCGGCCTGATCGGATTGCGCTCCAGTCTGATCGCCGGCTTTGGCCTTACAGACTCCGCGACCGTAGAGCGCCTGCCACGAATGTGCGTCGTGAGAATGCACGGTGCTGAAATCGGACATGGCCTGCTCGCATTTGCCAAGCCTGAGAAGGGTTACGCCGCGGTTCACCAGAGCCGCCCGAAGTTCAGGGTCCAGTTCGATGGCTTTGTTGTAGTCGTTGAGAGCGTTGCTCAGATTCGTTGATGCGAAATAGGCGTTCCCGCGGCTGGCAATGACCCTTGCCCGAGTCCGGGACGAAAGTACATTCGCATGTATGACTTCGTTACATGCTCCAATCCGGTCGGGCGAAGAGAGATTGCTGTTCAGGCAGTTGTCGAGGGCCGCCCTGAATCCGATGGCGGAAAATGCAAACAGGGGGGAGCTGCAGCCCACCAACCCCACGACAAGCGCCAAAGCGCCATGAAGAAACCTCACGTCCGTTTCCTTTGCTGCTCCGCAGATCGGTCCCCATTTCCGGCCAATGCTAGCGGCACGAGTCGCGATTTTCCAACGCAAATTGCCATCCGTTCCCCTGGTCCTCTCCGGACTCCGTCGCAGGGCTCCGCACAATAGTCGCCCGCCAGATATTCGTTGAAAATCCGCGGAAAAAGCCGCTGAGCTCCCCCTTTTTTCAAGAAATCCGCAGGTACGATTCTTCCTTCACACCGGAGGGGTTGTATGTTCAATCGATGCCGCACCCACCATCACGCGGGCTCGGGGTCGCACGCGGGTGCGGGGTCGGAGTTAAATATTTGCCCCAGGATATTGGCTTGCTGGGAAAGGAAGAAACCTGAGAACACATTCCCCGCGCAGTGCAAACAAAGACTCCAGACCGGCCGAGAATGAACACAAGATCGCCGTCGGCGAAAACGAGGTGTCCGGCCTGCTTGTTGCGCCCGAAGGCGCGCGCGCCTGCTATGTCGTTGCGCATGGCGCAGGAGTCGGCATGAGGCACGTATTCATGAGCGATGTGGCGCAGGGCCTGGCCAGTCGCGGCATCGCGACATTGCGCTACCAATTTCCCTATATGGAGCGCGGCAGCAAGCGGCCCGATTCGCCGAAAGTCGCGCAGGCGACGGTTCGTGCAGCTGTCGCCAAGGCGGCCCACCTGCTTCCGCGAACAAGTCTGTTCGCCGGCGGGAAATCCTATGGTGGCCGCATGACCTCACAGGCGCAGGCCGAGTCTCCCCTTGCCGGCGTGCGGGGCCTCGCGTTTCTGGGATTTCCGCTGCACCCGCCCGGCCAGCCTTCCGACAGTCGTGCTGCGCATCTCTCCTCCGTCAAGGTGCCCGCGTCCGTGCGGCCGGATTTGGCAGGCACGTGGAAAGAATGATCGGCCTGATCGAAGAGCTTCAGCGTTGCCGTCGAACCCAATCGCTTGACGACCGAGTTGAGGGTGTCGAGATCGGCGAACTCATCGCGCGTGCCCTGCAGGATGAGCATCGGCGTGATGGCCGAATTGCTGGATGTGCTGGCGGCCTGGATCGGCAGTTTGATCGGCTGATCGGCACGTATTTCTCGACCGGCCGCAAGGCCGATCCTTTGGTAACGGTTCACGCATCGTGCGTTGCTTATCTACGCCGGCCCTGAATTCACAAGGCGGCGGCACGATCCAAGAAATCCTGAATTGCAGTGGGGCGGGTGGCGATTACGCCGGTCCTTTTTCCGGTCTGACTTGTCCGCCCCGAACAGTGGTTCATCAGGTTTACAAGAGCCGTTCGTAGAACCCGCCAAACGTTCGGTCGCGATCGACGAGGTGAATCTCCAGGATCCAGTGGAAATCCCTTCCCAGATGCTCCGGCCTCCGCATCGGCAAAGGGTTGCGCGGTCCAATACGTTTCAGGTCCTTTTCGCCGGGCCAGGTTGAATGCGAAAATTCGCCGACGACGTGACCGGCGATGACGCCGCCGAAGGCCCACCCGGCTTCATCCGCAGATGCCTGTGCGAAAGCATAAAGTTCCGCACCCGTGATATTTGGCGAGGCATGGTAATGTTTCTGCGTTCGCTCGAACACGCGCTCCAGATCGGCCACGAGACGCTTCTTTTCTTCGTTTGCTCCGAGTGCGTAGGTCCGACCGATATCGGCCTCCCACGTTTCGAACACCGGACCCAGGTCGAGATAGACCGTGTCGTCAGGCTCGATCGTGCGGATGTCGGGATAGTCGGCCGCGACAGTCAGCGTGTTAACACCGGCCCGCACAATGCGCCGGTGCGAGTGCTGCTCGACGCCGAATTGGTTCAGCGCCAATGCGTAGATGTCGTCCTCGACCTGCCGCTCCGTTCGGCCGGGCGCGACGAGTTCCGCGGCCTCGATTGCATCAAACATCTTCAGCGCCTTGCATTCGGCGGCCACAAGCGCGGTGCGGCGTTCGCTTTCGTTTGCTGTTGCTCCGTTCATTTCCGTGCTCGCCCCCATGCGTCAAAGGATGTGATACTGATCGCTGATAGACAACCGCCACGAACGGATGGCATGTCGGCGAGGCCGTCATAACAGTCGAGGATATGATGAAATTCCGCAAGCTCGGGGCGCTGTTCGCAAGGGCGGAAGCGATCGTCGCGGCTGTAACCCCGTCGGTCTGACGACAAATAGCGATGGGACACTCCTGGCCGGCGCCTGAATAAAGATCCCGGACGTTTGGCGCAGGCATGGAATAAGCACGGCTTGGGTCTTCAAATGAAAACCAGGTTCGGCGGGAGGAGGAATCCCGTGCAGTCGCCGCTATGTATTGCCATGGTCCGGTCGAAGCCGTGATAGGCTGCAATATGGTCGATTCCTGCGAGCTCGTGGCCGGCAGCCGACACCAACCAGGGAGTGAAGCATGAGGGCGCTGGAAATCATCCTTGCCTTTATCGCCGCCGCGATTGTCTTCGTCGTTTTGAAGCTCATCGGGCTCGTGATTCACATTGCCCTCATCGGCGCCCTGGTCGGTCTCATCCTGGGGTTCGCAATCGCTCGCGCGTTTCGGAGAAGCTGACCGTCTCTGCAACCCTGGGGGCGGATAGAATCGGGCTCAGACGCCCTATCCGCGCGGTGACGGCGTCAGGGCGACGCTGGAGACGCGCGGACTCTCGGCATGTGGAAGCGCCGGGATAAGATCGCAACGACACGCAAGCCCGCTCGCTTCCAACGCGCGGCGCTGGATGCATGCACAGGAGATGATCGAGCCATGCCTGACCCCCAGCCGAACATCGCAGAAATCGACGAGCGTATCGCGGAGGTCAGGGAAAACCTGCGCGAACTGGTCGAGCAGGCGGCTGCCTATTCCGGTGCCGCCGACGACGAGCTGGTTTCGCAACGTATTGCCGATCAGGAAGCACTGCTCGAGCGCCTCACGGCACAGCGCGACAAGCTCGCGCAAGCAGGACGATGAGAATCCCGAAGGTTCGAGGTCTGAGCCCGAACCTTCATTAAGGCCATGCTCAAGGGCCGCCAAGAGGAGCGCCCGACCAAATGACCCGCAAAGCTTCGACTGCCGCGGTGGTAATTATGTGCATTCAGCTATTCGGGGGCGCGCAAGTCTCCGCAGCAGACTCACCATCAGCGTGCACATACCTTTCCGCCTCCGTGGATGCGCACTCTTCCGGGCCTGAATTTCTTGCGAGTTATCCCACCGTAAAATCTGGACCCCTGCATGCAGCGGCATTCCTTTACGACAACGCAGTCGCGACGATTGCGCTGCTTGCCTGCAATGAAGCCAGGAATGCCAAACGAATTGGTGACGCAATTCTCGCCGCTCTGGATCGTGACCGTTACTGGCATGATGGGCGCTTGCGCAACGCATACCTCGCGGGCCTCATCGGCTCTGGCCCGGTGAAGCTGGCTGGGTGGTGGGACGCCAGGCAGAATAAGTGGGTAGAGGATCGGTACCAGGTCGGCAGCGACAACGGCAATATGGCTTGGGCGATCCTTGCCCTGCTGGCGCTTGACCGCGCGACGGGGGATCACCGCTATAGGAATGGCGCGGTGCGTATCGGAGGGTGGACCAAACAGTGGCGCAGCAAACGCGGACGCGGCGGTTTTACGGGTGGCACCTTCGCCCATGAGCCCGCGCCAATTGTCGAGGCGTGGAAATCGACCGAACACAACACAGATTTGGCCGCGGCGTTCACGGGCCTGGCGCAAGCGACTGGCGGCAAGACCTGGCTGGTGGAGGCCCGTGCGGCGCAGAGTTTCGTGCGCGCCATGTGGCGGCCAAAATGCGGTTGCTTCGCGGTGGGGACCACGGAAGACGGAAAAACGCGCAATCTCTATCTGGCGCTGGACGCCCAGACATGGCCGCTGCTTGCGATTCCCGGGGCCGCCACACGCTACAAAGCGGCGATGGCACAAAGCAAATTGCGGAACGGAAATGGTTTCGCTTACAGCGAAGCGAAAGTGGGTCTTTGGACCGAGGGTACGGCGCAGGTTGCGCTGTTGCTGGAACTGTCAGGCCGCGATGAACAGGCGGCCGGATTTATGAAAGCGATCGATGCGATGCGGGCACACGATGGTTCCTATTATGCCGCAAATACCAGAGAGCTTCCCACTGGCTTCATGCTGGAGACCGATCCCACCCAACGTCGTCAATACTTTCATATTGCACATCTGGCGGCTGTGGCATGGGTTGCGATTGCCAAGCGAAGATACAACCCGTTCACGGGAACGAACGCGCTACCTAAGTCTCTTTAATTTGCGGGAGCGCGTTCATTGCCGCAGCAGCGTCAGCGCTGAAGAAACGCCGTGGAATCGAGCTGCAAGAAGCGGAACCCGTGCATCGGACAGGATAGAAATGGGATCTGGTGGATCGCAGTGGTGCGGCCTCAATGCAGGATTCAAGGCCGCGTCGCCTCTACGCTAACCCGCAACAGTCGCACCCGCTCCGCAATCGTAGCTATGCGTCTTCAAACATAGCCGGCGCAGTCCCGGGCCGGACAACCTTCGAGACCCCGGCGCGGTGGTAGCGTCCAGAGCGACAGCACAGACGCGCGGGGCTCTTGGCAAGTGGAAGCGCCGGGATAAGATCGCAACGACACACAGGCCCGCGCGCGCCTAGCGCGCGGCCTGGATACATGCACAGGAGATGATCGAGCCATGCCTGACCCCCATCCGAACATCGCAGAAATCGACGAGCGTATCGCGGAGGTCAGGGAAAACCTGCGCGAACTGGTCGAGCAGGCGGCTGCCTATTCCGGTGCCGCCGACGACGAGCTGGTTTCGCAACGTATTGCCGATCAGGAAGCACTGCTCGAGCGCCTCACGGCGCAGCGCGACAAGCTCGCGCAAGCAGGGCGATGAGAAATCCAAGGTTTGGGGTCTGACCACGAACCTTTAGGTGCAATTGCCTGCGCTGATCCGGCATCATCCACAGACTGAGGGCTCATGGGAAAATTCTCGAGGCGCTGGCACCGTACATCTCTCACGGCAACGTTATTGCTGGTTACCGTTCCGGCTGTTGCCGGCGTCGTGCCCACCGAGTCGGGCCTCGTGCGCGGCGCGCGTCAGGGCGGCATCGACGTCTACAAGGCGATTCCTTTCGCTGCGCCGCCTTTAGGCCGCCTGCGTTGGCGCGAACCGCAGCCCGTCGCGCCGTGGAACGGCATACGCGCGGCCAATACATTCGCGCCCGCCTGCATGCAGACGGGAGTCTCCATGCCGGGTGAGACGCCACCGAAGGTGAACGAAGATTGTCTCTATCTCAATGTCTGGACACGGGCCCGCAACGCATCGGCGCACCTGCCGGTGATCGTGTGGATTTACGGCGGCGGATTCTTCAACGGCTCCGCATCCATGCCGCTCTATTGGGGCGACCAGCTGGCGCGCAAGGGAGCGGTCGTCGTGACGCTCGCCTATCGCCTCGGCCCGTTCGGTTTCCTTGCCCATCCCGAACTGACCGCGGAGTCGCCGCACCACTCGTCCGGCAACTACGCGTTCCTGGACCAGATCGCAGCACTCCAATGGGTGCGGAAGAACGTCGCCGCGTTCGGCGGCGATCCGGCGCGCGTCACGATTGCGGGCCAGTCTGCCGGCGCCGCATCGGTCAGTATTCTGATGGCGTCGCCTCTCGCGGCGGGATTGTTCCAGCGCGCGATCGGCGAGAGCGGCGGCATGTTCGAGCCGATGAAACTCGCGCCCAATTACCAGCTGGCGAACGCGGAGCATGACGGCGAAGCCTACGCCGCCTCGCTCGGCGTGCATTCCCTCGTGGAGCTGCGCGCGCTGCCGGCGGACATGCTGCTCAAGGGCAAGGCCGGCCCGATTTCGCATCCCGTGATCGAGCCTTACGCGCTGCCGCAATCGCCCTATGACGTGTTCCTTGCCGGCAGACAGAACGATGTGCCCATCCTCGTCGGCTCCAACGCCGATGAAGCGCGCTCGCTTGTTTCCCATCTGGAGACGGTGAAGGCATCCAGTTTCGCCGCCGACATCACGAAGAGCTGGGGACCGCTGCCTCCGCAACTGCTTGCCGCCTATCCTTACGTGACGGACGAGGACGCGAAAAAGGCGCGCCTCGCATTCGAGCGCGATCTGCGCTTCGCATGGGACGATTGGGCGTGGGCGCGTTTGGAGGCGATGAAGGGCCGCAACAGCGTCTACTATTATCACTTCGCGCACGCGCCGCCGTTTCCGAAAGGATCTGTCTATGAAGGCTGGGGCCCGAGCCATTTCTCCGAGCTCTGGTACACCTTTAATCATCTCGAACAGGAGAAATGGGCGTGGACCGCCGCCGATCGAAAGCTCGCCGATATGATGTCGAGCTACTGGGTGAATTTCGCTGCGTCGGGAAATCCGAACGGTCCAGGCCTCGCCGAGTGGCCGCAATTCACAGCGTCAACGTCGCGCGTGCTCATCCTCGACGATCCCGTCGCCCCCGGCGATGTTGCAAACCTTAAATCCCTGCATGTGTTCGACACGGTCTACGATCAGGTAAGGGGCTCGAAGTTCGGCGAGGCACTCGCGCGCTGACCGTTGGTGCGCGCGAACGGGGACAATGGTTCAACCGGCGTCAAAATCTTCTTCGGGAACCATACCAGCTGGGGCTCCGGAACGGCGTGACCAGCCGGCGCAATGAATTCTACTGCACGCCAGGCCGATTCCGCTGGGACGCGGCCTCAGCACTTCGGCGTTCCCCCGGAGGGCATGATCGGCATCCTCTTCACGCAGCGCATGATGGATTCACCCAAGGCGCCGAATGTGTTCTTCGACTTCTGGACACCCGCCTGCGGAGCGATGGAATGAGGAGTATGTTTGCAAACTCCCCTCTCCTCTCACCCTTTATTGGCTTGTTTGTTCGCGATTTGTGTTTGTTTCCCGCATTATGCGTCCGCCGCGCCGTCCGGCCGGGATGAAACAAATATGCATTCTTAACGTCCCTTGCTATATCGACAACGCCCGATTTCGTGCTACAGCAAGTGAGTTCAACGAATCAGGAGATGACATGCCAAAGAAGAAAATCAAGCGCCGCGCCTGGAGCAGCGCCGACGTCCGCAAGTTCAAGTCGCTCGCAAAGGCGAAAACTCCGGCGCCGAAGATCGCCCGCACCTTCAAGAGAACCGAGGGGGCCATCCGGCAAAAGGCGCTTCACCTCGGAATATCGTTGAATTCGCGAGGCGGCTGACCGTCGAGCGCGGGCTCTTCGTTACTCCCAGCGTATTATCAGACAGGCTGATTTGGGTTTCATCCTTTCTCCGGTTTAACCGGAGGATCAGCTCAGGATGAGACCTCGGCTTGAGTTTGCCCGTTGCGCCGCGCGCGCGAGCCGCGGCGGGTTTAGCTATGGGAATCAACACGCCAACGGCGCTTTCGTTTGCACACCGGCTTGCACGCATCGATGACTGCCCTGCCCTCGAGGCATTGATCGATGCATCGATCCGCGAATTGCTGAAGCCGCACCTGAGCGCGGCACAGGTCGAGGCGTCGCGTGAGATCATGGGTCTCGATACGCAGCTGATCGATGACCGAACCTATTTCGTGGTCGAAAGCGGCGGCCGTTTTGCAGGCTGCGGCGGCTGGTCCGGGCGCGTGACGCCCTTTGGCGGCGATCATTCCTCGAACCGCGACGACCGCCTGCTCGATCCGGGCACGGATCCGGCGCGCATCCGCGCCATGTACACCCATCCGGACTTCGCGCGCCGCGGGGTCGGCCGGATGATTTTGTCGCTTTGCGAAGCGGCAGCGGCCGAAGCCGGATTCAGCCGCGTCGAGCTCGTGGCCACGCTGGCCGGCGAGCGTCTTTACGCTGCTTGCGGATACGAAGTCCTGGGACAGGTCGTGGAGATCACGGCATCCGGCATGAGCATCCCGACCGTTCGAATGGCCAAGGCAATCGGTGCGCCCCTGAGGGTGCGCCAGGAATAAGTAGCGGGGCGCAACCGTCTCTCGTGAGACGGGCGGGGGTCCGAGCGGGAGATTTCGATGACCAGATTTGGCTCTGCCTTGGCGACATGTTTTCTCGTCTGCGGCCTCGCCTTGTCCTTGGCCGGCAGCGCGCATGCGAGAGGCTTTCAAGTACTCCATTCATTCCTGGACGGCGCCGATGGCGCGACGCCCAACGCGCCGGTGATCGAGGACACGGCGGGCGATCTTTTCGGCGTGGCTCATCAAGGCGGCGCGAATAATGATGGGGTCGTCTACGAAGTGGCCGCTAACGGCACGGAGACGGTGCTCTATTCCTTTAAGGGAGGAAGCGACGGCTGGAAACCCGAGGCGGGCCTAATCGAGGACGCGGTGGGCAATCTCTACGGCACGACCTATTACGGTGGAGGAACGTGCGATTGCGGCATCGTTTTCAAGATCGCCCCCGATGGCACAGAGACAGTGCTCCACGCTTTCGCAGGCGGACAGGATGGCGCAAACCCGCAAGCGAGCCTGATTGCGGACAGCGCGGTCGATCTCTACGGCACGACAACTGAAGGTGGCTCGGGCGGGAATGGCACCGTGTTCAAGCTTGCTCCGGACGGCACGCTGACGGTGCTTCATGCCTTTACCGGCGGAGCCGACGGCGGCTACCCCCAGGCCAGTCTGATGATGGACAAGAAGGGCAATCTATTCGGGACAGCCGTAGAGGGCGGCACGAACGGATTCGGCACGGTCTTCAAACTTACTCCGCGCGGCACGCTGAAGGTGCTCCATGCTTTCGCGGGCGGAAAAGACGGCGAGAATCCCCTGGCCGGCCTCATCGTGGACAAGGCGGGCGATTTCTATGGCACAACCAGACTTGGTGGGGAGAACGGGACTGGCTGTTTCGGCGACGGTTGCGGCACGGTCTTCAGGCTCGCGCCCGACGGCACCAACACCGTGCTCTACGCCTTCGCCGGCGGACCCGATGGCTCCGAGCCATATGGCGGCGTGGTCGCGGACCGAAAGGGCAATCTCTATGGCACCACTATTTCGGGCGGCAGCGCGAACGATTACGGCACCGTGTTCAAGGTCGCGCTGGACGGCACGTTCAAGGTCCTTCACACCTTCACCGGTCCAAGCGACGGCGAATACCCCGAAGCCGGCCTGATCCTCGGCAGTTCTGGCAAGCTCTATGGCACTGCGTATGTTGGGGGCGCCGACGCCTGGGGCACGGTGTTCGAGCTCGCGAAATAAGGCCCAACGCGATCGCATCGTATCGCTGGCGCTCGCCGACACGCTCAACTTCCCCCTTGTGGCCGGGTCACCGCCCGCCACTTGTGGGGAGAGCCTGCCCCGCACTTGTTGCGGGGTCGAAAAACGCTCTTCGCGTTTTAAGGGTGGGGAAAACGGTGGATTGCACAAACCCCACCCGAGATTTGCTTCGCAAATTTCGACCTCCCCGCAAGGGGGAGGTAAGATCATCATCGACTCGTTACTTACCGGCACCGCCCATGCTGACAACCTTTCCCCGCGGAAGCTCGACCAGCCTCGCCACGATCTGGGTCGACCTGCTCGATCCGAGCGAAGACGAGATTGCGAAGGCGCGCGCGGATTACGGAATCTCCGTCCCCTCGCGGCAGCAGCTCGAAGAGATCGAATCCTCGAGCCGGTTGCGCGCGGATGGCGACGTGCTGATTCTGAGCATGACGATCGCGTCGAAATCCGATCTGGGCGAATCAATGCCGACGCCGGTCGGCTTCGTGCTGACGCCGAAGCTGCTCCTGACCGTGCGCTACGCGGAATTGCACGCGATCGCGCCGGCGCTGGAGAGGATAGGGAAGGACACCACACCGGGCAGTGTCGACATGTTCGCCACGTTGGTCGAGGCGATGGTCGACTACGCCGCCGACATTCTGGAACAGAGTGCCAAGAAGCTGAACGCAATCTCGCAGCGCGTGTTCAAGCGCTACGGACGCACCCGCGAGGGCAATTTCGCGCGGTCCAACCGGGCGCTCAAGGATACTCTGGTTGAAGTCGGAGCGCTCGGCGATCAGCTGAGCCATATCCGCGACAGCATCCTCGGCCTGCAGCGCATCGCGCCCTACGCACTCGACAAGGGGCAGAAATGGATCGGCGAATCCGTCCAGGCCCGCCTGAAGACGGTAAGCCAGGATTTGCTGTCCCTCGCCGATTTCGAAGTTCATCTCACCGACAAGGTGCAGTTCCTTCTCGATGCGGTGCTGGGCTTCATCAACACCGAGCAAAACGACATTTTCAAGGTGCTCACGATCGTCTCGGTGGTCGGCATTCCGCCGACGCTCATTGCCAGCATGTACGGAATGAATTTCGACACCATCCACGAATATCACTGGCACTACGGCTACGCATGGGGGCTGTTCCTGATCTTATTCTCAGCCGTCGTACCAACCGCGTGGTTCAAATGGCGGGGCTGGTGGTGAACGATGTCAATACACCGGGTATGGAGTCCATCATCATGATCGAATCTTCCTGTCATTGCGGCGCGGTGAAGCTTGAGATCGCCGCGGCGCCCCAAACGGTGACGGATTGCAATTGCTCCATCTGCCGGCGCTATGGGGTGTTGTGGGCCTACTATTCGCCGAAGCAGATACGCGTCGCCGCTGGTGCGGACAGGACCGATGTTTATATGTGGGACGACAGGTCGATCGAATTCCACCGTTGCAAAGTCTGCGGCTGCGTCTCCCATTGGGCCCCCGTGGACAAGAATCTCGATCGCATGGGCGTGAACGCCAGGCTGATGGCGCCGGAGGTGCTGGCGAAAGCCCGCGTGCGCCGCCTCGATGGCGCCAATACCAGGCAATATCTCGACGAGTGATGCGCGCCGCCTATTGCGGGCCCACTTTCTTCAATCCTTCCGCCAGGTAGGTGGGCAGATGGGCGCATTGTTCGGCGAGGTGGAAGGCGTGATTGTCCTCCACTGTCTTCTGCACCAATTCGAGATTTTCTTCGAACGAGCTTTGGTTCTTCGGGCCGCCGGTCCACATCAGCGCCAGCAGCTCGTCCTGGGCCTCCATGGAAAACGATTCGATGAGCTCGTAGAGGCGATGCTGGCCGGGCGAAGGTCCGGCATCGGCTCCCGCGGCGGGCGCAGCCTGCTCCGCCACGCAGGCCGCGATGACCGCATCGATATCCGCCTGTTTGAGTTGCTTAAGCATGAAACGACCCTTGTCCAGACTGTGGCGACCAGATAACGCGGCTCTTCTATCGCCGCTCCAGGTTCCAATCCACGTCAATCGTGCGGTCGAGCTCCACGGGCTGCCCGTCATGCGTCGCCGGCCAGTAGCTGAACGCCGAAACACATGCGAGTGCCGCCCGGTCGAGATCTGTACTGCCGCTCGATCGGGTCACCACCGGAACCTTCACGCTGCCGTCGGTGGCGATCCGGTACGACAGCCGGGTCGTTCCCTTCGGGTGCTTGCTGACAGCGAATGCGGGATAGGAGCTTGTGCAGGAATTTGCCGCACCTGCGGCCGGTGCGAATTGCCAAAACGATGGACCGTAGAGCTGCCAAACGACGCGAACGACCCAAGACGCTTCGATGGGTTTGCCGTCATGCAGCAAGGGGGCCGATCGAGGCGCGTTGGCGATGCACGCCAGCGCCGCCTCGTCGAGATCGGAGTCGCGACTCGACTGAATGATCTCGGGGTCTTTCATGGCGCCATCTTGCGTGACCCGAACCAGGAGAAGCGTTGTTCCCTGGACTCCAGCCAGTTCCGGCATAGACGGATAAAATGGACCGCAGATTCCTGGGTGCTTTGAATCAGCCTGCAATTCCGAGGGCTGCGTTCCGGCCACGTCGGATGCCCCCACCGATTGCGCACCGGCATTGACCGCGATCCCGAGCGCAAGGATTGCGCCGGCAACGAACCGCGTGCAAATCATGAGTGGCCCCTCCGCGCGGGGAGCAGAAAAGCATGGACTCGGCAGTATTTAAAGATGGTTTGTTTTCACGCGCAGACCGCCCTTATGGCGCTGACGCACCTGTTCTATTCTGAAGCGAAGTCTAGCTCGCGTGTGCTTCGCCGGGGTGTTCTCCGGCCCGCTGCGGAAAGATGAAAATACAGGCGAGAATGATCGCGGCGATGATTGCGGATGCCAGCGGGCGGCTGACGCTGAGGCCGCCTTTTGCGATGGGCTTGTCAAAAAAATCGCCGATGGTTGCTCCGAGCGGACGCGTAAGGATGAATGCCGCCCAAAACAGCAGCACGTGCGAAATGCGCGTCCAGAAATAGAGGATGGCGACAATCGCGAGGCCACCGCCGAAGATCAGGGCGCCCACCTCGTAACCAAAACCCATACCCGG
>Ga0210406_10000125_pt1 | contig 115396 bp, 93 predicted proteins | sample IncBWC30MmetaG_FD_155454 | JGI IMG/M metagenome (GOLD analysis project Ga0210406, IMG submission 155454) | Forest soil microbial communities from Barre Woods Harvard Forest LTER site, Petersham, Massachusetts, United States - Inc-BW-C-30-M | ecosystem: Environmental > Terrestrial > Soil >... | reverse complement strand
TGTTTCCTCGGGATTGCCCTTTCCTGGTTTCCTGCGCCCGCCTGGATTCTGCATGACGTTAAGCTGATGGCATCTGGAATGATCATTTCGACCATTGCGCTGGCGTTACTGGGGCCGGGAGCTTTTCTCTCGATGGCCGCTTATTTGGACGGCGGGAAATCGTAATTCCACCTTCATCGCGTACGCCAAAATCGTAAATTGTCCGGTTCGGCAGGATTTCGTAGACACTTGCGGCGGATTTCGTCTACAGGCCTGTCAATTGAACTAGTCCACCGCCCACCGAAAGTGGTATTTCGGACCACCCCAAACGGTGGTACTCAAGAACCCTCCTATCTCGTGATGTTTTCACAGGGTTGGCCTTTCATAGTGCACCGGCAGAACAATTTTCTTCAGTGGGTGAGGACCACATGGCAGCCGAACATCTGGCGATTCCAAACCGAAATAACAAGCCGCGCAGCATCACGTCTGAATCTCGAGAATGTCCTGACAAGAATTTGGTGGAAGCGGCCAAGGCCGGACACTCGCCGGCCTTCACTACGCTGTGTGAACGATACGCGCAGCAGCTGCTTCGCGCAGCGTATCGAATAACCAGGAATCGCGAAGACTCAGAAGATGCGGTGCAAGACGCGCTACTGAGAGCATTTGTTCATTTGAGAGATTTTAACGGCGAGTCAAGCTTCGCAACGTGGCTGACGAGAATCGCAATCAATTCGGCGCTGATGATTCTGCGGAAAAAAAGAAGCTCGCTTGAAATGGCCATGACAAGTGGGGATAATCCCAGCTCGGACGGCTTCATCGATCAAATAGCGGATCACGCACCGAACCCAGAGAAGCATTACGCCCAGCGCGAAAAAGAAAGAATTCTGAAAAAGGCGGTTCGTAGCCTTCGACCGACTCTCCGCCAGGTAGTTGAGATGAGGCAACTACAGGAACGCTCGATGAGGGAAACCGCAGAATCCATGTGCATCTCAGTGGCAGCGGCGAAGGCGCGGCTGTTTCACGCCAAACTGGCGCTTCGAAAGTCATCGATCCTGAAACTCATGCACCAAAGTCGCAACGGAGGCAAGTTCCGTCGCTTGTCGGCTGCGTAATAGGAGTTCAAGACAGTGCTTTGGCGCCGCTGCAGGGCAGCAGTTCTGGGGGTCAAGGGAAATAGGTTAGGGGGAGAAAAAATGGCAATGATTACGACGAAAGACGGCACACATATTTATTACAAGGATTGGGGAACAGGGCAGCCGATCGTTTTCTCGCACGGTTGGCCGCTGAGTGCGGACGACTGGGACGGGCAGATGCTGTTTTTTGGGCAGCGTGGCTATCGCGTTATCGCGCATGACCGGCGGGGACACGGGCGCTCCGACCAGACGTGGGACGGCAACGACATGGATACTTACGCGGATGATTTGGCGGAGTTGACTGAAAAACTAGACCTAAAGAACGCCATCCATGTGGGTCACTCGACCGGAGGCGGAGAAGTCGCCCGCTACATCGGAAGACATGGCAGCAAACGTGTTGCCAAGGCGGTGCTCATCAGCGCCGTGCCACCGCTCATGCTGAAGACAGAAAAGAATCCTACCGGCCAGCCCATCTCGGTCTTCGATGGTCTTCGGGCGGCTTACACGGCCAACCGACCGCAATTTTACCAGGACATCACACTGCCGTTTTACGGATACAACCGTCCTGGCGCTAAAGTTTCAGAGGGCATTCGCGAGCACTGGTGGTTGCAAGGAATGCTGGGTGGCGTCAAAGCCCATTACGACTGCATCAAGGCGTTCTCGGAGACCGACTTCACGGAAGACCTGAAGAAGATTGACGTTCCCGTACTGGTGATGCACGGAGACGACGATCAGATTGTGCCAATCGTCGCCGCGGGTCCGTTGTCCGCGAAACTGCTGAAAAAGGCGACGCTGAAAGTCTATCCGGGATTCCCGCATGGCATGCCTACTACCAATGCGGATCGGATCAATGCGGACTTGCTGGCGTTCCTGCAACAGAGCCAGCAGGCGTCAGCGTAGAAAGGAATATTCACAGCAGAGGACAAGAAGGAGCTGCAGCGGGACCGGGTGACAGAAACTCGGCTCCTTTTTGTGTTTGTCGATCGCAGCAATGACTTTCTGGCATTCCCGAGTGAAGCGGGGCAGCGGCTGGCGGACAATTTGCGAACCGAACTGCGGAACGATATAAACAGAAAAATAAATCGCTACTGAGGAGAAATCGCGTGAGCACAGGCCTGGCGGTCTTTACTCTTTTTCATGTGGCATTGAGCGTGGTCGGAGTCCTCGCCGGCTTTGTTGTGGTGTTCGGGTTGATTTCCGCGAAACAGTCGAAGACCTGGACCGGCACATTTCTGGTGACGACCGCGGCCACCAGCGTGACCGGATTCTTGTTTCCGTTCCACAAGTTTTTGCCTTCGCATGCCCTCGGCATTGTTCCCATTCTCGTTTTAGCGCTGACGATACCTGCGCTTTACGTTTTCCATCTCGCGGGTGCGTGGCGTCGTGTTTATGTTATCGGCGCGGTCATCGCGCTTTATCTGAACGTCTTCGTGTTAATTGCTCAGTTTTTCATGAAGATTCCGGCGCTCAAGGCACTGGCACCTACTCAGTCAGAACCGCCATTTCTCTGGGCAACCGGTCCATGTATCCTGAGCGCTGCTTTTGACTCTGAAGAGGGGTAAAGTACACCCTTCGTGAGTTGGCGCAGCAAATAGTCGTCGGTGCTGCGGCCTTAATATAGACACTGCAATTTTCAGAAACGGTCCGGCTGTCGGAGGGACACATGGAAACGCTTTCAAAATACAAATTTTGGATCGGAGGAGCGCTTTGCCTGGTGGTGATGGGCCTGGTGATTGGAGCGGTCCGCCCCAAACACACATCGGGATCACAGCCGAGTGCCGCGCCGGTTGTCGAAGTAGTGCAAGTCGAGCAGAAGGATGTTCCGATTTACGGCGAGTGGATAGGTACGCTCGACGGATTCACGAATGCCGATGTGAAGGCGCAGGTCACAGGCTACCTGATGCGGCAGGGCTATCAGGAAGGCGCATTCGTCAAGAAAGGGCAGCTGCTCTTCGAGATTGATCCGCGTCCTTTTCAAGCCTCGCTGGATCAAGCGCAAGGACAGTTGGCACAGGCGACTGCGGCCCTCGCCAACGCCGAGGCGGTCCAAGGCAGAACCGAGCTCGACGTGAACCGATATACTCCGCTGGCGAAAGAGCAAGCCGCCAGCCAGCAGGATCTGGACAACGCCGTTCAGAACAATTTGGCGGCCAAGGCTACGGTGGCGACCGCCAAGGCACAAATCAAGTCAGCCGAAGCGGCGGTTGAAACGGCAAAAATTAATTTGGATTTCACGCGGCTGGTCGCGCCCATCGAGGGCATTGCCGGACAGGCGCAACTTCAAGTAGGCGCCCTGGTGAATCTTAGCAGCCCGCCCGTGACATCAGTTTCAACGGTCGACCCTATCAAGGTTTATTTCACTGTTGGTGAGCCGCAGTACCTCGAATGGAGAAGACGATTCCCGACGGAAACTACACGTCAAGCGGCTGACAAGAATCTACGGCTGGAACTGATTTTGGCCGACGGCTCGAGCTATCCGCATGAAGGCACGTTCTACTTTGCGGACCGCCAAGTGAATGAGAGTACCGGGGCGATTCGAATCGCCGGGTTATTTGCCAATCCGGCGAATATTCTGCGTCCCGGCGGATATGGCAAAGTTCGCGCGGTGATTCGAACTCAGCAGGGCGCTTTGCTTGTGCCGCAGCGTGCAGTTTCGGAGCTGCAAGGCGGCTATCAAGTCGCGGTCGTGGACGACCAGAACAAAGTGAACATCCGGACAATTCTGGTAGCTGACCGTGTCGGCCACCAGTGGGTTGTTGCGGAGGGACTAAAGCCGGGCGAACGCGTGGTCGCCGAGGGCATACAGAAAGTGCGTCAGGGCATGCAGGTGCAGCCCAAGCCGTTTGCCGTGGAAGCTCAAGGAAGGTAATCCCATGTCCAAGTTCTTCATTAATCGCCCCATCGTGGCTATGGTGATTTCCATCGTCTTGGTGCTTGTCGGCTCCCTCAGCATCCTGAGTTTGCCCATCGCGCAATTTCCTAACATCGCGCCGCCGGAGATTCAAATTCTGGCCACCTACGTCGGTGCGGACGCGCAAACTCTCGAACAGGCGGTGGCAACGCCCATCGAACAGCAAATGAGTGGCGTGGACAACATGAATTACATGTATTCGCTGAACGCCACGGGCAACTCGAACACGACGCTGGTCGTGGACTTCGACGTGAAAACCGACCCCAACAACGATCTGATCCTTGCCCAGTCACGCGAGACACAGGCTGCCTCGCAGCTTCCCGTAGACGTCAACAACTATGGAATTACAGTGCGAAAGTCGGTTACTGCTCCTCTCATGCTGATCGCGCTTTACTCACCCCATGGAACCTACGATGACAAGTTTCTGGCGAACTACGCGTACATCAATATTACCGATCCGATCTTGCGCGCGCCGGGCATCGGCAACGTTCAGGTATTCGGTGCGGGCCAATATGCCATGCGATTGTGGGTAAAACCCGACCAGTTGGCAAAGATGGGCATTACCGTTCCTGAAATCGTTAGCGCTATTCAGGCACAAAACACGGTAAACCCGGCAGGGAAGGCGGGTGGCGAGCCAGCTCCCAAGGGGCAGGAATTTACTTACTCGGTTCTCGCACAAGGCCGGCTGGTGTCGCCGGAAGAATTCGGACAAATCGTAGTGCGCGAAACGCCCGACGGTGGAACCGTCCGGGTCCGCGATGTCGCACGAATCGAGCTCGGTGCCCAAGACTATAGCGTCTCTGGACGTTTTAACGGAAAGCCGAGCGCCATTGTTGCTTTGTACCAATTGCCGGGATCAAACGCGGTTGACGCTGCCACAGGCGTCAAGAAGCTAATGGCTCAGATGAAGCAACGCTTCCCGGAAGACATGGATTTCGTGGTCGCGCTGGATACGACGCGAGCGGTCACCGAAGGCATAAAAGAAATTGTCGTAACACTTTTGATCGCGCTCGCACTCGTGATTCTCGTGGTGTACCTGTTCCTGCAGGGGTGGCGCGCCACGCTGATTCCGCTTCTTGCCGTGCCGGTCTCACTTGTGGGCACGTTTGTCCTCTTCCCGGTATTCGGTTTTTCGATTAACACACTTTCTCTTTTTGGTCTGGTTTTGGCGATCGGTCTAGTAGTGGACGACGCCATTGTGGTGGTTGAGGGTGTGGAAAGGCACATCGAGGAAGGCATGACGCCGAAAAACGCGGCGTTAAGAGCAATGGAAGAACTTTCCGGCCCGGTAGTTGGAATTGCTCTGGTCCTTTCCGCCGTCTTTGTGCCGACGGCCTTCATCCCCGGTATCACGGGTCGACTCTACCAGCAATTTGCCGTCACCATCGCCATTGCGGTGCTCCTGTCTGCCTTTAATGCGCTTACGCTTAGTCCTGCGCTTGCTGCACTGCTGCTCAAGCCACGGGCGCCAAGCCGAGGATGGTTGCAACGATTTTTCGATTGGTTTAACCGCTGGTTCGAGCGCGCAACCGATGGCTACGTCCGCTGGAGCGCGGTACTACTGCGAAAGACCGTGGTCGTGATTGTGTTGCTCGTGGGCTTCGCCTTGACGGGCGTCTTTTTTGCCAACCGGGTGCCGTCGAGCTTCCTTCCAGACGAAGATCAGGGATATGCATACGTCAATCTTCAGCTCCCGAACGGGGCTTCGCTCGAACGCACGACCGCGGTCGCTGCTGATGTTGAAAAAATCATAATGAATACGCCTGGGGTCCAATACGAAAGCTCCTTCGTTGGCTTCAGTCTGCTCAGCTTTGTTCGCACCAGTTACAATGCGTTCTTTTTTGTGACCTTCAAGCCCTGGGACCAGCGCACGACCAGAGCAGAGCAATTTCAAGCACTCAAGGCTCATTTGAACCAGGAGTTGAGCCGGCTGCCCGCGGCTATTGCCTTCGGTTTTTCGCCGCCCGCTATTCCGGGCGTGGGCACTTCGGGCGGATTCACATTCATCCTCGAAGACCGGTCTGGCAGTGACGTTCAATTCCTGGCAAGAAACTTGGGCATTTTTTTGGAGACGGCGCGAAAGCGACCGGAAATTGCCAGCCTGAGCACCACTTTCCTGCCTAGCGTCCCACAAAAATTCGTCGAAGTAGACCGCGACAAAGTGTTGAAGCAGGGTGTACCCCTCAACGATGTGTACCGGACGATTCAGGCGTTCATGGGCGGATATTTCATTAACTATTTCAACCGTTTTGGCCGTCAATGGCAGGTCTATATCGAGGCGGAAGGCGAAGACCGCTCCAAGGCGGAGAACGTCGGGCAGTTCTACGTTCGGAATAGCAAGGGCGAGAACGTCCCGCTGTCAACACTGACTACCGTAAGACCGCGGCTGGGGCCGGAGTTCACGATGCGTTTCAACGAGTACCGCTCGGCGCAAATCAACGGCAGTGCAGCACCAGGCTACAGCGCGGATCAGGCCACAGCGGCGCTCGAAGATGTTTTCAAACAGACCATGCCGCGCGAGATGGGTTTCGACTATTCAGGCATGTCCTTTCAGGAGCAGAAGGCGCGCGAGGGTGTACCTTCTTCCGTGATCTTCGGACTTTCGCTGCTGTTTGTCTTTCTTATTCTGGCGGCATTGTATGAAAGCTGGTCGCTGCCGTTCAGCGTGCTGCTAAGCACGCCGGTGGCGATTTTTGGAGCTTTTGGAATCCTTTTGCTGCGCCGCGTACTGCTTGGTCTGTTCCTGCCACCATACATGGTTCAGATCGAGACCGATGTCTACTCGCAAATCGGACTGGTTATGCTGATCGGGTTGGCGGCCAAGAATGCGATTCTGATCGTGGAGTTCGCCAAAGACCAATTCGAGAAGGGAAAGCCTTTGGCTGACGCCGCCCTGGAAGGGGCCAGACTTCGTCTACGGCCGATTTTGATGACCTCGTTCGCGTTCATTCTCGGTTGCGTGCCCTTATGGACCGCGACTGGCGCCGGATCGGTTGCCCGCCAAATCATGGGCACCACGGTTATTGGCGGAATGATGGCAGCGAGCATCATTGGAATCTTTTTCGTGCCCGCGATCTTTTACCTGGTAGAGAAATGGTCGGGCGCTGACAAGGAACGTGCTTCGGGAGCGCTGCCGACGACACCATCTCCTGCGGAGGCGGACTGAAATGAATCACGGCGAAATTGTTGCCAACGAAGAATGGCGGAGCAACTTATGAAGAAGCTGGCATCCTTCATGGTGGCCATCATGGCTGCTGGTTTGCTCGCTGGATGCAAGGTCGGCCCGAATTACAATCGGCCCGTAGTCCAGCCGCCGGCCTCCTACCGCGAGCTGAGCGACAACCCGCAGGTTCAGGCGCAGGCTGCGTCTTATGCTGATCTACCCTGGTGGCAAGTTTTCCAGGATCCGCAACTACAGGAACTTATTCGCACCGCCCTAAAACAAAACTACGATCTGCAGATTGCAACGGAGCGCATCAACGAAGCGCGCGCGCAGGTCGCCATAACGCGTTCCAATCTATTTCCGCAGGTCCAGGGAAACGGGAATTTTTCCGGCGGAAAGGAATCTAACTTCCAAACCAAGTTCAATTTTCTGACGCTTACGGCCGACGCGGCGTTCCAGGTGGACCTCTTCGGCAAGCTGCGTCGCGCGACGGAAGCATCACGCGCCCAGCTCCTTCGAACCGAGGATGCGCGACAGACGGTCATATTGACGCTTGTGAGCGACGTGGCGAGCGATTATTTCGCGCTTCTGCAACTCGACCTGCAGCTCCTGATTACACGCAACACCGTGGCGGCACAGGACGCGTCGGTGAAGCTCACCAAACTTCGCGTCGATCACGGCGTGGCAACAAAGCTCGATGTTTTGCAGGCCCAGCAAACTCTCGATACCGCAAATGCGCAAATCCCGGACTTGGAGCGGCAGATCGCGCAGGAAGAAAACGCCATCAGCATTCTGCTTGGCAACTACCCGCAAGCGGTGCCGCGTGGCCGCCCGCTGGTGGAACAGCCGCTGCCTCCCGAAGTGCCGCCGGGCCTGCCATCGACGTTAGTCGAAAGACGGCCCGATATACGGCAGGCCGAGCAAGTCCTGGTCGCCGCGAACGCGGAAATCGGAGTCGCCAAGGCGCAGTTCTTTCCGCAAATATCGCTGACCGGTTCCGGCGGCGGCGCCTTCGGACGGAGCAGCGCATTCTCCGGGCTCATGAGCTCGCAACTGGGGATCTGGTCTTACGGCGCGCAAGTGAGCCAGCCGATCTTCACGGGAGGAGCGCTGCGCGGAAACCTGCGTGCAGTGGAGTCGCAGCACCAACAGGCACTGATCGCTTACCAACAAGCAATTCAACAGGCCTTCGGAGACGTCTCCGACGCGCTGATCGGCTATCAGAAATTTCATGAGGTCCGGCTTCGCCAGGAGGATACCGTTGCGGATTTGCAGGAATCGGTGCGGCTCTCCAACATGCGCTACAAGGGAGGCACCACGACGTATCTCGAAGTTTTGGACGGCCAACGCTCGCTCTTTTCCGCTGAACTTACGCTTGCGCAGGCGCGCGGCACGGAATACCAGAGCTTAGTGCAACTCTACAGGGCACTCGGCGGAGGCTGGAAGGAATAGCCGGCGAACCGGCAGGCGTGATCGAAGAAGCTGCAGCGCATACCCGGTAAGAGCGCGATGGAAGCGGCCCCGGCAAAATCGTGGCGGTGAAAGACAAAAATGGATGCGCCAACACCGATCACGCACCGAGCTGATCCGCGCGACTATCTGGCGGCGGAGCGAACGTTTCTTGCATGGATTCGCACCGGTCTGGCGCTGATGGGATTCGGTTTTGTTGTGGCGCGGTTCGGACTTTTCCTGCAACAGCTCCGATTTCTAGATCATGCTTCGCAGGCACCGTCTTACGGGATCTCGCTGTGGTTCGGGACTGCGCTGATCGCGGGTGGAGTTATCGTGAATCTTTCCTCCGCATGGCGACACATTCGGATGGTCCGTGAACTGGACCGAGGCGAACTTGCGCTTTCTCGTTCTTTCGCCCAAGCCGTTGCTACAGCGGTGTTCCTGGCGTTGATTGGCCTGGCGATGGCGATCTATCTGGTTTCCGTGCGCGGTTCTGGGGATCTTAAATCCGAACGCAAAGAGGAGACGACCATGGCGGTGACAACAAAGAGCGGAATCATCGATAAACCGAGCAATCACTCGGTCGAACAAACAGTGGACAAGCTTAAGAATATTCTGCAATCCAAGGGCGTCACACTATTTGCGCTTGTTGATCACAGCGGTGAAGCGGAAAAAGTGGGTATGAAGATGCGGCCCACAAAATTGTTGATTTTCGGCAGTCCCAAAGCGGGAACGCCTCTGATGCTGGCCGCTCCCAGCATGGCCATTGATCTGCCCCTGAAACTCTTGGTTTGGGAGGATGATGGAGGGGAAGTTTGGATTTCCTACAACAGCCCCGATTATCTGAAAGAGCGGCACGGGCTATCGCAGGATCTGCTGCAAAACATCGCCGTAGTGGAAATACTGGCGGTCAAAGCTGGAGAGTAGAAGGCTCGGCAACCGCCGACTGCGCCGGCTGCACCGAATACAACTTCACGCTCTTGCCGCGCAGTGGCTCCCAGTTTCCAGGGAAGATGCTTGGCCTTAACCATCGCGACGAACAATGGTTTTCCACTCTCTTCAGGGTGCGCAAAAACCGGCGTTCCCGCCTTCTTGACGGCCACTCGATTGGTTGGCTTGGTTTGACTGTCGCAAAGTTCTTGCAGCCTTTGCAATGCTTTGTTCAACTGCTGCACGCGCTTTTCTGCTGCCCCACGCTTCTTTCTTGATTGCAGGCCGTGATTCCGGTAAGCGCGTAATGATGATCTTTCATTCATTAATCAATTCCGAATTTATTGGGATTCGGATATCAATCACTCCTCGCGGCTTCATCATGCGGCGGAGTGAATCGATTACCGACGTTGGGACCATAACGAGTTCCAACACATCCTGACAAACCACGACATCAAACTGGCCCAGAGTTTTCTCGATCCCCGGGGAGCAGAGATCACCTTGGAAGCCATTTTCACTTCCATGGGCGTCGCGCCAGGAGGAAGGTCAAGTTGCGGGGACGTGCCTATGAGATGCGAGATGGTTGTAAGAGTGGAGAACATGCGGGCAAGCGCGGTATATAACGCAAGAAGGATCCGTGTGCGTAAGTTGCCGATCCGCATCGAAAAGCTTCCTAAGCGCTCCTGTCCCGCGACCCCTCGGTACCGATGATACCGATCGAAAAGTCGAATCACGTACCGAATAAAAGCTACGCACTTAATCCTGCTGCAGTGCGTGTTTTCGGGTATGGGCCTGCGCGTAGCGGAAAGCGATTATCTTTTGAAACTGAGAGTTCTCAATTATGAGGCCCAGCAGAAAAATACCCGGTTGTCGAATTAGTTCGAAGTGACGGGGAAAATTCGCTGATTCAGTGATTTTGTCCATTGTTGCGCCCAGGATTCGAACCCGAGCGTTCGGATCGGAAAGGCCGGTCTTTGGGACAAAAACAAAATGCTCGAGAGTAAACCAAATGCTACTCGCTCGAACCAGCCCGAGAAATTGAGCATGACTGGCCTCATCCGGCCATACTGGAAGGCGCTGACTTTGGCGTTCGTCGCAGTACTGGGCGAGACATTCAGCGACGTTCTGGAACCGTGGCCGATTAAAATCGTAATCGACAACATCCTGCAATCCAAGAAACTGCCGGGCTGGCTTCAGGGATTCGTTACCTCATCGTTCGGGAACGATAAGCTCGCCATCTTGCATTTTGCCATTGCCGCGGTCGCCGCGGTTGCGGTTCTCGGCGCGATCAGTTCCTACACCGAGAAATATCTGACCACGAGCGTCAGCCAGTGGGTCACGCACGATCTGCGCCGCACTCTTTACCATCACATTCAAAGACTATCGTTGGCAGAACATGACCACGCCCGAACGGGTGACTTGATCAGCAGAGTGACCAGCGATATCGGCGCCGTGCAGGATTTCATCAACTCCGCGCTCCTCGGCATGATCGTCAATACCTTGACGCTAGTCGGCATGATCGGAGTCATGCTCTACGTCAACTGGCGCTTCACGCTGATTGCGCTCTCCATCGCGCCGGCACTTTTTGTGCTGGTGTATTCATTCACACGGCGAATCAAGAATGCTTCGCGCAAAGTCCGCAAGAAAGAAAGCGAGCTCGTTTCGGCAGTCCAGGAAGTATTGAACTCGGTCCGAGTGGTCAAAGCCTTTGCGCGCGAAGATTTCGAAGTATCACGATTCGAATCGCAGAGTCTGGAAAACGTGGAAACCGCTCTCGAAGCCCGCAGCCTCAAGGCCAAGTTGGCGCCGATTGTCGATGTATTGGTCTCCATCGGCACATGTCTGGTGCTGGGATACGGCGCGCGTTTGGCGCTCCGCGGCGAACTAAGCACCGGCGTGCTGATCGTCTTTCTTTTGTATTTGGGAAAGATGTACAAGCCGATGCGCGAACTTTCCAAGATGAGCGATACGGTTTCCAAAGCCGTTGTGGGATATGAGCGCATTCAGGAAGTGCTGGAAATCGAAGCGCGGGTCAAGGACTCGCCTCGCGCCAAGCGGGCTCCCCGCTTTAAGGGAAAACTTGAGTTTGAGGACGTCACCTTTGCCTACGATGACCAGCCGCCGGTTCTGAAAGATCTGGGTTTCACAATTGAAGCGGGACAAGTGGCCGCGATTGTCGGTCCGTCCGGAACGGGAAAGACCACGATTATCAGCCTCATACCGCGTTTTTATGAACCGCAATCGGGAAAAATAAGAATCGACGGGACCGACATTTGCAAGTACACGTTGAAATCGCTACGCCAGCAAATAAGCTTCGTGCTGCAAGATACACTGCTGTTCCGGGCGAGCATATGGGACAACATAGCGTATGGCAAGCCAGATGCCACGCCAGAGCAGATTATACGCGCTGCAAAACAGGCCAATGCCCATGAATTCATTGAGAAAATGCCGGAAGGTTACGACAGCATCGTCGGTGAACGCGGAGCCACGCTCTCTGGTGGGCAGCGACAACGCATTGCGATTGCGCGAGCCGTCATTCGCGATACACCCATTCTGATTCTCGACGAACCGACGACGGGTCTTGACTCCACCTCCGGGCAGGCCGTCCTGGAAGCGCTGGATCGCTTGATGAAGGGCAAGACCTCTATCATCGTCGCGCACCATCTAAGTTCGATTCGCCGCGCCGATGTGGTGTTTGTCCTTAAAGACGCCGAGTTGGTGGAGCAAGGCACGCACGACGAATTGATGGCGGCCGACGGCATTTACTCGGAGCTGTTCAAGACCCAAAGTTCGGAGAGCGCCGGAGAACTACGAGAGCCAACGGCTGCCAAATAACTTATGGCGAATCTGCGATGCGTACGGCGGGCCAAAGCGATTAGGGGGGACTTGGGATGAAGTTGATCATCGAGCCAGACGACGGCGTGGCACCTCTTCATGCTGCGCTGAAAAGTGCCAAAAAAACACTGGAGATTGCGATTTTTCGTCTCGACCGAGACGATATAGAGGCGCTTTTAAAAGACGCGGTCGCAAACGGCGTGAAAGTTACTGCGCTGGTCGCAAACACGAACCGCGACGGCGAAAAGCATCTGCGCGAACTCGAAAAGCGATTCCTGGAAAGCGGAATTACGGTTGCGCGCACCGCTGACGATCTCGTCCGTTATCACGGCAAATATTTCATTATTGATAGACGGGTCCTGGTGGTGCTTTCGTTCAACTTTACGCATCTCGATATCGACCACAGCCGGGGATTCGGAATTGTCACTAAGAACAAGGCATTGATCCAGGAGGCGGCACAGTTGTTCGAAGCCGATTGTGCCCGGCGCCCTTACGTCGCGGGCGCGGATAACTTCGTCGTCAGTCCCGCAAACTCACGCAAAATGCTGCGCAACTTTCTCATAAGGGCGAAGAAACAGTTGCTTATCTGCGACCCGCAAATTTCCGATAAAGAGATGATTCGCGTGCTGCAGGAACGAAGCAAAGCTGGCGTTGACGTCCGCATTATCGGAAAACTCAGCGGGCGAGCAGGTCATTCGGCGCAAAAACTTACCAGAATGCGTTTGCACACCCGCACCATCATTCGCGATGGCCGTCAGGCATTCGTCGGCAGCCAGAGTTTGCGTCCGGCCGAGTTGGACTCGCGCCGTGAATTGGGGCTGATTGTTCGCGATTCCAAAATTGTAAAGAAACTGCTGGCCACCTTCGAATCCGATTGGAGCGCCACGAACCCAGCACCGGTGGAAAAAATGTCGCCGGCGAAAGAAAGCCGGGAAGCCACCAAGAACGAGACTGAGAAAGCCGTGGCAGTTCTGGTTGAGGAACTACATCCGCTTTCGGCCGCGGTTACAAAGGCCGTGAAAAATGTAGCGGCGCAAACCGGCGGAGAAATGTTGCCGGACAAGGTGGTCAAATCCACCGTGAAGAAAGTCGTAAAGAAGGCTGTAAAACAGGCAGTGCGGGCGGCGGCGCGAGACGTTGCTAGAGCGCGGGGTTAAGGATTCGACCTTGAGTCATCCGGCTAAAGAGTACTGCTCGTGACCCTATGACAAGGAAACGAAAGTTCGAATATCTGCTTCACATAGTGATGTGGGGGCTGCTGCTGACGTCGGTGGGTGCAAAGCTCAGCACAGGTCAGGCCGCGCCGTCGCCGCCGGAAGAAGCGAAAAACGCGGCTGGCTTCAAGGAGTTTATCGATCGGGTGCAAGCCTACGTCAGCCTGCACAAGGCGACCGCATCTTCTCTGCCGCCGCTAAGGCCCACAGACCAGCCCGAGAAAATTGCCAATCATCAGCAAGCGCTGGCGCTGAGGATCCGCGAAGCGCGCCGCCACGCCAGGCGCGGAGACATCTTTAGCGAAGAAGCGAGGAAAGCATTTCGCCGCACGGTCCGCGAAGAATTCGGCGGCCCGCATGGCCATGGCGCGCGCACCACCATCCGGCAAGGTGAACCGCTTAAAACGATTCGTCTACACGTGAATGAACCGTATCCGGATGGCGTACCCTACACAACATTGCCGCCCACTTTGCTGCTTGAATTCCCCAAATTGCCGGATCAAGTCTCGTACCGCATTGTGGGTCGCGACTTGATCCTTCTGGACGCCGAAGCAAACCTGGTCATAGACCGAATTCCCGATATTTTTCCTGAAAGCATATAAGGCCTGTCGAGCTCATGCGAAAACCGCCGATTGTGATTCTCATCCTAAGCTTGATCGCCTTCTGCGCACGCGCGGACGAATTCAAATTTCCGCTCAAGTCAGGCTCAGTCAAGTTTGCGGCGATCGGTGACATGGGTACCGGAGAAGCTCCGCAGTACCAGGTGGCGGAACGAATGAATACAGAGCGCCAACAATTTCCCTTCGACTTTGTAATTATGCTCGGCGACAACATTTATGGAGGCAGCAGTCCGAAGGATTTTGAAAAAAAGTTTGAGCGTCCCTACAAAGCACTACTGGACTCCAGCGTGAAGTTTTATGCGTCGTTGGGCAATCATGATAATCCAAACGAGCGTTTCTATAAGCCTTTCAACATGAACGGGGCCAACTACTACACCTTCAAGAAAGGCAATGTGCGTTTTTTCGCCCTGGACAGCAATTACATGGATGCCAAGCAGCTGGCGTGGCTGGAAAAGGAGCTGCAAAATTCCGGGACCAGCGATTGGAAGATATGTTTCTTTCATCATCCGCTCTATTCCTCGGGAAAAACACATGGCTCCTCAATTGAATTGCGTTCCCTGATTGAACCACTCTTTACCAAGTATGGCGTGGACGTCGTATTTTCCGGCCATGACCACATTTATGAGCGTGTAAAGCCTGAAAAGGGAATTTATTACTTCACCGAAGGTTCTTCTGGGCAGTTGCGCTCGGATGGCCTGGCACAGACAAGCATGACGGACAGGGGATTCGCCAGCGATCGAACTTTCATGCTGGTTGAGGTGGCAGGAGATGTGCTGTATTTCGAGACTCTATCGCGGGGAGGAGCGATAGTGGATTCTGGCGAACTCCGGCGGCCGGTTCGTGCTGCCGAACAGCCAGTTAGGTTAGAACAAAAGAGCCACCCGAAGATACCGTTGCTACGAAGCGCTTTTCACTTCTAGCCGCGCGACTTTCTCCAGATTTGCGGAGAGCATTCCTCGTTCCACAGTTGCGCGTCGTTGCTCATTCACTCTTCTTCTGACTAAGCACCCTACCGTTAACCATTCTGGTTAATCCGCAGTTCTCCCGATTTGCAATGAATCTTCACGGCGAGAGCATGGCAGGCAGCCTGGAGCAAAGGAGATAAACCGTGGACTTACTTTGGACCATAGCGATAATTCTGGCAGTTTTGTGGCTTCTGGGAATGGTCACATCCTACACACTCGGCGGTTTCATCCACATCCTCTTGGTGGTCGCGGTCGTGGCGGTGTTAATTCGGGTGATCCAAGGCCGTCGAGTCGTCTAACCGACAGTTACGGTATTTTTCTGCAGCGACGGGCAGCTCATGAATTGAGTTACCCGTTGCTGCCTTTAAAGAACTAACTGGCCTTGCGAGCGGTCTGCAATCTGCGCGGTTTTGATTTGCGACTCTGTTTTTCATTGCTCCCTGAAGAGGTGGCCGCCAAACTCTTCTTAAGCGCCATCATCATATCAATCACCGGGGCTCTCTTCGGCTGCTGCTCGCCAATTTCCACACCCTTGCCGTGTCGCTTGGCTTCGATCAACTTCTTAAGCTTCGCTTGAAATTCGTTGTGATACTGCTTCGGCTTGAACGGTTCAGTCAAGCTCTCGATGAGCTGCTCCGTTAACTGCACTTCCTGGGGCTTCAGATTCGTCGGCTCAAAAACTCCATACTCAGGCAATTGCCGAATTTCATTTGCAAAATACATGGTGTGCAGCAGCAATCCGTGCTGGTACGGGCGCAGAAATACCGTGTAATCGCGCTGGTGCATAAGCAATGTGCCTATGCCCACAGTTGCAGTGTCCTCGAGCGCTTTGGTCAGCAACTGATAGGCCTTTTTCCCGCTATCCTCGGCAATGCAAAAATAGGATGAGTCAAAAAAGATCGGATCGATTTCCTTGAGTTTCGTGAAAGCCACAATCTCCAGGTTCCGCGAAGAAGTGGCGACAAGCTTCTTGATTTCCTTGTCTTCCACCAGAACGTATTGACCCTCGTCAAATTCATAGCCCTTGATGATTTCCTTTCGGTCGACAAATCGATTGCAGTGTGGACAAAAAAGCGGTTGGCGCACGCGGGTATTACATTCCTTGTGAATTTGGTGCAGATAAGTGCGCTCACTGCGCGCGGCCGCATACAGCTTCACGGGGATCGAAATCAGACTCAGAACTATCGTGCCTTTCCAAACAGATGCTGGCATGGAGGATCCTCCCTGCGATTGTCGCCGCGCCGACGAATCGCGCCACATCAGGTGATGCCATTAGGCGCAGGGAATAATATTGGTAGGAATGCTCATCCGGATTGCGCTATAAGCGGTAGCTCGCCAATACTCATTCAATGGACTCTTTACGCGAATATCGCCGGAAAAGGCCCAAGGGCGCCAGCCCCGAGCCGCGCGGGGGAGCACCAACCAAGGGTCATAATTCGTTCGTTGTACAGCGTCATGACGCGACTCGTCTCCACTATGATTTTCGTCTCGAGATGGACGGCGCTCTGAAGTCCTGGGCTGTTCCCAAAGGGCCTTCCCTTAATCCCGCAGACAAGCGCCTCGCCATTCATGTCGAAGATCACCCGCTCGATTATGGGGGCTTCGAAGGAACTATCCCGGAAGGGAATTACGGAGCAGGCGAAGTTATTCTCTGGGATAAAGGCACCTACACGACCGAGGGCAATCTGTCGGCCGAAGAGCAACTCCGAAAAGGCGACCTAAAGATCGTATTGCATGGACACAAACTCAATGGCAGCTTCGTTCTCGTCAAGCTGAAAAATTCCAGCAAGCAAAACGAATGGCTGCTGATCAAACATCGCGACGAATACGTTCGAACGGATTGGAATATCGAGGAGCATGGAACTTCCGTGAAAAGCGGAAAGCTGCCAGGCCCTCCGCGGCATGGCTATCGAAAAGGTGCGGCCTCCACCTTTTCCAGCGGCGTGCAGAATCTCACCAATGCCCGAGAATCTTCGATGCCCGACAAGGGCAGTCTACACCCTGCGCTGGCGTCACTGAGCGAAAAACCATTTTCGAGCGACGACTGGCTCTTTGAAATTAAATGGGACGGAATCCGGGCCCTTGCCGTGGTGGAAGACGGAACGACCGGGCTGGTAGCGCGTTCGGCGAGGTCTATTTCCTCCGAATATCCAGAATTTCGCGATCTGGCGAAGCACATTCGCGCTCGGACGGCTGTCCTCGACGGAGAAATTGTCGTCTTGGATGATAAGGGACGTAGCGATTTTCAAAGGCTGCAAGCGCGCTTCGGTGTACAGAATCCGTCCGAAAAACTGCAAGACCAAGTTCCCGTCACCTATTATTTTTTCGACATTTTGTATTGTGACGGATACGATGTGCGGCGTTCGCCTCTCATCGAACGCAGGCAACTACTGGAGAAGCTCGTAGTCGCGAACGAATGCATCAGAATCTCCGAACATCAGATTGGAAACGGCGTCGAACTCTTCGAAGCCGCGGTTAGCAATGGCCTGGAGGGACTGCTAGCCAAGCGCCTGTCAAGCCCGTATCCCGAAGGCAGAACTTCCAACTGGCTCAAATTCAAATCCGTGAAAGAGGTGGATGCGGTCGTTGGAGGCTGGACTGATCCGCGCGGCGGCCGGCAATATTTTGGCAGCCTGTTAGTGGGCCTTTACGAAAAATCCGCTCTGCGATTTATCGGAGGGGTTGGCACCGGATTTCCAAATACGCTCGAACGAGAGCTTTACGAAAAGTTACAGCAGATCCCGGCCAAGAAGTGCCCATTTACGCCGGTGCCGCAAACGCGCGAGCGCGCTCATTGGGTTCAGCCAAAGTTAGTTGCAAGGGTCGGTTACGCGGAGTGGACCTCCGACCATCATCTCCGGCAGCCCAGGTTTCTGGGATTGCAGCCGGATCGCGATCCCCGCGAAAGTACTTTCTCAAAGGAAACAAAAGCCACCACAGTCCTACCGGATCGGCCGAAACCTAGCAGGTGGGGGCGCTCCGCAACCGCAAAGACAAAAAGGCCCGCAACCCAGCAGTCTGAAACCCTAAAGGAAAAAAAATCCTCGTCCGTGCAATCCGCAATTCCAATCATCAAGGCCCTGGAGCAGCATCAAGAACAAGTACGAGCCGAAATCGGCGGGCGCGAATTGACGCTCACCCACTTGAATAAGATCTATTTTCCAAAGGCCGGCTTTACCAAGCGCGACATTCTTGAGTACTACGCCACTGTAAGTCCTTACCTGCTGCCATTTTTGAAACATCGCCCTCTCGTTCTTCATCGCTATCCCAACGGTATTGCAGGCGGCGCCTTTTATCAGAAAGAAGCCGGAGAATATATCCCCGAATGGATTCGCACCGTGGCGATCTTTTCCGAAACAAAGAAACGCGACGTCTCTTATTTTTTAATCGACGACCTCGCATCGCTTTTGTATCTGACCAATCTCGGATGCATCGAACACAATCCATTTTCCGCCCGAGAAGATGATCTCGAGCTGCCAGACTATATGTTTGTCGATCTCGATCCGACCGAGGGCACGGCGTTCAGCCGGGTGATCCTCGCGGCAAGAGTCATCGGCGAGGTCTTGAAACAGGCAGGCCTTGCGTTTTTCATAAAGACCTCCGGTGCCTCCGGTTTGCATATGTACATCCCAATTGCCCGGAAATACGGATTCGATCAGGTGCGTGCGCTCCTTGAAATCATCACTCAACTTGCCCTCGATCGCGAAAAAGGCTTGCTGACCAGAATTCATCGCGTACGCGATCGGCCCCAAAATACGATTTTCGTGGACGTTCGCCAAAATGCTTACGGGCAATCCCTAGCATCCGTTTTTTCCGTCCGTCCGCGCGAAGGCGCTCCGGTCTCTACTCCGCTAGCCTGGAACGAGCTGAAGCCAGGTCTGAAGCCAGAAATATGGAATATCCGCACTGTCTTAGCCGATCTGCCGCGTCGCTCGAGATTATGGGAAAAATTCTTCGACCACGCCCAGACTCTCGAAAGCGCGCTGGAGGCGCTCGATCGACATCGCGGGTAGCAGCGGAGTCTCGATGTGCCGCGGAGCAATAGCATGTCTGACCTAAACACAGCTCAAAAAATACTCACGTCGAAAAATTGTTGAGGCAACTTGGTCCGGGTCTGGTTACCGGCGCTGCCGACGATGATCCCAGTGCAATAGCGACCTACTCGCAAGCTGGCGCGCAATTTGGCCTCTCTATGTTATGTCCAGTGGTGCGTACCAGGCGCTGCACCGTTAACCGTGCTGGGCAAGACGCAAATTGCGTATCGCATGCATTCCTCAACTATTGCCGCTCTACATGAACGTCAGCAGTTTCTTACAGGATGTAGCCCATCGCTGCTGCCGCTTGGATGGAAGTAATCTCGACTCTTAGGCAGCATTCCCGAACGCTTGACGAAGGCGTGCCAGAGTAAAACGAAATCCCCCGCTCAGCCAAACCAGTCCTGCTCTATGGCTACGAATGAGCTACATCGAGGAGAGACAATGGCCAGGTATGGAAGAGCAGCACAAAAATCAGTAAAGAGCGCAATGCGCCGGCGAGAGCACGGAACTCTCAAATCGGGAAAGGGTGGACGGGGAGGTCGCGTCAAAGACCGCAAGCAGGCGATTGCAATTGGCCTTTCCGAAGCTCGTAAGAAGGGCGCCAAGGTACCGGCGAAAAAATCCAGCTAGCCCTACTGCTGAGCATGCGGGTCGGTAGCACTGTCGTCTTTGTGCCGCCGAGCAAACTCACGTTAATAACCGCCGTCGCAAACCGCACGAAATTTACAGCGACACTTGTATTCCTGATTCCGCGCGTAAAGAATAGCCGGCGCGGCGGTGCGCGATCCGTCCACCGGTCATTTGTTGACGAGCAAATCATTGGGAGCTAGCATCCCCGTTGCGCTCGTCGCGAGCGTCAATCTGATGGCAACGCTTCCCACCGATTCTCTACGAAACGCTGGCTCCGCCGTGACGGCTCTGCGCGTCCTATTCGAACGGCAACGCCTGGCATCTCGGAACTCTGTCCCAAATTATGCGAAGCGCCTAGCTTCACTCGATTTGTTGCAAGATGCCGTCCTCGATCGGCAAGCGGAAATTGTCGGCGCCGTGAATGAAGATTTTGGCGGACGCGCACGCCAGGAAACCCTTGCGCTGGAACTTGCGCCGATCGTCGACGCGATCCGCCATGCCCGGCGACACCTGGCGCGCTGGATGAGGCCGCGAACGGTTCGGGCCGGCATTAATTTTTTCCCGGCACGCGCTCGCATCATTCGTCAGCCCCTGGGAGTCATCGGCATCATCGGCGCCTGGAACTATCCGGTCTTTCTGACTTTATCTCCGCTGCTTGACGCAATTTCGGCTGGCAATCATGCCATGGTCAAGCCTTCCGAACTTGCGCCGCGAACCGCCGCCATGTTGCAGAAAATAATTGCCGCCATTTTTCCCGAACATTACATTGCCGTAGTTACAGGTGACGCGCAAACAGGAGCGGAATTTGCTTCTTTGCCCTTCGACCACCTCTTGTTCACCGGCTCTACGCGAGTTGGCAAATTGATCATGCGGGCAGCAAGCGAAAATCTCACCCCAGTCACGCTGGAACTGGGTGGCAAATCTCCAGCCATCATTCATCGGGACTTTCCGCTGTGCACGGCTGTCGAGAGGCTCCTTACCGGAAAGTTGTACAACGCAGGACAGACCTGCCTCGCGCCAGACTATGTCTTTATCCACGAAGGGCAGCGCGATAACTTCATCCAGCTTGCCAGGGAAGTTGCGTTAAAGCTTTATCCCACCTGGACTAATAATTCCGACTACACCCGAATCATGAATTGCTCGCACTACGATCGTCTGAACAACTATCTATTGGACGCCGCATCCCACGGCGCAACCGTGATTCCACTGGGCGCAAGCAGCGAAGGCTGCAACGCAGAGAACCGGATTTTTCCGCCCACCCTGCTAATCGGCGTTGACGATAAAATGAGCGTCATGCGCGAAGAAATTTTTGGTCCAATCCTGCCGGTGAAGACCTATCAACACGTAAGCGAGGCGCTCAACTACATTGCAGAGCGTCCCCGGCCCCTGGCGCTCTATTATTTTGATAATCATGCTGGCCGCGTCGAAGACGTATTGCAGTCCACCATCTCGGGCGGCGTAACCATAAACGATGTCATCTACCACGTTGCACAGAACAATTTGCCTTTCGGCGGCGTGGGTTCAAGCGGCATGGGTTGCTACCACGGTCAGGCAGGTTTCGAAACCTTTTCACAAAAGAAGAGCGTGTTCATGCAAAGCCGCTTCAGCACGCTTTCATTCCTCAGGCCGCCCTACGGTCCACTCTCCGAGCGCGTCATAAAATTTCTCCTGCGCAAGTGAGTGATCTAAGGCTTCAGTTTCGTTCCCGCTATCACCAATCCTTCCTTTGTCAATCTCTCTGAATTGCGCCCAGTCTTGTGCCGGGTCAAGCGCCTTCCGGAAGTCGCTGAAAGGCTCGAGCAACTCCACTCCAGCTTCGTTCATTTGCCATACCGGTGCCAATCATAACCACCCTGCACCTTCGCTGTTGACCGCTTCTCACATCGGAGAGCCTTAAGCTCTGCCCCCACGCGCTGTAACCGGCGTTGCCGACGCCGCTGCAACACTATTCGAAGCGCACAGGATACTCAGAAGGCTGCGCCGAGATCGCGCGCATGGCAACTTCGCTGCGCAATCTTGTCGAAGATTCAAAGTTCAAGTTTTTTCGTTATCTGCCGAACGGGAAAACTGGAGTCGAATCTCGACCCTAGGTACGCTCCACCGCCAGCGACACACCTTGTCCCACGCCTACGCACATCGTGGCCAGCGCACGCTTCGCACCGGTTTTCTCCAACTGATGGACCGCCGTCATTACTAATCGCGCTCCGCTCATTCCCAGAGGATGGCCAAGCGCGATTGCCCCGCCATTGGGATTTACATGTGCCGCGTCGTCCGCAATTCCCAGCTGCCGCAGGCACGCCAGCGATTGACTGGCGAACGCCTCGTTCAGTTCAATGAAATCAAAATCGCTGATCGATAGTTGCAGCCGCGCAAGAAGTTTCTTCGTCGAAGGCACCGGCCCGATTCCCATAATGCGCGGCGGAACGCCGGCCGCCGCCATTCCCAAAACACGCGCCCGCGGCGTCAATCCGTGACGCTTCGCGGCTTCTTCAGAAGCCAGAATCATCGCAGCAGCTCCATCATTTATGCCTGAAGCATTGCCGGCAGTGATGGTTCCGGGATTTCGAAACGCCGCCTTCAGCTTCGCCAATCCCTCCAGTGTAGTGTCGGCGCGCGGATGTTCGTCGCTGGCGACCTGGGTCGCCCCTTTTTTCCCGGGAATTTCCACTGCAACAATTTCCTCTGCAAAAAATCCGCGTGCTTGCGCGCAAGCCGCACGCTGCTGGCTTCTCAGCGCGAACGCGTCCTGATCCTCCCGGCTTACTGCAAATTCCACCGCGACGTTTTCTCCGGTTTCCGGCATCGAATCCACTCCATACTGCTTCTTCATCAGCGGATTGATGAACCGCCAGCCAATCGTTGTGTCATAAGTCTCGGCCGCCCGCGAAAACGCCGCCTCCGCCTTTCCCATGACGAATGGCGCGCGCGACATCGATTCCACGCCGCCGGCAATCACCAATTCCAGCTCACCCGCCGCAATTGCCCGCGCCGCCATGCCAACCGCTTCCATGCCCGAAGCGCAAAGACGATTTACCGTTGAGCCTGGCACGCTCTGAGGAATTCCCGCCAGCAGCAGCGCCATCCGTGCCACGTTGCGATTGTCTTCGCCCGCTTGATTCGCGCAACCCAGCGTCACCTCGTCCAACTGTTCCCAATCTGCTTTGCCATTGCGTTCGAGCAGCGCTCGCAGCGGGATCGCCGCCAGGTCGTCGGTTCGAAGCGAAGCCAGCGAACCGCCATAACGTCCAATCGGAGCTCGAATCGCGTCGCAAATAAAAACCGTTTTCATTTCATCCCGCCGTCAAGCTTCCATGCGCCAACTTCGTTCGCCGCTCCAGATCCCGCAGCGTTTCGAGTTCGACCGTGGTCGGCGCTGCGGTTTCTTTCAATCCCGCAGCAAATCGAATTTCCCACGCTGTTGCTTTCATGACTTGATCGCTGCCGATGCCCGGGTGCAGTTGCGTAACCGTCAGTTCCTTCGTCACCGCATCCGGTTCCATTAAACACAGATCTGTCACCACCGCCACCGGCCCCTTACCCGGAAGCCGCAAACGACTTCTCGCATCGCCGCCATCCAGGTGTCCGACCGAAGTAACAAAATCCAGTTTTTTCACAAACGCTCGCGCCGATTGTTTCAGCACCAGCACCACTTCGCCCGCGCAACTGGCGATTTCCGGCGCTCCTCCGGCTCCCGGCAAACGCGTGCTCGGTTTCCCGTAGTCCCCAATCACCGTCGTATTGATGTTCGCAAAGCGGTCGATCTGTGCCGCGCCAAGAAATCCGACATTCACGCGCCCACCTTGCAGCCAGTAGCGAAAAATCTCCGGCGTCGAAACGACAGTGTCCGCGGTCTCCGCAAGATTTCCGTCGCCGATCGAAAGAGGCAGCACCGCCGGCTTCGCGCCAATCGGCCCCGATTCATAAATCAGAACGATGTCCGGCGCATGAGTCAATCGCGCAAGATTTGCTGCTGTGGACGGCAATCCGATTCCCACAAAGCACACGGCTCCGTTTTTCAGCAGCCTCGCCGCAGCAATGGTCATAATTTCATTTGTGGTGTATTCCGCTGCAGTCATTGTTTCGCCTGCGCGACCGATTGGCCAAGAACCTGGCGAAATTCCGCAAAATCATCGGTCTCAAGAATATGCGTTTTGATCCAACTCTGAAAAGTGTCGCGATCCCGCGCAATGCCATCCCAGGCCTGATAGAAGCGATTGTCACGCTCGTAGTAACCGTGCGCGTACGACGGAAACGCTCCGCCCGGCACGCTGCAAACCGCCGAAATCGTCCAGCTCGGCAGAATGCACGAATTCGGCCAGGCTTTCAAATCGGTCACAATTTCTTCCACCGTCACGATCGCTTTTTTCGCCGCCAGCACTGCCTCTTTCTGTACGCCCAGTATTCCCCACAACAGAACATTTCCTTTGCGGTCAGCCTTCTGCGCGTGAATGATGCTCACGTCCGGCTGAATCGCTGGAACTGCGGCAAGCTTTTCTCCGGTAAACGGACATTCTATGAATTTGATTTTTTCGTTGTATTTCGGCAAATCGGAGCCAGCATAAGCGCGCAGCACCGCAAAGGGCAGTTTCGAAGCTCCCGCAACATACGCATTCGAAAGATCGCCGTGCCCATGCTCTTGAATTTCAAGCGGCAGCGGCCAATCGTGTTCCACTGCATCTCGCAATCGGTGCAGCGAACCAACTCCTGGATTCCCGCCCCAGGAAAATATCAATTTTTTCGCGCAACCCGCGCCAATCAGCTGATCGTAAATGACGTCCGGCGTCATCCGCACCAGCGTCAGATTCTTACGCCCCTGCCGAATCACCTCATGGCCGGCAGCGAAAGGAATCAGGTGAGTGAATCCCTCCATGGCCATAACGTCGCCATCACGCACCAGTCCGGCCACTGCTTCGCGAAGAGTTGTAATTTCGGCCATGTGGAATAGGCAAGCCTGACGGGAGCAAGATTACCCGGCCCTCCGCCCAGCGCATTAGTAACGCTACATAGTAATGATACACGCAAGACCTGCTGGTGCCGCCATTCGGTGTCGCAGCCTCGAATCCGTTGTAGAATGTCGCGCGTCAAAGTTCATATGCGTCTCAACCATTTCGTATGCAACGCGCTTCATCCGTTCATCTCAGGCCGGTAAGGAAATCATGATCTTGCAAAAAACCAAACGCATTTTGCTGTTTCTAATCGCTACCCTTTTCCTGGTTTCCGCCCTGCACGCGCAAACCAAGCTGCTGCGTTTCCCCGATGTGCATGGCGACAAAGTCGTGTTCACCTACGGCGGCGACCTATGGCTCGCCTCCACGTCCGGTGGACTCGCCTCGCGCCTCACCGCGCATCCTGGCCTCGAACTTTTCGCCAAGTTCTCTCCCGACGGCAAATGGATCGCCTTCACCGGACAATACGACGGCGATGAACAGGTTTACATCATTCCCGTCACCGGCGGCGTTCCAAAGCAACTCACCTTTTATCCAGCGCGCGGTCCGCTCACGCCGCGCTGGGGTTACGACAATCAAGTCTATGGATGGACGCCCGACGGCAAGTCCGTTATCTTCCGTTCCGGGCGCGAATATTTCGATCTTGGTGACAGCCGCCTCTATACCGTTTCCGCTTCCGGCGGTATGCCTGAAGCCTTTCCAATGCCTAAGTCCGGCGCCGGCGATCTCTCTCCCGACGGCTCCAAAGCCGTGTACTCTCCGCTTTTCCGCGATTTCCGCACCTGGAAGCGCTACTCCGGCGGCTGGGCACAACAGCTCTACATTTTTGATTTGAAGACTCATGCCCAGGAGAAAATCACCGACAACCCGCGCGCGAACCGAGATCCGATGTGGATCGGCTCCAAAATTTTCTTCTGTTCTGATCGCGACGGCACCAACAATCTTTTCTCCTTCGATCCCGCCACCAAGAAGACGGATCAACTCACCAACAGCACCAAATGGGACGTTCGTTGGCCCAGCACCGACCACAAAAACCAAATCGTCTACGAACTGGATGGCGAACTCAACATTTTTGACACCTCCAGCAGCCAGTCCCGCCACATCTCCATCGAAGTGCCCGACGATGGCGTCTCCATGCGCCCCACCCAGGTTTCCGCCGCCGAGCAAATTGAGGACGTCAGTCTCAGTCCCAAGGGTGAACGCGCTCTGTTCGTCGCTCGTGGCGATATCTTCACTGTGCCAATCGAAAAGGGTCCAACCCGCAATCTCACCGACTCTTCAAATGCCCACGACAAGTGGGGACGCTGGTCGCCTGACGGCGCAAAAATTGCCTTCATCTCTGATCTCGACGGCGAAGACGAAGTCTATCTCATCAATCAAGATGGCTCTGGCAAGCCGGAAGAGTTAACGCACGGCTTTCACGCCATGCTTTACGCTCCGGAGTGGGCGCCAGACGGCAAGCGTCTCGCCTTTTCAGACAAAGACGGCAAGCTCTATGTCCTCACTCTTGACGACAAAAAAGTCGTCCAGGTCGCCAAGGACAACGGCGGAAATCTGCGCGACTACACCTGGTCCCGCGACGGCGGTCACATCGCTTTTACTCTGAGCAATCCCAATGGCTTTTCTTCGATTGATATCTGGAGCGTAACCGGTGCCGAAGTCCATCGCGTTACCAGCGACCTTTTCAATGCCGGCGACCCTTCTTGGGACCCTGACGGCAACTATCTCTACTACACCGCCACCCATGACTTTCAACCAGCGCTCAGCCAGATCGAATTCAACTACGCCAGCGATCGCGGCGACGGCATCTTCGCGCTGGCTCTTCGCAAAGACGTAAAGAATCCTTTTCCGCCAGAAAGCGATGAAGTCACCATCAGCAAAGACGGTGACCAGCCTGCCGCATCGGATAGCGCCAAATCCGAAGACAAGAAAACCGATAAGACGGATAGGAAGGAAACAAAGAAGGACGAAAAGAAGGACGAAAAGAAAGCCGAAAAACCAAAAGAATATATCCACATCGATTACGATGGCCTCGCCGGCCGCGTTACTCGCGTCCCCGTTCAGGGCGATAACTACCACGGGCTAGCCGTCACCAAGGAATATCTAATTTACGGTCGTGCTGGCACTCCTTTTTACGGCAGGGACAGCTATCCTCCCGCGGCTTTGGTTCTTTTCTCCCTCAAGGACCGCAAGGAAACCACCCTCGCCGAAGGCCTCCGCGGCTTCACCGTCTCCGACGACGGCAAGAAAATCCTCACCCGCGCCGAACACGATTTCAAACTCTACGACGCCAAGCCCGAAGGCAAAGCCAATCCTAAAACCATCTCTACCGCCAACCTTCTTGTCGACCGCGTTCCGCAGCAAGAATGGGCGGAAATCTTCAACGAAGTCTGGCGCCGCTATCGCGATTTCTATTTCGCCCAAAACATGCACGGTTACGATTGGGACGTTCTCCGCGAACAATACGCGGCGCTGGTCCCGTTTGTCGCTCACCGCTCCGATCTCAATTATGTTCTGGGAGAAATGGTCTCCGAACTCAGCACCTCGCACTCCTACATCGAAGGTGGAGATTACGAAATGCCAAAACGTCCGCAGGACGCTCTGCCCGGCGCCACTTTCGAACTCGACCGGGCCGCTGGCCGTTACCGCATCGCCAAAATCTATCGCGGCCAGAACGAAGAAGAGCTCTATCGCTCGCCCCTCACCGAAGTTGGCGTTGATGCCAGAGAAGGCGACTACATCCTGGCCATCGACGGCGAAGATTTGACTGCCGACAAGAATCCTTACCAACTCCTTCGCAACAAAGCCAACCGCCCGGTGCAGCTCACGCTGAATTCCAAGCCTTCCGTCGACGGCGCTCGTCACATCAGCTATCGTCCGATCACCACAGAACGCAATCTCATCTACCTCGATTGGGTTGCTCACAATCGCGAAGCCGTCTCCAAAGCCAGCAACGGCCGTGTTGGCTACATCCATATTCCCGATATGGGCGCTGCCGGCATCCGCGAATTCATCAAGTTCTACTATCCGCAGATTCGCAAAGAAGCTTTGATCGTCGATGTCCGCGGCAACGGCGGCGGCAACATTTCCCAGATGCTCATTGAGCGCCTTCGCCGTCAGCTCCTCGGCACCGACTTCGACCGGGTCTCTGACTACACCGGCACGTACCCCGGGGCTGTTTTTTACGGACCCAAAGTCTGCCTGCTCAACGAAACCTCCGCATCCGACGGCGACATCTTTCCTTACATGTTCCGCCAAGCTGGTCTCGGTCCGTTGATTGGCAAGCGCACTTGGGGTGGCGTCGTCGGTATCACCGGCCGCGGCCCGCTGCTCGATGGTGGCACCGTCTTCGTCCCCGAATTCGCCACTGCTTCCGCTGACGGGAAATATGTAATCGAAGGCCACGGCGTTGATCCGGATATCGTCGTGGAAAACGATCCTGCGTCCGTCATTGAGGGTCGGGACCCGCAGCTCGAGCGCGGCATCTTGGAAGTCATGAAAGCGCTGGAAGCCAATCCCAAAAAGCTGCCGCCGCGTCCCCCAGATCCGGTGGATCACCCCAGGCAGTAGCAACCCGCCGCGAAACTTGTACGGGCGCAGCACAGCACTACTGCGCCCTAGCTTGCCCGGGCGTTATAGCCGCCGTTCCGAGGACAGCGGGGAATCTCTCTGCGCCTACGTCTGACCAAGTCTCGCCTCACCCATGCAGCGTCTTCACCAGCGCACTAACGCCGTTCCACAAAATCTGCACCCCGATACAAACCAGCAAAAACGAAGACAACCGCAAAATCACATTCATCCCGCTTGGCCCCACCGCCGCCAATCGCGCCGAATACCCGTAACAAATATAAATCGTCACCGCAATCAGCGCGGCGCCGATCGCAGCCGAAATCAACGCCACTGGGTTGGCGCGAAGGTGTCCTGGCTCGTTTGCCCCCAGCGTAATCGCAATCGATATCGACCCCGGCCCGACTGTCAGCGGCAGCGTCAGCGGATAAAACGCATTCCTCAAGATATCTTCCTGAGTCACCGCCGGCTGCGACTGTCCCCGGTCCACCTGATCGCTTCGCGTCAGCATGGCCCATCCCGTTGAGACTACGATCAATCCTCCGCCCACCTGCACCACCGGCAGCGAAATGCCAAAAAACGAAAGGATGTGCGTCCCCACCACCATGGACACGATCAGCAGAATAAAACTGTTGATCGCCACTCGCCGCGCCAGCAATTTTCTCGATTCTTTCGAATAATCTTGCGTCAGCAGCAGAAATACCGGGCTGCCTCCGATCGGATTCACGATCGGAAACAGTGCGCTAACGATGAGCAAAATACTTTTTGCGGTTTCCAGGAACATGGAGGCCGGAAAAGTATACCCTGAATCCGCGGCGCACTTTTCCTCGCGCTCGAACTAGGCCTTGCGCGCCGCGCGAACCACTTTCGCCGTCGTAATCGCCTGGCCCACATGCCGTTGCGTATGTTCCGCCAAATGCACCAGCAGCCCGCCCGGAGTAGTCGGCAAAAGCTCTCGTCCCACCATTCGCGTCGCTTCCAGATCTTGCCCCAGCAGCGCCCGCACTCGACTCGCCGCTTTCTCCAGCGTTTCGCCCAACTCTTTGAATACCTCTGCAGGAACCGCGCCAGGCGCGAGCTCGCTTTTCAGCGCTGCCATTTGCTCTTCGTTGAGTTGTCTTCCCTCGGCGTAAGTGAGCAACCGATCCAAGCTTCTCGCGATATGCCGAATGTGAAACGCTACCGAAGCAATTCCAGCAGGCCGCGCATTGAACTCAGCCTGCGTGAGCCCTGCGCACCACTGTTGCAGATCTTCTTCCGCGAGTTGTAGCGCATGCAGCACCGCGCGATGAACATAAGGCAGGTCTACGAACGTCTGGCGCAGCCACGGCTCGGTCTTCTTTATATTCATTTTCACCCCAACCTTGCTACGCCGGCTCCTCGCCTCATCTAGCAGCGGCCATCCCTTCAGGTGGCCATCTTGCTTTCAAACTGCCCACTAGGTCCAACAAAATACGATCAACGCACGTTGCTCAAATTCACCCGCAACAAAGTCTTCACCGAAATGTTGCCTTGCCGCAAATACGCCTGTGCGATAAAGTCACCGCGAGCCCCGAGGAAAAAATGCCCAAAAAAAACAAAGCCGCAAAAACGAAGGACGCCGTCGCCGTACCACTCGGCACCGAGCGCACAAAACTCCTCCTCCCGCACAACAAAATCCAAAAACGCATCCGCGAAATGGCCAAAGCCATCCGCGCCGATTTTCCCACCGAACCGCTCCTCCTGCTCGGCGTGCTGAAAGGCGCCGTGCTCTTCCTCGCCGACCTCGCGCGCCAAATTCCCGGCGAAGTCACCTTCGATTTCATCGCCGTGTCCAGCTACGGTAAGGATTCCCGCTCCTCCGGTCAGGTCAAACTCAACAAGGACATCGACTCCAGCATCGAAGGCAAAACCGTTATCGTTGTCGAGGACATTCTCGATACCGGCTTAACCCTTCGCTATCTGTTGAGGATTTTGCAGCAGCGCAAGCCCAAAAATCTGCGTGTGGCTGTTCTATTGGACAAAGTCGAACGCCGCCTGACCGACGTCCACGCCGATTACGTCGGCTTTCCCATCCCCAACGAATTTGTAGTCGGCTATGGACTGGATTACGCCGAACGTTACCGCAATCTGCCCGACGTAAAAATCTTGTCGCTTCCCGGCGAAACTCACTGACTCTGGCTTAGCCTGGCCACCGATTCTGATACACACTGTTATAATAGAGCACGAATGAATCCTGCAGACGCATCAACAGAATTGACTCTGGTCCAGCCGATGGGCGAAGTGTCGGCCGAACTGCTGGCAACCCTCGCCGAAATCGGCGAAGAAGTAAACGCTTCGCTCGATCTGGACGTCGTCCTAGCTCGCACCGCCGCGCTCATCAAGAAACACATTGACTACGAAATTTTCGGCGTGCTCCTCATGGATTACGCTGGAACCGCCCTACAGCACCGCTTTGCCATCGGCTATCCGCCTGACCTCGCCGCCAATTTACGCATCCCGCTCGGACTGGGTATCACTGGAATCGCTGCCGCAACCGGTCATTCGGTCCGCGTCAGTGACGTCACCAAGGATCCGCGTTACATCAACGCCATCGACAGTGTTCGTTCCGAACTTGCCGTCCCGCTCATGATTCAGGGCAAATGTATCGGCGTGCTCGACATTCAAAGTAACCGCCTGGATTATTTCACTCCCGATCAGCAAAGCATTCTCACTCTGCTTGCCAGCCGCCTCGCTGTCGCCATTGAAAACGCCCGCTTGTTTGAACGAGTCCGTTCGCAGGCTGCCACTTTGCTGCTCCTCAATGAAGTCAGCCGCGAAATGAGCTCCATCCTTGACGTCGAAGAATTGCTTCGCCGCGCTGCTGAACAAGTGAAACGCGTCATCGACTACCAAATCCTCAGCATCATGCTTTATGACGAAGACCAGAAAATTTTCCGCCATCGCCTCGACGTAAAACACGGCCAGCGCGTTCAAGGCAAACTCCGCGTCGCCGCCAGCGAAGGAATCGTTGGCGCGGCGGCAACTCTGCGCGAGCCGGTGCTGGCGCCGGATGTCTCGGTCGATCCGCGCTATCTCATGGTCAATCCGGAAACCCGCTCCGAACTTGCCATTCCCATGCTTCACAAAGGCAAAATCATCGGAGTGCTTGATCTCGAGAGTGCGCAGCTCGACGCTTTCAGCGACGAACACGTCCAGACACTTTCCATCCTCGCGGCCAATCTCGCCGTCTCGCTGGAAAACGCCCGTCTTTACGAACAAGTCGCCCGCGACGAAGCCCGTCTCGATCGCGATCTGCAAGCCGCCAAGCGCATTCAAGGCGCGTTGATCCGTCCGGTGCCCAGCGAAGATTATGGCCTCGAAATGGCCGCGCGTTATTTGTCGGCCCGCGAGGTTTGCGGCGACCTATACGAATTCCTGCGCTACGGCCCTCAACAACTCGGCATAGCCCTGGCCGACGTCAGCGGAAAGGGAACTGCCGCTGCTCTTTACGGCGCTGTCGCGATCGGCATCATGCGCAGCTTGGCTCCGCAAAAATTGCAGCCCGCCGAAATGCTTCGGCAGATGAATCAACTTGTCGGCGAACGTCGCGTCGAAGGCCGCTTCATGACCGCCTGCTTCGGCACTTGGCAAAAAGGCCGTCGTAAATTTCGCGTTGCCAACGCCGGCCAATCCCAACCCCTCCTATATAAGGATGGTCGTTGCGGCAAAATTGAACTGACCGGATTCCCCCTGGGAATCTTTGAAGAGACTAATTACGACGATTGGAGTGTAACCCTCGATCCCGGGGACATCGTCATTTTCCATTCCGACGGCATTGCCGAAACCATGAACAGCGAAGGCCAGTTTTTCGGAACCGATCGAGTAAAAAAACTCGTCGAAGCGCATCACGGACTCACCGCCACCGAAATTTCCGACCTCATCCTCCGCGAAGTGGACTGGTTCGCACAAAGTGCTCCGCTCTCCGACGATCGCACCCTGGTGGTGCTCAAAGTTCGATGAGCGCTCAGCCGCCCGCACCCAAACGGCCTCTGCGGTTCGTTGACCCCGCGGAATTTACTCCGTATTTTTCCTGGCGCAAGTCAAAACGGCTCGCCGGCGAAGAAGTTTTTTGCGAGGACGTCTCGCTCGCCGTTGCCGCGGAAGCCTATTCGACTCCGGCCTACCTCTACAGCCGCTCCGCGATCGAGTCCGCCCTTCTCGAACTCGATAAAGGCCTCGCATCTGTTCCTCACACCATTTGTTTTGCTGTAAAGGCCAACGGAAATCTCACCATTCTCAAGTTATTGGCAAAACTTGGCAGCGGCTTCGACATCGTCTCTGGCGGCGAGCTCGAACATCTTGGTCATCTCGGCATCCCCGGCAATAAAATTGTTTTTTCCGGAGTCGGCAAGACCCGCGAAGAAATTCGCGAAGCTCTCCGCTATCGCAGCAGTCGCGGCCCTTCCAGCTCTCGCGGGCTCTTGCTCTTCAACATCGAATCCGAAGCCGAGCTCGATGTGCTCCTCGACGAATCGTCAAAACAAATCAAGCGCGGCGGCACCGCACCGAGCGTTTCGATTCGCGTCAATCCGGACGTCCAGGCCGGCGGCCATCCTCACATCTCCACCGGCCACCACGAACACAAATTCGGCCTCGACTGGTCGGCCGCACGCGCCCTCTACGCCAGGCACCGCAATCCCAAGTGCATTCAATGGCATGGCATCAGTGCGCACATCGGTTCGCAAATCACCGCTCTTGGCCCGTTTCAACAGGCCCTCGCGCGGCTGGCCGCTTTCGTACGCGAGCTTCGCAAATCAGGCATCGACTTAAAATATCTGGATTTCGGTGGCGGTCTCGGCGCGCGCTACACCGACCAAACTCCGCCCTCCAGATTCGACTACGCACGCATGATCGCCCGCACCGTAAAGCCCCTCGGCGTTCATCTGCTGCTCGAACCCGGCCGCACCATCATCGCCCACGCCGGCGTTCTCCTTACCCGCGTGCAGTACACAAAAACGAATCGCCGCAAAAGTTTTGTTGTCGTGGATGCCGGAATGAACGATCTATTACGCCCCGCCCTCTACGGCGCAATCCATCCGATTACTCGCGTCACACGCGCAAAAACCGAAAAATCGTCCGCCGCAAGTGCGAGAGCCGGAAGAGTAGATATCGTTGGCCCAGTCTGCGAGACCGGAGACTGTTTCCTGCGCAATTGGCCCTTAGGCGCAGTCAAAACCGGTGATGTACTGGCCATCTGGACCGCCGGCGCCTACGGCATGTCGTTAGCTTCGAACTACAACGCCCGTCCCCGCCCCGCCGAAGTTCTAGTCGAACGAAACCGCTCCCGTCTGATCCGTCGCCGCGAAACTACACACGACCTACTTCGCACCGACGTCCTCGCTTAGTTCGCGATAGGGAGTGCGGCAGCCGAGCTGCCGCTTTTTTCCAGAATTGACGATCGCTTTCGACGCCGGCCGTTATGAACTCTTCGAGCGCTCCTGCCCCTCACCCCACTTCAACTTGCTACGCAAAATCTCATAATAAGACTTCCGATGCGGCTGAATCAGCTTCAACCGTTCCTTAGCCCGCACGATCGCAACACGATCTTCCGATTGCATCAGCACGCCTTTTTGTCCATCGAGCGTCAAGTACACCGACTCAGCCGTCCCGCGCAGCCGCATCTCCACATTGCAGCAATCACCAACCACCAGGGGCCGATCGCTCAACGTATGCGGACAAATCGGCGTCAAAATAATCGACTCCACCGCGGGATGCACAATCGGTCCGCCCGCCGACAACGAATACGCCGTAGATCCCGTCGGCGTCGCCACAATCAATCCATCCGCGCGATAACGGCACACAAAATCGTCGTCGATCGACAGTTCAATCTCAATCATGCGCGCCAGCGCGCCCTTTGTAATCACCGCTTCGTTCAGCACCAATTGCGATTCCACCACTTCGCCATCGCGCAAAAGCGAAGCATCCAGCATGACTCGCTCACTCGCGGGAAGTTGCCCCGCCAGCGTTCCCTCCAGCGCCGAATACAATTCGCCCAAAGTAAAACTCGTCAAAAACCCCAGGCTTCCCAAATTGATTGGCAAAACAGGTATTCCACGCGGCGCGGCTTCACGCGCGGCCGCCAGCAACGTTCCATCGCCTCCCAGCACCAACAACAAATCCGATTCCTGCGCCAGCAACTCACGCGACCGTCCCCCACTCTCGTCGCGTAGCGATCCCGCCGTCTCTATGTCATACAACGCCCGAATTCCACGCTTCGAAAGCCACTCCAGCAGCGGACGCACAATATCGGTGATATCAGCGCGCCTCGGCCGCGAAAAAATTCCTATCGCTCGAAAAGGAAGTGATGCCATGGATGCAGCGATTCTACCCCAGAGCCGTCTTAGCCGTCATTCCCAGCGAAGCGAGGAATCTCTCTTCCACCTTCGATTTATGCGGGGAGGCAATCCCTCCTCACCGAAGTCTAATCCAATTTCCGCGCATGCAGAAAAAACTCCTGATTACCCTCCGCTCCCGCCAATTGGCTCGCCTTCACGCCAACAGCCTCCAGCCCCAGCCCCACCGCAGCATCCCGCACCGAATCAATCGCGCGTTGATGTAGCCCAACATCGGAAACAATCCCCCCCGGCCCAATATCCTCGCGCCGCAATTCGAACTGCGGCTTGATCAAAATCAAGAAATCGCTTCCGGCTTCGGCCACAGGCAAAACCGCAGGCAGTATCTTCGTCACCGAAATAAACGAAACATCCGCCACCACTACGCTCACCTTTTCCGGCAAATCCTCCGCCGCCAGTTCACGCGCATTCTTCTTGATTCGAATCACCCGCGCATCCTGCTGCAATTTCCAGTCCAACTGTTCCACATTTACGTCCACCGCATAAACCCTTGTTGCTCCATGCTGCAGCAAACAATCCGTAAATCCGCCATTCGACGATCCAAGATCCAGGCAAACCCTCCCCATAACTTCCATAGAAAAATCTCGCAGCGCTCCCTCCAGCTTGAACCCGCCCCGGCTCACGTATTTCTGTATCCGGCTATTCACTTCAATCACAGCATCGCGTACCACCGGCTGTCCTGCCTTCGCCGCTGCCACCCCGTTCACCAACACTTCTCCCGCCAAAATCATCGCCTGCGCTTTTTCTCGTGACGCAGCCAGCCCGCGCTCAAAGACCAGCACATCCAGCCGAACGCGCTCTTTACGAAGTGTCATTTCAGTAGCACAGACAATCCTGTCTGTGCGCGGTGCAGCCCACACCACAAACCAACGATCGCCGCCCAAAATTACGCCCGCCGATGCACCAAAAATTCCGCAATCTCCCGCAGCCGCCCAGCCCGCGCTCCGTACCCATCCAAATCCGCAATCGCCCTGGACGAAAGCTCATTGGCAATTTCATGCGATCGTTCCAGCCCAAACACCGCCGGATAAGTCGCTTTCTGCTGAGCGATATCCTTGCCCGCCGTTTTTCCCAACGCCGCCGAAGATTCTTCTACATCCAGAATGTCGTCGGTCACCTGAAACGCCCAGCCAATCGTCTCGCCAAACCGCCGCAGCCGCGCCACGTCTTCTCCGGCCGCCCCCGCGCAAATCGCCCCCACCGTAATCGCCGCGCGTATCAGCGCGGCGGTCTTCGATCGATGAATATATTCCAGCGTCTCCGCGCCCACTGCTTTTCCTTCCGCTTCCAGGTCCGCCACCTGCCCGCCCACCATTCCATGCATCGTTCCTGCCGATTTTGCGACTTCTGTCAGCATCGCCACGCGCAGCGCCGCATCCATCCGAGCCGCTCCAATCGTTTCGAACGCCAGCGTCAGCAGCCCGTCTCCGGCCAGAATCGCGATCGCCTCGCCAAATTTCTTATGGCACGTCGGCTTACCGCGCCTCAAATCGTCATTATCCAGCGCCGGCAAATCATCATGGATCAGCGAGTAAGTGTGAATGAATTCGATCGCGCACGCTGGTTCCAGCGCCGGTTCAATCTCCGTACTGAAAATCCGCGCGCTTTCCAGACAAAGTATCGGCCGGATCCGTTTTCCGCCCGCGAACACGCTATACCGCATCGCTTGGTGAATGGACTTCGGCGTCGCATCCGCCGCAGGCAGCAATCGCTGCAGCGCGGCATCCACTACTTGCAAATCCTCTTCAAAAAATTCAGGAAGCTTCATTTTGCGCAGGACGTGCCGTGTTTTGTCATACATACTGCAAGGCGGAACTTGTCCCGACCCGGTCGGGAACCCTGCCTTCCTTCAACCACGCGACGGCACTGCAATCGAAAACGCAGCTCACGCCTCGCTCCCGCCTTCAGGTTCGAACGGCTCCGCCACCATTTTCCCGTCCGCTTTTTTCAACAAAATCTCCACCTTGCCTTCCGCTTCTTCCAGTTGTTTCTGGCATTCTCGCGACAGCGCCACGCCTTCCTCAAAAAGTTTCATAGCTTCATCCAGCGAAAGCTGCGGACTCTCCAGTTTGCGCACCACTTCTTCCAGTCGCGCCAGCGACCGCTCAAAATCAGGCTTCTTCGCAGGTTCAGGTTTTTTCGGTACAGGTGTATTCACGCGGCCTTTTCATTCGGCGCCGTTTCTTTCAAGCGCACGCAACCAGAAAAACATTCTAATCCGTATTTCTCTCCAGGCACCAAAGATTTTCCCCTAGGGGCGCTGCATGCTGCGCCCCAGCTCGCCCGGGAGGTCGAAATGCAAAGCGCTTCTCTTCGTTCTTAGTTCTCTCGCTCGATACATCGCCACGTCACGGCTTCAACGTCAACCTATGCTTCCGCACGGCCGCTTCCGCAGCATCACTAAACGGAGCCAGCACCGGCTTCCCTTCATACCAGTAGTCAAATTGATCCGAGTAGTGGCTGCTCGCCAGCTGCCCGCTCTCTCCTCCGGGTATCACCATCAGCGAATTGTCCCAGTCCCCCACATTCGCCACCATCCGCATCGCCGGCCCATGACGCTTCGTCGCCGCCCGCGGACTGAACGCCGTTCCGCCCTGCGGCTTGCCCGTTATGCTGAACAATGTTCTCAGCCAGCCTTCGCGTCCCAGCGGATGCAGCATCTCCAGCGAATCGAACCGTTTCCATTGCCAGTCTTCGATTCGCGGACTGCCCGTTTCTCTCTCCAGATCCTTCACCGCAGCATCCGCTGCCGCCACCAGCAATTCATCGTAGTTTTTGTATTCCGCAGGCAACCACGCCGCTGGGCGCTCCGTCAGCGTCCGTTGCAGAAATGCTGTGCTTCGCCAGCGGTAAAGTTGCGTTTCGTCGCCCAGTACAGGCCGCAAAATCAACTTCAGCGCCTCGCGCCTGGTTCCTTCCAAAAACGAAACCACCGTCGAATCCGCGTCCGCAATTCCGTTCCAATCCTTCGCAAGTCCAATCAATCGTTGCGTACGCGCATCCTTCGCAGCCGCGATCTTCGCGGCAGGCGCCAACTGTTCCGCAACAAACAAATCCGGGTAACTGTAAGTGTCGGTCTGCACCTTCAACATATCCAAGGGCCGCAAATCGTGTTTGTCATGCACCAGATCCCAGATCCGCGCAGTGCGGTAAGGTTCTTCCCAGTGGTCCGTCAAATACGGAATGTAATCCGGCCCAACCACCCGCGCATTCGCCGTCACAATCAATCCATCCTCGGGATTTAGCGCTTGCGGCAATTCCTCAAACGGAATATAGCCCTTCCATTCGTACAAATCCGTATCGCCAGGAACCGGCACTTCTCCGTGCCCCTTCTTTCGAATCGGCACTCGCGCCGCCATCACATACCCGATGTTTCCTTTGACGTCTGCGTACACCGCGTTCTGCGCCGGCCCCCACACATTCTTTATAATTTCGCGAAACTCTTTCCAGTTCTGCGCTTTTCCCAGCCGGTTGTAGGTATTCGCGAGTCCCCCGGGCTCGGTAGCAGTCCATCGCAACGCGTAACCGGTGTTGTCTTCCTGCCTCACTACTGGACCGTGCCGGGTCAGTACAACGCGAAAATGCTCGTCGGCCGCGGCCTTCACGTGGATAACTTCATCCGCGATCTCTGCCTTCACCCACTTGCCATTCACTTTATATTCGTCAGCCCGCGCGGGATTGAACGTCTCAATATACAGGTCCTGTACACGCGCGCCGTTATTCGTAAATCCCCACGCGATTCGCTCATTGTGTCCAATCACCACCAGCGGCGCTCCCGGCAAGGTGAATCCCTTCACATTCCATCCCGGGCACGTCAGATGAATCTCATACCAGATCGGCGGAACGCTCAGTTCCAGGTGCGTATCATTCGCCAGCATCGGCTTGCCCGTCGCCGTATACGCCCCGCTCACCACCCAATTGTTGCTTCCCAGTGCGTGCCGAATATCTCTTTGCGATTCGCCCACCCACTGCATAATCGCTGGAGCCAATGCGGAAGTTATATCGGGGAATCCCGGCTCCACCGATCCCGCGCCCGCCTTCAAAACATCGTCGGGCGTCATATCGTCATCGTCGTCTTTGTCGTCGGAATCTTTTCCGCTTCGTTGCGAGCCATCTCCCGGCCGGTTCGGGTCGCCAACCACAAAATGGTCCAGCGCTGCCTCCTGCGAATACAAGTCCTTCGCACGCTCCGCTCCAACCCGCGCAGTCAATGTTGCCCGGTCTAGCTCGTTTTCCCAGGTATTGGTCAGTGTCTGGTACATATATCCCGCGATCACCAGCGAATCAGCGGGCCGCCACGGCTGCGGCTTGTATTTCAACATCGTGAATTCGATGGGAAGTTTATTCTGCTGCTGCTCGATAAATTTATTCACACCGCGAGCGTACGCCTCTAACAGCCCGCGCCATTCATTGTCGAGCACACTCACATCACGTTCCGCGGCCGGCCCAAATCGCAACAGCCTGAATTGCTTGTCTATCGCGAGCGTCTTCGGCCCAAGGATTTCCGACAGCTGTCCCCGCGCCACCCTGCGCAGCAAATCCATCTGCCACAACCGGTCCTGCGCCATCACATAGCCTTGCGCTTCGGCCATGTCCGTCAGCGATCCCGCGCGGATGTGCGGTATCCCCCAAATGTCGCGCTCAACGGTCACTTCATGCTGCAATCCCGCCAGCCAAGCCGTCCCATCCACCTGTGGCAGTGGCCGAACAAACAGCCACCAGGCCGCGCCACCCACCACGGCAACCACTACGATCAAAATCCATCCAACAATGCGCAACAAAACTCGCAAAATATTCCCCAGTAGAACGTAAACAATCAGTGTAGAGGACGTCCCCGATCGTCGCAACGCGCAACCCCACCTCATTTTCGCAACCCGGCACAGCCATCCCGGTTTGCTCCATCTTTCTTTTTTCTTTCCTAGGGGCGTAACACTGCAGCCCCCAGCTGGCCCAGACGTAAAATTCAGCAATACTTTCTTCCTCTTCGCCGCGGCTTCAATCGGAGTATTTCGTGCGCTGCTTGCCCGCCAACAACGATCCCTCCCTCGCACGAAATGCCAACTCCCCCGCTCCCTCCTGTTACAATGCACCCAAGGAGCCCCCCGACCCGCATGTTCGTCGTTCGCCTGATCGGCGTCCTCTTCCTTGTCGTCCTCAACGGATTCTTCGCCGCCGCTGAATTCTCCCTCGTCGCGGTGCGTATCTCCCGAGTCCGCCAGCTCGTTGCAAAAGGCAATGTCCGCGCCAAGGTCGTCGAAACCCTGGTCGCCGATCTGCACCATGTCGTCTCCGGCGTCCAACTAGGAATTACCCTCACCAGCCTCGCGCTCGGCGCCCTCGGCGAAGCCACTCTCGCGAACTTCTTCCGCACCCTTTGGCACGGAGTTCCTGGAACGCGCTCCGCCATATTTGCTCACGCCCTCGCGCTTACCTCGGCTTTCATTCTCTTAACGATTTTGCACGTTGTGATCGGCGAATTGGTTCCCAAGACCGTCAGCCTCGCCCGAGCCGAACGCGTCGCCCTCCTTATCGCGCGGCCTTTTCGCTGGTTCTTGAATACCTTTCGCTGGGCCATCGATCTCCTCGACAATGCTTCCAGCGCCGTCATCCGCGCCATGGGCATTGCCCCGCAGGCGGGCCACGGAGTTGCTCACTCCACCGAGGAATTGCAGATTCAGATTCAGCAAGCTCGCGAGCGCGGCCTTCTCGCACCCAGCGAGGAACGCGTCATTCTCAGTGCCATCGAACTTGGCCAGGTCCAGGTCCGCGAAATCATGGTTCCTCGCCCGGACATGCACATTCTCCGCATCGAAGCCAGCTTCGATGAGGTTATGCGCGCCTTCGCCACCACTCAACGCTCGCGAATTCCCGTATATCGCGGCACCTTCGACCACATTCTGGGATTTGTCCACATTAAGGATATTCTCTGGGTTTTGCAGAATCGTGAACGCCGCGCCGCGGAAGGCCTTCCGGCACAGCCCTTTGACCTGCGCCGCATTTTGCGCGAATTGCTGATCGTTCCTGAAACCAAGCCAGCCAGCGAATTGCTCGAGGAGTTGCGCACCCGCCACACCGGCATGGCCGTCGTCGTTGACGAGTTTGGTAGTCTGTTGGGATTAGTAACGCTCGAAGATATTCTCGAACAAGTCGTCGGTGAAATTCACGACGAGTACGACGTCGTCGAAAAACCCTTAACTCTGTCCGATGGTGCGGTCATTTTCGATGCCGCTCTCAACGTCCGCGATCTGGAAGCGCAGTACGGCATAATCATTCCGGAAGATCCCGCCTACGCCACGGTTGGCGGTTTCGTCCTCGATCAACTCGGTTTCATTCCCAGCGGCGGCGAAAGTTTTGTCCACGGCGACTTGCGTTTCACCATCGCCGAAATGGACGGCAAGCGCGTAGCCCGCGTAAAGATGGAACGCATCAAACCGCCAGCCGATAAAAATAATAACGACTCCGAAACTTCCTCAGGAAAACCCGCCAACTCCGCCGTTTCCCGGTCATAATTTCTTTTCTGATGCTTCGTCACCTCTTCAAGCGTTTTCTGCTTACCCTGCCCGCGTTGTGGCTGGTGCTTACCCTCGTTTTTCTCATGATCCACATCGTTCCCGGCGATCCCGTCGAACAGATGCTCGGCGAAGGCGCGGCGCCCGGAGCAGCCGCGCAGTTGCGTCATTCTCTCGGACTCGATCAGCCGCTCGGCAAGCAGTACGGCCACTATCTGTTCGGGCTGGTGCGCGGCGACCTCGGCCAATCTCTTAAATTCCAGGCTCCGGTGCGGCAAATTATTTTTGAGCGTTACCCCGCGACCCTGCAGTTAGCATTTCTTGCTTTGGTTGTTTGCGTAGCCATCGCCATTCCCGCAGGCGTCTTGGCCGCCCACCGCCGCGGTCAAACTCCCGACCGCCTGGTCGGCGTGTTCACGCTTTTCGGGTTGGCCATTCCGAATTTCGCTCTGGGGCCAGTTTTGATTCTTCTTTTCTCCATTGAAATCGGCGTGTTACCCGTTTCTGGCAGAAACGGAATTGGCAGCTACGTCTTGCCGGCAGCAACACTAGGCGCGGCGCTGGCCGCGATTCTTACTCGCATGGTGCGCGGCGCGATGCTCGAAGAACTCTCCGCCGACTACATTCGCACCGCGCGCGCAAAAGGATTGAGTACAGCTGCCGTTTTGTTCAAGCATGGCTTGCGCAACGCCCTGATTCCGATCATCACAATTCTAGGATTGCAGTTCGGAACGCTGCTTGCCGGAACCATTGTCACTGAAACAATTTTTTCCTGGCCTGGCATTGGCCGCCTCACCGTGCAAGCAATTTCCGCACGTGATTATCCGCTGCTGCAAGGCTGCATTCTCGTCATTTCACTTTCTTACGTGCTCGTGAATTTGCTGACCGACGCGATTTATTCCGTGGTCGACCCGCGGGTGCGCATGTCATGAGTGCCAATAAAAATATCAGAGATTTTCTCCGACAAAGTATCCTTGCGCGCGTCGGATTCGCAGCAGCACTTTTTCTCTCTCTGATCGCCTTGCTCGCTCCGCTGATCGCTCCGGCAAATCCCTTCGCGCAGAATCTTGCTGGCCGTCTCGAAGCGCCATCGTCGGTGCACTGGATGGGCGCCGATGAACTTGGCCGCGACATCCTCTCCAGAATTATGTTTGGCGCGCGCATTTCACTCACTGTTTCTCTGTGCGTGGTTTTCGGTTGTGGCTCCATTGGTCTCGCAATCGGAACTCTTGCCGGATATTTCGGCGGATGGTGCGACCGCATCGTGAATCTTCTGCTCATCAATTCATTCTTATCTTTTCCGGGAATTTTGTTGGCGATTGCGTTCGCGGCTTTTTTCGGTCCGGGAATCGGCAAAGTTATTTTGGCTTTGATCATTACTGGCTGGGCGGGTTACGCGCGTTTGGCGCGTGCGCAAGTTCTGAAAGTGAAGGAATTGGAATTCGCTTTGGCTGCGCGCTCGCTGGGCGCTTCGCACGCTAGAATTATTCTGAAACATTTGCTTCCCAACATTCTGCAACCGGTTTTGATCCAGGCCACCATCGGAATGGCCGGAGCGATTCTCGCGGAGTCTACTCTGAGTTTTCTTGGGCTCGGAGTCTTGGCTCCGATTCCGAGCTGGGGCGCGATGCTCAACGACGCGCGTGGACATCTTTTTGATGCGCCGCACATGGTGGTTTTTCCCGCGCTGGCGGTGATGACCGCGGTGCTCGCGTTTAATTTGCTGGGCGATGCGTGGCGCGACTGGCTCGATCCCCGTACGCGTTCGCAAATGGCTGCTCTCGAATCCTCCAAATAATCCGCCGCACTCCAAGACGCTAGGACGTCGCGAGCGTGACTTGCGTGCCGCGGCCGATTCCTAAACTCTTCGATGCGCTTCCACGATTGATTCCGATTTCGATAAAGCCGTTGGAGCCGATGTAGGCGAACGGTTCACCAGGATTGCCTTTTGCGAACGTATCCACCAGCTTGACGATGGAGTGATTGCCAAGCGTGATTTGTACGGTTCCGTCTTCAATCGCAGCGGCCGGCAAATCTTCCGGACGAAAGTTGGTGATGAGATTCCCGAATCCATCGACGCGCAAGACTACGCCTTTGGTCGAGCCGTCTGCTGCTTTCGGTTTGGGCATCGCGAATTTCTTGTAGTCGGTAATTTCTTCGCCCATGGCGGAAGCTTGCGCGCCTTTTGCCAGCCACCCGGCAATTGGCGCAAAAACGTCACGTCCATGAAACGTTTTGCTGACCGGTTGCAAATAATAATGCTCAACGTTGGCGTGGCGCACCAGAATATTTTCTTCGCGCTCGTACACCAGGGACAGAACGCCGTTATCGGGAGCGACAAAATATTGCGTGTCGCCAGTAACCAGAAGTGGGCGGCGCTCAGTACCGACTCCCGGATCGACCACCACGACGTGAATGGTGCGGGGAGGGAAGTAGGAATACGAAGAACCAATGGTCAGCGCGCCGTCGAGCAGGTCGTACGCCGTAACATCGTGCGAAATGTCCACGATGGTGACGTCCGGATTGATTTTCAGAATGACGCCCTTGAGCGTTCCAACCAGATGGTCGTTGGTTCCGTAGTCGGTGGTGAGAGTAACGATGGGCCGTGGCGCCAAAGGGTCCTGCCTTCTGAGAGAAGTGGTGCTGCTGGGATGAGCATCGCCTAAGGCGTTGGTCGCGGTGCTCTGTACGACGCTAACGAAGGCTCCGGCAATCGTCAATGAAGCCGCGCAGGTTTGCGTCGTAAAAAACATGGGTGTGGTGGCGTAAGAGCGGAAGCCAATTCCGCAGTCGGTGGATACTGAAAGCGCAACGGCAGTGTAGCTCCGCAGAAATTTCGACCAGGTATGGGCCGACGTCTTCGGTGATCCATTGCAAATCCGTTGCAGTGACCGCTTGACATCGGATCATACCGAGCCTAGTGTCCAAACGGGGTAAGCAACCTTGCTTACTCTTTCAGGTTCTCTGAACTAAGTCAGCCCATCTGGAAGTCTTTCCCTCTTAGCAAGCCAAGCTGCAGGAGTTCGCATGTGGAAACCATTGCGTTTAGCGTTCGTAGTGTTTGCGTTAGCACAGTTGGCCGACGTGGCGGCCGCTCAGCGAGTCGTGACGGAATCCGGCGCGATCACTGGGACGAGCGAAAGCGGATTGAGAATCTACAAGGGAGTACCCTTTGCTTCCCCGCCGATCGGCGAGTTGCGTTGGCGCCCCCCGGTACCCATCGCGCCTTGGACCGGCACGCTTAAGGCAGATGCGTTTGCGCCAGCTTGTATGCAAATCGGGGTATCCATGCCGGGCGAGACGCCTCCGGCAATAAGTGAGGACTGTCTGTACCTCAACATATGGACTCCTGCCAAGAACGCGCAAGAGCGCTTGCCGGTGATCGTCTGGATATACGGCGGCGGGTACATCAACGGATCGTCCTCGATGCCATTGTACTGGGGCGACCGACTGGCGCAAAAAGGCGTAATCGTTGTCACCATCGCCTATCGAGTTGGTCCGCTCGGCTTTCTTGCGCATCCGGAACTGACCCGCGAGTCCCCGCACCACACGTCCGGCAACTACGGCTTGCTGGACCAGATCGCTGCACTCGAATGGATTCAGAGGAACATTGCTGCATTTGGCGGCGACTCGAAGCGCGTAGCGATCGCCGGGCAATCCTCCGGGGCGATGTCGGTTAGTATTCTGATGGCCTCGCCGCTGGCTAAGGGCTTGTTTCAACGAGCGATCGGAGAGAGCGGCGGCCTTTTTGAGCCGCTGCAGCTAGCCCCGAAGTATCTGCTGGTCAATGCAGAACGCGATGGAGAGAAATACGCCGCTTCGCTGGGAGCAATGTCGCTCGCGAAATTGCGCCAACTTCCTGCAAGCGCGCTCAGCGGCGATACTGGCGGCGTAAGCCACCCGGTGATCGAACCCTATGTCTTGCCCGTGTCTCCCTACGAAGCGTTTACTTTGCGACAGCAAAACGATGTTCCGCTGCTCATCGGTTCAAACGCCGACGAAGCGCGTTCGCTGGTGGACGTCACGCATGTGAAGGCCGCCACGTTCGGCAGCGACCTTGAACACAGCTTCGGCGCGTTACCGCCTGCGCTGGTTTCAGCGTATCCGTACCTAACCGACGCGGAGGCAAAGCAAGCGCGGCTCGACCTTGAGCGCGATCTGCGATTCGGCTGGGACATGTGGGCCTGGGCAAAGCTTCAAGCTGGAACCGGGCAGAATCCGGTCTACTATTATTCGTTCAGGCAGCAGCCACCATTCCCCGCCGGATCAGTTTATGAAGGTTGGGGTGCGAGCCACTTCGCTGAGCTCTGGTATGTCTTCGATCATTTGAACCAGGAGTCCTGGCGTTGGAGCGTGGCAGACCGGAAAGTGGCCCAGGAAATGTCCAGTTACTGGGTTAATTTCGCGAAGTCGGGCAATCCGAACGGCCCCGACCTTCCAGCGTGGCCGGCATTCTCCAACACAGACAGTAAGACTTTATATCTGGGCGATCCGATGACTATCGGTGGAGTGGCGAATCTCAATGGCCTGAAGGTCTTCGATGCCGTTTACAAGACCGTGCGTGGCACCCCGCTTGCCGCCCAGTAGCGGGTGCTAGCCACGGGACGGCGGGGAGAACCCCGCCGCAGGAAGACTGAAGAAGGAAGTGCAGCCCCAAGGAATGCCACCCCAGGAGAGATTCCTCGCTTCGCTCGGAATGACGGCCGATGGGAAAAACTGGAATGAGAAAGGTCAGCGAAAACCGGGCGGGGGCAGTTTGATGGTGGCGGTGATGCCCTGGCCTTCGGTGATGGTGTAGATGGCGTCGGCGGGGACTTTGCGGAGGGTTTCTAGGTCGCCGTTGGGCCAACGGATTTCTACTTTATCCATTACGGAATCGGCGGAGAGGCCGAAATGCAGGCGGGGATCGCTGGTGGACAAGTAGCTGGAGCCGGCTTTGACTTCTTCGATTTGCGAACGGGTGGCGGACGTGACAGTGACGCGCGCGCCGACGGCGCCGCGGTTGCTTTTGGTGCCTACCAATCTGAAAAGGACGCGATGATTGGAATTTTTGCTGTCGTCAAGGAAGAGGGATGGCGGTGCTCCTACATTGAAGACGACCATATCCATGTTGCCGTCATTATTGATGTCGCCGAAGGCGACGCCGCGGCGCGAGTACATGGGGCCGTCGTTGAGGCCGATCGAGTCTAGTCCGGTGCGGAGAGCAATTTCGTCGAAGGTGCGATTGCCTTTGTTGTGGTAAAGCAGAAGCGGTTCGCGATACTTGACGTTTCTGGGGACGGTGTCTACATCGGGATAGACGTGGCCGCTGGCGATGAGGAGATCGAGCAGGCCGGAGTTGTCAAAATCAATCAGGCCGGTGCCCCAGGAAACGTAGGGCAGGGAACTCTGCGCGATTTTCGCGGAGTAAGTAATGTCGGTGAAACCCTGTTCACCTTGGTTTAAATAGAGGCCCTTGGGCTGGTCGGCGTAATCGGTGATGGAGAAGTCGAGTTTGCCGTCGCGGTCGAAATCGCCCATGTCCACGCCCATGTTGCCGACCTGATTGCCTTCGGGACTTAATGCCACACCGCTGAGCATGCCAACTTCTTCGAAAGTGCCATCGCGTTTGTTGTGGTAGAGATAATTGGGGCCGGTGTCGTTGGCCACGAGCAGGCTTGGCCAGCCTTGATTGTCGTAGTCGCCCCAGACCACGCCGAGGCCGAAGTGGGCGGAAGGATCGTCCACGCCGGCTTTTTTCGAGACTTCTTCGAAGGTGCCGTCACCGCGATTGTGAAACAAAAGATCGCTTTCGCCGTCCATGGTCCAGGGATTTTCTACTGGCAGACCTTTGTGGAAGAAATTCTTGGAGGGACTTTCCGCGGTGGGCAAATGATTCAGGTCGGTGTGAACGTAGCGCGAGACGAATAAGTCGAGGTGGCCATCGCGATCGTAGTCTGCCCACGCCGCGCCCGAACTGAAACCGCCGCCGCCGACTCCGGCTTTTTCCGTGACGTCTTCAAATTTGCAGTTACCCAGGTTGTGATAAAGCACGTTGCCGTTGTATCCGGTGACGTAGATGTCGGGCAGGCCATCGTTGTCGTAGTCGGCAACGGCGATTCCCATGCCCCAGCCCTTGCGAGTAAGGCCGGCTTCTTTGCTGATGTCGGTAAATTTTAGATTTTCGCCCTGGTGATAGAGCGTGACCATGGGCACGCCGCCGCTCTTGGCTTGTTCGATGGTGGCGTCGTTTACTACCAGAATGTCCAGCTTGCCGTCGTTGTCGCAATCGAAGAGCGCGACACCGCCGGAAATGGTTTCGACGACGTAATGCTGATTTTTCGAACTGTTGGGAATCTTCGTGAGGCCAGCTTCCTTGCCGATTTCGCGGAAATGGACGGGTGGATTTTGCGCATGGAGCAGCGCGGGCTGAAGAAATAACACGAATAGCGCGATGGAAGTCAGTCGCATTCTGAAAAATTTTGTGAACCTTGAGAATTCTAGGGTAAAGCAGTCTGCGGAGAAAGAGCGAAGAGTTTCTAGTTTGTTTGACGGGCGTGGGCTAGAATTTGCAAAAGAGGATCGCTGTGATCGGATGGCAAAGCCGCGATGTTGCTTCGAAGCGATTGCGTAGGTGCGGGCGAACGAAGATTTTCGCGTATGCGTGCATAGCTATCGCTATTTGGTTTTCGTGCGGTATTGCGAATGCGCAGAGTCAAGCGGGCACTGATCTTGCCGGCATTTCCAAGCTGATTCAACAAGGTAAATTGGATGAAGCCGAGCAGCGGCTGCATCGGTATTTGCTGAAGCTGCCGCGCTCCGCCAAGGCCAACAATCTTTTGGGGACGGTTTACCTTCGCCAGGGACAAGTTGCGCAGGCCGAAGAGACGCTGCAAAAAGCCGTCGCAATCGCGCCCGCAATGATTGAGGCTCGTGTGAATCTCGGCGACGCTTATCTTGCAGACGGCAAGATGGAGCAGTCGCTGGCAGCTTATCAGGAAGCGGTCAAAATCGCGCCGCACGACCCCGGCGCCAATCTGGCTTTGGCGAAACTGCATCTGGGAGCGGGAGAATTCGCCAAGTCCCTCGAAGCCGCGGGAAATATTCTGCCCGAGCAGCGCACCGAGGAGCTTTTGCCTACGCTGGCAGCGGACTATCTGGGACTTGGGCAGCCAGAAAAAGCCGGCGTGGAAATTCAGGGCATGCTGGCCGTTGCGCAGAAGCAGCCCGATCTGTTGCCGGAGTTGACGGAGTTTTTCCTGGCGCACCGGGATTTCAAAAGCGCGCAGCAGTTGCTTTCGCTGGCGCAAGGGAAACAGCCGGCGACGGATCGCTTTCAAGTGGATCTGGCGCGTACGCAAGCTGGATTGGGTCAGCTTGATGAAGCGCAGAAAACGTTAGAGGGCGTTCTGGAACGAACGCCCGACTCCGTGGAAGCGCTAGTGGCTGCGGGAAATGTAGCCAAACTGCAATCAAACTGGGAAGCGTCCGTCGAAGCATTTTCTTTGGCTGACCGACTTGCGCCAAACCGGGCGGAAATTTTGTACGGACTGGTGTCGGCCCAGTTGTACGACGCAAATCAGCGCGAGGGAGCTATAAAAAATGCGCAGAAGCTGCACGCTTTGCTTCCGGGTGATCTGCGCGCGACCTATCTGCTGGCGCTGGCGCTTTTCGGCGCGAAAAAGTGGGAGGAGGCCAAGCCACTTGCCGAGCAAGTGCTGATGGAGCATCCTGACGACCGCGAGATGCAGCTGGTCCTGGTAGACATCGCGTTAAATAATGATCACGACCTGCCGGCTGCGCGCAGGCACTTGGACCTTTGCCTGAAACAAAATCCACAAGACCCAGGAGCGCTCTATTATTTGGGAATGATTGAAAAAATGGAGGGCAACGTAAAGGCTGCCATCGAGAGCCTGGCGAAAAGCGTGGCCGGCAATCCGAAGAACGCGGACGCGCAGAGCGCGCTGGGTGCTCTCTGTCTGCAGACGGGCGATGTAGCGCGGGCGGTGCCTGCGCTGGAGCAAGCCGCGGCGTTGGCTCCAGAGGAATCGCAGAATCATTATCAGTTGGCGCTGGCGTATACGCGTTCTGGAGCGCCAGATAAGGCGAAAGCGCAACTAGAAATTTATCAGCAGATGAAGACGAAGGAAGCCAAAGAGGCTAAGGATTCAAAGGGGCCAGCGACCAGTGAAGTTCCGGCGATGGGGATTACGTCTCCAGCACCTTCGCCAATCACTGCGCCACCATGATCGCCGTCGATCATTGTGAAAAAATTCTAACCCGCTGAGGCTACAGAGCAATGCGGGTTTCGACCGATTCTTCTTTGATTTTTTCCAGATGCACGGGACCAGTAGAGGCGCGCGCCACAAACTCCGCTTCAACCGCAATTTCCGGCAGGCATTCGCCTTTTCCTTCGATTTGGTCCACCAGAGTCTGCGCGGCGATTTGACCCATTCGAATCAAGGGTTGACGGACCGTAGAGAGTGCCGGATTAGAGAACGCGGCGCCGGGAATATCGTCAAAACCCACCACGGAAATATCTTCAGGCACTCTAAAGCCGGCTTCACGGAACGCCCAAATCGAGCCGATCGCGGAAATATCGTTATAGGCGAAAAGAGCAGTGAAGGGTCTGCGTCGCTCCAGTAATTTTTTGCCGACGGGGTAGCCGATGCCGGGCGTCGAGTCCGTGCCTTCCAGTTGCGCCGTCAGTTCCGGGCGAATTTTGATGCCGAGTTCCTGGCATACCTCGCAGACCGCCGACCACCGGCTGGCAGAGTCCGAACTGAAGGGTTGCCCCTTCAGAAAAGCAATCTTTTCGTGGCCTAAGTTCTTAAGATGTTCGAGCGCCAGGCGCACCGCTTTCTTATGATCCAATATAATGTTAGTCACGCCAGCCACCAGCTGGTGTCCCGCCACCGCTACGGTTGGGACGGATGGGGTTTCGGTGACCGAAGTATCGACCGTGATCAGTCCTTCCACGCCGCGGGAAAGAAGCAGTTGCGAGTAGCTGGCCATCAGTCTTGGGTCGTGCCGGTGTACCACTGTCAAAAAGAAGAAATTGCGCTGTTGCAGGTAGTGCTCGATTCCGTTGATGACCTGCGAGCCGTAGTCGTCGCCGATCTGCGACGCAATCACGCCAATCGTGAATGTGCGTTTGAGGCGCAAAGTGCGCGCAAAAAAATTGGGACGGTAATTGAGTTCGCGGGCAGCTTGTAAAATGCGCTGTTTGGTGTGTTCGGGAATGGATCGTGCCGCGGCGGAATTGTTCAATGCGGCTGACACGGTTCCTGGTGTCAGACCGAGACGTTCGCCGATAGTCTTCAGGGTGACTTTTTGGTGGGATTTCTTCTTGTCTGTTGCTGTTGTCATCCTGGGTCCTCCAAGGACCTCTGTTCATCCGGATCGGTATACTTTCGGACGCCCCTGCTCAGTTCGACGGCAATGTGCGAATAAAAGCTCTACCCTAAGCCTCCTGGGAGCCTGTGCTTTTGAGCCTGTGCGTCAACTGTGCAAACCATTTATTAATAGATTCCACCATTTATCATATTCCATGAGTCGATCCAGATCGCCGAGCGCTGCAAGTTCATAAAAATAAAGGCCGATTGCAAAACCGCTGCAAAACGGTGATTCTGCAGCATCTCCCAAAAACCATACGCCCAAACGGCGCGTAGAATAACATTATTTTTCTTAAGAATATCAATATTTTCGCTTGACAAGAGATAGCGTTACAGTGATATATAGCCCCTAGTAGAAAAGCACTACATTGTGCTTAGGGGATTGGGTCCTTACTTTCGCTGGTTTTTGAATGCTGATTTGACTGGGGTGGCACCGGACGGATTCCGCGCGGGTATGCGTACGCGAGGGGTTCGGCTTGCGGTGCTCGGGTGAAAATACTTTCTCGAGGTGGAATGGAATGAAGAATCAAAACTATAAAGCGAACACCGCCGGTGGAAAGTTGAGCGTTGTTGCGGGAATGCTGATGGCACTCTTGCTGCTGCTCGCGCCACTCGCTGTTTATGCTCAGAACTATGCGGGATCGGTAAATGGAACCGTGACGGATCCGTCCGGCGCCGCGGTTGCAGGCGCCACCGTTACGCTTCGCAACGTCGGCACCAACGCGACATCGCAAACCACAACGACTGACCTGGGGGCGTATTCGTTCCCGGTCGTTAACGTCGGCAGGTATGAAATAACCGTGAAGGCGGGCAGCTTCAAGGAATTCGTGGCCAAGAACGTCGAAGTGCACGTCTCCACGACCACTGAAGTAAATGGCAAACTGGAATTGGGCTCCTCGAGCGATATCGTGACGGTCGAAGCGACTGACGTGCAGGTGCAGACGACGACCGCTGAGGTCGGCGCGGTGATCGAAGGCACGCAGGTCCGCGAACTGCCGTTGAACGGGCGCAACTTCATGGCCCTCACTCAGTTGCAGCCTGGCGTTTCTGCCAACAATCAGTTTGACTCCAAGGACAAGGGCTTGCAGGGCGGCTCGGATTTCTCTGTGAACGGCAACCCCAGCACCAACAACTTGTTCCTGATTGACGGCGTCAACAACAACGACGTTGGCTCTAACCGAACGATTTTGATCTACCCGTCGGTGGATGCCATCGCGGAATTCAAGATGCTGACTAACTCCTATGGTCCCGAATATGGCCAGGCATCCGGGGCGATCATCAGCATTACAACGCGCTCCGGTGAGAACCAGTTTCATGGCGGCGCGTTTTACGAAGGCCGCAATGACGCGTTGAACGCCAACAACTTCTTCAACAACCAACAGGGAGTCGCAAAGCCGGAACTTCGCCGCAATGACTGGGGCTATTACATTGCTGGTCCTATCAAGAAGGACAAACTCTTTTTTTGGTGGAACCAGGAATGGAACCGCGACATCCGTGGCGTGCTTGTGGATACTTGCGTGCCCACCGCTGCCGAGCGTGGCGGTGATTTTAGCGCGGACGTAAATTCGGCATTGGCTTCCTTGAATTCGGGCGGATCGGCAACCGCGACCACCACTTGCAATGCGCCTGCGCCTGCAACCTTCACACAAGGCGCGGGTGGGACGTGGACCGCGGCTTCAAACATACCGGCAGGTTTCCAGGCAGCAGGCAACCAGTACGCGATTGCGAATCCAGACGCGGCGGGACAATTATTAGCCGCGTACTATCCGCTTCCCAACCGCAGCGCTCCAGTCTCAGGAAACGACTTCAATTTCGCGCAGAACCAGGGCAGCCGCGTGCCATGGCGCGAAGAAAACGTCCGCATCGACTACGACCTGACGAAGAAGAATCGCATCAGCTTCCGCTATACGCAGGACGCGTGGAGTTTCCCGGCGCCGAACAACGCGTTCGGCTGGGGCGATGATGCGTTCGCCACCTACCAGGGCAGCTGGCAACAGCCGTCCAAGAGCATTATGGGCAAGATCAGCTCACAAATCAGCAACAGCCTGATTAACGACTTCGAGTTTGGTTATTCGCATAACGCCATCATCGTGACACCCGGTGGAACTAACCCCACGCTGGGCGCACAGTTCGACACCGCCATGCCTCCGGTTTGGCCAGCCTCCGGCAAAACCGCTGGCGGGCTTCCAACGGTTTGGGGTGGTCTGCAAAACTACGGAAACTTCGCCTCCATCTGGGCCATCGTCGGCTATGGCAACCATATGGATCTGTTTACCTGGCAGGACAACGTTTCAAAAGTCCAGGGCAACCACATATGGAAGTTTGGCGCCCTCGTGAGCCATAACATCAAGGAAGAAAACCAGTTTGGCGGCTCAGACCGTCCAACTTTCGCGGTCGGAAATACCGGCTGGGGACAGACCATTTCGACGGGCAATGCGTTGGCGAACGTTTTGCTGCCGGGAAGCGGTACGCCACTCGCATATAATGATCCGAACTGCCTCAACGTTACCAATACCGGAGCTGCTCCTTTTGCTGGGTGCCCACAGGTTATTCGGGGCGTTGGCGAGACCAACGTAAATCCTGTCGACCAGGGCCGTTGGCATGACATCGAGTTCTACGTCGGCGATACCTGGAAGATGACTCGCCGGGTGACCTTTACCTACGGGTTCCGGTGGTCGTTCCTGCGGGAACCGTACGATGCCAACAACGAGATGGCGTCCTTTAGCCTCGCTGCTTACAACCCAGCTGGCGTTTCGGGTGACGCTTGCAACGGCGTCGTCTTGGTACCTGGTACCAATTTCTGTTCCGCCGCAGCGTCTGCGGTTGGCCTGCCATTAAGCGCTGGGACACCGGGTGTAAACCGCGCCCTGGTCGAAAATAACAACCACAACATCGCGCCTCGCCTCGGCATTGCTTGGGACGTATTCGGCACAGGCAAGACTGCCCTGCGCATCGGCGGAGGCCAGTTCTATCAACGTGAACGGGTCAGCCCGCAGGTAGGGCTATCGAACACCTCGCCGTTCTCCATCACCGCATCGAACATCAATCGGCCGTTTGACACTGCAGTTCCGTTGGCCGGTGCGGCCACTTCCCCTTCGACGGGGCGGTCGGACCGGGGAATCACTCCGAACACGTGGCAATGGAATGTGTCGGTCGAACAGCAACTTGCGCGTAACACCGTTGTCAGTGTCGGTTACGTCGGCAATACTGCAATTCATCAGACCAGTACCTACGACATCAACCAGGTCCCGAACAGCGACTTCCAACTCGGATCTTTTCTGGCTGGCGGCGCCTCATCATCCTTTACTACCGGGCCGGCAGGTCCGGTGGGCACCACGTGCCCACTGGGTGGCGTATTTAACGCCGGGAACACCAGTTGCAATTACACGACACCCGGCATCAACTCGTTGCGGCCGGCCGGCAACTTCGGCGGGATCAATTTCTTTAGCCGCGATGGACACGCCAGCTACAACGCGCTTCAGGTGATGTTCCGCTCAAAGTTGAGCAACTTCTCCACCTTCCAGGCTGCGTACACCTGGTCGCACACAATCGCTAATATCGAAGAGGATGCGGCGAACGGCGGCGCGAGCCAAGGCAGCTTTTTGGATGTCGCAAATCAACGCGGGGATCGTGGAAATGCCACAATCAACCGGCCGAACATTTTCGTGATGAACGAAGTGTTTTACTTGCCAAAGCTTGAGCACAAGAACGCATTCGTCCGCGAAACTGTCGGAGGATGGGAATTCAACACCATCTTCACCGCCGAAAACGGAAACTCGCAGACCGTGTACCAGAACGGAGTGCAACCAGCTACTGCGCAACTGGACCCCAATGCCAGTCCGCTAAATTGCGTGGTGAACGGCGTTGGCTTCCCGTGCTCGGTGAACCAGTTGACGGGCACCGGCTACGGGAACAACATCCGCCCGAATGCCGTTCCCGGCGTCAGTTGCAACTCTGGCCAAAATGGACCCAACATTGCCAATCCGAATGCGTTTACTTTGATCGGATTCGCAATCGGCAGCGTGGGAAATGCGGGGCGTGGTACCTGCCAAGGTCCGCACTACGTGAACGCGGACTTCGGTCTGTACAAGAACTGGCATCTCAAGGAGAGGTTCAACCTGCGCTTCAGCATGGACTTCTTCAATGCCTTCAACCATGCCAACTTTGACGCCAACTCGGTGCAAGGCATTGGCAACCAGTCTGGCTTCTTCTACAACGGTGGCGGTGTGTACTGCGGAGCGACGCACCCTGTTACGGTGGGTGGCGTCACGCAGCAGATGTACAATCCGTGCAGCCCGTCCAATAACGTAATCAGCGCGTACGGCAATCCGGCCAACAACGGCGCGAATGGGGTCTTTGGAATCGCCAACGGAACCAAGAACGCCCGCGAACTCCAGTACGGATTGAAGTTCACTTTCTAACCAGCGCAGCTTTCAGGCGTTTGAACTATTCCTCGGCGGGGCCTGAAGTCGGGCCCCGTCGTTTTTTATGACGCCAGTTGTCTTGCCAACCTCCGTTATTCGGTCTGAGAATTGTTGTTACAATTTCATGGGAGAGTTCCACTGTTGAAGTTCAGTTCGTATAATATCCCTTCCGTCCCATGCGCCAGGCTCCGTTCGCGATTCCGCTTTCTGGGCTCGACGGTTCTAATCTTGACGTTGCCGGTCGTCACGGTTGGACAGTCGGTGAACTTCTCCGATAAACGGCAAGAACAGTCCAAAAACTCCGCTCCTACAATTGACGAACTGCAAATTCGACTGAGCGCCGCCGCTGCAGCACGCGATTCCGGAAATCCGCAGACTGTGGCAAGCGCCAATTCGCTGGTGCTCGCGCTGGCGCTGCGAAAATTGGGCAATGTCCGCCTTGCGCAGACTGCGTTTTCTCAGGCCGCGGATCTTTTTCAACGCTCGCTGACCTGGGAGGACGCCGCGGAAACCCATGTTGGACTGGCTATCGCTGATCTGTATTTGAATCGTCCTGACGATTCACTGGCGCAGGCGTCCAAAGCTTTGCTGCTCGATCCAAATAGCGCCCGCGCCTTCAATATTCAGGGCAAGGCCTGGATGAAAAAACGCGATTATGCGAAGGCTGCGGAATCGCTCGAGCATTCCGTGCAATTACATCCGGGATTCGAATCCGCGTACGCGCTTGGTGTCTGCCTGCTTTCGGTGAAAGAGCCTGATAGCAAACAAAAGGCTGCAAAAGTCTTCGATACCATCGTGGAATCGATGGGCGATTCCGGTTCGCTGCACGTGATGTTTGGCCGCGCCTATCGCGACGCGGAAATGCAGGACGATGCGATTCGTGAACTTCGCCGCGCGGTCGCTCTGGATACTCGCACGCCGCATGCCCATTATTTCCTGGGACTTTCATTGCTTTGGAAAAACGAATGGACCGATACACCGGAAATAATCCAGGAATTCGAAACGGAGCTTCGCAATTACCCGCACGATTTTTTGGCCAACTATTTTCTCGGCTACCTCGATTCGAACGACCGGCGATATGACCAGGCCAATGTTCACCTCAAGGCTGCGATTGACATTGATCCTTCGTGGCCAGAGCCGTGGCTGTTTCTCGGATTGAACGCCTACGCGCAGGGAGACACAAAACAGTCCGAAGCGTATCTTCGCAAGTGTATTGAACTGACCGGCACGGACCAATCTCGCGGCAATTATCAGGTTCGCAGGGCCTACGTGACCCTGGGCCGCATTCTCACTGCCAGCGGGCGCGCCAAGGAAGCTGCGCCCTATCTTGAGAAGGCGCGGGAGTTCCAGAAGCAATCGCTGGCCGAAGCGCAGCAGACAGTGGCGGGAAAAGCCGTGGAGGAAGGCTCGGTTTCGCCCGCCGCGGTCGTCGCACTGCTGAATCGTGCGGAAGATGCGCCTGTCGCGGCGGTTTCCGGCACTATTGATCCGACACTGCCCGTGGATCCGGCGATAGTGGCGCGTGCCGGGCTCAGTGAAGAAACCAGGAAGGCTGCAGAAGCCGAAGAGACTCGGCTGCGAGCGATTCTTGGCGCCAGTTTCAGCGACCTGGCGACTTCGCAAGCGATTCGCCGCGATTATTCGGTGGCGCTGGAGCACTATCAGGAAGCTGAACGATGGAATGCTGCTGTTCCCGGACTGCTGCGCAGTCTCGGCGTGGCCGCATTTCGTTCACAGAATTACCAGGAATGTGTGCGTGCGTTGGGTAAAGTTCTGGCGGACAATTCCTCGGACACAGCGGCGCGCGCCATGCTTGGCTCGGCATACTTCGCGGTGGAAAATTACCGCGAAGCTGCGCGAACCATCGCGCCGCTCGGCGATCGAGCCGTGCATGACGGCACGCTTGGCTACGCGTGGGCTTACTCGCTGTCTCGTCTCGGAGACGTCAAGCAGGCGACGCAGATTCTGCAGGAATACGAAAAGTCCGGGCTTTCTTCGGAAGCGATTCTGCTGGTCGGGAAGCTGTGGACCGACATGGCCGATTATTCCCGCGCAGTCGGGTCATTTCACCGCGCGCTCGAACGCGATCCATCACTGGTCCGCGCGCATTACTTCGCGGGACTGGCGCAGCTGCACTGGGATCATATGGACGAAGCCATCTCCGAATTCAACGCTGCTTTGCAGCTTGCGCCCGACGACCCCGACGCAAAAATCGGGCTTGGCTACGTCTATCTGCAGCAAGCCAAACGGACCGAAGCGATGGAACTGTTTCGTTCCGTGATCGCCAGCAATCCTGAAAATGGAAACGCGCACTATCAGTTGGGAAAACTTTTGCTTGATGGCGGCAGCGTTAAAGACGCGGTAGCGCAACTGGAAGAAGCCGCCCGCGAATTGCCGCAGACCGACTACGTGCATTATCAACTGCAAGCTGCGTATCGCAAAGAATCGCGCACGGCGGACGCGGATCGCGAACTGCAAATTTATAAAGAGTTGAAGGCAAAAAATCGCGAATTGACGATTCCGCGCCCGATGGAACGTCCTTAACAAGTTTTCCCCGGAGGCGAACGATGGAATAAGCTCATGCCCCGGCGTCGCTCGATGATTATTGGGACGGCTCGGTGATTTTCAGCGTCTCATTCTCACGCAGGCCTTTACTGAGCACCTGCTTGCGGCCGGATGGCCAATCCACTTCAATGCGATCGATTTTCGCAGTTTCGCCCAATCCGAAATAGAGCGGCAACACGCTTTGTGACAAGTAGCCGGATTTGCCGTCGTTATAACGCGTGTAGGTGCTGCTGCCCGCGTGCAAGCGAACTGTAGCGCCCAGGCCGTTGCGGTTGGATTTTGTCCCCACCAGCACAACTTTCAGCCAATGGATTTGTTTCTGCTGCGCGAGGTCGCTGATCAGCACCATCGGCTCGGAATTGAAATCGTTGGTCACGATGTCCAGGTCGCCGTCCTCATCCAGATCGAACATTACCGAAGAGCGGCTGGATTTCGGCGCGGTCACCATAACTTTTAGCGTTTGCCCTTCGCACACAATTTTGCCCAAAGGCCCCAAAACTTCGTGGTTGGTGCAATCCATCACAAACCACGGGGTGTAAGGAGTCTGCCGAGGCTCAACCCCGACAATAAATTCAGAATCCAGGAATTTCTCGCCGCGGTTGTTCAGCAGCAGGGAATTGATGCCGTAGCGGAACGGAAAATTCATGCCTGCGGTGATAAACAGATCTTCGTAGCCGTCCGCGTTCAGGTCGCCGACGCTGACTCCCCACGGCCACATCTGTTCGACGCCCATTTTGTCGGAAACTTCCTCGAATTTCCCATTGCCCAGATTGTGATAGAGAGCGTTGCCAAAGATAAATTTGCCGGCCGGCCCACCCAGAAGATTGTCCGGCGGGTGCGCAGTGATTTTTTCTTTTTCGTGCTCGGGGCTCTGCTCCTGCATCATGTCCGAGTGCATGTCGGTGATGAACAGATCCATGCGGCCGTCATTATCATAATCGAAAAACTTCAGTCCCATGCTTCCCCAAGGGGTTTTGGGAAAATAGTCCTGCGTTTTGTCGACAAACTGTTTGCCGCCGACGTTTTCGAAATAGTGTCCGGAACCTTGCATATTTAGAAAGTAAATCCCCGGGAATCCGTCGCCTTTCAAGTCGGCGAAGCTGGCATCGCCGCACCACCCGCGCGGATCGAGACCAACCTCCTTCGTCACGTCCTTGAACTTGTAGTGGCCCATATTTTTGTACAGCGTCGGGTACTCGAAGCGTTCGGAGTGCAGGTGCCCGGAAAAGGCGTCCTTCATGCCGACGTATGCGCCTTCGGGGCCTTTTTCATTGGTAGTGTATACGCCGACGTTGCAGACCAGCAGATCGACCAGGCCGTCGTTATCGAAGTCGAAGAAAAATGCGCCGGAGGAGTGAGCGACCAAGTCCAGACCGGATTCGTGCGAAATGTCCTTGAAATGCCCATGGCCATCGTTCTGGAACAGAACGTTGCCTTCATGGACCGTGGTCACGAAGAGATCCTGGTGCCCGGTGTTGTCCACATCGCCGAACGCGGCGCTGACGCTGACGCGGTCCTGCAAGCCGACTCCGGCTTGCTCGGTGATATTTTCAAATTTACCGTTGCCCAGATTTCGCCACAGCTCATTGCCGCCAAGCTGGCTCACGAAATAAATGTCGTACCGTCCGTCGCCGTCGACGTCGGCGACTGCGATGCCCGTGCCGTGGTCGTAGTGGACAGGAATGTATTGGCTGGTGGCATAGGGAACCGCGCGATTCCGGAAAGTGATCCCGCTCTCTTTAAGCTGGTCGGTGAAGTGAAAGTTGTAGAAGACCTTAAATTGTTTTTCGGTTTCGAGTTGCGCTTTTTTGCGCGCGTCGAGAGTGGTCAAGCCCGCATCGTTTCTTGGAAAAGGAACTTCGGTAGGAGCCGACTCTTGACCGGCGAGCGAGGCTGAAAAGATTCCCGCAAACAGGGATGACACAAGAACAGCGAGGCGTAAGAAGCGGCGAGGCATAGGTCCCCCAAGGTGGCGATTCACGGCCGCTGGACCGTGTGCAGGTGGCGAAACCGCCTGGGGGAATGGCACCCGCTGCTGCGAAAAAAGTTAGAGTTATAGGCTCTTCCCAACAAGGACGCAAAAGGTTCCCGGAAAGAGTCCGCATTTTAAGCGGGAGTTAGAAAGGTGTCCGAGGAATGAATCCAACAGCGCTACGGAACGCTGGTCCCAAGGATGTCCATCGGCCGGGTCACAAACTGCAAAGGGCTGCTGAAAACGTAATGCTGCTCCCCCACGATACCTCAATCATTTCGAGATCAGCGATGCGGGAATTCCCATGAATGGAAGGCATGATTTCGCGCACCAATGAGCTTGGCCAGTGGCACCCAAATAGGGCCGTACGAGACGGGCGGTGGATGGTGTTCGCTTACGGAACGGACCTTGGGCAGCTTTATCGGAGCGATACGTGAAGTGACGAGCTCGGCTCCGCCCCGTGTGACCTTGCTGTGCACACAAAATAAAAGTTAACAGCATCTGCGCGTTCGATTCGAAACCGGAACGCATTCCACGATACAATTAAAGGCTATGATTTCGATTAACAATATATCTATGCGCTACGGTGCGCGCGTGCTCTTTGATGACGTTACGACGACGTTCATGGCGGGGCGGCGCTATGCCATTACCGGGCCGAACGGCGCGGGCAAATCAACCTTGATGAAAATTCTTACCGGCGAAATTGAACCGACCAAAGGCAACGTTTCGCGGCCCAAGAAAATCGGCGTGTTGCGGCAGGACCAGTTCGCGTTTGACGATTTTCGCGTAATCGACTCGGTTATCATGGGGTATGCAGCGCTTTGGGAGGTGCTGCAAGAGCGCGAAATACTCTACGCCAAGCCGCACGACGAGCTGACCGACGCCGACGGCATGCGCCTGGGCGAGCTGGAAGGAATTGTCGGCGAAGAAGGCGGCTACACAGCCGAAGCCGACGCGGCAATCTTGCTCGACGGATTGGATGTGCCGTCGGAATTGCATGAACGAAAAATGAGCGAGCTTCAGGGCGGGCAAAAAGTCCGTGTGCTGCTGGCCCAAGCGCTGTTCGGAAATCCGGCCGCGCTGCTGCTGGACGAGCCCACCAACTATTTGGACTTGGACTCGGTTCACTGGCTGCAGGATTATTTGAACGCGTACGAAGGCGTGCTGATTGTGATTTCGCACGACCGCCACTTTCTGAATAGCGTTTGCACCCACGTTGCGGACATCGACTACGAGTCCGTGCTCATGTACGTTGGCGGATACGATGACATGGTCATGGCGAAAACGTCGGTGCGTTCGCGTATCGAATCGGAAAACGCGCAGCGCGAAAAGAAAATCGCCCAGTTGCAGGATTTCATCGCGCGATTCGGAGCAGGCACGCGGTCGGCGCAGGCCACTTCCCGCAAAAAGGAAATTGAGCGGTTGCAGACAACTGTGTTGGCGCGTTCGAATATCGCGCGTCCGTACATTAATTTTGTGATGAAAAAACCGTCGGGGCGACATCCGCTGGAATTCAAGACGCTGCGGAAATCTTACGGCGATTTAAAAGTGATCGACGGATTCTCCGCCAATCTGGAACGCGGCGAGAAGATTGCTTTGCTTGGCCGCAATGGCGCCGGCAAAACAACTTTGATTCGCTCGCTGGTGCGAAACGCTCCAGGATTCATCGACGAGCCGGACCGCCATTTCGGCGTGGATGGCGGTACCGTGCGCTGGGGCCACGAAGTGGCCGTCGGCTATTTTGGCCAGGAGCACACGCTCGAAAAAGACAACGACTTGACGGTCATCGAATGGCTGGCGCAGTGGGACACCATGGCCGGCCAGCAGGAATTGCGAGGCCTGCTGGGTCAAATGCTTTTCAGCGGTGACGATGTGACCAAGCCCATTCGCGCTCTTTCAGGAGGCGAGACCGCGCGCATTCTTTTTTGCCGTTTGATGCTGCAAAAACCGAATTTTCTGGTTTTTGACGAGCCTACAAACCACCTCGATTTGGAATCCATCAACGCCTTGAACATCTCACTGCAGAAATTCGAAGGCACGGTGCTGCTGGTGACTCACGACCACGACGTGATCGACGAGGTGGCAACGCGTCTCTGGTATTTCGATCACGGTCACATCGAGGATTTCAAGGGGCCGTACGAAGACTTCCTGGTTCAGCAGCAGCGTAAAGCGGCACTGGCCACAGCGCGGCGATAGTCGCTGGCACAAACCGCGCGTTTTCGTTTGTGGAACGCTGCAAAAAGCGCTGAATCGATGAGCTGTTATACTCGGCTCAGCCATTTTCTACGTATCACTACAATTTTGCTGACACGAAGCCCTGGCCCCGGTGAATCCTTGAACCTGCTTGCGATTGCCAAATGCTTACGCGCCTTCGCTCTGTTTGTTTTGTCCGTTCAGGTGGCGGTCGCGCAGGAATCTCATCCCCAGCCACCGCCGCCTCCCCCCGGCGCGAAGGCGGTGAAATGCACCGGCCGTGAAGTTCCACAGTTCACCGACATCACCGCCAAGACCGGAATACATTTCAATCACGTTTCGTCGAGCGATAGCAAGTACGTCGTCGAATCCATGAGCGGCGGCGTTCTGCTGATTGATTACGATCGCGACGGTTATCCGGACATTTATTTTACGAATGCGCCCACGGTGGATATGGCAATCAAAGGGCAAGCCGCCCGTGGCGCGCTCTATCACAACAATCACGACGGAACTTTTACCGACGTAACCGAAAAGGCCGGGTTGGCTACGCCGTGTTTTGCCATGGGCGGAGCCGTCGGCGATTATAACAATGACGGCTGGCCGGATCTGTATTTGACCTGCCTCGGCGGAAACAAACTTTTCAAAAATAATGGTGACGGGACTTTCAGCGATGTCACCAAGCAGGCGGGTATCGCCGACGGCCGTTGGTCCACAGGTGCCGCATTCGGCGATTACGATAACGATGGCTTTCTGGATTTGATGGTGACCAATTATGTGGACTTTCATCTGAACGACTTGCCGGGGTTTGGCACCGCGCCGAATTGTAAGTACCGCGGAATCGACGTGCAATGCGGCCCGCGCGGACTAAAAGGCGCCGGCGATGCGCTGTTTCACAACAACGGCGACGGCACGTTCAAGGATGTTTCCAAAGCCGCCGGCGTGGATGATCCCAACGGGTATTACGGAATGTCGGTAATTTTTTCCGACTTCAACAACACCGGGCATCCGGACATTTACGTTGCCAACGATTCCACGCCAAAATTCCTCTACAAAAATCTGGGCAACGGAAAATTTCAAGAGATTGGACTGGAGTCCGGTACCGCGGTAAGCGAAGACGGCTCGGAGCAGGCCTCGATGGGTCTTGCCATCGGCGACTATCTGCACAATGGACTTCCCTCATTGTTTGTGACCAATTTCTCCGATGAGTACAGCAACCTCTTTCGCAACGACGGCGAATGGAATTTTTCCGATGTATCGTACAAATCAGGAGTCGCGCTGCCATCACTTCCATACGTGAAGTGGGGAACCGTATTTTTTGACGCTGACAACGATGGCTGGCTCGATCTCATCGTTGTTGGCGGGCACGTTTATCCTCAGGTGGATACGCTGCCTTCGGGCGCGCGCTACAAGGAACCGAAAGTGCTGGAACTGAATCAGAAAGACGGAACGTTTTGCGATGCCAGCGATCAGGCAGGGCCGGACTTGCGGATTCCTCGCGTGTCACGCGGGGTCGCTGCTGGCGACCTTTTCGATGACGGAAACGTCGACATCGTAGTGGAAGACTTGGCGGGCTCGCCGATGATTTTGAAGAACAACGGAGTGCCCGGACGTCACTGGGTAAGTTTCGAACTGCAAGGCACGAAGAGCAACCGGCTGGCGATTGGCGCGCGCATGAAAATTGTTGCCGGCGGCATGACGCAGACCGAAGAGATTCACAGCGGTGGGAGTTATCTTTCACAAAGCGATCTACGGGTGCATTTCGGGCTGAACACGGCGAAGAAAATCGACAGCCTTGAGATTCGCTGGCCTTCTGGAAAGGTCGAAACGCTGAAAAACCTGGATGCAGATAAATTCTATTCGGTGCTGGAAGGGCAGGGAATTGTGCCCGCGGAAAAGATTCGTCCGGCGGCCGCGGTGCCAGCCAAGCACTAAAAACCGAAACCCACAAACCCCGAACCGATTTCTCCAAAGACCGTCATTCCGAGTGCAGCGGGAAATCTCTCTTTCTTGCGTTCAAGCAACGTGTGCGAGTCAGCGAGCGGACGATCGTCAGCTTTTCTTTTCTTCTGTTTTCACTTCGGGATGTTTTACTTCGCCGTAACGCGTGGCCAGCCAGGCGCGCACTTCCGCCGGATGGTAATGGAAGGGCCCCATTCCGCCGCGATAAGCAATTTTTCCGTTCTCATCGATGATGTACAGCCGCTCCGGCCACGCAGCGTAGGCATCATTCGCGGCATTTTTCATGTCATCCACGCCAAAGGGCAGCGGGTATTTAAAACGCTTGATGAAATCATTGGCGATTGCCAGCCGGTCAGAGAGATTGCGCGGCTGCGCGTAGCAGACATCATCTTTTACATTCGATTTCATTTGCCACTCGTCGGTCGGATGCGCTTCGCGCACGTAAACGGTCAGAAAATCGGCGTGATCCTTATAGTCATCGAAGATTTGCACGATGTCGCCGACCTGGCGACGGAAGGGCGGTCAAGTGAAGCTGCCGAAAACGACCACCAGCGGTTTCGCTCCCGTGCGTTCGCGGATATGAAAAGTTTCCGCGCCATCGAGCGCGTAAATACGGGCATCAGGCGCGCTGTCCCCGACTCGTAGATTGCCGCGATGCATATGAGGCAGAGCGTAACGCACCATGTACAGGGCATCTTTGGGGCCGCCCGCCATCACCGACAGCGCAACGAAAGCGATGACCAGCAGCGCACCCAGGCTGATTCCCACCCAAATGAAAATGTTCCTCACCTCGAGAACCTCATTTAGCAAAAACCTGCGCTTGAAAATAGCAGCGCAGCTTGCTCACAAACATAGTGCTTTTCTACTAGCCGTTCGTTCGCCCGTTCTCTTAATTGTCGCTCTTGCGCCGGTTGTGACCGTGCCCCTCGCCCTTAATCAGTTCTTGCTTGTGCTGCTGGTAGCGCGCCAGAGATTGTTCGATCACGGTGAGCGCGGCGTACGCGGGACGAATTTCTTCGACCTGCACCTGTTTGCCCTCGAGCTGTTTGTAATCCTGGAAAAAACGCTTCAATACCAGCAAACGATGGCCGGGTAGATCGCGCGCTTCGAGATATTCGCTGAATTCTGGATCGTTGGTGGCTACGGCAATGATTTTGTCGTCGGTCGCACCGGAGTCCACCATCGTCATCACCCCGATGGCACGAGCTTTGATCAAAGCCAACGGCTGCACCGGTTCCTGGCAAAGAACCAGCACATCGAGAGGATCGTTGTCTTCGGCATAGGTCTGCGGAATAAAGCCATAGTTCGCGGGATAAAAAACGGCGGAGTGAATGATGCGGTCCACTTTAAGCAGGCCGGTGGGCTTGTCCAGCTCGTATTTGACATTGGCGCCCAGCGGAATTTCGATGACCGCCTGAAAATCGCGGGGGACGTCCTTACCGGGAGAAACATCGTGCCAAGCGTGAGTCACAGTCAGAGGCCTCGCGAGTGAAATGATAAACAAACATTATGGCCCGAACCAGCGACCGCTGACCAGCGACCCTCGAAGCGAACAGTGGCTTATTTTTTCGAGAGTTAGCGGTGCACAGCGGGAGTGAGCGCGCGCGATCCCGACCGTGGTCTGGACAAGCCGTATCGTGCCTGCACGAGAATTAAGCGCGCCTCGCCGCCGCGCTGCTTTTCAGCGTGACGGGCCCACATGATGTGCCACGATTACTGCAATGAATGCGGGCTACCGAGCAACGCCAACTGGCTATCAATAATTTTCTCGAAGTCCGCCTCAGGCCGCGCGCCGCTCAGAAAAACGCCGTTTACAAAGAACCCAGGCGTGCCTGCAACGCCGACCTTGCTTCCTTGCGCCAAATCGGCGTCGATTTTGGATTTGAACTTGCCGCTGTCAAGGCACGACTGAAACGATTTCTCGTCCAGATGCAGCGCCCGCGCCTGCGCCCGCAGTTCCGCTCCATCCAGCTTGGACTGGTCCGCGTACAGGGCATCGTGATATTCCCAGAACTTTCCCTGTTCGCCCGCGCAGCGAGCCGCTTCAGCCGCGCTCTGAGCCTGCGGATGGATTTCGCGCAAAGGAAAATCCAGGTAAGCGAGCTTTACCCGCCCGTTGTACTTGACGAGAAGTTCGTGCAGAGTGCTCTCGCTCCTCTTGCAATAAGGACATTGAAAGTCCGAGAACTCAACGATCGTGACCGGGGCTTTGGGATCTCCCTTCACCCGCGCAGGATCGTAGGCGACAGTTACGCTAGGCGGCTGCAACAAAACCGCAACTTCCATCTTGGCCCGCAACGAATCCGCATAAACCTGGCGCGCCTTCTGCAACTTCAGCTGCTTCAAACTGGCCCGATATTGCTCTTTCACCTCTTCAAAACTGGCGCCCGCGCGATTCTGCCCCCAAAAATAAGCCTCAACCTCACTATCGGTGGGATCCTCGACCTTAGCTTCGACTTCCTGCTGGATCAGTTTTTCCGGAGAGAAGCCCCGCTTTTTCGCTTCGGCTTGCACCAGCTTCAGACGAATCAAACTGTCGAGCGCCTTGCTCTTCGCCTCATACTCCTGCGTGCGTAGCTGCATGACCTGCTGCGGCCCCAGCGTCTCCAACAGCTCCTCCTCGGAAATCGACTGCCCGGCAATGATGGCAACCGCATGGCCGGAACTGCCTTGCACCGCGGATTGGCAAAAGCTCGCCTTCGGCGCCAGAAACAGCAACAGACACAAGACTAGTCGTGAGATTTTCATCGCGATTGCTTTCCCCCAAGAAAGTCGCGAGCCGGCCCCAGCTTCGCGCTGAGGCTGGCTCGCCGTACGCATCGGATAGAGCCAACTTAGAACGAGAGGCTACCGCTGTTATTGAAGGTCTTGACTTGCGTGACCGTGACGATGCCAGGGCCCACGCAAGAGGCCACTTTCGAGTTGCCAACAATGCCGGCACCGACGGTGCTCCAGCTTGTGGTGACCACATGAGGTTTGCCGATACCCACCGGGACAACAAAGTCGAAGCTGTGCGCCGACAGAGTGCTCAAGATCAGATCAAAATTGCAGAGCGGGTTAGGCGCGGTACAGGTACCAGCTCCGGCAGCGCCGGTTGGATTGTTGCAGGTATCGCCGGTGGGGCAGTCAGCAGTAGTGGTGCAAACCGTGCTGGTGACCAACTGGCACTCGGAGAGCTGCGAAAACAGCTGAGAGCTAATCTGCTGGAATCGCTCGTCATAAATCACGCAGGGCGCAGGCAATATCCCCGCGCTGCTTCCGTCGACCTGTACGCATACTTGAATTCCGATGTCGGCCGATGCGGTCGAAACACTCGTGGCGATCTTCGTGTCGGTAAAGAGGCCGGTAACCAGCGAGGGTCTGATGTCCAACGTGTTTCCGCTTCCATTCGATGTCGAAATGTTCGCGGTAAAAGACGCTGCCACGATACCTCCGCTAAGCACACCGCCGTCGCCGATCGAGCATGCCGCTGAACTGCCACTAGCGCTGAAATTGCCGCTGGATTGCGCAAGAGCCACGGGCGCGATCAGCGTTGCAATTGCAAGCGCGCTTCCTAACGTTTTTTTGTTCATAGTCTGGTTTCTCCTCCGATTTGGCTGCAGACGTTCGGGGCCCTAAATCATGAAAACCTGATTTGCTCAGTCGAGTACGACCCGCCGGCTGAATGGGATATTGCAAAATTTGTAATGTACTAAGGTCGCGGGGCTAGGGTGCGAGAAGGGTGCAACTCTGGTAAGTTGCGGTCTACTGGCCGAACGGCCAGTTTTAGGTCAGTGGCCAGGTGGAGTCAGGACGGCAACGTCAGGTGCGTGTCGCGATTTTCTGGTGAGATGTCGCGACTGCTGGAGTCGTATGATCCTGAAAATCGCTCCGAGCGGGCAGGTGAAGGTGGATGCGACTGGATTCACGACGGTTCTCCGGCCCAGCGCTCGACCATGAAGGCTACCTGTACCTGCCAGAAAACACGACCGGCAATCTGTTCAACGACTCCGTTTACGGGCAAAGTCCTGCGCCTGAAAGAAAATGGCGATGTCGAGGAAATCGCCAGCGGATTGTTTCTACCGACCGCGATGACGTTCGGACCGGATGGCGACCTGTATGTTTCTAACGTTATATTTGGTCCGCCATCGATCGGCTTGGGTGAAGTGGTGCGAATCACTGTGCCGCCGGTCGAATAAAATTGCCGATGGGCGTGCGTTTTTTAAGGCCGCAAGCCGATTCGCAACTAACGCTTTTTGTTTTGTGAAGAGTGCTAAGCCGTTTTTTTGCCGGAGGCGTGCGCATGCCCTCCGGCATTTGCGTTTCTGCAGGTGTTGCTGGACTGAACCAGGGTTAACGTGAACTGCCTGCTGCTGCAGCTCGCACGTTATGTTCCGAGGAATTTTCCACGGGAAGGGTCTGAACGGTGGGATTGCCGTCGAGAAGCGGGCTCATCTTAGCTGCGACTTCCGGGAACACGCCATTGTCATAATTTTCAACGTCGGAGCGGTGCTGCCACAGCGTGGTACTGGAGAACTGTCCCGTATTGGGGTCGAGCGCTTCGATATTTTCAACGAATCCGCGTTGCGACTGAATCATGGGCAGCAAAATATTGTTTAGCAGCGTGCGAAATTCGCCGACCTTCGACGGTGTAACCGTGCAATTGATAATGCGAGCGATCATGAGATGCCTCCTGTGAGGTTATGTGTTTGAGTCGAGCCGTGAGGGGGGAGTAGAACTCGGGGCTAAGGGGCAACGGCAACCCTAGCGCCGTGCGTAGCTCTGGTCAAGACAACTTTTCGCATGGGAAAAAATAGATAAGATCAACCATACAGTGCGTTGACACAATGTCGAGCGGACGCTATCGTGCCCAACGCGAGTCGCTTAGTACACTTTTCCACTGGAGCGGGTTGATGAACAAACACGGGCAGCGCGGAATGGTTCTGGCAGGAATGTTGGCCGTATTGGGAATTGCATCCCTTGTAGGCGGATACCGCACCGGCGCTCAGGAACCAGACGAGGACGCGAAATCCGCGGCTGAAATTCGCGCGCGATATACCAAATACGAATTCCGCATTCCGGTGCGCGATGGCGCAATGTTGTTCACCGCGGTTTATGTCCCCAAGGATGCTTCGCCCGCCAGGACGTATCCATTTCTGATGGAACGCACGCCGTACAGCGTTGCGCCGTATGGAACCGACAACTATCCGAAGCACCTGGGCCCGGCGCCAAGTTTTGTCGCCGACGGATTTATTTTCGTTTACCAGGACGTACGCGGGCGCTTTCAGAGCGACGGCACATGGCAGGAAATGACTCCGGCCAAGGACGGCAAAAAGGGACCGAAGGATGTTGACGAAAGCACGGACACTTACGACACCATCGACTGGCTGCTGAAAAATGTTCCGAACAACAACGGCAAAGCCGGCATCGATGGAATTTCTTATCCGGGATTTTATGTTGCTGCCGGAATGGCGGATACGCATCCAGCGTTGAAAGCTTGTTCTCCGCAGGCGCCCGTAACCGACCTTTATATGGGTGACGACGCGTATCACAACGGCGCGTTCATGCTCGAAGCGAACTTCGGCTTTTACGCAGTCTTCAAGCCGCGCACCGGCCTCGAATATCCGCCCAAAGATTGGGACAATTTCGACTACGGAACAAATGACGGTTACGATTTTTACCTTTCGATGGGTCCGCTTTCCAACGCCAAGAAGCTGTACCTGAAAGACGGCAATTCTTATTGGGACGATCAGGTGCAGCATCCCGACTACGATGAGTATTGGAAAATTCGCGATATTTCTAGGCACATGAAAAACGTGCATTGCGCGGTGATGGCCGTCGGCGGTCTATTTGACGCCGAAGACCTGCAAGGCCCTTACAAAATTTTTCATTCCGTCGCTGCGATGAGCCCAGGCACTCCGGATCATCTGGTCGAAGGACCCTGGGTACATGGCGGTTGGGCCTTTACCAAGGGCGATCACCTTGGCCCGGTGAATTTTGCCGCCGATAATTCCGCGTTTTTCAATGACCAGGTGCTCTTGCGGTTTTTTCAGCAATATTTGAAAGATGCTCCAGATCCGAAGCTCCCGACGGTGTTGATTTTTGAAACGGGAACGAATGTCTGGCGGCGCTACGACTCGTGGCCGCCGAAAAATACCCAGTCGAAGACGCTGTATTTCCACGCGGGAGGAAAACTCTCGTTCGAATCGGCAAAAGAAAATTCCGGCTACGACGAATACGTCAGCGATCCCAATCATCCGGTGCCGTTCGTGGAAACACAGAGCACCAGTGTCCCGCAAACCTATATGGACGCGGACCAGCGCTTCGCGGCAAAGCGCACCGACGTCGAGACGTATCAGACCGAAGCGCTGCAGCACGACATCACCGTCACTGGTTCAGTGTCGCCCAGGCTCTGGGTCTCCAGTTCCGGCACCGATTCCGATTTCGATGTGAAGCTGATCGACGTTTATCCCATCGACTATCCCAACCCAGAACCGAATCCCAAAGACGTGCACATGGGCGGCTATCAGCAATTGGTTCGTGGCGAACCGTTCCGCGCAAAATTCCGCAACAGTTTTGAAAAACCAGAGCCGCTTGAGCCGAATCAACCGACCGCGATCAATTTCGACTTGCCCAGCATCAATCACACTTTTCGCCGCGGGCATCGCATCATGGTGCAGATCCAGAGCACCTGGTTTCCGCTGACCGATCGCAATCCGCAAAAATTCGAAAATATTCCCGACGCCAAGCCAGAAGACTTTCAGAAAGCAACCGAGCGTGTGTATCACGGCGGCGAACACATCTCGGCGATTGTGCTGCCAGTGCTCCATTGAGATCAAACTGTATTGACGACGGCAAAGGGAAGGGGGATGTCCCTACGCGGCTTTCTTTGTCCAGGCGCCAAGGATGGCTCCCATCAGGCACAGCCCTACGAGCGGATAGAATTCGTTGATGGCGAAAAGTTGCCAGGGACGCATTTCGTACATGTAGGTCGAGTAAGTGATTGGACCCACGAAGCCGACCCAGAGCAACACGCCTAAAGCGGCGCCGCGCGCAGCCGTCGTTGCGCTCCGCCAAAGACACAAATGGGCCAGCACAAAAGCGATCACCAGGTTGAGCAGAAAACTCACGATATAGGGGAAGATGGGGCTCGCGCCGGCGTTGCGGACTTGTTCGTCGGTTACGTGCTCGAGAGCCATCCAACGCTTGCCAAACAGCACCGCGAACCAAAGCGCTCCCAGAATCCAGTACGCAACAGCTGAAATTACGATGGCAGCATAATTCGTTTTCACTGGCCGCTCCTATGAATGTGACTTTGCAGGTTGAGGATTGCCGAGAGTCTGCGTTTGGCGGTCCGGAATGTCAAGGAAGATCGTGCTCCGAACTAACATCAAGGTGGTGCATTTCAAGTCGCCACATGATTTCCGCGATTGGCTCGCGCAAAATTATGCAACCGCGAGAGAGCTCTTGGTCGGCTTTTACAAAAGGTCATCTAGGAAAAAGGGCGCTACATACGCGCAAGCGCTCGATGAAGCTCTGTGTTACGGCTGGATCGACGGCGTACGCCGTTTGATGGATGCAGACAGCTATATGATTCGGTTCACTCCGCGAAAACCGAGGAGCATCTGGAGCCTGGTGAATGTTCGTCATGTGGAGCGCCTGCAAAAAGCTGGAAAAATGGCTGAGCCGGGTCTCCAAGCATTCGCACTCCGGGAAAAGCAGCGCACCGGTATTTATTCGTTCGAACAGAAGCGTCCAGGACTCTCCGCAAAATTCAAAAAACTCTTTCGCGCCAACCGACCTGCATGGGAATTCTTCTCCAGGCAGGCTAGGTGGTATCAACGAACTGCGGGTCATTGGGTGGTTCGCGCCAAGCAGGAGGAAACCCGCATGCGAAGGCTTGCGAAACTCATGGAAGTTTCCGCCGCCGGCCGGCGCCTTGATCAGCTCACGCCGATTGCGAAGAGGAAATCGACAGCACAGTCGAAGGCAAAAACATACAGGAAAAAAAAGCAGCGCATCGTAACGAGCTAAGTCAAGCGCGCGCTTTATCAATCATCTCTTCCCAGATTCCCTTCGATTTCAGAATCAGTTCAATCAACTCGCGCGCGGCGCCTTTGCCACCGTTGCGGACGGTCGTATAGTGCGCCGCGCTTTTGACTTCGTCCACCGCGTCACCGACCGCCACCGCCAGGCCTACGCGCTTCATCACCGTCAAGTCCGGCAAATCGTCGCCCAGGTAAGCAACCTCTGCTTCCTCGACCCCGGCTTTTTTCAAGATCTCTTCGTACGCGGGAATTTTCTGCGGTTGCTTTTCGTAAACAAATTCCACGCCCATCTCCTTCATGCGGCGCCGTAGCGCAGCGCTTTCCCGCCCGGTAATTACTCCCAGGCGCAGTCCGGCGGTGCGGCCCAGGGTCATTCCTTGCCCGTCGTGCGCATCAAACGTTTTGCTTTCGATCGCCGAGCCATCCGGCTGCGAAAGCAGCGTCACGCTGCCGTCCGTGATTGTGCCGTCCACGTCCATCAGCACGATTTTGATTTTCGCCGCTCTCTCCGTCAAATCAGGCGAAACCTTCGGCGTCCACGCCACATGTTTCTCCACAGTCAGTCTCCGTAATTGCTTTTTCAATCCCGGCGCGTGCGCCGCTACTCTGCGATCCCCCTGCAAATAAGCGCGTTCTACGCCGCCTTCCCAGAGCTCTTTTCATGTAGCGGCGGCTTTAGGCCGCCGTCTTTTTTTCCGTCCCGTTGTCCACTCACACCAACTGCAACCCCCACAAATCATGCAAGTGCACCACGCCCAGAACTTTTCGCTCTTCGTCCACAACAATCACACAAGTGATGCGGCGCTTCTCCATCAGAGTCAAAGCTTCACTCGCAAGCACGTATGGGCCAATGGTTTGCGGATTGCGCGTCACGCAATCCGCCAGCCTCATGTCCACCACTGCGCCGCCGTGCCTTTCCATCAAACGCCGCAGGTCGCCGTCGGTCAGGATCCCCGCCAACGTGCCATCCTCATTAACCACGGTGGTCACGCCTAATTTCTTCGCGGACATTTCGTGGAACACCTGCGGCATCGGAGTATCCGGCCGAACGCGCGGCATTTTCTCCCCCGAGTGCATTACTTTTTCGACGCGTAGCAGGCGTTTGCCCAAGCTCCCTGCCGGATGCAGCGCAGCGAAATCGTCGTGACGAAAATCGCGCTTCTCCAGTAACGCCACCGCCAGCGCATCGCCCACCGCCATCGCCACGGTAGTGCTCGCCGTAGGCGCCAGATTCAACGAGCAAGCTTCTTCGTTCACGCTGACGTCCAGAATGATATCGCTCGCCTGTGCGATCGTGGATTTGCTGTTTCCAGTCAGCGCGACCAGCTTGATTTCCATCCGCTTCAGCGCATCCAGCAATTCGATAATTTCACGTGTTTCACCGCCGTAAGAGACGGCCAGAATCACATCACCCGCCGCCAGCATTCCCAGATCCCCATGCAGCGCCTCCGCTGGATGCAAAAAAAATGAAGGCGTGCCGGTACTGGAAAGCGTCGCCGAAATCTTTCGCCCAACAATTCCGGATTTCCCCATGCCGGTAACTGCGACGCGCCCCTTGCAAGCAAAAAGAAGTTCCACCGCGCGTTCAAACGCGCCATCCAGCCGAGCCATCACTTCTTGAATAGCCTGTGCTTCGATGCGCAGCACACGGCGTGCAGTCTCGATACTCATAAGGAGGCGACCGGCGACCAGCGATAGGCGATCAGCAAGGCGCGGATCTCTCCGCGATTTTGTAGGGGCGCAATACATTGCGCCCCGCCTTGCAACACCAAACGTGCTTGGGAGATCTTCATTTCTGGTCCCATCCGCGCACCAACATAGAAATCTCCTTCAATCGCCAAAGCAGCCCCGCCAGCTGATCCAGCGGCAACGCATTCGCTCCGTCCGACAGCGCCTTCGCCGGATGATCATGCGTTTCAATAAATATTCCATCGACTCCGGCGGCTACCGCGGCACGTGCCAACGGCTCGATGAATTCCGGCTGACCGCCGCTCAGATGGCCCTGTCCGCCGGGCAATTGCACGGAGTGCGTGGCGTCAAACACCACCGGATAACCTAGTTTCTTCATTTGCGGAATTCCGCGAAAATCCACCACCAGATTCTGGTAACCAAATGATGAACCGCGCTCCGTCAAAATAATATTGGTATTTCCCGTGGACGCAATCTTCTCCACGACGTTTTTCATGTCCGCCGGAGAAGCAAATTGCGGCTTCTTTACGTTGATGACACGTTCCGTCTTGCCTGCCGCCACCAGCAAATCCGTCTGACGCGCCAGAAATGCCGGTATCTGCAAAATATCCACGACCTCTCCTGCCGGAGCCGCCTGCCTTGCCTCGTGAATGTCGGTCAATATTGGAAGCTTCAAGTCTGCTTTAATCTTTCCCAGAATTCGCAAGCCCTCCGTCAGTCCCGGCCCACGGAACGAATGGACCGATGACCGGTTCGCCTTATCGAACGACGCCTTGAACACATACTGCACACCCACATCCGCCGCAATCTTTGCCACCCGTTCCGCCATCATCCGCGCGTGCGTCTCCGACTCAATCACACACGGCCCGGCAATCAAGAAAAGAGATTTGCCGTCAAGGCGTACCGGTCCTAGAGAGATCTCAGTGGAGGATGTCATCTATGGAAGTCTAGCAGCAGAGTAGCACAGGCAATCTTGCCTGTGCGGTTTTGCGATGTTTTGGCGGCACGCACACAACCGGTTGCGCTACAGGTACGCGATATTGTCACGTGCTCTCAGGCCGTCGCGTGTGGCGCGGTGCGCAATACAGGCGTGCGCGAAGGTTCCGCCGAGGGCGCGTGCTGCCCCTCGTAAGAAGCGTTCGCTGCAACCGACGCGGAAGCAGGCTTGCTGCGTTCCTTCTTGTGTTGCAGGGCCGCGCCAATAAACGCCGCAAACAACGGATGCGGCTCCAGCGGCTTTGACTTAAATTCCGGATGAAACTGGCATCCCAAAAACCACGGATGGTCCGGCGCTTCGACAATTTCCACATAATTTTCGTCCGGCGTACGTCCGGTAATTTTCAGTCCGGCGTCAACCAACGTCTTTTCATGTTCGCGATTGAACTCATAACGATGACGATGCCGCTCGTTGATTTCCAGCCTGCCATAAGCTTTCGCCGCGAACGATCCCGGCTCCAGTTTGCACGGCCACGCGCCGAGCCTCATCGTGCCGCCCATTTCGTCCACGCCCAGCAGTTCGCGCAACTTATAAATCACCCGATACGGCGCTTGCGGATCGAATTCCGTGCTGTCCGCCTGCTTCAATCCCGCTACATCGCGCGCATATTCAATCGTCGCGCACTGCATCCCTAGGCAAATCCCAAAGAAGGGAATCTTGTTCTCGCGCGCAAATTGAATCGTATAAATCATTCCCTGAATGCCGCGCTTACCGAATCCGCCCGGCACCAAAACCCCATCGTAGCCGCGCAGTCTCTCCGCCGCAGTCGCCAGCGAATCGATTTCTTCCGACTCAATCCAATCAATCACCGTTTTGTGATTGTGCGCCAGTCCGCCATGTAGCAGAGCCTCGCGCAAACTCTTATAGGCATCTTCCAACTGCACGTACTTGCCGACAATCGCGATGCGCGCTTCGCCCGCGGGATGATGAATCCGCTGGATCAAATCCAGCCATGGTTGAAAATTCTGCGGACGCCCTTCAAGCTTCAGCAAACGCAAAATCTGCGCGTCCAGCCCTTCGCGCGCCAGTTCCGCAGGCACCGCGTAAATCGTGTCCACATCTTCCATGGAAATAACGCAACCTTCCGCAATATTGCAGAACAGCGCTATTTTGCGTTTCAGGTCGGAAGGAATGTGCCGATCGCTGCGGCAAAGCAAAATATCCGGCTGAATCCCAATCCCCAGCATCTCTTTCACGCTGTGTTGCGTCGGCTTGGTCTTTTGTTCGCCAGCTGCCGCGAGGTAGGGAACCAGCGTTACATGAACAAACAAAGTATTTTCCGCGCCAAGCTCCAGGCGCATCTGCCGGATTGCTTCGAGAAATGGCAGCGACTCAATGTCGCCGACGGTACCGCCAATCTCCACGATCGCCACATCCACATCAACCGAAACTTTTTTAATAATCGCTTTGATTTCGTCGGTGACGTGCGGAATCACCTGCACCGTTTTTCCCAGGTAGTCGCCGCGCCGTTCCTTGGTCAAAATCGTTTCGTAGATTCTTCCCGTGGTCCAGTTGTTGTCGCGCGTCAACTTGGCGTGCGTGAACCTCTCATAGTGCCCGAGGTCTAGGTCGGTCTCCGCGCCGTCCTCCGTCACAAACACTTCGCCATGCTGGAACGGACTCATCGTGCCGGGATCGACGTTGAGATACGGATCGCACTTCTGAATGTTGACTGTGAAACCGCGACTTTCGAGGAGACAACCGATGGAGGAAGCTGCTACGCCCTTGCCAAGTGAAGAAACAACGCCGCCGGTAACAAATATATATTTTGGCGCCATCCGTATAGCCCGCGCGGTGACCCGCTTCACCACACCGGACTTCTTACCTCTCAGGCGAGGCCGCGTTGTATTGCCAACGTCTCAGCCCACCGTAGGATTGACGTACAAACAATTATGGGCAACCGAAGACATTCTGTCAATTCCAACTCTTTGCGCGCCCGCATCGAAAATTTCTATTGCCGCGCAACTTTTCCACAACAACAGGGTTCGATCCATTCGAACGGCACTGCTTTCGGACTCGGCCGGAAGTACAGCTTACGTACAGCTTACGTACAGCTACTTCTTCCGACACATAATTGTGGCGTGGAAACCAATTGTGCCAAGCCGTCGTCTAAGCTGGAGTCGATCGAATTTTTCACTTGTCCTTCCGCCCCGTATTCTGGCTCGGGGTTTCAAGATCTGGTCGCCCGGTAAGCGGGTCGCACAAAATGGGGTGAGTCATGAAGTTGTTCCCGAAGTTTTATCCGCTTGTGGTTTTTGTGTGTGCCGGGGTCTGCGCGGGTTCCGCTTTTGCACAGCGGCCCAGCACCAACGCTGTCGCCGCAAAGCCCGCTCCTGGCACTTACGACATCGCAAAAGACGTTTCGCTGCAGGGCACGGTGCTGACTTTCACGGAAAATTCTCAAGTCCCTCCCATCGGCGCGCACGTATTGCTGCAGACCTCGGCCGGAAATGTTGACGTTCACCTCGGTGACGCACGATTCCTGCGTCTCTCCAAGCTCAACATCAGCCAAGGCGCCAGCGTGCGCTTCGTCGGCCAGATGACCACCGTCGGCAAAAATCAAATCTTCCTCGCGCGTCTGGTACAGGTTGGCGCGCAAGTCGTCGCCGTTCGCTCCGATCACGGTTTGCCGCTCGCTCGCGCAGGTGCCCGCGCCAACAAATCACTCCTTGCCAGTGCCCAAGCCGATGAAAAAGGCGGTGCCCGATGAATCGCCTCTTCTTGGCTCTTATACTTTGCGCAGCCGTTTTCGCCGCGGCTTGCGGCGGTGGCGGCTCGACTCAAACTCCTCCCCCTCCCACCGGCAACTTTTCCAATTCCAGCCTCAAGGGCCAATTCGCTTTCTCGATGAACGGTTCCGACGCCATCACCAGCAGCTTTTTCGCGCGCGTAGGTTCCTTCACGGCAGACGGCAACGGCAGCATCACCACGGGAATCGAAGACGTCAACACCGCTCTCAATGGCCCGCAGACCCTCGCATTCACTCCCAGCACCTATTCTGTACAGGCCGACGGTCGTGGGACGCTCAATCTCATCAATGCCACCGGAACACTCACCTTCAGCATCACCATGCTTTCGCCCACGCAAGGCTTAATCGTGGAAACGGATTTGAACTCCACCGCCAGTGGAACGTTCGTGCTGCAAAATCCGGCCAACTTTAATGTCGCGGGCATCAGCGGAAACTACGTCTTCGATTTCAGCGGTGTTGATCCCGCCGGTGCACCGGACTCCATCGTCGGCCAATTCGTTTCTACCGGTAGCGGTTCGCTCTCCAGCGGCGTGCTCGACGAAAATGACAACGCCGTGGCCTCCGGCGCTTCGCCCTTCACTGGCTCAACCTATCAACTGGACGCCACCAACGGCCCGACTTCAGGTCGCGGCACAATCACCTTCACCGCCCACGGATTCACGTTCAACTATATTTTTTACATTGTGAACGGTACTCGTGCGCGCATGATGGAAACCGGCACAGCCGGTACTGTCGGGCTTACCGTTGGCGATGCCATCGCGCAGTCCAGCGTTCCTGCTGCCAACGCCAACTTCAACGGCAATTTTACCTACTTGCTGAGCGGCGTCGGCTCGCGTAGCCAGTTGACGCGCATCGGACGTTTTACCGCCGATGGCAATGGAGGCCTCGGAAGCATCTTTGCTGACACCAACGACGGCGGCACCGTAGCGCAAGTTCCCAGCGGCTCACTTTCCGCGATGACCTACGCGATTGACACCAATTTCCCCGGTTCCGGTCGCGGGACTCTCACCTTCACCGATTCGAAACTCGGCACCTTCAGCTACATTATCTATCTCAGTTCCTCCAGCGGCGGCGTCATGCAGGACGTCAGCAAAAACACCGTTGGCGACGGCAACCTCCAGCTGCAAGTTGGCGCGCCTTTCAGCAATTCCAGTCTCGCCGGAAACTACGGATTTAATTTCAGCGGTGTCGGCAACAACACCACCAACCAGGTCTTCGGCGAAGAAGACTATGTAGGTCAGATCGCATTGACGAGCGCTGCTTCGAACAACGTCAGCGGCGCCGTAGACTTCAGTGCCTTCAGTTCCAATCAAGGCGTATTCACAAACGTAGTAATTTCCGGCACCGGCCTGACCGTCGGCGGCGATGGCACAACCAACAGCGGCACTCGCAATACTCTTTCGCTGAAGCTCGCTGGAAATCCCTCGACCACGCTCAACTTCGCCGCCTACATCGTCAACTCACAAACCATCTACGTAGCCGGCACCGACAGCGGCCGCGTACTCTCCGGCACCGTAAGTCTTCAGGCACCCTGATCCAAGTCTCAGGTAGGGGCACGATATATCGTGCCCTCGCCCAAGTTCAAATCAAACCCTTCGCAAGCGCAATGCGTGTTCCTCAATCGGCTCCAAAGGCCCCCGCAACCATCCGCATGAACAAAGGTGAGGCGACAAACTTGCGTGACCGGAGCCGGTCACAGCGACACGAGATCTTCGAGTAAGGGAACTAGCAGTTCGCTTGGGATTTCAACCGCGCGGCCTAGGTTCTTGCCGCGCGAAGGCCAATCCAGAAGGGATTAACATTGGTCTCGCCTAGAAATGTTTCCGAGCCACACCGTTTCCGCTTGCGTGACAATCGCGACTACGTTGGCCAACATCACACAGGCCGAGGCATGTGCCGATCGCCAGCTGAACGCGCTTGAGTAGCCCGCGTTTTCGCCACTCCTGTTTTAGCCAGTCGCAAGGGACTGCGGGCCGTCCACGATCCGGCGGACTTCCGCGGGCGCGCAGCACGAGTGCAATAGACGGACACTGCCATCATCCTGCCGACACTCGGACAGTCGGTTTCCTTCCGTAGCGAACCGAACCGTCTTTGAAAACCTCGGCTTAGCGTCAAGCCGACATTGGAAAGGCGTGTGCAATATCTGGAACTGTCGCGGCCGCCGAAAAGAGGCGACGATGAGCAGGGCGAACAATTTTCGCTCTTTGATATCCTTTTCTGAACATCGAAGTGTAGGAAGGCGGAGGGCGAATGAGATATGAGGCGACCGCGGTTGGCGACAGAGCTGCGGCACTGAAGGAGGCCTGGCACTTGAATGCCGTCCCCGAATCACCGTTGCGCAGATTCATCTTAGGGTTTCTGGGATCGGCGGGTGTACTCACCGTTTGGGTTGCCGTGCTTCTTGGCCGCCCTTTGCTGGTTTCCGCACAGACGCTCCACTATGCGAAAAGTCCGGATGCGAGGAATGGAGAAAAGGTCTACAAGGGTGGCTGCATCGCGTGTCACGGGAGCGAGGGAAAGGGTGCTCCGCTGCAGAGTACAGTCTTCAGGCGGCTAGATACGTTTCCAGACTTTACAGACTGCGCGGGGACGACGCCCGAACCGAACGGCAATTGGAAGGCGGTGATCGTGCACGGCGGGCCATCGCGTGGACTCTCGCAGATTATGCCTGCGTTTGGGGATCTGCTGACGGACGAGGAGATCAACGACGTAATCGCGTACATGCGGGGATTCTGCAAGAATGTCCACCACGATCCGCTGGGCGAGCTGAATCTGCCACGGGCTTTGGTAACGGAGAAGGCGTTTCCCGAGAACGAGATTGTGATTTCTACGGCCGCGAGTGCGTCGGGGGCGCCGACGTGGACTACAGACATCATCGATGAACGAACGATCATTGACGCCCGGACCCAGCTTGAAACCGATGTTCCGGTGAACTATGCAGACCAGGCGCACAACTGGACGGCGGGTTTGGGGGACATTACGCTGGCAGTAAAGCGGGAGATGTTTTCCAGTCTGCGGACCGGTTCGATCCTGAGTCTGCAGGGCGGTATCTTGCTGCCAACCGGGGACAGCAAGCGAGGGTTCGGTGCAGGGACGACGCAGTTCGAGCCCTTTGCAGCGTTCGATCAGCTGTTCAAGGAGAACACGTTCTTGCAAACCCAGTTGGGGGCCGACCTGCCAGTGGATACGAGCATAGCTCCGCGCAGCATGTTCTGGCGGGTGGCGGTAGGGCAGGCCATGGCTCCGGACCACATGCTGGGACGGCTGTTTTCGCCCATGGTCGAGTTTTTGGCCGTGCGTGACTTCAAGCCGGGGGCAAGCACCAACTGGGATGTTCTGCCGGAGATGCAGATCACCGTAAGCAGGCGACAACACGTGCGGATAGGCTTTGGCGTAAGGGAGCCTTTCGCGAATACGCAGGGGCGAACTCCGCAGGTGCTGTTCTATCTTCTCTGGGACCGGGCGGATGGGAAGTTATGGAATGGTTGGCGATGAGACTCCGTTGGGGTAGTGCGATTGTTCTAGGGTTCGTCGTGGTAGGGATGCCGGCAATGCCACAGGGCAAGTCGCAGACGGAGAACGCGAAGGGCGACAAGACGCCCACAGGAACACTTTTTCGCACTTCGGAACGGTGTGTCGCTTGTCATAACGGGCTGACGACGAGTTCGGGCGAGGATATTTCAATCGGACTCGAGTGGCGCGCGAGCATCATGGCTAACGCATCGCGCGATCCTTATTGGCAAGGGAGCGTGCGGCGGGAGTCGATGGATCATCCGGAGTCGAAGCAGGCGATCGAGGATGAATGCTCGATCTGCCATATGCCGGCCGTACGGTTGGCGGACCGGGATGCAGGAAGGCACACTCAGGTCTTTTCGCGTCTTCCTCTGCAAAAGTTTCCAAAGGGGGACCGCGCCGCGGCAGATGGCGTTACTTGCTCGGTTTGTCACCAGATTGAGAAGACGGGTCTCGGAACGGAGGCGACCTTTGTCGGAAATGTGGTCTTCGCGAAACCAGTCCAGAACGACGAGCGGCCCGAGTATGGACCGTTCGACATCGACAAAGGGCACCGGACCATGATGCACTCCTCGACGGCGACGTACTTCCCGACCAGGGGCGACCATATGCGCGATGCGGGTCTTTGCGGGAGCTGCCATACGCTATACACTGCGGCGCTTGGGCCGAAGGGTGAGAAGTTGGCGAAGTTCCCGGAGCAGATGCCGTTCCAGGAGTGGCAGCATAGCGACTACGCAACCAAGCAGACCTGCCAGGACTGCCATATGCCGGAGGTGAAAGGGGCTGTCGCGGTGACGGCGCTGTACGGCCCGCCGCGCGAGGGCATGCACCGGCACGTATTCGTCGGATCGAATTTCGTTATGGAAGGGATGCTCGAAGATCATCGCGATGAATTGGCGACGGAGGCGCAACCCGAGGAGTTGGATGCGGCGATGAAACGCACCACCGAGTTTTTGAAGACGCAAGCGGCCAAGGTGACAATTACCCGGGTAGACGCGATGCCGAATGGGCTTGCGGTAGATGTGCATGTCGAGAATCTGGGCGGGCATAAGCTGCCTACAGCTTATCCTTCGCGGCGGGCGTGGCTACATTTTGCGGTGAAGGACGGTAATGGCCGTGTGGTGTTTGAGTCGGGTGCGCTCAATCCGGACGGGTCAATTGTAGGCAACGACAACGACGAAGACCCGCTGAAATTCGAGCCGCATTATCGCGAGATTACCAGTTCACAGGAAGTGGAAATCTACGAACCGATCCTGAAGGATTCCGAGGGGAAGGTTACAACCGGCCTGCTCCATGCTGTCGGGTACTTGAAGGACAATCGGCTTTTGCCGCACGGCTTCGATAAGGCCACAGCGGGCAAGGATATCGCGGTGACAGGCGACGCGGCCAGCGATCCGGAGTTCACAGACAGCGGAAGCTCGGTGCGGTATGTGGTTTCGACCGGAAACGCAACGGGACCGTTCAAGCTGGAAGCGGAGCTTTGGTTTCAGCCTATCGGGTTTCGGTGGGCGCATAATCTGGCACCTTACCAGGCGGAGGAACCGCGACGAATGGTGCGGTATTACGAAGCGGCGGCCCGAAGGTCGGCTGTGATGCTGGCCAGGGCAGAGGCTACTCGGTAAGGACCAAAACGGGAAGGATCGGATGGCTCGGTCGCAATCAAGCTCACATCAGACGACCTGCGAGAAATCGACAGCGCAGCCCCGAAAATCACGGTAGAAGGCGATCGCTATCCGGAACACGCGCTGCCAAGGACAAGCCTGTGATCGACCAGCGTGATGAAACCGAGGTAGAGCAACCTAGCGCTAGAGCGCCTGCGCTACTTCTTTGCTAACAAATCCGCAACTCGCTTGACATCCTCCGGCACATCCACACTTACCGCGTCATGCTCCACTTCCGCCACTCGAATTTTCCAGCCGTTCTCCATCCACCGCAATTGCTCTAACTGCTCAATCCGTTCCAATTCCCCTTGCGGCAACGTCGGATACTCCAGCAACGCGTCGCGCTGAAACACATACAGACCCAAATGTTTCAAATGCCGCGCATGAGTCTTCATCCCCGTATCCCGCACCCACGGAATCGGCGCTCGCGAAAAATAAATCGCATTGTCCTCAAAATCCACCACCGTCTTCACCACGTTCGGATCCATGATGTCCGCCGGGGTTCGAATCAACACTGCCACAGTTGAGATCGCCGCCACCGGCTCCTCCAGCAGGGAATGGACCGCTGTATCCACCGCCACCGGATCGAGCAGCGGCTCGTCTCCCTGCACATTCACAAAGACTTCGCCTTCGGTATGCGCCGCCACTTCCGCGATTCGTTCGGTTCCGGTACGGTGATCCGCGCGCGTCATTCGCGCTTCGCCGCCAAAGCCTTCCACCGCTTTCACAATTCGCTCATCATCGGTCGCGACGATCACCCGCCCCGCACTCTTGGCCTGCTTTGCGCGTTCATACACCCTTTGAATCATCGACTGTCCGGCCAGCGACACCAGCGGCTTCCCTGGCAGTCTGGTTGACCCGTACCGCGCCGGAATGACAATGACTACTTGTTGCGAATCCAATCGGGCACCCATTTTCCGCCTCGCAGGCGGGTGCGGGCTCTACTTGGAGCCCGGCAAAAGGAACGACCGGCTCTACTTGGAGCCCGCCAAGAAGAGCATGCTAACACAGCCTTATCTCCGCCGGGTTCATCCGGCGAATCCTTTATTTCGCGACCAACCTTCCATTAAGACCGCGAAGTGACATTCTTTTGACTTGTGTTGCAAATCGCCAGTGATAGAATCCGCTTAGTCCATTCCGCGCGGCCGTCCAGCAAGCCGGATAACAGGGGCTGTAATGCGCGAGGTTCCAGGTTTCCGTCGTCGTGCCTTCCGTTTAATATCTGCGGCCATATGCCTGTTCGCTCTTTGCATTTACGCCTTGCCGGCTTCCGCTCAATCTGGTTCTGGGAGCGATCAACCTCAGGTTCAAGCTCCCGAGAAACCGTTTGACCCCAATACCGTTGAGCCGACGTCTTTGCATACTCCTGCCAAAGAAGACGTCAAGCACGATACCCCCGGCCTGACCATCAAACCCGGCAAAATGTTGCACACCGATGTGGACGTCGCGCTCGTCAATGTCACCGTCACCGATCCTTATAATCGGCTGGTCACTGGACTTGAGCCCGATAATTTCCGCATCTTTGAAGATAATACCGAACAGGAAGTTCTCACCTTCTCTTCGGAAGACGTGCCCATTTCCATCGGCGTGATTTTCGATCTGAGCGGCAGCATGTCCAACAAAATCGCCAAAGCGCGCGAAGCTGCCGTACAGTTCTTCAAGACCGCCAATCCCGCCGACGAATTTTTCATGGTTAGCTTCAACGAACGCGCTGAACTCACTAGCACTTTTACCAATAGCGTCGAAGATCTTCAGAATCGCATGATGGCCACCAGCGCAAAAGGCCGCACGGCGCTTCTCGATGCAATCTATCTTGGTCTCAGCGAGATGAGGGGTGCACACAACGCCAAACGTGCCTTGCTCATCCTATCCGACGGAGGAGATAATCATAGTAGGTACAACGAAAGCGATATCAAGCGGCTGGTGAAGGAAGCTGACACCCAGCTCTATGCCATTGGAATTTTTGACCCGCTTGGAAATCGCGCGCGTACCCCGGAAGAGCTCAACGGGCCTTCGCTGCTCACCGATCTGACGGATATGACCGGTGGGCGTGTTTTTTCCGTGGAAAGGCTCGATGACCTCCCGGACATCGCCACCAAAATTGGTATGGAGCTGCGTAACCAATATGTACTGGGATATCATCCAAGCAACAAAGCGCATGACGCCCGCTGGCGCAAAATTAAAGTCAAGCTCCGTGCTCCCAAAGGCCTCCCGCCCCTCAGCGTCTACAACAAGACCGGCTACTACGCTCCCAGTCACTAGCCCGCGCAAAATCTCCGCCTTCGTAGCGCAGACTACTCTTCGCCCTCTCGCGTGTTTCGCAAGAGGGATCCTATCTGCGCTCTTCCTGTTCCTGGCTCTTTCGCCGTTCTCCGCTGTTACGGCCTTCGCCCAGGATAACCCGCTAGCGCTGCCCCAATCCGGGCCTCCTCCTCCCAATCAGGGCCCCGAGCAGCAAGGCGGCACCATAAAAGTAAACGTCAACCTGGTTGTTCTCCACACCACGGTGCTCGACGATCGCGGCCGATTTGTTGACGGCCTCAAGGAAGACAATTTCCGCGTTTTCGAAGACAAGGCTGAACAGAAACTTTCTCTCTTTAAGCGTGAAGATGTTCCCGTCAGCATGGGCCTGGTCATTGACAACAGCGGCTCCATGCGCGACAAGCGTCCCCGCGTCAACGAAGCCGCTCTCACCCTCGTTCAGGCCTCCAATCCTCACGACGAATCCTTTGTCGTCAACTTCAACGACGACTACTACCTGGACCTCGACAAGGATTTCACCAGCAGCATCCCCGAACTTAAGGAAGCTCTCGAACGCATTGACGCTCGTGGCAGCACCGCGCTCTATGACGCCGTCATCGGCTCGCTCGATCACCTCAAAAAGGGCCACAAGGACAAGAAGGTTTTGCTCGTGGTCACCGACGGCGAAGATAACGTCAGCCGCAACACTCTGGAAAAAACCGTGCGCGAAATTCAAAAATCCAACGTGGTCATTTACGCCATCGGCCTTTTTAGCGATGAAGACAGAAAGAATCGCAAAAAAGCCATGCGCGCACTGAAAGACATTACGACTGCCTCCGGTGGTGTAGCCTTCTTTCCGGAAAATGTCGACGATGTTCACAACATTTGCGATCAAGTCGCACGCGACATCCGCAATCAGTACACCCTCGGTTACTATCCCACCAACATCAAAAAAGACGGCACCTTTCGCACCGTACAGGTAGACATCATTCCTCCACGCGGCAAAGGCAAACTAACCGCCCGCACCCGCAACGGCTATTTCGCCCCAGGCCAGGCCGCCGCCTCCAACGTACAGCCTGCGTCGTCAACCTCAGCCTCCGCCAGTTCCGGCCAATAATAGCGGGAATGGTTTGGTAGTGGCCGGTCGTCAGACCGCTGCCTTTGAATTCTGGCTGTTCGTAGAGCGGGGATTTAGCCCGGCTTCCGTTTGGCTTTCTGTAGCCGCGAGTTTATCCCGCGGTCTTTCCCGTTCCCCAATCCACGATCGTTGAATTTTTATTTCATCAATTAGAAAATAGAACTGCGCAGCCCGCTACAACGAAAGGACGACACCGCCATGGAACCCCGCCAAACGCCCTGCACGCCATGTTCGCGCTCGAAAGACACCTCAAATCTTCCAGCATCGAAGAAAAACTCCTTCACCTTGTCAAACTTCGCGCCTCGCAAATCAACGGCTGCGCCTATTGCATTGACATGCACTCCCTAGACGCGCGCGCTGCCGGCGATACCGAGCAACGCCTCTATGCTCTCAACGCTTGGCGCGAAACGCCCTTCTTCACTCCGCGCGAACGTGCCGCTCTCGCATGGACCGAAGCGCTCACCCTCATTTCGCAAAATCACGCACCCGACGAACTCTACGACTCCACGCACAAGGAGTTCACCGAACAGGAACTAGTCGACCTCACCTACGCCATCGCTACCATCAACGCTTGGAATCGCCTGGCCATCGCCATGCGCGCCGTCCCCGGCGAGTACCAACCCGCCGAACGCAAAGCCGCCGCCTCATAAGCCTTTCCCCGTAGCGGCGCAGCATGCTGCGCCCGAGCTTGCTCGTGCGATTCAATTGTCGTGTCTTTTCCTTGCCGCCTTCAGGTCGGTCCGTCGTCCTCGTCTCGGTCTATCAAATTTGTCCCACCGCTCTTCGTGCGCTCGGGTACCAGTCAACTACGTAACTCCCAGCCCGATTTTGTGCTATATTCCCGCGCATGCTCACGTCTCCCAACCTCGTGCGCAACTTAGCAACTTGCGCAGTCGCCTCGACCCTTTTCTGCGCCTCCACCATTCTCCTCGCCAATACCAAAGCAAAGGAACCCGCTCCGCGCTTCAACGCCAAAGCCACCAACGGCGAAACTTTTTCCAACACCTCGATCAAAGGCAAAGTCGTTCTGCTGGAGTTTTGGACCACCTGGTGCGGCTACTGCAAGGAAGAAGCCCCTCTGGTGGAAAAAATCAGCCACGAATTTACCGACAAGGACCTGCTGGTTCTCGCAATCAACGTGGGCGAGTCCAAAAAGACCGTCAAGAAGTATCTCGACCAGTATCCCCGCACCTGCCGCATCGTCCTCACAGAAGACACCAATCTCGCCGCGATGTATGCCGCAACCGCCTATCCCATCTATGTGGTAATCGACCGCGAAGGAAATATCGCAGGCACTCAGCGCGGCGCCGGCGGGGAAGACGCTCTGCGTTCTTTGCTTTTTAAAGCAGGTCTGGGCACCGACCCGGATGCCGATTCAAACTAACGCCGCCATTTTCTTGGTTGTCCTCGCGATTTTTTCGCTTTATGTAGCGGCGGGTTGATCCCGCCGTCTTCCTCCTTGTTGGACTTCATCCTCAACTTCGCGCGGCTCAGACCTTAGCCCGCGCTCCAGCCTTCGCTTCCATCTCCGTCAATTGTTTCAGCCACCGCTCCAGCTTCCCGCGATCTTCCGGTTCCATAGAAACAATCGCCACTCCCATGCCTTCTCCCGCAATCACGTTGCGAACGCTTGCCCGCGTCCGCAAATATCCGCGCGGTGTCACAATCAGCAGCTGAATCGTGCTTCCGGTTTTCGGTGGATTTTTTGTTTGGATAAACAGCCCGCCCAACGCGATCGTCGCCACCCGCGAAACTTCCCGCTGCTCGGAATTTTTCCACGCCACCACTGCGGACTTCGGCGCTTTCAGTCTCGGATACCTTCGCGTCGTTGGGCTGACGGTCATCCGCGCGTTTCCACTGCATCTTCCTGCGTGCCTAATTTCCTCAGCCACTGGTCCAATCGCCCGCGGTCTTCCTGCTCCATCGAAACAATCGCCACTCCCATGCCTTCTCCGGCCTTGACGTTACGCACTACCGCCCTCACCCGCACTTGCCCCTGCGGCGTGTTAAACACCAATTGCAGCATCGTTCCTGCATGTAAGGGACTCGTGGTTCGAATAAACAGTCCGCCCAGCGCCAGATTCTCCACCGGAGAAACAAATTTCTGGCAGCCATTTTTCCACGCCACCAGGGCGTTTTTGGGCACTTTCACGCGCGGGTACCTGCGCTTATTATCCGTCTCCGTCATGGACAACCCCTACCACTACGATATGCCCATTGCGTCCGCAACGGTTCCGCGTGTACCTACCAGCCACCGGCCCTTCGTACAGGTCAGTAATTTCGCAATCCTCGCCGTTCCATCGGTAAGACGGGAGCGTGATGCTACTGGAACTGTTCGCCTCTTGCAGAGATTCCGCTAGTTCACCGCCAGTGCCTGCGCGCTCCTTTTGTTCTAAAGCGCCGGAGGCGCGACACAACGTCGCTCATGGCGCCAATACCGTCCTGCGCCCTGCCTGCCCCGCGCGTTTCCACACACTCTCAGCCTCCGCCAACGCCACCCTCTCTGTCTCGATCCGCAACTCCCCCGTCGCACCGCGTTTCATCACTTCTCGCATGGCATCAAACAAAACTTCTCGGGGAGGCATCCCCGCCGTCCCCAAAATCGTCACCGCTGTACTCCTCAGCACCGCCGCCGGCAACTTGATCGTAGCTCCCGCGCTCTCGCCCACTTGAACCAGCCGCGTCTCTTTCCCCGTCGCCGCAAACTCCGATTTAGTAATCGCCGCCAGCAACGCCTCCGTCGCCTGGCCCCACAAGTAATCCAGAATCACATCAAAGCCGGCGTCGCCCATCTCGCTCAAATACGCTTCCTTCAAGGCCTCCGGGGTCTGATCGAGTTGAATGGTTACGTCCGCTCCCAATTCACCCAGCCGAGCCAAAACCCGCTCATTCCGTCCGGCTCCAACCACCCGCGCCGCTCCAAGCAACTTGGCAATTTGTACCGCAAGCTGCCCGGTCACTCCCGTGGCTCCCAGAACCAGCACCGTCTCACCCCGCGCCAACTTCGCCCGGTGCGTCAGCGATGCCCACGCGGAAACTCCAGGATTCGGCAGAGCCGCCGCCGTGTCATCGTCCATCCCCGCTGGCAGGGGAAAGCAAAACGCCCTCGGCACGACTGTAAGCTCGGCCATCGCTCCAAAAGGCCTGCGGCAGCCTCCAAAGAACACCCGCGAGCCATCCTCGAGCGTCCCTATCCCATCCGTTCCACAAATCAGCGGCAAATCCGCCTCTCGCGGACTAGCAAAGTGCGTCCCAGCCGCCAGCTGCTTGTCCACCGGCTTCAGGGAAGCGGCCAGCACCCGCACCAGCGCCTCGCCTTCTCCCGCCTCCGGCTCTTCAAACTCCTCGCACATCGGCGTCTTGCCGATGCCTTCCAATACCACAGCTTTCACCAGGCTAGCTCCCGCTCTTCCGAATCTCGATACCGCCGTTGGTTGTGGCCAGCCGCAGGTCGCGGCCGCCCCCGCCAACTGTGCCCGAAAGGTCCTTCGAGCCGAAGCTGCCCATCACGGTGACCGGAAAATCCGTGTGGATTCCGCCATTGGTCGTGGCCGCGCGCACCTTGAATTCGGCCGAAGCCGGCAACGAAGCGTGCACGCTCCCGTTGGTCGTCAGCAGCTCAATTTCGCCGCTCCATTTGGCGCTTCCCATGGCGACGGTCACGCCGCCATTCGTCGTGCGCCCGGAAACCCATTCGCTCGTCGATACATCCACGTTGCCGTTGGTGGTTGTCGCCTCGACCACGCTGTTCAAGTCGCGGCCACGAATCCCGCCGTTGGTCGTCATCGCCTTCAAAACCACGCCGCGCGGTACCCTCACATTGAAGTTCAGCTTGCTGTGATTGTTGTTGTGCCAACTCCAGCCGTGGTGATCGGACTCCGCGCCGCCGCGATGGCACCGCCCTGGCTGGGCATCTTTTTCGTACACCGCGCAAATCGTGACGCCATCGGCATACTCGACCACTTCCACAAACACTTCGTTCGCGTCGCCGTGGCTCTCCTTGATGCCTTCCACCTGCGCCGCCTCTCCCGTAGCTCCGGTAGCGTCAATCCCGCCATTCCGCCCAATAATTTCCAGCGTCTGCCCCGGCTTCAGGTTCCCCTGCCAGTGAAAATCATTCTCTTTGAAGACCGTTCGCTTTTCACTTTGCGCCAGTACCGCCGTGCTACCAGCCAGCATCAGCACGGCAATGGTAACCGCCGCCGCAATGCTCCCCGAGAATGTTACGAAAAGTTGATTCCTGAAGTTGCTCATGATGCATCTCCTCCTTGGTCGGTACGGGTGCGGGCTGTAGTTGGAGCCCGCTAGAAAACCGACATCGCCAAAAGCAAACCGATTCTTTCGCCGCCGATGGACCGTCATTGTATATCCGATTTTCCGCGTCCGGAGCTCCACCGAAGTGAGTACACCCGCGCGCTTGCAGATGGTACGAACGCTGCCAGCTATTCGTTCCCCAAAAGCACAACTAAATCCAAACCGCAGTCAATCGCAGTTGTAGCGGCCACCTTCCGAGACGGCGATCTAGCTCCAGATTTCAAGAAGATCGTTTACGGCTTGAGAGGCGAGTTGGTAGCGGGTTCTGATGTCCGGACAGCCAGAACGTTTTTCTCTCGTCCATCAACGGCCGAAGCGAACCTGAGTCAAGCAACTCGCCGCGTTTCGCGGCGGCGTATCCTTCTTCAGTCTTCGCGCCGATTTCCGTGCGGTGTTCGGCCAGCCACACTTCCTGCTCGTGTAGAAGAGAAACAGCGCGTTCCACAAACTCATCGACGCTCTGGTACGGGCCGCGCTGGATATCCTCTTCCATCAGCTTTTCCAGCTCTGGGCAAATGCGGATGTTCATGGGGCTAGTTTACTCCACCTGGAGAAACGAGCAACGGTCATTGATGAATTGTCGCCGCTCGATTTTTGTTTTTCAGCTCGGCCAAAAAACTCGCGCCATGCAAAATCTTTCCGGCAAAAATCTCCGCGACCGTTTGTCCCATATCCGCCAGCGTATTGCGAACGCCCAAATTCACTCCCGCTCCTCCTCCAGGCGAATACGCAAGAATCGGCACATACTCCCGCGAATGGTCCGTTGTTTCCCAGCGCGGATCGGGATCGCAGCCGTGGTCCGCGGTGATCATCAGCAAGTCGTCGTGGGCCAGCAAGCGCAGAAAATCGCCCAGTGCCGCGTCAAACTCCTCCAGTGATTTTGCGAATCCTTCCACATCTTTGCGATGACCGTACAACATGTCGAAATCGACCAAATTGCAAAAAATAAGTCCGTCTTCTGGGCTTTGGTGGATGGCGGCAGTGAGTTTTTCCATGCCGTCGGCGTTGGAAGTGGTAGTGACGTAGCGCTCGACGCCGCGGCCGTTGTAGATATCGTGAATCTTCCCGATGCCGAATACCGGGATATTTTTCTCCGCCAGCACATCCAGCAACATCGGCTTGGGCGGATCAACGGCGTAATCGTGGCGGCGCGGAGTGCGCGAAAAGTGTCCGGGCGTACCGGTAAATGGCCGCGCGATCACGCGCCCAACGCGATGCGGTCCATCGAGAATTTCGCGGGCGAGTTCGCACATTTTATAAAGCTCGGAGATATGGATGATGCCCTCGTGCGCGGCGATTTGAAACACGCTGTCGCCCGATGTGTACACAATCGGCTTGCCGGTGCGCACATGTTCTTCGCCCAGCTCTTTGATAATTTCTGTGCCCGATGCCGGCTTGTTCCCGATCGTGCTTCTGCCGATTTTTTTCTCGAAGGCTTCGATAATTTCCGGCGGGAAGCCGTGTTTGTATACGGGAAACGCCTGATCGAGCCATACGCCGGCCATTTCCCAATGTCCGGTCGTCGTATCTTTTCCGGGCGAGTGCGTCGCGCCTTTTCCGTAAGCGCCCAGCGGAGTTGCCGTAGGCGCAAGGTCTTTCAGCGGCGCAATATTCGCCAGCCCCAGTTCCACCAGATTCGGCAATTTCAGCGGCCGCGATTCTGCAATGTGTCCCAGCGTCGTGCGTCCAACATCGCCATATTCCGCCGCATCGGGCAACTCGCCGATGCCGACGCTGTCCAGAACAATCCAAACCACCCGCTTGAAACCAGCGCCAATCTCAGTTCCAGTCTCAGCCATCGCGACACTCCAAACCCATCGCCAATGCGCTTCTTCGCGACTCTAACACAGCCGTTAGTTCTTCGTCGTTTGCAAGGTGCCGCTCAGCTTGTGCTAAATTTGCCGTATCTGAACTATTTTCGCTTTCCGTGCGTAGTACAAGTAGTGCCTAGCACGAGTGGTGGAGGTCCGCGATGCCCGTGAATGACCGGCAGCCCAAAACATCCCTGGTCATGCCGATCCTGTTAATCAGCGTTGGCGCGCTGTTTTTGTTTAAGACGTGGCATCCCGGTTTCGAGCCGTATCAAATCCTGCGAACTTACTGGCCGTTGATTCTGATACTGGTCGGCCTCGGCAAAATCTGGGACGCCTCACGCAACCGCGCTGCGGGGCCGGGAGAGCGCAACACCGGCATTGCTCTGGGCTCGACGCTTGGCGTGGTCGCATTTGTTTTTGTGGTGGTCATTCTTCTCGGCCAGTACCAGAAAGCCCGCGGCCATGAAACGCACGGCCAATACTTCTCGAATCACGCGCAGCAAACCGTCGAGCTGCAAGGCGCGAAATCGGTTTCCGCGGATTTGCACATGGGTGCGGGCCAGCTGAACGTGAGCGGCGGCTCCGGTCACTTGTTGAACGCGGAATTTCATTTCGATCGCAAGTGGGATAATCCCATCGTCGATTATCACGTTTCCGATGGCAAGGGCATGCTGGACGTGAGTCAAGACAGCGGTAACTTCACCTTCGGTCCCTCCGACAACACCTGGGATTTGGATTTCAGTGATGCGGTGCCGCTCGACCTACGTGTGGACATGGGCGCCGGTCAGGGCAATCTGAAATTGCGCGGCGTGGATGTCACCAATGTGGAGCTGCACGTGGGCGCGGGACAGGTGGTTATGGATTTGACCGGGCCGCGCAAGTCCGACTTGAACGTTTCTGTGAAGGGTGGCGTTGGCCAGGTGACCGTGAGGTTGCCGAAAGATGTAGGCGTGACGGCGCACGCGGCCGGCGGAATTGGGGCGGTCCGAACCGAAGGCTTGCACAAGAATGACGGAGACTACACCAACGACATGTACGGAAAAACGCCGCACAAAATCAGCGTGGACGTGCAAGGCGGCATCGGCGAAATCGAGCTGATCCAGGAACCGTAACTAGCGCCAACGTTTTCTGAGGCGCTACAGGCGTTAAGTACTCTGCGATTGCCGCCCATTTCTGGCACGAGTATAATCAGAGGTTTAGACAGTGGCTGCCGGACGCGCTGTCTGGGCTCCCTCTTTGGCAAAACACGAAACTCTTCCCGAGGCCGTCGCCGGCCAGTTGGATCAGGAGACGCTGCGAATCCGCGGCGCCCGCGTCCACAACCTGAAAAATGTTACCGTCGAGATTCCGCACAACGCCATTACCGTGGTGAGCGGAGTCAGCGGCAGCGGAAAGTCCTCGCTCGCGTTCGATACGGTTTACGCGGAGGGGCAGCGGCGCTACGTCGAATCCCTTTCCGCGTACGCGCGGCAGTTTCTGGAGCGCATGGAAAAACCGGAGGTGGACGAAATTTCCGGTATTGCGCCCGCGGTCGCGATTCGCCAGAAAAATTCCACACGCAACCCGCGCTCCACCGTGGCGACGTCCACGGAGATTTACGATTATCTACGATTATTTTTTGCGCGCTGCGGGCAAACTTTTTGCATTAAATGCGGCGCCGAAGTTTGCAAAGACACTCCGGATGCGATCGCAGCAAAAGTTTTGTCTGCGGGCAGCGGACGAAGATTTTATGTCTTGTACCAGTTGAGAATTGCTGCGCCGCAACCAGCACAGAAACCGCGTAAAACAGAAAAGAAAAAGGTAACAGAGCCTGCGCCGGATCAGCTGCGAATCGCCTTGCTGGATTTACAGAAGCGCGGATTCAACCGTCTGTACCAGGGCGGGGTCGTACACGAGTTCATTTCGCCGGAATCCTTGCTGGATGTGGATTTCAAGAAGCCGGTCTACGTGCTGGTGGATCGGTTGACGGTAAGCGAAGAAGCTAGATCGCGGCTGATCGATTCGGTGGAAATTTGCTATCGCGAAGGACAAGGCGAGGCGATAGTCGAATTCGTTGCGGATTCGAACGGCGGCGCCGAGCGGGTGAAATTCAACGAGCGGTTCGAATGCAAGAATGACGGCACCCTTTATCAGGAGCCGGAGCCGCGGCTGTTTTCGTTTAACAATCCTTACGGCGCGTGCCCGCGCTGTCAGGGCTTTGGAAACACGATCGATTTCGATTTGAATCTGGTGGTGCCCGATCCGAGCAAGTCGCTGGACGACGGCGCTATCGAGCCGTGGACAAAACCACGTTTCCGGCAACTGCTGATCGAAGCGAAAGTTTGGGCGAAGTCGCAGGGAATTCCGAGCAATGTTCCGTGGCGGCATTTGAAAGAAGAACAACGGCAGCGGATTCTGGAAGGCGATCCGGAAAATGATTACGACGGAGTGAAAGGATTCTTCGCGTGGCTGGAGCGCAAGAAATATAAGTTGCACGTGCGCGTATTTCTGAGCCGCTACCGCGGTTACGCGAAATGCCTGGAGTGCGGCGGCACGCGGCTGCGTCCGGAAGCGCGAGCGGTGCGCGTGGCGGGCAAAACGATCACCGATATTTGCAAATTCACGGTGAAACAAGGGCGGGTATTTTTCCGGGAGCTGCAGCTTAGCGAAGCGCAAAGCAAAGTGGCGGACAGAATTCTGGAAGAAATTCGCTCGCGCTTGCAATTTCTGGATGAAGTGGGACTGGATTATTTGTCGCTGGATCGGCTGACTTCAACTCTTTCCGGTGGGGAATCGCAGCGCATTCAACTGGCTACCTCGCTTGGTTCGCACCTGGTTGGAGCGCTGTATGTGCTGGATGAGCCTTCGATCGGTTTGCATCCGCGCGACACAAAAAGACTGATCGATATTTTGAAATCGCTGCGCGACCTTGGAAACACCGTGCTGGTGGTGGAGCACGATCCGGACACTATCGCGGCGGCGGATCGCGTGATCGATCTGGGCCCAGGCGCGGGAGAACTTGGCGGCAAGTTACTTTTTGTGGGAACGTACGACGAGATTTTGAAAGATCCGAAATCGATTACCGGGCGCTATTTGAGCGGCGAGCTGCGAATTCCGGTGCCGAACTCGCGGCACAAAACGACGGGAAGATTTCTGCGAATTTATGGGGCCACACTGCACAACTTGAAAAATGTGGACGCGATGATTCCGCTGGGAATGTTGACGGTGGTGACCGGAGTAAGCGGTTCGGGAAAATCCACACTGGTGCATGACGTTTTATATAAGGCGCTGCTGGCAAAAAAGAATGCTGGCACGGAAAAAGAATTTTGCGAACGGCTGGACGGCGATGAGCGCGTGAGGGAAGTGGTGATCGTGGACCAATCCCCGATTGGACGGACGCCGCGTTCCAATCCGGCAACGTACTTGAAAGCGTTCGATGCTATCCGCGAAGTGTTCGCGGACACGCCGGATGCCAAGCGGCGCGGGTACACTGCGGGGCATTTCTCTTTCAACGTGCCGGGAGGCCGTTGCGAGACGTGCCAAGGCGACGGAACGGTCACGGTAGAGATGCAATTCCTTGCGGACGTGGAGTTGATTTGCGAGGAATGCCGTGGCACGCGTTTCAAAAGCAGCGTGCTGGAGGTGCAATATCGCGGGAAGAATGTGCACGAAGTCTTGGGAATGACGGTGCGCGAGGCGCTGGCATTTTTTGTGAATGTGCCAAGAGTGACGACGAAATTACGCATCATGAACGAAATTGGTTTGGGATATCTGCGGCTGGGGCAATCGGGGACGACGCTTTCAGGTGGTGAGGCCCAGCGGTTGAAGCTCGCGGCGCACCTGTCGCGCACGGAGAATCAGGGGATTTTGTATATTCTGGACGAGCCGACCACCGGACTGCATTTTGATGACATCGCAAAGTTGTTGGCGGCGTTTCGCAAGTTGCTGGAGTCGGGAGCTTCGCTGCTGGTGATCGAGCACAATTTGGATGTGATCAAATCGGCGGACTGGCTGATCGATATGGGTCCGGAAGGCGGGGATCAGGGCGGGAAAATCATTGCGACGGGGACTCCGGAGCAGGTGGCGAGAAATGCGCAGTCGCATACTGCGAAATTCCTGGCGAAGGCGTTGCAGGCGAACGGGCAGGCAAAGCGGAACGGCAATGGCGCATCGAACGGGGCGGGGACAGCTGGCGGCAATGGGAAAAATTCGGATGCGGCGTTGGCGCGAAATTCTCAGTAGACGTGGCGAATACAACGTGTGGAAAAGAAGGCCGGACAAAAAGAGTTGGGTTCTGACGCCCGGGCAAGCTGGGCCGCAGCATGCTGCGCCCCTAGGAATGCGATTCGGTGCTGGATTTTTGTTGGGTTGCTTGTTGCTTGTTTTGCAGGTGAATGGGCAGGGGGCGGCTGGTGGACAGGGTGCACACGGAACCAAGCAGAGGGTTGCGAATCCGCTGAATGATTTGTTGGATGAGGCGCGGCGAGATATTGATAAGCAGGATTTTGCGGCCGCGATTGTACCGTTGCAGAAATTCCTGGCCGAAAAAGATGATTTTGCGTACGCGCATTTTCAGCTCGGGTACGCATATACCGGGCTGCAGAAAAGCAAGGAGGCGCGGGACGAATACGAACGAGCGATGCAGCTCGATGCGAAAATGCCGGAAGCTGCGCTGAATCTGGGAATCCTTTTGTTAAATGAAGACCCGGCCGCTGCGGTTGCGCCATTGCAGCGCGCCGTGGAGTTGTTGCCAACGCAAAGCCGTCCGCGAACGCTGCTGGGGCTGGCGTATGAAAAATGCGGCGACCTGAAAAATGCGGCGAGCGCCTACGAAGGTGCGCTGGCCTTGGATCCTAAGGATATTGAGACGAGTTTGCATCTGGCCCAGCTTTACCTTCGCCAGAATCGCGCTGCTGACGCCGAAAGGAAATTTCGCGCGGTGTTGTCCAGCGAACCGCAATCGCAGCCGGCCCTGGTTGGCCTGGCGCAAACCCTGGAGATCGAAAAGAATCCGGAAGCTGCGGACGCGTACCAGAATTATCTGAAGGCTCAGCCGGGCGATGCGGCGGCACGCGAACACCTGGTGCATCTGCTGATTGCAAACGAAAAGTATGATGATGCTCTGGCGGAAATGGAAAAGACGGAGAACGGCGGAGCGTCGTCGGTGGAATCGCTGAAACTACGCGCGGATATCTTGATTGGGGAGAAAAAATGGGACGCGGCGATCGTGGCATTGAAACAAGCGGCCGCTATGGCTCCGAATGACGCGCAATTGCGCGGTGGGCTGGGGCGGACGTACATGCAGCAACGCGATTTTGCGAATGCCGAGAAAGAATTGAAAAGCGCGATCCAACTGGACGCGAAGAATGTGACCTACTGGAAGGACCTGGCGTCAGCGACGTATCTGGCCGGAGAATATCCGACGACGCTGGCAGTATTGGACCGTGTAGCGCAAAGTGAACCGCCATCTCCTGGAGAATTGTTTGTGCGGGCGCTCTGCTACGATAAACTGCAGCAAACGAAGGCGGCGTTGGACGCGTACCAAAAGTTTCTGGACGCGGACCAGAACCGGAATTCGGACCAGGTATGGCAGGCTCAGCAGCGTATCCGCGTCTTGAAAAAGACGCTGGAAAAGAAAAGATAACTTTGCCAATGGCAGCCAGCGGCGCGACGGCGCTTCTGGCAGCGATGCTGCTGTGCGCGGCGACAGTGTTTGCCACAGACGAACTGGGCACGTTGCAGCAGCGGTTCGATGCGGAGCACGACGGAGTGCGCAAAGCGAAAATGCTGCAGAAGTTAGGCGATGCACAGTTCGCCAAGGAACGACAAGAGGCAAAAGCTAACGATTATGTGGCGGTCGGGTTGGAGATGGAAAAATACCGGGACAACGTGCGCGCTGCGGTGGAAGCTTTGAAAAAACAGCATCCCGATGCGGAAAAACATTCTTCGGGATACCGGCAATTGGAAATTCACGTCGCGGCGGGGATTCGCGAAGTGCAAGACGTGATTCTGGCCATGCCGGAACCGTACCGGCCGCCGATGGAACTGGTACAAAACGATTTGCGGGCCATAGATGTGGAGCTGTTGCGGCTCTTGTTCCCCCGCAGACCGGGCGAGAAACCGCCCCCTCCGCCCAGCGTTTCGGGAGCGAAGCCGCCCGAAGCAACGGAGAAGCAGCCATGACGATATGGGGCAGAATTTTGGTGGTGATTGGTTTGGCCGGAATGCTGGGAGCGAGCGTGGCGGCGCAGGCTCCGCAAAAGGATTATCTGAGCGCCGCCGAAGCTGACAAAATTCGCGATGCAGAAACGCCCAACGAGCGGATCAAGCTATTTATATCGTTTGCCGACGACCGGATTAAAAAGTTTCAGTACGAGTTGGAACATCCGTCGCAAAATAATCACGAGCAGATGTTGAACTATTTGCTGAATGCTTACATTGGATGCGTAGATGATGCGGCGGATCTGGTGCAACTGGGAATCGAAAAACAGCAGAATGTGCGCGGCGGTGTGGACTTGATGGCGCAGAAAACGAAGGAATATCTGGAAGTGTTGAACAAGGTGAAGGCGGACGCGAAAGAGATTGAGATGTACAAAGAGAATCTTGATGATGCGATTGAGGGTACGCAGGATGCGTTGAATGACGCGGAGAAGGCGAAGAAGAGTGTGGCGCCGCCGCCGGTGAGAAGGAAGAGTTGACGGTAGGATCAGAGGTCGTTCATGGGATTTGTTGGGGCGGAGATATTGCCAAGAGCCCTCCACTACGAGCCAAGAAAGGCATTTGGCTCTCCGGTCGGGATGACATTCTTGTGAGTTGCGGTGCGTTTACATGGTGGCGGAATGAAAGAGCAGCGGCATAAAGCCGCTGCTACAGAATGCGCGCGGCGGATGAGTGAATTGCTACCGAAGAGCCGGGCTGAAGCGCGGCTCTTCGAATGGCAAGCGAAGCGGCAGAATAAAGACGGGACGAAGCGAGGACGATGAAGAGAGTGATCACACCGGTGCCGGGCGGGGCGGCGCTTTGTCAGCGCATGTTTACGCGGATTGGGTGTGCGGGGCCGCCGCCGGCATTTCGGGTTGAGTTTTATCCTTATTCGAGCCTGGTGCTGACGATTCGGCGCCGCGACGAGCAGATGATTGTGCGGTTTTCGGATTTGCTGCAACGCGCGCCACTTGCGGTGTTGGAGGGAGCAGCGGCGCTGCTGCTTTGCAAGATTTATCGCCGGCGCACGCGGCGCGCGCTAGTCGGGCCTTATCACGCGTATGCGAAGTCGCACCAGACGCGGGAACGAGTACAGCAGATGCGGCGCGGGCGAGTACGTCCAGCGGCGCTGCATGCGGCAGGACAGCAGTTCGATTTGAATGGGCTTTTCGATGAATTGAACACGCGCTTTTTTGCCGGTGCATTGGAAAAGCCGCAGCTGGGCTGGAGCATGCGCGGATGGCGGCGGCAGTTTGGGTCGTTCGATCCTGGACCGAACCAGATTTTGTTGAACCGGCGAATGGACCGGCCAGAAATTCCGCAGTACGTGGTGGAGTATGTTTTGTATCACGAGATGTTGCATGTGAAGCATCCGACGCGGAAGTCGGGATGCAGTTTGATTTCACATTCGCCAAAGTTTCGAGCGGAGGAGAAGTTGTTTCCGGAGTTTGAGAGGGCGCGGAAGGCCTTGGATCGGTTGGCGCGGGAGCGCAGGGTGTTTGGGTTTCGCTGGTGAGTGGCGAGTATTGGGTAGTGGGTAGTGAGTAGCGCAGGCAATCTTGCCCGGGCGGTTTGATGGCGGCGCGGGCGACACTGCCGAGCCAGGAATGGCTGTGCCACTGAAGAGCCGGGCTGAAGCCCGGCGCTACAAGGAATGGCGTCGCGATGGAACGCGGCGACGTGCCAATGCCCTGAGACGGAAAGCCTGGCCGGAACCCGTGACTGAATGCGCGGCCGGAAACGCGTGACAGCGAAAAGCGGCAGTTGGGCTGCGCACCCACCAAAGGCCAGTGTTACTAAGATTTCTTTTTGGACTTGGCTACTTCGGCGCGGAGTTTTTCGATTTTCTTTTCGATTCTGTCTTTGTCTTCGGCGTGGGGGTAGAGGTCGAGATAGCGCGTGTAGGATTGGATGGCATCGCGCTTCAGGCCTTTTTTTTCCTGCGCTTCGCCGAGAAAGCGGAAGGGAATTGCGTAGCCGGGTTTGGCTAATGCGGCGTCCTGGAAGCGGTCGATGGCGGCGTCCAAATCGCCCTTGTGCAAATAAAACTCGCCGACTTGCAAATCTCTTTCCGCGCGCAACGGATCCCACATGGGCTGGTCGGGAGCGTTTTGCGTGGCGGTGTCGGTGTTAGGCTTGGCCTTTGGCGTGTCCTTTGAGGATGAGGACTGCGCGGCAAGAGAGGCGGGCGTAGCGCTAAAGATTGCCGCCAACGCAACGATCAGCGGAATAGAGCGGCGATGTGGAATAGCGCGATTCACGGTAGTTCGATTCAGTCTAGTATGATGGAAGTTGGCTCGCGAGAATAGGGATGTGGCGGACCGGGCAAAGGAACCGGCAAAAGAACGGTCTTGTTCTGCCGCTGGCTCCAAGTAGAGCCCGCGCCCCAGGCCGGCCACTAGAACGGCGAGCAGAGAACCGGTCTAAAGAGGCTGCCTGCGGCAGGCAGGCGGCCACTACAAACAGTCCTGATGGAACCCAAAGAAAAAGCGGCGTTGTTACCGGAGATGCCCGGGGTGTACCTGTTCCGCGACGCGGGCGGTGCGGTGATTTATGTGGGCAAGGCGCGGCTGCTGCGGAATCGGGTGCGGTCTTATTTTCTGGAATCGCGGTGGATGGATGCGAAAACCGGTTCACTGGCGCGGGAAATCGCCGAACTGGAAACGATTGTCGTGGAAAACGAGCGCGAGGCGCTGGCGCTGGAAAATCAGCTGATCAAGCGGCACAAGCCGAAATTCAACGTGATGTTGCGGGACGACAAGACTTATCCGTACATCAAGTTCACGGCGGCGGAAAAATATCCACGCGTGTATTTCACGCGACGGATTCGAAAGGATGGGTCGCTGTATTTTGGGCCGTACTTTCCGGCAAGTCTGGCGCGACGGATTCTGCATTTTGTGCACAAACGGTTTCTGGTGCCTTCGTGCACGGTGGATTTGACACGGACGCATCCGCGGCCGTGTTTGCAATTTTATATTCACCGATGTCTGGGTCCTTGCGTTGCGGGGCTAACGACGGATGAAAGATATGCGGAGGCGGCGCGCGATGTGCGAATGCTGCTGGAGGGGCGGCGGCACGATTTGATCAAAAGTTTGGAAGAACGGATGGCGGCTGCGGCGGAGAAAGAATTGTACGAACAGGCGGCGTCGTATCGCGATTTGCTGCGCACGATGGAAGATATTGAAGAGCGGCAGCGAATTGCGGCGGCGCAAGGCGACGACACTGACGTGCTGGCTTATCACGAAGAAGCGCCGCTGGTGGCGGCGAATCTGTTTCACCTACGCGGCGGGCGGGTGGTAGACCGGCGAGAATTTTATTGGGAGGACCTGGCGGCGTTTGATGCGAAAGAATTTGTGACTTCGCTGCTGAAGCAGCTTTATCTGGAGGCGGATTATTTGCCGAAAGCGATTCATGTGCCGGAGGAATTCGAGGACCGCGAGCTGCTGGAAGAAATGTTAAGCGAGCGGGCGGGGCATCGCGTGGAAATTTTTACGCCACAGCGCGGACAGAAGCGGGCGATGCTGGACCTGGTGAGGAATAACGCGGCCCATTCGTTCGAACAGAGGTTTCGGGTGTTGAAGCCGTCGTCGAAGGCGATTGGAGAGGCGCTGCAAAATGCGCTGAACCTGGTGGAAGAGCCGGAGCGCATCGAGTGCTTCGATATTTCGCATATTCAGGGAAGCGATACGGTGGCTTCGATGGTGGCGTGGGAAAAAGGAAGGATGAAGAAGTCGGATTACCGAAAATTTATCATTCGCGGGATGAAAAACCTTGGCGTTGTCGCAGCTGGTGTTAACGCCGAACTCGCGGAAAGTCGCGCCGCGCGCCATACGGGACAATGGCGGGCCCGGGAAAACGGCGGCAGAAGCGGTGAGGGAAATAATGGCGGACTGACCGCTGGAAATGGCGATTCGCCGTTGCAGATTTACCGGCAGAACGACGACTTTGCGAGTATGCGAGAGGTGGTGACGCGGCGGTACCGGCGTTTGCAGGAAGAAAAGAAAGCGATGCCCGGGCTGATTCTGATTGATGGCGGGATTGGGCAGTTGCACGCGGCGGCGGAGGCTTTGGACGCGCTGGGGATTATTAATCAGCCGCTGGCAAGCATCGCGAAGAAGGAAGAGATTTTGTATGTGTACGGGCAAGAGAGCGAGCCGATTATTTTGGAGCGGCATTCGCCGGTGCTGCATCTGATTCAGCAGATCCGCGACGAGACGCACCGGTTCGCGGTGACCTTTCACCGATTGCGGCGAGGCAAGCGGCAGACGAAAAGCGCGCTGGAAGGGATTCCGGGGATCGGGCAGAAAACGGCGCGGAAGTTGCTAAAAGAGTTTGGTAGTGTGACGAACCTACAGCGAGCGGGATTGGAGCGGCTCAGCGAAGTGATTCCGAGGGTGAGGGCGGAAAAGGTGCTGGAAGAACTGGGGAAAATACCGGAGAGCGCATAACCGCTTCAGAGCTGCAGTACCGGTTAGGATGTATTGTGGCCAGCAAATGGCTGTGTTACGTTGCGCATTGGAGGCGAAGATGGCTGACAACGTGGGATCGAAAATTTCGTATTTTTTGGTGGGCTTGGGAGTAGGAGCGCTGGTGGGCGTGTTGTTTGCGCCGAAGTCGGGAGAAGAGACGCGGAAATTTTTGGCGGACAAAGCGGATGACGGCCGCGAGTTCGCGCAGAAGAAAGCGCGGGAATTGCGCGAGCGAGCAGATGATCTGGTGGAGCGCGGCAAGGATGTGGCTGCGCGGCACAAGGAAACCATTACGGCGGCGGTAGAAGGCGCGCGGGATGCGTACCGGCGCGAGGCGTCGAAGTCGTAAGCGTCGAGTTCTTGCTGGGCGGGTGTTCGGCAGATTTCGTTCCTTGTCAACTCAGGGTGTGTAAGTACAAACCCTGAAACCCGAGCGGAACGAAGGGGCGGACATGCAAAACTGGGTCGGAGTAGTGGTGGCGATTGCGCTGGTGTTGCAAGTGTCGATTTTAGCGGCACTGTTTTTCACCACGCGGCGCACCATGCAAAGGGTGGAAAAAACGGTGACGGACTTGAACGCGCGAGCCGGACCGATACTGACGCGCGTGCAAATTTTGTTGGACGATACGCAGCCGAAAATTTCCACGATGGTGAGCGACGCGGCGCATATCGTTTATTTGGCGCGCGGGCAAGCGCAAAAAATGGATCGCGTGTTTACCGACGCCGCCGACCGGTTTCGCGGGCAACTGCTGCACATTGATCGAATCCTGACCGGCACGATGGAAGCGGTGGAAGATGCCGGGGCGCAGTTCAAGCAAAGTTTTTGGAAGCCGGTGCAGCGGGCGTCGGCGCTGGTGCAGGGAATTAAAGTTGGGCTGGATTTGTTGAGGTCGCGCAGGGCGGCTACACAGCCTGACGCTCAGGAACGTTCCCCGGAGCAGGAAGAGGAGTTGTTTATTTAGGAAGTTAAGCGGAAATTGGAAAATTGAAATAGGGACGCGGCGAGAGTTGCGCTCCTATTGAGCGTGGTACGTTTTCGTTGCAGCGCAAAAAAGCGGCAGCCCGGGCTGCCGCACTCCAAGTCAGAGGATCCAGGAGCCGGCAAGGACTACGTCGTTAGAATAGATTACGGCGGCTTGGCCTGGGGTTACGGCGCGTTGCGGGGAATCGAAGATGATTCGCGCGCGCGCGTCAGGCAGGGATTCGACTGTGGCTGGGGCGGGTTCGTGTTTGTGGCGAATTCTTACAGTGGCGCGGATCGGCTGAGACGGCTCAGGGATGGAAATCCAATTTACATTTTGTACTTCGAACGTAGTGGTGCGGAGTGAATCGTCGTCGCCGACGATGACGCGATTGTTGCGCGGTTCGATGGCTAGCACATACAGCGGCTTGCCGGCTGCAAAGCCCAAACCTTTGCGCTGACCGATGGTGAAATTGTGCACGCCATTGTGGCGGCCAAGAACCTGGCCGCCTTCGGTGACGATATCGCCATCGCCGGAGCTGAGCGGAATTTTGTTTTCTGTCGCGTAGGCGTGGATGAATTGGACGTAGTTGCCATTGGGCACGAAACACAATTCCATGCTGTCGGGCTTTTCGGCTACGGGCAGAGTGGCGCGACGGGCGATTTCGCGGACTTCGTCCTTGGAAAGTTCGCCGAGCGGAAATTCGCTGCGCGAAAGTTGCTCCTGCGAAAGTCCCCAGAGAAAATACGACTGATCCTTGGAAGGATCGAGTGCGCGAAGAAGCTGGAAGCGGCCATTCAGATGGTCGAGGCGGATGCGCGCGTAGTGGCCGGTGGCGAGACGAGCGGCGCCGATTTGGCGGGCCATGCGGAGAAGCGGTTCAAACTTCACATCGGTGTTGCAGTTGGTGCAGGCGATGGGCGTGTGGCCGCTGAGATAATCCTGAACGAAGGGGCGCACGACGCGGTCTTCGAATTGCGATTCGAAATTGACGACATAATGTGGAAAATTCAGATGTTGCGCGACGCGCTTAGCGTCATAGACATCGTCGAGTGAGCAGCAGCGATGCTGCGCCGGGCCGTCTCCCTGAAGTTCGGGCAGGCGGCGCTGATTCCAAAGCTGCATGGTCAGGCCGATGATCGGGCGGCCCTGTTGCTGCAGAACGGCGGCAACGGTGGAAGAGTCCACGCCGCCGGACATGGCAATGGCGACGAGGCCGGGATGAGTTTCCGAGCTGACGGGAAGCGACGAATCGAGTTGGGCGATTTCAGGCATTTCTGTACATCTCCAGTTTAACCTACGCGCCGGTTTTTGTGGGGATGTTGCATCAGACGAACCATGGCAGGTTGCAGGGTCAGCTAAGGCAAGTTGGGGCGTGCTATGTTCAAAGCGTTACTGAATTCTTAGACGTACTTCGCGAGCCTAATGCCCGGAATAGTTGAGTCGAAGGCAGAAATGACAACGACCGAGCGCGTTGATGGGTTTCTGGCGCGCAATCAAACCTGGATCGCCGGGGCGAGTTGCTGTCTTGCGCTGGTACGGATTTTGATTTTTGCCGCGGGGTTTCCGCTCTTTAACAACGTTGACGAGCAAGACCACTACGAAATGGCGTACCGGTATGGGCATGGATTTGTGCCGGAGAAAACGCTTCCGCAAACTGACCCGGAAATGGCGCGGGTATTTACGTTATACGGTTCGCCCGAATATTTTGTATCCGGCGAGCTGCTGCGATCGGTGCATTTGGACGTGCCGATTGCGCAGCTCCCTGCACCGATGAAGGAAGTGCAGTACCAGCGGGTCTTGAATACCTGGACGAAACAGAGTGCATTCGAAGCGCAATCGCCGCCGGTGTATTACCTAGTGGCGGGGGTGTGGGATCGATTGGGCGCTTTGCTGGGATGGCGCGAATGGGCGCTGGCCTACTGGGTCAGATTTCTGAATGCTTTTGTTTACGCGGCGTTTGTGTGGGTTTCGTTTCTGTTTATCAAGCAGGTTTATCCGGGGCGCGCGTTTCTGTGCGTGGCCGTGCCCGTTTTCCTGGCGGTTTTTCCGCAGGATGTTTTTTTTGGAATGAATCGCGATATTTTGTCGCCCTTACTGGCGGCGTCGGTTCTTTTGCTGTTATTCCGCGCGCTGCGGCAGTCGCCGGGATGGAAAGTTGCATTGGCTGCTGGCGCTTTTCTGGTTGGCCTTTCGTTTCTTACCGACGTTTCAAATTTCGTTTTGTTTGGAGTGGTAGCGATCATTCTTTGCAAGTTGCGAGCTGGCCCGGCGAACAGCGATGGCGCTGCGCGGGAATTCGCCGCTATTGCAGGTGCCGCGGCGGCAGCGCTGTTTCTCCCGTTGCTCTGGATGGCGCGAAATCGTTTGGTTATGGGAGACCTGACCGGATCGAAAGCGAAGACCGCTTATTTGGGATGGACGATAAAACCGTGGCATGAAATGTTGCAACATCCGATCTTCACCGTGCATGGAATGAATCTTTTTATTGGAGACCTGATTCCCATGTACTGGCGGGGAGAATTTGTGTGGCACGGCAGCCCGCTGCGCTGGCATGTTGCCGACGTTTTTTACCTGGTTTCATCGTATTTGATGCTGCTCGGGTTCGCGTTGTATTTCTGGCGTGATGACCGTGGTTCTGGCGGGTTCGAACGACTCAGTAATTACGTTTCGCTCTATCTGGTGCTGGCTTCCGTATTGTTTTTGGCGGCGCTTTCGGTGCCGTTTGATTTTCACCAGTGTTATTACCCGTCGCGGGCCTACCCGTATTTTGTTTCGGGAAGAATCATCAGCGGGACGATTTTGCCGTTTGCGGTGGTTTATTTGAGCGGATTGGAATATTTGTGGAAACCGGTGCGCAGGTATGTGCATCCGATTTTTTTGCTGCTGGGGATTTGCGTTTTTATTTTGTGTGTCGAGGTTTCTATTCGCGCGACCGTGTTTCATAGCCATTTTAATTTCTTCACGTTGCGGTGAGTTAAGGCCAAAAAAAACAAGACGGCGGGATCCGCTGCATGCGACAGACAGGCCCCCGCTACATGAAGAACACAGAACTATTTTTGGTAGGCGGGGGAAAGTTCGCGCAGCTGGGCTACGGCGGCGGGGACGATTTCCAGGGAGGCGGCGATTTCGCTTTGCGTGGTGTGGCGGCCCAGGCTGAAGCGGATCGATGCGCGCGCCTCTTCCGGGCTTAGGCCGATGGCGGTGAGGACGTGAGAAGGTTCTACGGCGCCGGACGAGCAGGCGGCTCCGGTGGAACAGGCTAGCCCCTTCAGATCGAGAGCGATGATTAGAGCTTCGCCTTCGATTCCTGGAAAAGTGATGTTGGTGGTGTTGGGAGTGCGCGGGGCGCCGCTGGCGTTGGCGCGTGCTTGCGGAATGCGCGAGAGCATTTCGCGTTCGAGTTCATCGCGCAGGGCGGAGACGCGCAGCGCGTCGTCGGCTAGAGATTTTCGCGCGAGCTCGGCGGCTTTGCCCAGGCCAACAAGGCCGGGAACATTTTCGGTACCGGGACGGAAGCCGCGCTGGTGATGGCCGCCGTAAAGGAGCTGGCGAAGGCGCGTGCCGCCACGAATGTAGAGAGCGCCGACGCCTTTTGGCGCGTAGAACTTGTGGCCGGAGATGGCGAGGAGATCGACGCCGAGAGCGTTGACGTCGAGGGGAATTTTTCCGGCGGACTGCACGGCATCGGCGTGGAAGAAGATATCGTTTTGCGCCGCGATGCGTCCGATTTCTTCGAGGGGCTGGACGGTGCCGAGTTCGTTGTTGGCGTGCATGACGGTGATCAGCGCGGTTTGCGGGCGGATGGCGTCGCGCAGGGATTCGGGATCGACGAGGCCGTTTGCATCAACCGGAAGATAAGTGACTTCGATGGTTTTGCGATCACCGGCGGCGGTGCCGCCTTCTTTTTCCAGTGCTTGGCAGGCGTTGAGTACCGCTTCGTGCTCGACTTGTGTGGTGATGATGTGTTTGGTGGCGCCGGGAGCGTTGCGAACGATGCCGAAGATGGCGTGATTGTCCGATTCTGTGCCGCCGCTAGTGAAGACGATTTCCTGAGGGCGAGCGCCAAGGAGCGCAGCGACTTGTTCGCGCGCGGCGTCGACCGCGGCGCGGGCGCGCTGGCCGGGTGTATGGATGGAGGCGGCGTTGCCGAAGTCGGCGGAGAAATAGGGGAGCATTGCGTCGAGGACTTCCGGACCGACGGGCGTGGTGGCGTTGTGATCGAAGTAGATACGCTGCATGGAAGAAGAGATCAGTAATTATAGACCAGAGCTATTGTAGCGCAGTGTCGGCGCTACCGCGGGGTATCCCATCAGACCGGAATCATTTAGAAGACAATCGTTTAGGTATGAAGCGGCGCTTCTGGTTCTTTCTTGCGAAATTCTTCGTGCTTCCTGTGGTTCAAGAGGCGGCACGGAGCGCCGCATTAAGCTTTTTAAAGGCATGCACATGGCGGTGTGTGGCGCCGGATGGCTGGTTTGAGTACTGCCTGCGGCAGCGCGAGAAAATTGTCGGCGAACGCTGTTCTATAAATCGAGCAGAAAGACCATGCGTCGAGCAACACAGTGGTTTTCGTCCGTGTTAGCGGTTAACGGTTTTGCTCTTGGGGGGATTTCTGCTGAGCCTGCCGCCAACGGCTGCAGCGCAATTCTGACGGCACGTGATCGTGGTGGAGCCCTTTTACCCGTACTACCCGTGGGGTTTTTATCCCTATGGCTACCGCGGTTATTACGTGCAGCCAAATTACGGCGTAGTGAAGATTGAGACTCACCGGAAAGATTTGGCTGTATACATTGATGGTGGTTATGCAGCAGAAATCAAAAAGACAAGAAGTTCACTCTGAAACCTGGCAACCATGAGATCGAGCTGCGCGACTCGGATGGGCAGACGGCCTATCAGGAGAAAGTCGCGGTGATCGTTGGCAAGACGACCAAGCTGCAAATTTCGTGAACCGACGAAAATCCAAACAAGGGTTGGATATTAGTGGCGGCCGCTCCTTGTAATCCATTCGCCGCGCTCGGTCCGGGTATAAGGACCGGCGCGGCGAAGTTGTGTCTGGCCCTAACGTTGGACGAAATAGGGTCGTACCATTCAATAAGTCAGCAGCCGGGCCCGGCTATTTATTTCTTGGTTGGAGTAATATCCGAGACGGGCAGGTCCCAGTGCGCGAGGAGCAGCTCAAAGCGGCGCTGTTCTTCGCGTTGGTAGGTCGTCTGATCGGGATAGAGTTTTTTTATGAGTGCTTCCTCATCGGGATTCGAAGTAGTGGCAACAGTGGAGTTTTTGTAGACGATCGTGACGCGATAGTCCCAGCGGGCGTCTTCAGTCATGTGATTGGCGGGGGTCTCGATTTTCAGAGCGAGGATTCGTCCGGATTTTTCGATTTCGCGCAGGAGAGGGAAATGGTTTTTCAGGAAGAGATCGAGGAATTCTTTCTGATGGCCCCAGGCAGTTTTGTAGTAGAACTCCATGACATAGGGTTTATCGGCAGAGCCTTGGGGTGGCGCGCCCTGGGCCGCGGCTGTAGACGCTATTGCAAAGAGGAGCAGGACTGCGATAAAGACCGTCTTCATAAGCCCTCCACGATGTGCGTGGATTGTATGCGACCAGCACCCTGCAAGCAATCGTTGAACCTGGGGCGAATCGGAAAGGCTTCGTGCTAGATTTGTACCGCTGCAGCGGACTTTGCGTAGGGAGGATCAGTGGCGTATCGGGATTTGCGGGAGTTTGTGAAGACGCTGGAGGCGGCTGGGGAGTTGAAGCGCGTGCGGGCAGAAGTGGACCCGGTGCTGGAGATTACGGAAGTGACGCAGCGGATTGCGCGGGATTCGAAGCGCGCGAAGGATAGCGTTGGGCCGGCGCTGTTGTTCGAGAAGCCGAAGGGATCGCGGGTTCCGTTGCTGATCAACGCGTTCGGAAGCGTCAAGCGGATGTGTATGGCGCTTGATGTGGATGAGCTGGATGAAGTAGCGGGGCGGATTCGCGGATTTCTTGACACGAAGTCACCGCAAGGAATTTTTGACAAAATTAAAATGCTGCCGAAATTGGCGGAGCTGGGATTGTTTTTTCCGAAGATGGTGAAAGGTGGTTCGTGCAAAGAGGTGATTCGCAAAGGCAATGATGTGAATCTGTTTGATTTTCCTATTTTGAAATGCTGGCCGCAGGATGGCGGGCGATTCATTACGTTTCCGCTGGTGTTCACGAAAAACCCGGAGAACGGGAAGCGCAACGTGGGCATGTACCGGATGCAGGTGTACGACGAACGGACTACCGGAATGCACTGGCAGACGCAGAAGCATGGCGCGGAACATTTTCGCCGTGCGCGCGCGAAAAATCCTGAGGGAAAAATTGCAGTGAGTGTGGCCATTGGGTCGGACCCGGCGACAACGCTTTCCGGGATGCTGCCGATACCGCCGGACCTGGACGAAATGATCTTTGCGGGATTTTTGCGCAAAGAGCCGGTCGAGATGGTGGTTTGCGAAACGAATGACCTGGAAGTTCCAGCGAACGCGGAGATTGTGCTGGAAGGGTATGTGAATTTGAGCGAGATGCGGACGGAAGGGCCGTTCGGCGATCACACGGGATTTTATTCGCTGCAGGGCGAATATCCGGTATTTCACGTCGAGTGCATCACGCATCGGAAAGATCCGATTTATTTGACGACCGTGGTCGGTCCGCCGCCGCAGGAAGATTTTTTTATGGGTTACGCGGTGGAGCGCGTTTTTTTGCCGGTGATGAAGATGCAGTATCCGGAAGTTGCAGATGTGGCGATGCCCGCGGAAGGAATTTTTCACAATTTGATGATTGTGGCGATCCGGAAATCGTATCCGGGGCACGCGCGAAAAATCATGAATGCGATATGGTCGCTGGGACAGGCGATGTTCACGAAGATGATCGTGGTGGTGGACCACGATGTGGACGTGCACAACTACAGCGAAGTGGTGTGGAAAGCATTGTGCGCAGTTGATCCGGAGCGCGACGTGCAATTTTCACTGGGACCGGTGGACACGCTCGATCACGCCGCGCGAATTCAGGACTACGGTTCAAAGATGGGGATTGACGCGACGCGCAAATGGCCGACGGAGGGATTTACCCGCCCGTGGCCGGATGAAATTTTGATGGATGACACCACGAAGAAGCGCGTCGCGGAACTTTGCAAGACGCTAGGGATTTGAAATCAGGAGATTGCCGGAAACCATTCAATGCCATCCACGCCTGGCGTAAGGATCAGTGGCGATTCCAGCTTACCGCTGCGCAGATCCAAAAACTCGATCGTGCCTTTTTGCGGGCACGTAACGTAAGCGTGGTCGCTTGTGGCGTCGACGGCGATCTCTCCAATGGCCGCTGGAATGGGATACTCGCCGGTTACTTTTTCCGTGGACAAATCGATCACAAACAATTTTCCCGAGGGCGCGTTGGCGATGAGAAACCGTCCGTCCGGAGTAGGCGTTGACGAATAAACCTTAGCAGGCAGATCGATCCAGCGAGCCAACTTATTCGTGGCGGTGTCGATCACCGCGATGCGCGATGCAGTCTGATCCTGCGTGAAGACAAAGCGCCCGTCAGTTGAAATGGAAATACGCTGCACGGTTTTCGCGACTGGGATCACGTCGATAACGGAACGTTTTTGCAGGTCGAGGACGCTGACGCTGCCTGGGCCGACGTTAGCGGTGTAAGCGCGATGTCCGTCAGGCGAAAGCACAAACATGTGGGATTCCGCGGCGCCAGTGGGAATTTCGCCAACGACTTTGCTTGTTGCAGGATCCACGATGTAGATGGCGTTGGCGAGTTCTGCGCTGACGTAGAGCATGCCGTCGGGAGCGAACTTGGCGCAATGCGGACGAACCGGTCTTCCCAGATTGATGATGTTGATGGCGCGGCCGTCGTGCAGCTCAATGACGTGGATGGTGCTTCCATCCGTTCCGGGCCTGCCCACACCGGAATTTCCATAGATGGGAACGTAGCCGAAATGATGGTTCGGGGCCACGACGACTTCGTGGCCATTAATATCTACGCCGGTTTTGCTTACGACTTTGCGCGAATCGAGGTCCACGACGAGCGCGGTGTGCTCTCCCTGATTGGCGACAAAGAGAAAACCAAGTGCCTGATCAGGCGCAGGTACGGAAGCCGCTGGACGGCGCGGCAAGAGGCTGGCTGACGTTAGAAATAAGAGCGTTAGAAGGATGGTTTTCATACTTTCCCCATGGATCTGAAAAATGCAACGCGGCGAAGTATAGCACCGCTACAAATTCGCGCGGCCAGCGAAAGTCCTTCCGCATCGGACGCGAAGGAGCGTAAAGCGACGAGGCGAGATGGGAAAGAATAACCGTCCCTTGGGACAGGGCGGTTTTTCGGAAAAAAACACAACTGATAGTGGTACTGAGAGACTCATACCTCTAAATATAGGGTGCAGTGCCCACAATAACCCTATCAATGCCTACGATTGCCCGTATTCTTAGGACAACTGCAGGCGTTAAACGCTTGACCCGCGTACTTTCGGAATGGGATAACGCAGACACGGGACGCGCTCTCGGTAACACACGGTGCAGTGCGAAGAGTTGCGTCAGGCAAAAGTCTCTCGGGCGTTTGCAGTGTCTCTGGAGTGGTGTACCTCGTGAATGAATCGCGTGAAGTGATGAACGTGCGGCAGGCGTCGCAGTATCTGGGGATCAGCCCGGATACCCTGTACCGTTACATCACGGAAGGCGAGATTCCGGCGTTCAAACTCGGTAACCGTTGGAAACTCAGAAAGACCATCCTGGACCGGTGGATGGAGCGCAAGATGAGCCAAGTGCACGCACGGCGACGTTAGCAGTAACAGTAAGGCAAAGGAATAAAGGGGCTGCCAGATGTTATTCGGCGGAAAAAGAAGCAGGCAGTTGGTTGGGCTGGATATCGGTTCCAGTTCCATCAAGTCCGTGGAACTGAAGAGCACCAAAGCAGGTTACGAACTGGTGAGCTTTGGCATGGAGTCGCTGGCACCGGACACGGTCGTGGACGGCGCCATCATGGACGCACCGCAGGTGGCCAATGCCATCAGCCGGATTTTTGATTCAGCCAGTGTGAAAACGAAAAATGTGGCGACATCGGTGTCTGGACATTCCGTGATTGTGAAGCGGGTACCGCTGCCGCTGATGACGGAAGAAGAGTTGTACGACCGCATTCCCGCCGAAGCCAGCCAGCATATTCCGTTCGACATTGCCGACGTGAATTTGAGCTATCAGCTGCTGGAGTCGATGGACTCGCAGATGGACGTACTGCTGGTGGCCGTGAAGAAGGACAAGATTCTGAACCACACCAACGTGCTGGCGCAGGCCGGCAAGACTCCGGTGGTTGTGGACATTGACGCATTCGGATTGCAGAACTGCTTCGAAGTGAACTACGAACCGGACGCCGGGCAAACCGTTGCGCTGCTGAACATCGGCGCCAGCGTGATGAACATCAACATCGTGCGCGGCGGAATCCCGTTGTTTACGCGCGACGTCAGCGTGGGCGGGAATCAGTACACGGACGCGCTGCAAAAGGAATTGGACTTGAGCTTCGAGGATGCGGAACGGCTCAAGAAGGGCGAAACGCTGCCGAGCGTGACCGACGAGCAGAAACAGCAGATTCTACGCAGCGTAAGCGACATTCTCACGCTGGAAATTCAAAAGACTTTTGACTTCTTCCGCGCGACTGCCAGCGGCGAAAACATCCAGAGAATTCTGGTTGCCGGCGGCACGGCGCGCGTACCCGGTCTTGTGGACCTGCTGCGCGAAGAGTTCGCCATGCCGGTGGAAGAATTGAACCCTTTCCGCAAAGTGCTGATCAATCCCGGAAAGCACAGTGACGACCAGATTCGCGAGATGGGGCCGCGGTTGGCAATTGCCGTGGGCCTGGCGTTGAGGAGCTTCGACTAGCCATGATCCGCATAAACCTTCTCGGACAACAGCGGCCCAAATCGGCAAGACGGCCAGTAGATACCGGCGCGGCACTGCCCGCGGTCTTCATCGGGGCTGGAGTGGTGCTCGGCGGACTGGTGCTTGGGTATATCTATTTTTCCTGGCAGAGCCAGTTGAATCAGGAAAACAACCGCATCAAGCAGCTCACGGCGCAAAAGACGGAACTGCAGCAGATCAAGCAGCAGGTCGAGACGTTCGACAAGCAGAAAGCCATTTTGCAGGTTCGCGTAGACACCATCGAAAAGTTGCAACGCGACCGCACTGGCGGCCAGGAATTGCTGGATATGGTCGCCAACACCGTTTCCCGCACGGAAAATCTCTGGCTGACTAACATGACCCGCAAGGGAAATACGCTGGCGATCGAGGGATCTTCGGCTTCGATAAATTCCGTTGCCAATTTCATTACCGCGATGAAGCGCTCCGGCTATTTCCAAAAAGTCGAAATCGATGAAACCAAGCAGACGGACAACAAGAACGTGGAGACGTTTACGTTCAAGCTAAACGCGGAAATCAACTCGACCGGCCCGCAAGCCAAGCCGGCGAGTACTCCGGCGCCGAATCCCGCGCCTGCGAAGAAGGGCTAGGAGATCGCAATGGCCAATCCATTGAGAGACATGTCGGTGATCATGCAGGGCCTGGTGGCTGCGGCGATCGCGGTGGTGCTGGTGCTGGTGGGAATTTATCTTCCGTTCTCTCCGGTGGCACAGGAAAAAGACCAGGTGGACAAGGCGATCGCGACGCGAACCGCGCTGAACCAGGAAGTAACGCAACTGCAGGTGTACAAACAGCGATTTGGCGAGCTGAAGCAGCAGATGGACGCGCTGAACAAACAACTGGACACGCTGAAAACGATTGTTCCTGAAGAAAAAGAAACCGATGAGTTTATCCGTTTGCTGCAGGGCGCTGCGAACGAGTCCAACGTTTCCATCCGCCAATTGAAAGCCAAAGCGGTGGTGCCGAAGGACAACAATTACTACGAGATGCCCTTCGAAGTGCAAGCCGACGGTCCATATTTCAACGTTTTGGACTTTTTCGGCAGATTGAGCCGCCTATCGCGAATCATCAATGTAGGCGATCTGGAATTTGCGGATCCGGAAAAAGCCCGAGGCGGACACTACAGCCTGCGACCGGGAAGCACGGTCAGCGGAATCTTTACGGCGACCACGTATTTTACGAAACCGGGAGACGTGTCGCCTGCCACGGGTGCTGCTAAACCGGGAGCAAAACCGTGAGCGGGAATGAACAAACTATGCGTGCTCTGATGAAACCAGTCATGACCTTGTTGGTTGGGATTGCGCTGTCGGGCGCGCCTGGAGCGCTCGCGCAAACCGCGCCAGCGACCACCAAGACCGGCAAGCCAGCCGCTAAACCGGCAGGCCAACCGGCTGCACAGGCGGCGGTAAAACCAACCGCGCCGGTGGCAGCAAAACCAGCAGCGCAGGCTTCACCAGGACCAGCCGCGAAGGTTGCGGCAAAACCAGCGGCGAAAAAACCTGCAAAGACTCCTGCACCAGCCGTGCGAGCGGTCTCCAGCAAGAAACCGGCCGAGAGCGAACAAAGAATAGCGCGGCGCGATCCGTTCGAATCGCTGATCGGACGCAAGCAGGCACAGGACGCCTTGGCGAAAAATCTCCCTCCCGGCAAAGCGGGCCTGCAGGTCGGCACGCTGCGTCTGGACGGCGTCGTGAAGTCCGCGAATGGCATGATCGCCGTGGTCGCCAATCCGCAGAATCGAACCTATTTCCTGCGCGAAGGTGACCAGTTGTATGACGGCAAAGTTGACAAGATTTCGATGGAAGGCGTGACCTTCCATGAAGAAGGCAAGGACGCGTTCGGCAAGCCTGTCGAGCGGGAAGTAAACAAGAGACTTTATTCGAGTGCAGGAGAACAGCAATGAAGACGAATTGGCCGGCCGTACGAAATGGCTGCCTGATCCTTGCTAGCCTGGC